>Ga0114962_10000424_pt1 | contig 37572 bp, 26 predicted proteins | sample C_130820_MF_Meta_FD_87017 | JGI IMG/M metagenome (GOLD analysis project Ga0114962, IMG submission 87017) | Freshwater microbial communities from Lake Croche, Canada to study carbon cycling - C_130820_MF_MetaG | ecosystem: Environmental > Aquatic > Freshwater > Lake | place: Lake Croche, Canada...
GATTTCCGACCTACAATAGCAAAAATAGCGGAATCTCTAGGCCGCGTGTACAATGCGATTCCCATTGGATCTTGATCCTGCTCTCCTCCGAAAACAGGAATACCACCTCCGTCTATTGGTTTTAAATCGGGAAGTGAAAATACTCTGATACTGTTGGTTTCGCGTTCTGTAAGTATTGCAATAGCTACCTTTTGACCACCTATCATAAGTCCATAAGCAACATCCACATTATTCGGTCGTTTTAATATCGCTGTCTTCTTTATAATTTTTCCCTCCAAATCAAACAAATAGAGCGCTCCATTACTGTCTTTATCGGTTCCTAAAATAAGACTTTTTTTAGGATCCGTAGGGTGAATCCAAATCGCGGGATCATCAGTATCATGAGGTGTTGCTTCTGTGACCACCTGAGGTTTTAAAGCATTCGATTTTAGCGGGTCGAATTTATCTTTACAAGAGGCTAAAAGACTAAAAAGGAAAAGGATTAGGACTATTTTCTTCATCTTATTTATTGTTTTCTAATCTATTTTATTAATTGCTGTTTTATTTATTGACTTCTACTTCAATTATTTATTCCTGCTTTTTTTATTTACTTCTACTTCAATTATTGATTTCTATTTTATTTATTTCTGCTTTTTATATTTACTTCTACTTCAATTAGTGATTTCTATTTTATTTATTTCTGCTTTTTATATTTACTTCTACTTCAATTAGTGATTTCTATTTTAATTATTTACTTCTGCTTTAATTATTGATTTCCGTTTTAATTATTGATTTCTGCTTTATTTATTGATTTCAGTTTTAAAAAGTACAATTCCTTTTTCATTAACTGCTTGAACTAAGAGCTTCCTATCATTTATTGAAAAAGCCATAAATCCAGGTTCTGCTGCTGCAAATAAACTCCCTTCTCTTTTTCCTGTTGGGCGCACTTCACAAGCCGAGCCAGTCAAAAATTGAGTCGTATAGCGTCCTTGTGGTTTTATAATTTGAAAATCATGTTCGTGTCCACACAAATAAGCATCTACCTTATACTTATCAAAAAAAGAAGCAAACTTTCGTTCAAATAACTTTGTATCCGCACTCGCTACTCGCTTTCCGCCGGAATACAAGGGATGATGACCCACAACCATTTTCCACTTGATCGATGGGTCTGTCGTATTTAGCGTTTCAACCAACCATTTCCGTTGGGCTGTAGTATCTTGTGCAATTATATTCTCATACATATCCGACCCTTTTTTATAGTAACCATCAATAAATGGATTCGTGTCCATAACCACAATCAACACCTTATTTCCTCCCTCCAAAGCAATCGTCTTGGAATAATAAGTAGAGGGCATCGTCCATCGCCGACTGACTTTCGAATAATCGATCTGGGCTTGGATATTACCTCTATAATCGTGATTCCCCAAAGCTACATACCAATTTTCATACAAACTGTGATTAGTGTAAATGTTTTCGAAGGACGAATTCCATTGACTGTCCTGCGTGCTCTGAACCCCATTGGGATAAAAATTATCACCCATAGAAAGGGTAAATTCCGAACCAAGGGTCATAGCCGCTTTTCCCATCTGATGGGCTACCTCTTTTTGGAAATACTGTCCGTTTCTTCCAAAATCACCCATAACCAGAAAGTTTAAACTTTGGTTCAAGGTTTCTAAAGCCGGTATAAACCCTCCTTTATAACCCGATTTCTCTTCCGATATGTATTCCTGTGCTAATAAGGGACCTCCAAAAAGCACTACTAATATAAGTGTAAGTATTTGTTTCATAATAAAGTGTAAGTATTAATTTCATAATACAGAGTATGAAAAAAGCATCCGAATACCTCTGCAGCAGACGGATGCTTCTAAAAATTAAAAAGAATTAAAGATCAAATTTAACACCCAAATTATATCGGGCTTGATAGTATTCCAATTGTTTCGTTTGTGAAGAAATTCCCTGATAATAGCGCAAAGGCTGATTAGTAATATTATTGGCTTCTGCAAATACACTAAGCGTTTTTGTAATTTTATAGGATACATTCATGTCCAAGAAAAATTGCTTGTCATAATAACTATCCTGAAATTCATTTGCACCCAATTCATCTAAATAATCAGCTGCAAAATTTGCCGATACACGTGCTGAGAATCTACTGTTTTCCCAGAACAATGAACCATTGACCATATGTGGAGCCGTTCCAGGCAAACTAACATTAGATCGTTCATTGCCATCTTCATCCGTTATTCCTTTAGCATCCGATTGAGTATAGGTATAATTCGCATACACCCCAAATCCTTTTAAAAATTTACCAGGTAGAAAATCCAACTGTCTTTGAAAAGCAAATTCAAATCCATAAACCGATACATTATCACCATTACGAGATTGAATAAAACTCCAGTTTTCACCAGTAGGAACCGGATTAGCTTGTGTAGGAAAATCAGCAGCAAAATTAGCAGTAGTATACTGATTGTTACTATAGGTATAAATAAATTTATTAAGATTTTTGTAGAAAACTCCCGCAGATACTAGTCCTACAGATTCGAAATAATTTTCAGCCATAAAATCAAAATTATGAGAAAAAGTAGCATCCAATTCTGGGTTTCCCGCTTGAATCTCCGAATCGGCAGCGATATTATTAACATAAGGTGCCAAAGCATAATAATTAGGTCGAGCCAAAGCAGTCGTATAGGCCGCTCTTAAAATTAAATCATTGGTAGCATCATATTTAAAAGTAATACTAGGAAGAACATTGGTATAAGTATTGGTGTTGTTAATTTCTCCTTCCAATTCCGATTCGTCTAAAACCCGATTTCCAGTATAATCAATATGGGTAGTTTCTATACGAGCACCTACTATCATGGATAGCTTGTCATTAAAATCTTGATCCCATCTTACATAAGCGGCATAGATGTTTTCCTTGGCGGTATAATTGACAGCCAAATATTCTGAAGGATCCGTTTGGCGATTAAATAAAGCCGAATTGTTTAAATCCAATTGACCTAAATAACTAGCACTTGCTAAAGTTCCTCCTACATACTGGTTTCCTGGATTAAATCCAACGCCATTAAAATTAACCGTGGGGACATTGCCCAGATTCGGATCTCCCCCAACATTCTCGTAAGAATAGAAAATATTATCTCTTTTTTTATCTTTCAATCGAAGTCGAAGTCCTGTTCTAATTCTTCCTTTTTGATCTTTGATAACCGAAAAAGGAAAACGAACATTCACCTTCGCCCCTAACTCACTTTCGGTAGTTAAATCTCTATTTTCGGAAAGTGCCGATTGTGCAAATTGACTTAAATTTTCTCCACTGCTTCTAACCAAAGGGAATCTAGGGTTTGATAAATCCTGTGTAAAATCTAACCCTTCCTCTTGAAATTCAATATAACGTTCATTTGGGCGAAATTCGCTGGCTGTGGCATAATTCACCGACCAATCCAAATCCAATTTAGAGTTCAATAAGTGCTCTCCTTTTAAAGAATAATTTTGAACCCGTTGATCTTCTAATCGGGTGTTTTTATTACGGTTATTATCAATTCCTCCCTTAGTCTCTCTAGTAACTCTCCCGTTATAACCAATGATACTTTCATTATTATAAATTGGTGTAATATCATCATAGCCGGTTCTGAAACGATTTTCTCTATCATCACGCCAGTTATAGATCGCATTGGCATAAATTCGGTTATTTTCATTGAACTTGTAATCCAATGCAAGGGCCCCACTTCTTCGGATCCGCTGTACATCATATACTCTGATATCCGATTCCTCAACATACGTATTTCCAAAATCATCTCGTACCCAAACGGCTTCTACATTATCTGAACCATAAGTATTGTTGTTATAGGAACCGCTGACTACCATCCCTAATTTATTGTCAAAATAACGGTTTCCATAAACCAAGCCTGCTGTATAATTTGGTTTGTCTCTAATAGGACTGAAACCTCCGGCCATCGTGGCCGATATACGCTCTCCATTTGGGGAAGCTCTGGTAATCAAATTTACCGATCCTCCAATAGCATCCGCATCCATATCCGGTGTCAATGTCTTATTAACCTCAATAGTAGCAATCATATCCGAAGGAATTAAATCCATCTGCACATTTCTATTATCTCCCTCAGCTGACGGAATACGGTCTCCATTTATAGTAACCGAATTCAAGGAAGGCGCTAACCCTCTCACAATAATGTTTCGAGCTTCTCCCTGATCATTTTGCATCGTAATCCCTGGTACCCGCTTCAAGGCATCCCCAATATTGGCATCAGGAAAACGGCCCACCTGATCCGACGAAATGATGTTGGTAATATTACTACTGTTTTTCTGCTGGTTTAAAGCTCTCGCCTGACTTCTGATACGCTCGCCTCTGACAACAACTTCCTTCAAACTTTCTGATCCACTGGACAATAGTAGACTAATAACAGTGTTCCGTCCTTCAACCACTACAACCTGCTGTCTTAAAGTTTGGTATCCAATATAAATCGCTTCAATTTCATAGGTTCCAGCAGGCACATTCAAAAATTCAAAATGGCCAACTTGATCCGATAGTGTTGAACGATTTCCCGAATTCAATAATTTTATTGAAGCGAGAGGTAATGAAATAGTACCTTCAACATCAACAATATTTCCGGAAATAACACCCCTCTTTTGGGCCAAAACAGTTTCTCCAATGGTACAAAATAAAAATAATAAAAATAGTTTTCTCATAATATAATTGCTCTTGTTTACAATATTGCTAATGTAAGCACGCAAGTATTAAGAAGAGGTTAACTGTAGATTAGCCTATTGGTCAAAGGGCTTTGATGGCCGTTAATTAACTTTTCAAAATTAATAAATTATTATATTATGATTTATTTTAAATATTTAAGCTAATCTTAAGAATTAAACTCAAATACTAATAACTTGATTTTAGTAAAAAAAATCCCGAAAGGATAAATCATCCACAGATTAACAAATCAACTTAACTTTGAACCGGATTATTTATAAAAAAAGGAAAATCAAAATTTATCCTTCAAGCCAGAGTTATTGGTGATAGAATTATTGCAAAAATGAAGGAGTTTGTGGAATACTCCATGATTATTCAGTCGATAGAAAAGGTTTTATTATTTGGAAAGATCTGATTGAAGAAAGGCTTTTTTGATGAAAATCGGATTGTAAAAATTATCTTTTATATTAATACAATGAGTTAAAAACTCATTACACAACTATAATACATAAATTAAATGTAAAATATGATTAACATTATATTTTGTATCATTGTAGTGAGCTTTAAACTCATATTTACACTATGAAACATAAAAATATTTCAACTCAATCTAACGAGATCCTTTCTTACTTTAATGGAAAGAATATAATTTGTTTTGAATATAAAGAAGCTTTAAAAGTTTTGCCTTTGTCGAAAGAAAACACGGTTAGTAAATTACTTAGCGATATGACAAAAAGAGGATTGCTAATGAGGCTAAAAGAAGGTGTTTATTATATCATACCTTATGAAGAAAATGCAGAAATTTTTATGCCCGATTGGCATTTGATGGCCAAATATTTAGTAAAAGATACAAAACATTATATTGGTTATTACTCGGCTTTACAAATTCATAATCTTATAACCCAACCATCACTAAAAGAACAAATCGTAGTTTCAAAACAAATGAGGCCATCCGAAATTAAAGTTAAGAATATTACTTTCCAATTTATTTATCATAATGAAAATCATTTTTTTGGAGAGAAAAACATGTGGATTGATAATTTCAATAAGGTCGTTTGTTCTGATTTAGAAAAAACTATTGTGGACTGTCTGTTCAAACCAGATTATGCAGGTGGAATTGTAGAAATAGCTAAAGCAATTCACAAAATTCGAAATAAGATTGATTTCAATAAATTATTAGAGTACGCTATAAAATTCAAATCCCAAGCAGTGATTAAACGATTAGGATTTTTGCTGGAAATCTTGGAAATTGATAACGGAATTATTCAAGAACTATTAAATATAAAAACAACTTCCTATGTATTATTGGATACCGAATTACCCAAATCTGGCAAAATGATAAGCCGATGGAGTATTCAACAAAATTTAGAAACAGAAACAATTAAGTCAGCCATTTACACATGATTAAACCAAGAGAAATACAAAAGAAAGCACGCGAAGTTGAAGTTCGTGACCAACAAATTGAAAAGGATTATATATTGTCTTGGATATTAAAAGGTGTTTCGGAACACAAAAAACTTTCAAAAATCATTGTGTTCAAAGGCGGAACCGTACTCAAGAAAATCTATTTTGCTGATTATCGCTTTTCTGAAGATTTAGATTTTACGTTGCTAGCCACAATATCACAAATGAACAAATTTTCGAATGGTTCAAAGAAACTTTTGAGTATGTAAAAGAAGAAGCAAACATTCCATTAGAGATAATTGATGATAACGAGCATGAAGATGGCGGGATAAATTTCTATATCAGTTATGTGGGGCCACTTGGCGGATTTGGAAATAATAAGAAAGTGAAAGTTGATATTTCAAGAAGTGAAAAATTAGAATTTGAACCAGTTATAAAACAAGCAATAATTGAATATTCAGACGAAGAAGAATATAAACTATTGAGTTACCGTATAAGGGAGTCTGTTCATTTATTTCGGTGTCAGTGTCCATTGCATAAATGTATAAGATATTTTTGGAGGCTTTCCAGAGCAAGGGTGGTACAAATGCTTTGCCGTTTGTAATGGCTAAACTGTCCACGAAAAACAAATTTACTTTTTGTGCTGGGGTGTACCAAATCGCATAGCCATCATGGTCGGGATTAATGTACAGCATTTTTTTAAGAAGCAATCCCAATGGCTTTAAAAATTTGCATGCAAGTTCGTCAGAAGTGTCCAACGCAGTTGCGAGTTCAGCACTTTCTTTACCGTTTAAAGGATGCGCATTGATAGGATAGCCATTTTTGTCCATGTCATAAGCTTCTACATAAATAGTCTTGTCAGTATTATTTTTCTGATAGATTACAAAGGCTTTTACTGGATGGTATAATGCTCCGAATAGTGAGGTTATATTTTTCATGGTGTATTATTTAAAAGGGTACATAAATCATTGATTAAAGGAAATAGTCTGTATTCAAAATCCAGTCCCTTGTTGAATGATTGGTTTTCGGCAACATATATTTGTAGCAAAGTAGGTTCTTCCATTTCGGAGCATTCATTTAACTCGTCATTGACCACACGGGCGATATTCTCATACAGTAATCCGTCGCTGTCGGCTATAAAGGAAATGTATTGTTCTGCTTTGATGACCCCGTCATCATATTCAAATTCCCGATTGAAAGTATTATGAAAAATAGTATAATTAGGATATTCGAGCAGTAATCCCAATGCTTTTTCTGCCACTGCAAAACAATCTTTTTGAAAAGACGTGCTTGGTCTGTAGCTGTCTATTCGCTGTTTAAAACAATTCAGATGATAGGGATTGTATATTTTACGAAACATTATGTCTCCATAATAAATAGCTTTATTAAACTCTGAAATTATACTATTGTCTTCCTCAGCTTTCTCATTCTCTAAATCATATATAAGCCATTCCTCCATACATTCGTACTGATAAAAAAGATAACTATTGTTTTCCCTGTAATACGGAATCCCTGCAATATGGTACAAATAGACTTCATCAAGCCTATCATTAGATTTTTAACAAATGATCCTCCTATTGAATAAATATAAATCAAAGGGGAATATCGCTTGAATACCTAATAATAATCCCTATTTTTAAACTTTATAAGAACAATCTTAAATAAAAGCTCTACTTAATTTAATGGCAGCAGAACAAAAACAAAAATTAGAACAACAACTTTGGAATATCGCCAACACCCTTCGTGGGAAAATGGATGCCGATGATTTTAGAGATTACATATTAGGTTTTATTTTCTACAAGTACCTGAGTACTAAAATGGATTTGTATGCCAACACCATTCTAAAACCCGACGGTTTAACTTTCCAACAAATAGAAGGGCATCCTGACGAAGCACTTTTGATGCAGGAAATAAAGCAACTCGCTATTGATAAATTGGGCTTTTTCTTAGAACCAGCCGATTTGTTTTCGGAATTAGCACAAAGAGGAAACGCAGGCGGAAAAAACAATTTTATTTTGGGCGACTTGGCCGCAGTTCTTACTCACATAGAGCAAAGCACCATGGGTTTTGAAAGTGAAGAAGATTTTGGCAACCTCTTTGCTGATTTGGATTTAACCTCTCATAAACTAGGAAAATCCGAAGCTGACAAAAACGAACTCATCGTAAAAGTTCTTGTGCATCTGGATGAAATTGATTTTGATCTAGAAAACGTTGATAGTGACGTTCTGGGTGATGCTTACGAATATTTAATAGGACAGTTTGCTAGTGGTGCAGGCAAGAAAGCTGGTGAATTTTATACACCACAACAAGTAAGTAGCGTTTTGGCACAACTGGTAACAGCAGGCAAAGACCAACTGAAGAGCGTTTATGACCCTACCTGTGGTTCTGGTTCGTTATTGTTGCGAGTTGCCAAAGAAGTAAAAGACGTTAGTGCTTTCTATGGGCAGGAGATGAATCCTACCACTTACAACTTATGCCGCATGAACATGATTATGCACGATGTACATTACAAGCGATTTGATATAAAAAATGAAGATACTTTGGAACGCCCACAGCATTTTGATATGCGTTTTGAAGCCATTGTTGCTAATCCTCCTTTTTCTGCAAATTGGAGTGCTAGTCCCTTGTTTATGAGCGATGACCGTTTCTCGGCTTATGGGAAACTCGCACCAAGCAGCAAAGCCGATTTCGCCTTTGTGCAACACATGGTGCACCAGCTTGCCGATAACGGAACTATGGCAATCGTTCTTCCTCACGGTGTTTTGTTTCGTGGCGGGGCCGAAAGGCACATACGGGAATATTTGATAAAAGAGAAGAATTACTTGGATGCCGTAATAGGTTTGCCAGCCAATATTTTTTACGGAACGAGTATCCCGACTTGTATCTTGGTTTTGAAGAAAAAGCGAACCGATGCCTATAGCATTTTGTTTATAGATGCCAGCCAACATTACGAAAAGGTGAAAACCCAAAACGTGTTGCGTACCGAAGATATTGACAAAATCATTAGCACTTACGAAAACCGCACAGAAGAAGAAAAATACAGCCATATTGCCGCTTTAAGCGAAGTTGCCACCAACGATTACAACCTGAATATTCCTCGTTATGTGGATACTTTTGAAGAAGAAGATGCAATAGATTTAAAAGCCATAACTAACGAATTACGAGAATTGGCAGACCTTGGTAAAACAACCGATGCAACAATTGAAAGCTTTTGTACTGAATTAGGAATTGAAACACCTTTTTAATATGGAAAAACAAGATATTATTATTTACAATACAGTTGACGGTAAATCTTCGGTAGCACTTTTCGCCAGAGATGGTGATGCTTGGATGAATCAAAATCAATTGGCTGAACTTTTTGACACCTCTGTGCCTAATGTCAGTATGCACATATCTAAAATACTGAAAGAAAACGAATTAGAAGAGAATTCAGTTGTTAAGGATTACTTAACAACTGCCGCAGACGGTAAGAATTACAAGGTTACTTTCTATTCCCTTGCTATGATTTTGGCTATTGGCTTTAGGGTGCGAAGCAAAAGAGGAACGCAGTTCCGTCAGTGGGCAAATCAAAACCTTCAAGAATATATGATTAAGGGTTTTGTGATGGACGACGAACGGCTTAAAAACCCTAACGGAAGAATAGATCATTTTGATGAATTATTAGCCAGAATTCGTGACATACGAGCCTCTGAAAAACGATTTTATCAAAAAGTACGAGATCTATTTTCGCTGAGTAGTGATTATGACAATACCGACAAAGCAACCCAAATGTTTTTTGCAGAAACACAAAATAAAATCCTGTATGCCATTACAGGAAAAACAGCTGCCGAAATAGTGGTTTCTCGTGCCAACCCAAATGATCCCAATATGGCACTCACAACTTGGAAAGGTGCAGTTGTGCGAAAACAAGATATATATATTGCAAAAAACTACTTAACAAGTGACGAAATAGACACTTTAAACCGCTTTGTGGTTGTGTTTCTTGAAACTGCCGAACTAAGAGCCAAAAACAGACAAGACATCACGATGAATTTCTGGAAAGCCAATGTAGATCGTATCATTGAGTTTAATGATAAAAAAGTATTAAATCATAAAGGCAAAGTGAGCCAACCACAAATGGAGAAAAAAGTAGATGCCATTTATGAAAAATTCAATGAGCAGCGAAAACAATTGGAAGCGCAAAAAGCAAATGAACAAGATTTAGAAGAGTTGAAGCAATTAGAAGATAAATTAAAAAATAAATCAAACTAATGGCTATTACACAAAATATACCTCAATTACGATTTCAGGAGTTTGAAGATTAAATTTATGGAAAAAATAATGTACATACCCTCTTTGCGGTTTCCAGAGTTTGAAGAAGATTGGGAATTAAAAAAATTTGGTAGTTTAGGCGAATTTAAAGGAGGCGGAACTCCCAGTACTACAAACGAAAATCATTGGAATGGTAATATTCCTTGGATTTCGAGTTCTGATATTTATGATGGAAATCTTCATAAAATTAATATCCATCGATTCCTTAACGAAGATGCTATTCAAGAAAGTGCAACTAAAATAATTCCAGCTAATAGTATATTATTGGTTTCGAGAGTCGGTGTTGGTAAATTAGCAATTAATAAAATTAAATTATGCACAAGTCAAGATTTTTGTAATTTCATTCCAAAAAAATGTAATAGTTACTTTGTCGGTTATTTCTTGATAGCTAGAAAGCAAATATTAGTTAATTTTTCGCAAGGAACTTCAATTAAAGGTTTTACAACAGGTGATATAAAAACACTGCCAATTACCATCCCAACCCTTCCAGAACAGCAAAAAATAGCTTCTTTTTTAAGTGCTGTCGATGAAAAAATACAGCAACTTTCCCGCAAAAAGGAATTGTTAGAACAATACAAAAAAGGCGTAATGCAACAATTGTTCTCAGGCAAATTGAGGTTTAAAGATGAGAATGGTAAAGATTATGCGGATTGGGAAGAGAAAAAGTTGGGGGATGTTTGTGAAATTGTTGGTGGAGGAACACCAGATACAAATATTCCAGAATATTGGGGAGGAGAAATTCAGTGGTTTACGCCAACAGAAATTAAATCTGATTTTGTTTCAAATAGTATGAGAACAATAACAGAATTAGGTTTACAAAAATCCTCAGCTAAGAAATTACCTATTGGTACAATCCTTCTTACAACAAGAGCTACAATTGGTGAAGTTTCAATAGCACGAGAAGAATGTTCAACAAACCAAGGGTTTCAATCGTTAATTGCAAGAAAAGGAAATAGTAACATTTTTATATTTAATTGGATAAAGCAAAACAAGCATGAATTAACTTCTAGGGCTAATGGTTCTACTTTTCCTGAAATTAGTAAAACTGCAATTGAGAAAATATTTTTAAACGCACCTTCTTTTCCAGAACAACAAAAAATCGCTACTTTTTTGTCTAGTATCGATACTAAAATAGAAAGTGCAAGCCAACAACTCAATCAAACGCAAAGCTTTAAAAAAGGGTTGTTACAGCAAATGTTCGTGTAACGTATAAGAATATGAGTAATTTAATAAAAAAATACTATCTGTTTATTGATGAAAGCGGTGACCATGGTTTAGCAAGCTTGGATGCTTCGTTTCCTGTTTTTTTATTATGTGGTTTAATTACCAGCGAAGAAAATTATATTCAAACCCGTGATACTATCAATACCATTAAAAATGAGTTTTGGTTTAATAAAGAAGTCATTTTGCACTCTAGAGACATTAGAAAATGTGAAAAAGAATTTCAAATCTTGTTCGATTTAGATATCAAGCGTAATTTTTATCTAAGGATTAATGGCCTAATTGAAAATGCAAAATATAGAATCCTAGCTTCTGCCATCAATAAAGAAAAATACATTAAAACGTATGGCAAATTGTCTAATGATGTGTATGAGTTAGCCTTATCCTTTATTATAGAAAGAGCTATCTTTAGTCTAGATGAAATAAAAGATGGTAGCAAACAATTAGAAATAATTATTGAAAAAAGAGGAAAAAAGGAAGACAAAAAATTAGACGAGCATTTTCAGCGATTGGTTTCAAGGGGAACCGCTTATGTAAGTTCAGAACGCTTACAGGAAGTGGGTATCAAGATTACTTTTAGAGATAAAAAAGAAAACATTAACGGTTTGCAATTAGCCGATTTAATAGCTTACCCAATAGCGCGCTATGTTATTGAGCCTAAAAGAGCGAATCCTGCATATGAAGTTTTGAAGAAAAAAATATATACTAAAAACGGCAAAAGATATGGGCTTAAGATATTTCCATAAAAAACAAAAGCCAAACAAATTGTTTGGCTTCTGCTCGACCGGGGACACCCCAATCCTTTTATCTTTGAATCGTTTTTATAGTTATTATGGTACAAATATATTACTTTATTAAATAAATACAATATCAATAAACATAATATTAACTATTTGAGGATAGTAGACAACAAAAATAACACCTTGTAATAAAAATGAGCCATCAATCCGAAGCAGTACTAGAAAACAACTTAATCAAGCAATTGCGGGGTTTAGAGTATGCGTCTGTTCAAATTCAGGATGGCGAAGCTTTAGTTTCTAATCTACAAAGCCAATTAGAACTTTTTAACGAAACTACTTTTACAGCCAAAGAGTTTGATGCTATCATCAATCATTTAGCCAAAGGAAATGTTTTTGAAAAAGCCAAAACGCTTCGAGACCGTTTTCAATTAACCAAGGAAGATGGCACTTCGTTTTATGTTCGTTTTTTTAATGCGGAAGATAATAGCAAAAATTTATTTCAAGTTAGCAATCAAATCAGTCTGGAAGGAAGCTACAAGAACCGTTTTGATGTAACGCTTTTGGTCAATGGTTTGCCTTTGGTACAAATAGAACTCAAACGTTCTGGCTTAGAAATTAAAGAAGCATTCAACCAAATTAATCGCTACCAATTGCATTCTTTTTGGAGCAATCACGGCCTGTTTCAGTACGTGCAATTGTTTGTAATCAGCAATGGTGTAAACACCAAATATTTGGCAAACAACAAATTGCAGTCCGTAAAACAAACCTTCTATTGGGCGGATGCCAATAATAAAAATACCACAGACTTAACCGAGTTTGCCGTTGCTTTTTTGAACCCCACTCATTTGGGAAAAATGGTAGCGCATTATATCGTGATTAACGAAACCCATAAAGTGATGATGGTGTTGCGACCGTATCAATATTTTGCTACGGAAGCGATTATTCATCAGGTTAAAAATTCTAGTGAGAACGCTTACATTTGGCACACCACAGGTTCGGGTAAAACCTTAACTTCGTTCAAGGCAAGCCAAATCGTGATGGAATTTCCAGAAGTGTATAAAGTCGTTTTTGTAGTCGACAGAAAAGATTTGGATTTCCAAACCATGAACGAGTTTAACGCTTTTAAAAAAGACAGCGTTGATGTTACGGATAATACACAATCCTTGGTACGACAATTAACGGATAATACCAAGTTGGTTTTAACTACAATTCAAAAATTAAACAATGCCGTTTCAGACCGTTTTGCAGGTAAAATAGAATACTTACGCCATAAGAAAATCGTCTTTATTTTTGATGAATGTCACCGTTCCCAATTTGGAGAAACACACGATAGAATTACAAAATTTTTTGAAAAAAGCCAGTTAATAGGCTTTACAGGAACACCCATTTTTGCTGAAAACGCTTCTAAGAATGATTTAGGAAAACGCACCACCAAAGATTTGTTTGGCAACTGCCTGCATAAATATGTGATTACGGATGCTATTCGGGATGAAAACGTATTGCGTTTTGGGATTGAATATGTGGGGAAATACAAAAACAAGAGCAATTCTTTTATCGACATCGAAGTTGAAGAGATAGATAAACAAGAGGTTTTAGATTCCGAGAGGAGAATCAATAAAATCGTTGATTATATCATTGCCTATCACAATCAGAAAACTTTTAATAAAGATTATTCAGCACTACTGGCGGTAAGCAGTATCAATACTATTATTCAGTATTATGACCTTTTTCAACAAAAGAAAGCTGCAGGAGAACACGATTTGCGTATTGCTACTATTTTCACCTATGGCACCAATGAAGATTCAGACGAAGCACAGGATTTTCTTCCAGAGGAGGAGGATTTTGACATAGCTGCCGATCCAAAAGCCAGTTATAAGTCCAGTCATACCAGAGACAAACTAGAAAGCTATATTAGCGATTATAACAGTATGTTCGGCACTAGTTATACGACTAAGGATAGTGAATCTTTTCAAAAATATTTCCAAAACATTAGCAAACGATTAAAAGACCGTGAAAAGGAAAATTTCAACAACGAGAAAGACCGATTAGACATTGTAATTGTTGTCAATATGATGCTTACCGGTTTTGATGCCAAAAAAGTAAATACGTTGTATGTGGATAAAAACTTGAAGCAACACGGCTTAATACAGGCGTTTTCAAGAACCAATCGAATCCTTGGGGAGCAGAGTCACAAGGGAATATTTTATCCTTTAGAAACCTCAAAAAAGCCACAGATGATGCGATTACTTTGTTTTCGAATAAAGATGCCATTGAAGTGGTTACGATGCCCGATTACGAAAAAATAGCGGAGAAGTTTGACGAAGCTTTGAAAGGATTACGAGAAATTACACCAACCTATCAAACCGTAAATGATTTAGAAAGTGAAGAAGCAGAAGCGCAATTTGTACAAGCTTTTCGAAAATTAATGCGAGCCATGAACGTATTGCAATCTTACACCGATTTTGATTGGGCCGATTTAGAAATAGATGAGCAAGAGTTTGAAGATTATAAGAGTAAGTACTTAGACTTATATGAAAAGGTTAAGCGGGATAATGAAAAACAAAAGACTTCCATTCTTGACGATATTGATTTTGAATTGGAGTTAATCCACAGAGACCAAATTAATGTTGCCTATATCATAAAATTGTTAGCGCAATTAAAAGGAGAAAAAACGGAATCGGCAGCAGCTGCACAAAAAAAAGCCATCATTGATTTATTAGGTGGCGATATCCAGTTGAGAAGCAAACGAGAATTGATTCAGAAATTTATCGACGAGAACATGCCAAACATCAAAGACGGTGAAAGCATTGAGGATGAATTCGAGAAATTCTGGCTAGACCAAAAAGTACTCGCTTTAGGCAAACTATGTGAAGAAGAGCATTTGGACAAAGCCCAATTTAAGTCACTTATAGACGCTTATATATACAGCGGTAGAGAACCTATAAAAGATGAGGTATTCCAGTGTTTGGATAACAGGCCAAGCATCCTTCAAGCCAGAGTTATTGGTGATAGAATCATTGCTAAAATGAAGGAGTTTGTTGAGGTATTTGTGAAGGGAATGGTGGCTTAAAAAATAGTAGTGTTAAAATAAGATCTATGAAATTTGGATTTAGAATACCTTCCATAACCATGCTGTCATAAGTAATGTAACCTATGAAAAAAAGAGATCTTTACTGGGTTACAACACCTCAAAATGAGGAAAACTGGTTTGTTGTAGCAAGCACTAAAGGGAACGCTGAAAGTTTTCATAATCATGCGGAAGGATTTGATAAAGATTATTCATCTGCTAAATTAATATGTAAAATTCCTTTAAATCTTTTAAAAAAACATCATAAAATAAATGATGAAGATTGGCCGAATCATGAATTGCTTGAGGAATTAGATTTCAATTTAATAGAATCCGACTTCCCTCGAATAGTTTTATTTAATGGGAAACTATTCCATGAAGGTAAGGGAAATTTAAAAATTATTGAAGAAATAGTTGCAAAACATTGCGGACTATATGTCATAAATGCATCAGGAACAAGTAGATATAAAATTGGCTTCACCAAAGATTTGAAATCAAGACTTCGATCATTTAGAACTGCGATACCCACAAAAGTAGATTTGATTTTTTATGTATGGACAACAGATTATGTTTATTTAGAAAAATTACTTCATGAAGATTTTAAAGAAATGCGTGTCCGTGGTGAATGGTTCGAATTAAGTAATGGTGATTTGGATAATTTGAAATCAATTCTGCAAGAATTAGACAAAAATCACTTTCATTTCATCAGCATAAAAAACATATTTGAAGGCACCATTTAAGCTGCTCAACAATACCTTAATGGATAAAAACAATACCTTAATGGATAAAATTAATAGTCTCCGATAAACATATTAGTATCATCGATATATTCTTTGATTATCAAATTAAATGGAGGTTCCTTCATGCGGATTTTGCAACTACCACTAATCCAATTATAATGAAATTTGACAATATCTTCAGATACAGCTCGAGCATTAAAATAAATATACCTTGGAATTGTAGTTTAAAAAGTTATCTCACGATCAAGATTCGACAATTGTTCTAATGGTTTATTGACTTTTGGTAGATCTGCCTTAATTTCAATGTAGATTCTATGGTATTTTTTTCCAAAATTTACTACCGTTGAGTTATAAACTGTTACTTCGGAAATATATTTATTACAAGTTACGATAAATTTGATATTTTCTTCAAGCCACTCGACTATTTCTCTTGTTTCCATTTTTAAAAATAATTTATTAATGCTTTAGCGTTGCAATGCGATTTATGAAATTGACTCTTGGTAAAGTTATAGTATATTCCATTAATTCTTCAATCTCAAGGTCATTTCTTTTTAAGCTAAGTAACGAAGATTTAAAATAATTATATCCAGATAGATAGGCCCTAGCAGCACAAAAACATATCTATTTATATATCAAATATTTATATTTTATTTTGATTGATATAAAAGTATTAAATACCTCCTGCACAAATTTATTGATATGAAAAACCAATTATAGGTTAGAATAGAAAATATAAAGTACAAGTACCTTTACACTAGTTTCTGCATTCTTTAGTTAACGACATCACACCCAAACATCAAAGTATAATTTTCATAATTAATACTTCAAGAATACTAGTGTTTACGGTATCTCCTATATCATTAAAAGTAAAAAAATAATATGTTAAAAGTTTAAGCAGCTAATTACTTGAACACATGCTGCTACATAACAATTCATCCTTTTAGATAAATGTACAACGAATACTTATTCGACGATTTTCTAAATTCAAAAAAAAATAATTCTCATCAATTGCAAAGGATCCTTTTCAAATTTTTGATATGTCGGTTCAACTGAGAGGTAGTATATATTCTGGAGATTAAATGAAGAAAGAAAAACCAGATTACATAGGGGTATGGGGTACCAGGTTAATAAAGATATGTATTTGTTTTGTCTTTTATAACAGATATGCCGCAGCTTATTTAATTTTTGTCTCTTTTTTATATCCAGTTAATATGGACAGCATCTATCTCTATTAAAATATAATCAAAGAAGTACTTCTTTAGTATAATGACAAGTTAAAAGAGTTAAAGAAGTTAAGTTTTAGCTGAGCCTAATTGAAACAATATTGTTAATTAGAAGTTCTTATTAACAATCAAAATGGCAACGAAAATGGCAACTAAATTTAAAAACCCTTGAAAATCAATCGTTTACAAGGGTTTTTGTGAAGGCAGAAGGATTCGAACCTTCGACCGCCTGCTTAGAAGGCAGGTGCTCTATCCAGCTGAGCTATGCCTCCATGGATTAAAAAAAAGTCGGGGTGGCAGGATTCGAACCTGCGGCCTCCTGCTCCCAAAGCAGGCGCGATAACCGAGCTACGCTACACCCCGAGGCAGAAAAAAGCGGAGAGTAAGGGATTCGAACCCTTGGTACAGTTACCCATACGCATGTTTAGCAAACATGTCCTTTCGGCCACTCAGGCAACTCTCCATGCTTAAAAGCATTTCTTTATTTAAGCGGTTGCAAATGTAACTTTCTATTCTATATTTTACAAGCATTAACTTGCTTTTTTTTCTGTTATTTCCAAAATCATTAAAAATCAATTGTATAGCTTTCTCAAAAAACCAACTATTCCTATTTATTCGAATTTCAACTCCCCTATTTCTTGCAAAAACAAAATTAATCGCAGGAATTCCAGCTATTTATTCATAATATTAGGATAAATCTAATTTGGCTTCCCTCCAAAATGACTACTTTAGCCTGTAAATTATACACACTGAAATATCATGAATAAGAAAGTTGTAATCGTTTCTGCCGTTAGAACTCCTATCGGAAGTTTTATGGGGGCCCTATCTACCGTTAGTGCCCCTCAATTAGGTGCGGTAGCTATCAAAGCTGCTTTGGCTAAAATTAATTTAGACCCTAATTTAATAGACGAAGTTATCATGGGTAATGTAGTGCAGGCAGGTGTTGGTCAAGCTCCTGCCCGTCAAGCTGCCCTCCTCGCCGGCTTACCCAATACCGTTATCGCTACCACAATCAATAAAGTATGTGCCTCCGGAATGAAAGCCGTTATGCAAGCCGCTCAGGCTATCATCGCCGGTGATGCCGAAATCGTTGTGGCCGGCGGAATGGAAAACATGAGCCTCGCACCACATTATATTAATCTGAGAAACCCTCAAAAATTTGGACCGGCTACTATGGCCGACAGTCTTCAAAGTGACGGTTTATCTGATGCTTATGACAATCAGGCTATGGGTGTTTCTGCCGACCTGTGTGCGGCCGAATATAAAATTAGTCGCGAAGCGCAAGATGCTGCCGCAATTCAGTCATACGAGCGTTCTGCAAAAGCTTGGGAAGCCGGAAACTTCGATCAAGAAGTAGTTCCTGTTTCTGTTCCGCAAAGAAAAGGAGAACCGAAGATCGTTTCCCGTGACGAAGAATTTACCAGCGTTCAACTGGATAAAATACCAAACCTAAATCCTGTCTTTACAAAAGACGGTACCGTAACTGCAGCCAATGCTTCTACTATTAATGATGGTGCTGCTGCTGTAGTGGTTATGAGTGAAGAAAAAGCAATCGCCCTAGGTCTCACTCCCCTCGCTTACATTCGTGCTTATGCCGATGCCGCTCAGGAGCCAAAATGGTTTACAACTACTCCTGCCAAGGCCGTGCCTAAAGCATTAGCCAAAGCAGGTCTCAGCATTCCTGAGGTGGACTTTTTCGAATTCAACGAAGCTTTTGCCGTAGTTGGCTTAGCCAATGCTAAAATTCTTGGCCTGGATGATGCTAAAATCAACGTAAACGGTGGTGCTGTTTCTCTCGGTCATCCCCTGGGGTGCTCTGGCGTTCGGATTATCGTGACCCTGATTCATGTTTTACAACAAAACAATGCCAAAATCGGTGTAGCAGCAATCTGTAATGGTGGCGGTGGCGCCTCTGCAATTGTAATTGAAAGAGCTTAATTTCTTGTTTTTTATAAATGATGAATTTTGAATTCCGATTGATTTTTTATATCATTGCAAGGAATTCAGAATTCATCATTCTAAATTTTAAATGCCCCACCAATGTTTGGAATTTGTAATTTGTCCTCTGTTCCTTTACGGATTGAACCTAACGACCGAAGCGAAATCGTTTCTCAGGTCTTATTTGGTGAACATTTCAAAGTCTTGGAACGGATCAAACAGTGGGCACGAATCAAAATGCAATTCGATGATTACGAAGGCTGGATCGATACCAAACAATACCAAACGATAACCGAAAGCAACTACAACCAACTTTCGGAGGATAACATCGTCCTGAATTCTGATCTGATCGATTATATCACTGGACCTAATAATTTTATGATGCCTATTCCCTTAGGCGCCTCGCTTTCTTTTCTGAACAATCCCGAAATCAATACCGAAAACTACGACTTTGAAGGTATGAAAATTAGCGGTATCAAACCAAAAACCAATCTCATCAATACGGCCTTCATGTATTTACACGCACCCTATCTATGGGGCGGAAAAACCCCTTTTGGTGTCGATTGTTCCGGTTTTACCCAAATGGTATATAAATTAAATGGCTACCCTATTTTAAGAGACGCTTCACAACAAGCCCTACAAGGAGATGCCCTTAGCTTTATCGAAGAAAGTGAAGCCGGTGATTTGGCTTTCTTTGACAATGAAGAAGGTAAAATTATCCACGTCGGTATCATCATGGACGACAATTATATTATCCACGCTAGCGGAAAAGTACGCATTGACCGCTTGGACCATCTTGGTATTTATAATGCCGAAACCAACCGCCATACCCACAAATTAAGGGTTATCAAAAAAATAGTTTAACCCCCTTTTCTACTCTCTCCCCAAAAAAAAACCGCCTTACTTATCAGTAAAACGGTTATTTTCGAAATTAATACTATTATTTTAAGCAGTAAAAAAGCAATTTACGGCTGCTTTTATTTTTTAGCCGCAGCCATCGCAGCCATCTTCGCTTTCAATGCTTTTTTCTTATCCATCATTTCCAAAGCGCCATATACATTCATAAGCGTAGTAGCTACTTCTTCATTCGTAGGATTCAACTCATTTGCTTTCTCCAAATATGGAATTGCACTAGAAAAAACATCTTCTCTTTGTTTTTTAAGAACCGCGTATCTTTTGTTGTCTTTTTCTGTATTCCCTAATTTGTTCATCTCTGCGATGATCTTTTTCTCTCCGTCCAATTTTAAGATGGCAAGATTTAAATAAGCATTTACATAATCAGGTTTGATTTCAATTGCTCTTTTGTAGTATTTCTCTGCTTCTACTGCATCACTTTTTGAAGTGATAACGCCTAGATTATAAACTAAATCCGCATCATTTGGATTTTTAGCTAAGATTTCATTCACCAGTTTTTTATAGGTTACAAAATCATCAAGCTTCAAATAAAGATCTGCTTCGGTCAATATAATAGATATATCTTCTGGATTAGCCAATCTCGCTTCCGCTAAGGCCGCTTTCGCTTCCGGAACCTTGTCTTTCTGAACTAATATCAAAGCGATGTTTTTAAAGATCTCTCCTCTTTTAGAAGGGACAATTTCATCTCTTGAGTCCGTATGTGTTTTTAGTTTCAACATCTGGTCTCTCTCGGCTTTAGTACTAAAAAAATCTTCCTTATCGGTTATGACATTTTTTGCATAATATAAAGTTGCTTCACCAGAAAAATTCTTAGTTTTTAATTCTTCATAATACGCCAGGGCAGTATCATAATCTTGCGCACTTACAGCATAACTGGCAGCATAATACAATTTCTCTAAATCGGTTGGATCTAAATCATATACCAAACGCAAAGTCACAGTAGCCTCTTTGAAGTTTTTTGCTGTTCCTTGTTCGATAGCTACATTCACTAATTTTCCTTTGACAGCTGTAATCGCTGCCTTAGAATCATCCGTAAATTTTGCCTTTCCGGATTCTTTTTCAACAGCCAATACTTCCTGATATGCTTTGGCAGCATCAGAAAGATTTTTAGCAGTTTCTACTTTTTTATCTGCCAAATCAGTCAAAATATTTCCTTTAACAAAGAAATATTGTGCCTTGTCAGCGGGTTTAGCAGCAGCTAACAAGGGCTCTGCACCTGCTAATAAGGTAGCGGCTTCGGCAGAATTTCCGCCTTTTAATGCTTTTTCAGCGGCTTTTATTTGATCTTTTTGAGCAAAAGTAGCTACTGATATCAATAGCGCTGACGCTAATACTAGATAGTTGCTTTTCATAATTGTAAGGTTTTATATTTAATATTTATTCTCGTTTATTAATATTGATTAGGCTTCTTCATCAGAATCGTCTTCGTCCGACTCGTCTTCGTCCTCTTCTTCGGCTTCTGAATCATCGTCTTCGTCCTCCTCTTCAGCACCTTCTTCGTCTTCCAAGACTTCTAAAACGGGCTTCACGCGCTCGATAACTTCCGTTTCGATCACATTTCCTTCTTCATCAACCACCACTTCGGCTACATCATCTTTCATTACTTTAGTAACGGCAGCGATAGAATCGTTTCCTTTGATGTTGATTAGTTTTACACCCTGAGTGGCGCGTCCCATTACTCTCAAGTCTTCAACAGCCATTCGAATTGTAAGTCCGGATTTGTTGATAATCATCAAATCATCGGCATCTGTAACGGCATTGATGGAGATTAGTTTACCTGTTTTCTCGGTAATATTAAGGGTCTTAACACCTTTTCCACCACGGTTTGTTATACGGTATTCGTCCAAGCTAGAACGTTTTCCGTATCCGTTTTCGGCTACAACCAGGATCTCACTGTTCATATCATTCACAGTAACCATACCAATTACTTCGTCGGTATCATCTTTTAACGTAATTCCACGAACTCCAGAAGCCGTTCTTCCCATCGGGCGGGTTTTGGTTTCTTCAAAACGAACCAGTTTTCCGGATTTAACCGCCAAGATAATCTGGCTTTCTCCATTGGTTAATTTAGCTTCTAATAATTCATCCCCTTCTTTAATCGTAATCGCCGCTACTCCATTAACACGTGGTTTAGCATATTTCTCTAAAGAGGTTTTCTTAACTTGTCCTTTTTTGGTAACCATTATCAAATTGTGACTGTTGGTATATACCTTGTCTTTCAAATCTTGAGTACAGATAAAAGCTTTAACCTTATCGTCGCTTTCAATATTGATCAGATTCTGCAAGGCTCTTCCTTTAGCCGTTTTGCTACCTTCCGGAATTTCATAAACACGCATCCAAAAACATTTTCCTTTTTGGGTAAAGAACATCATATATTGATGATTTGTAGCCACAAACATATGCTCTAAGAAATCTAAATCTCTAGTACCAGCACTTTTTTGTCCAACGCCTCCTCTATTCTGCGTTTTATATTCGGATAAATTAGTACGTTTGATATAACCCGCATGAGAAATCGTAATCACCACATTTTCATCGGCAATCAAATCCTCAATGCTCACATCTCCACCAGAATATTCGATAACTGAACGACGTTCATCACCATATTTCTCGCGAATCTCTGCTAATTCTTCTTTGATCAAGGCCGTTCTTAAATCAACATCAGCCAATAAAGCTTTTAAATGATCAATCAATTTCATGATCTCCTCAAATTCAGCACGCAATTTGTCTTGTTCCAAACCGGTTAACTGACGCAAACGCATTTCTACAATAGCACGTGACTGTATGTCAGATAATTTAAATCTTTCGATTAATTTCTCTCTTGCTTCTTCTGTATTTTTCGAACTACGAATCAAAGCAATTACTTCGTCAATATTATCTGAAGCGATTATTAATCCCTCCAAAATGTGAGCACGTTCTTCAGCTTTGCGCAAATCAAATTGTGTTCTACGAACGACAACATCATGACGGTGCTCTACAAAATAGTGAATCATGTCTTTCAGATTCAACATCTGTGGGCGCCCTTTTACCAAGGCAATATTATTCACACTGAAAGACGATTGCAATTGGGTGAACTTATAAAGCGTATTCAAAACCACATTTGGCGTGGCATCGCGCTTCAATATATAAACGATACGCATTCCATTTCGATCCGATTCATCTCGAATATTAGCAATACCATCAATTTTTTTGTCGTTAACCAAATCAGCGGTTTTCTTAATCATATCAGCCTTGTTCACCTGATAAGGAATCTCTGTAACAATGATTGATTCTCTGCCGTCTACTTCTTCAAAATTGACTTTAGCACGCATCACAATTCGACCTCTACCGGTTTTAAAAGCTTCGCGAACCCCTTCATAACCATATATGATTCCTCCCGTAGGGAAATCAGGTGCTTTGATGTGATTCATTAATTCGTCGATCTCAATCTCCGAATTGTCTAAATAAGCCAAAGTTCCGTTGATAACTTCCGTCAAATTGTGGGGCGGCATGTTTGTTGCCATACCTACAGCTATTCCAGTAGCACCATTAATTAATAAGGTTGGTACCCTTGTAGGCATTACTTTAGGTTCGTAAAGCGTATCATCAAAATTCAACTGAAAATCAACTGTTTCTTTTTCGATGTCTGCCATAATTTCTTCCGAAATCTTGCGCATTCTCGCTTCAGTATATCGCATTGCTGCAGGACTGTCACCATCTACCGATCCAAAGTTACCCTGACCATCTACTAACAGATACCGCATACTCCATTCCTGGGCCATACGAACCATGGCATCATATACCGATGTATCGCCATGAGGGTGGTACTTTCCTAAAACTTCTCCTACAATTCTGGCCGATTTTTTATGGGCCGATTTTGATGTAACTCCTAAATCATACATACCATAAAGTACTCTTCGGTGAACGGGCTTCAAGCCGTCTCGCACATCCGGTAGCGCTCTAGATACAATTACCGACATCGAATAATCGATATAAGCTGATTTCATTTCGTCCTCTATGTTAATAGGAATTAACTTTTCTCCGTCAGACATATTATACTATATTAAAAATTATATTGTTTAAAAAAATCTTGCTAATATAAGCTTTCTCGACTATTTTTTGTATATTTAAGTATAGAAATTTACTTGATTTATTAACAAACTTCAGCCTGCTTTTAGTTAATAAGTAAATGGCGATTTGCTTTTAACTTTTAAGTATTTTTTGTCACTTAGCTGACAGTACTTTTAGTTAGGAATGGTTTTTGTAATTAAGATCTATAATCACTAAATTTACAGTACAAAATTATATAATTATATGGATGATAATTTTTCACCTAGAGTCAAAGATGTTATAACCTTCAGTAAAGAAGAAGCCCTTCGTTTGGGTCACGACTTTATTGGTACAGAGCACCTGATGTTGGGCATTTTAAGGGACGGAAACGGAAAAGCTATTTCGATCCTAAACAACCTATCTGTTGATTTGGATTACTTGCGCCGGAAAGTGGAAATCTTAAGCCCTGCTAATCCAAATGTAATTACGAATAACGAAAAGAAAAACTTACATCTTACCCGTCAGGCAGAGCGGGCGCTGAAAACAACTTTTCTCGAAGCCAAAGTATTTCAAAGTACTTCGATCAGTACTGCACACTTGTTATTGTGTATTTTACGAAATGAAAATGATCCAACAACCAAGCTACTCAATAAACTTAAAATTGATTATGACGTAGCTAAAGAACAGTACCTAAATATGACACCAAGCGAAGATAATTTTTTAGAAAATTTACCTCGAAACGAGTCCTTTAATGACGATTCCAGTCAAGAAGACAACTTAAAAGAAGGTACTTTTAACAATCCGGCTAACAAATCAAATAAGAAATCAAAAACCCCAGTTTTAGATAATTTCGGTAGAGATTTAACCGAGATGGCCGAAGAAGGCAAACTCGACCCTGTCGTAGGACGCGAAAAAGAAATTGAACGCGTTTCTCAAATCTTGAGTCGTCGTAAGAAAAACAATCCTCTTTTAATTGGTGAGCCTGGTGTAGGAAAATCAGCTATCGCTGAAGGTCTCGCTCTTCGTATTATACAAAAAAAAGTGTCGCGTATTCTTTTTAATAAAAGAGTAGTAACCTTGGATTTAGCTAGCTTAGTTGCCGGTACTAAATACCGTGGACAGTTTGAAGAACGCATGAAAGCGGTTATGAACGAACTCGAAAAAAATGATGATATCATTCTTTTTATTGATGAGATTCATACTATCGTAGGTGCCGGAGGTGCAACGGGTTCTCTTGATGCTTCCAACATGTTCAAACCGGCTCTTGCCAGAGGCGAAATACAATGTATCGGCGCAACAACCCTAGACGAATACCGTCAATACATTGAGAAAGATGGTGCATTAGAAAGACGTTTCCAAAAGATTATTGTAGAACCGACTTCCGTTCCTGAAACGATCACGATTCTGAATAATATCAAAAACAAATACGAAGACCACCACAATGTAACTTACACCCAGGAAGCAATCGAAGCCTGTGTTAAACTAACTAACCGTTACATGTCGGAACGCTTCCTTCCAGACAAAGCGATTGACGCTTTGGATGAAGCGGGTTCTCGCGTGCACATCACCAATATCGAAGTGCCGAAACAAATTTTAGAATTGGAACGCCAACTCGAAGAAGTACGTGAACTTAAAAATTCTGTGGTAAAAAGACAGAAATACGAAGAAGCTGCTAAATTGCGCGACGACGAAAAACGAATCGAAAAAGACCTAGCTATAGCCCAGGAACAATGGGAAGAAGATTCAAAAAATAACCGAATCGAAGTAACTGAAGACAATGTAGCCGATGTGGTTTCTATGATGACAGGCATACCTGTAAATCGTATAGCTCAAACAGAAAGCAACAAATTAGCCAAATTACCAGAACTAATAGAAGGAAAAGTAATTGGACAAAAAGAAGCGGTGATGAAAATCGCCCGATCTATACAACGCAATCGAGCTGGTTTAAAAGACCCTAATCGTCCAATTGGTTCCTTTATATTTTTAGGTCAGACTGGGGTTGGGAAAACACAATTAGCCAAAGTATTGGCCAAGGAGTTATTCGATTCTGAAGATGCCTTGATCCGTATCGACATGAGTGAATATATGGAGAAATTCGCAATCTCTAGATTAGTGGGAGCACCTCCAGGATATGTAGGTTATGAAGAAGGCGGTCAGCTTACTGAAAAAGTAAGAAGAAAACCTTATTGTGTAGTGCTTTTAGATGAAATCGAAAAAGCCCATCCTGATGTATTCAATATGCTTCTTCAAGTATTAGACGATGGTTTCCTTACGGATAGCCTCGGTCGTAAAATCGACTTCAAGAACACAATTATTATTATGACCTCGAATGTTGGTGCCCGTCAGTTGAAAGATTTCGGTCAAGGTGTGGGTTTCGGAACTGCTGCCAAAGTAGCTCAGGCTGATGATAACTCAAAAAGTATTATCGAAAATGCTTTGAAAAAAACCTTTGCACCCGAATTCTTAAACAGAGTAGATGATGTAATTGTTTTCAATGCCCTCGAAAAAGAACATATTGATTTGATTATCGAAATTGAATTGAAAAAATTATATGCTCGTGTAGCCGAATTAGGATACAACTTGGATCTTTCCAAAGAAGCTAAAGCCTTTATAGCCGAAAAAGGTTTTGATCGCCAATTTGGCGCTCGACCACTAAAAAGAGCTATTCAGAAATATGTCGAAGATGCTCTGGCAGAAGAAATTATTACTTCTAAAATTGCCTCTGGTGATGAAATTTATATGGATCTCGACACAGAACTGCAAGAGCTGACCGTTAAAGTTAAGAAAGCTGAAAAACCTACTAATTAGTAGGTTTTTTTTTATGATAATTTCACATTAAAGTTCTTTCTAAGAAAAAAAGTAGTATTTTCGAAGCTTAAAAATACGTACAATCGCATGCCAGAAAATAAAGTTATTTTAGGAAGTGAAGAATGGTTTTCTTTCCCGGATTTAGGAATTCCGACCATTAAAGCCCGCGTGGACTCAGGTGCTAAAACCTCGGCCCTACATGCAATCAATATTGCCCCATTCGTAAAAGACGGTGTCAATTGGGTGAAATTTGACATTAATCCTATTCAAAATGATTTAAAAACAGTGATTCATTGTGAGTCCTTATTAGTAGATAAAAGAATCGTAAAAAGTTCTAGTGGTTACCGCGAACAGCGTTATGTGATCCAAACTAAACTAGATCTAGGCGAGAAAGGATGGCTCATTGAAATGACGCTGACCAATAGAGATTCTATGGGATTTAGAATGCTCCTGGGTCGTGAAGCTATGAGCGGACGCGTTTTAGTAGATCCTGAAAAAACCTACCTGATGGGACAGGCGACTACCGAAAACTTAAAAGAATTGTATAAAAATTCGGTTCAGGCCTCCACCGGCTTGCGCATCGGTCTCTTAGCTAGCAATCCCGAATTATACAGCAATAAAAGGATTATGGAAGCCGGAGAAGTCCGCGGACACGAGATGCACTTTCTAAACATCAAGGAATGCTACATGAAACTCGATGCCGCCCAACCCGAAATTCACTACCGCGGTGGGAAAATCCTAAACCAATTTGACGCAATTATCCCCCGTATCAGACCTAGTATTACCTTTTATGGTTGCGCTCTAACCCGCCAATTTGAAGCGCTAAAAGTATTTTGCCTCAACTCTTCTATCGCCATTACCCAATCCCGAGATAAGCTCTATTCCCTACAATTGCTATTGAACCACGGAATAGAAATCCCAACTACCGGATTTGCAAACTCTCCGCTAGACACTGACGATTTGATAAAAATGGTAGGCGGATCTCCTTTAATCGTAAAATTACTTGAGGGTACTCAAGGAAAAGGTGTCGTTTTGGCAGAGACTAAAAAAGCGGCAGAAAGTGTAATAAATGCCTTCAAAAGCCTGAACGCCAATATACTGGTACAGGAATTTATAAAAGAAGCCAACGGTAAAGACATTCGTTGTTTTGTGATTGACGGAAAAGTAGTTGCAGCAATTCAAAGAGAGGCTATGCCGGGTGAATTCAGAGCCAACATCCACCTGGGTGGAATCGCCTCGATTATAAAACCCACTGCCGAAGAAAAAAGAATTGCCATTAGAGCAGCCAAAGCGATGGACTTAAAAGTGGCTGGTGTAGATATTATTCGCTCTGCCAAAGGGCCATTGCTACTTGAAGTTAACTCTTCACCCGGATTAGAGGGTATCGAAAGTGCCACCAATAAAGATATAGCAGGCGAAATGATTCGCGCCATTGAGAAAAACTTCAAACTTAAAGACACAACTCCCAAACAGACTTAAAACCTGAATATGAACCCGTACTTAGACATCATCATCCGCAGCCTCTCCGTATATTTTTTTATGATTATTGCTTTGCGCCTCTTTGGTAAAAAAGAATTATCCCAACTCAATACGGCCGATGTTATTCTGATTTTGTTGATTAGTAATGCGGTACAAAATGCGATGGTAGGTAGCAATGTGAGTCTCCTTGGAGGTTTAGCAGCCGCAATGGTACTGTTTACGATGAATTACATCCTTAAAAAACTGATGTTCAAATACAAAGGTTTTAGCGACTTCATGCAGCAAAAACCCGAAATCCTAATACACGATGGAAATCTCGACTTCAAAATATTAAGCAAGCTGAACATCACTTCCGATGAATTAAAAGAAGCTATGAGAGAGCACGGGATTGAATTTTTTAAGGATGTCAAATTGGCCATGCTCGAAATCGACGGCAACATCAGTATTATTTCCGGCGATAGAACACTGAAACAAACACATTACAAAAGGAAACACGCTCGCAAAAATTTAATGGGCCTAAACTAATAGTCCAATTCGTCTATTTGGAAACTATTCAGAAAGGCAACTGATTGCTCAATATCATAATGCAAAATTCGGTCTTGTTTGACTAAAGGCACTACTTCACGATACGACTTCAAAAACATTTCAATGAAATCACTAGACATCAAAGGTCTTCTGAATTCAATAGCCTGGGAGGCATTCATTAATTCTATTGCAAGAATACGCTCTATATTGTCCATAACACGCAAGGCCTTAGTAGCTGCGTTAGCCCCCATACTGACATGATCTTCCTGTCCGTTACTGCTAACAATACTATCAACACTGGCAGGTGTGGCTAATTGTTTGTTCTGACTCACAATACTAGCCGCGGTGTATTGCGGAATCATGAATCCCGAATTCAAGCCGGGATTATCAACTAAAAAAGCAGGGAGATTGCGCAAACCAGAAACCAATTGATAGGTCCTACGCTCAGAGATACTACCCAGTTCGGCTAAGGCTATTGCTAAAAAATCCATGGACATCGCCAGTGGCTGCCCGTGAAAATTTCCACCAGACAAAATTTGATCGCTCTCTATAAAAATATTGGGATTATCGGTAACTGAATTGACTTCAATCTTAAATACTTTACGCACATAATCAATCACATCTTTAGTAGCACCATGTACTTGAGGAATGCACCGGAAAGAATATGGATCCTGAACATGTAATTTAGGTTGGGCAATGATTTCACTACCTTCTAAAAATTCATTTACCCGATTGGCCGTTACAATCTGCCCTTTGTGCGGTCGGATATAATGTATTAATTCATTAAAAGGTTCCTGAAGTCCGTCAAAAGCTTCCAAGGAAATAGTAGCAATCAAATCGGCTAAATAGGAGTATTTTATGGACTTTATCAAAATATGTGCCCCATAAGCACTCATAAATTGGGTACCATTTAACAATGCCAATCCTTCTTTCGACTGCAATACAATGGGTTCCCATCCAAAACGGACCAATACTTCCTTAGCCCAAACGCGCTCTCCCTCAAAATAAACCTCCCCTTCACCAAGCAAAGGCAAAGCCATATGGGCCAAAGGAGCTAAATCACCCGAAGCACCTAGGGAGCCCAAGCTAAAAAGTACCGGAATAACATCCTGATTGTAAAAAGCAATTAGTCGCTCTACCGTTTTCAATTGCACACCGGAATGACCGTAACTCAAAGATTGTATTTTGAGTAAAAGCATCAACTTTACAATCTCTTGCGGTACCAAGTCTCCCGTTCCACATGCGTGTGATTTTACTAGGTTTTCCTGAAGCTGAGACAAATTTTCCTCCGATATCCTTACTTTACACAAAGATCCAAAACCCGTATTTATTCCGTAAATTGGCTTCTCTGTTGAGGCAATTTTTGCGTCTAAATATTCGCGGCATTTTTGAATGTTGACCTTTGCTTCTTCTGACAAGGCCAAAGGTAGGTGATGAGAACGAATTTCTTCGAGTTTCTCCAATGTCAGCAGATCGCTACAGATATAATGAAAATTGTCCATTTTTTAATTTATTGTGTGTCCAAAATTCCGTAAACCATTGTTCAAAAGCAAGGTTTTCGACTAATATTATGTTTCCTTTTTAAACATAATTAATTATTAGTCCTTATATATTCATTAAACGTTAATAAAAAAGCAGGTAATACATTTCTGTGTAAAATATTCGTAAAAGTATTCGTTAATTTATATATAATAAACGAAATCCTTTATATTTGGAAAATTAATAAATCAAGCATGCTTTTTAACATTAACACCATCGAATTATCGTCAATACTGCAAAATTCTGCTATTGAAAAGAACCTACTTACAAGTACGACGCCCCCTTTTTGTGACTTAAAAATAATATCACCCTCTTTTTTAAGCAGCTTTAAATTTTTTATAGCGCTAAAACACGATTACAACACTTATTCTAAACACAGCAATTAAATTATCTATAATGAAAATTTTAAAATTCGGCGGAACTTCAGTAGCTAATGCAACCAATATAAAACTAGTACTTGATATTGTAACTAAAACAGCCCTAACGGACAAGCTCGTGTTAGTTGTTTCTGCCTTTAGTGGCCTTACTGATCTTCTCCTTTTGGCGGCAAAAACTGCTGCGGCTAAGGATCTAAATTACAAAAAAATACTGACTCAGATTCGGGAAAAACACTTGCAAGCCATAGACGAATTAATACCTCAATCGAAACAAGAAGAGCTCCTCTCTAACATAAACAGCTCCATATCTCAGCTAAATACTTACTTAGAAGGTTGCTTTCTATTGGGAGAATTATCACCAAAAACAGCGGATACTATTCTCAGTTATGGAGAATTGTGGTCTTCACAGATTATTGCTAAAGCCTTAAGTCTGCAAATCCCAAATTCTACTTACAAAGACAGCCGCGAAATTATAAAAACCAACAATCAGTTTGGAAAAGCAGCGGTGAACTTTGATATTTCAAATAATTTTATTGCTGCTTATTTTACTGCCAATTCTGCACAGGTGACTGTTATGCCGGGCTTCATCGCTTCTTCAACAGAGGGTTTTCAAACGACCTTAGGTCGCGGGGGCTCTGACTATACTGCCGCTATTATTGCAGCAGCAGTGGATGGCCAGCAATTGGAGATCTGGACCGATGTCAGCGGCATGTATACCGCCAACCCAAAAATTGTAAAACAGGCCCAACCCATCAAAACTATCTCCTATCAGGAAGCGATGGAATTGTCTCATTTTGGTGCAAAAGTATTATATCCGCCAACAATTCAGCCCGTCCTAAAAAAGAATATTCCCATTCTCATCAAAAATACATTTCATCCTGAGGAAGAAGGAACCTACATTTCGGCTAGCGCCCTTGATAACGAAAACCCGATTAAAGGGATTTCACATATCGACAAAATAGCCTTGCTGACTTTGGAAGGCCCTGGAATGATTGGTATTAGCGGATCTTCCAAAAGACTCTTTGAGGTACTTTCCCATAAGAATATCAATGTTATTTTTATCACTCAGGCTTCCTCCGAACATTCCATTTGTATTGGTGTATTGAATACCGATGCCGATGAAGCACAAAGCGCCATTGACAAAGCCTTCGAATTGGAGATTACACAAAACAAAATCGATCCCTGTGTCTTAGAGAAAAACCTTTGCATTGTAGCATTGGTAGGTGAAAGCATGAAAAACCATCAGGGTATTAGCGGTAAGATGTTTAGTACTTTAGGCAAAAATAATGTCAACATTCGCGCTATCGCTCAAGGAGCTTCAGAACGGAATATATCCGTAGTCATCAACGAACGTGATGTTAATAAAGCACTGAATACACTTCACGAGCGCTTCTTTGAAGACAATATGAAACAATTAAATTTGTTCGTAATGGGCGTTGGAAATGTAGGAGAAAAATTCATTGATCAAATCCACCAGCAGAAGAAGTTCCTAAAGGACAATCTTAAAATTAACGTGCGCATCATTGGTTTATCCAATTCTAGAAAGATGCTTTTTGACGAGGAAGGTATTCCACTGAAAGACTGGAAAACCCTACTAGACAATGGTGAAATAGCGAATAAAGAAAGCTTTATTGCCCAAGTAAAAGAACTCAATTTGCGTTCTAGCATTTTTGTGGATATTACGGCCAATGAGAGTGTATCCCAAACATACGAAGAGTTCTTAAAAGAAAATATTGCCGTGGTAACCTGCAACAAGATTGCCTGTTCCTCGGCCTACGAAAATTATAACCATCTGAAACAGTTGTCTCGGAAATTCAATGCGCCCTTCCTATTTGAAACTAATGTAGGAGCTGGTTTGCCGATCATTGATACCCTGAATCACCTCATTGCTTCTGGGGATAAAGTACACAAAATACAAGCTGTTTTATCGGGTAGTCTGAACTTTATTTTCAATAACTTTGACGAGAACAACTCTTTTTATGATGTAGTAAAAGAAGCTGGTGTGCAAGGATTTACAGAGCCAGATCCTAAAATAGATTTAAGTGGTATTGATGTGGCTCGTAAAATTCTGATCCTCATTAGAGAGAGTGGTTACAAAATGGAAATTGGAGACATTGCCAACGAATCCTTCTTGCCTGCAGAATGCTTGGCTACCAAATCGGTGGACGACTTTTTTGTGTCATTGAGTAAAAATGCTGCTCATTTTAATGCTCTTTACAAGGAAGCTCGAAGTAAAGACTGTCGTCTTAAATATGTGGCCCAATTCGAAAACGGCAAAGCCAGTGTTGGTTTGCAATTCATCCCTAAAGACCACCCTTTTTATAATTTAGAAGGAAAAGACAATATTGTTTTGTTTTATACAGACCGCTATGTCGATCAGCCGCTGCTAATCAAAGGAGCCGGGGCCGGGGCAGCAGTAACTGCTTCAGGTATTTTTGCCGATGTAATTCGAATTGGAAATATCTAATTTGTAAAAAATAAGAAAACTTTGCATCTTTGTGCCTTTGTATCTAATAAATACAATTCATGAAGTGTTAAAAAAAAACAACTAACTGATGACCGAAATAAAAATATTTTGTCCCGCAACTATCGCAAATCTTTCTTGCGGTTTTGATGTATTAGGCCTTTGCCTTGATGATATTGGCGACGAAATGATTATCCGAAAATCCGATCAAAAAGGAATTAGAATTACTAAAATTGTTGGTGCAGACCTGCCTCTGGAAACGGAGAAAAATGTAGCTGGTGTTGCTGCTTTAGCCCTTTTTAATGCTATTGACACCGAATTTGGTTTTGATATCGAAATCTATAAAAATATAAAAGCAGGTAGCGGTATCGGAAGTTCTGCTGCAAGTGCCGCCGGTGCTGTTTTTGGAATTAATGAATTAGTAGGCCGACCTTTTACCAGAAATCAATTGGTAGAATATGCTATGAAAGGTGAAGCGCTTGCCAGCGGAAGTGAGCATGCCGACAATGTGGCTCCTGCCCTTTTGGGTGGCTTTACCCTAGTAAGAGGCTACAATCCTTTGGATGTAATCGAGATTAAAAGTCCAACCGACTTATACGCTACTGTAGTACATCCCCAAATAGAATTGAAAACCTCAGAGATGAGAGCTGTTTTACAGCCTATGATCAGCCTGAAAAGTGCTATCGTGCAATGGGGAAATCTAGGTGGCTTAATTGCTGGTTTGTGCAGTAGCGATTATAAACTGATTGGGCGTTCTCTTCATGACGAAATCGTGGAACCGCTAAGAGGGAAATTTATACCCCAATTTGATTTGGTTAAGAAATCAGCACTCGAGAATGGTGCTCTAGGATCGGGGATCTCCGGTTCAGGTCCTTCTATTTTCGCGCTAAGCGAGGGATTAGAAACGGCTCAAAGAGTTGCTAAGGCCATGAGTGCTATCTATGCGAAAACAGATTTGGAATACGAAATCCACGTCTCTAAAATAAATGCGGAAGGAATTAGAATCCTTTAGGAACGGCATTCGAAAACCGAATCCTAATCTGAATCCTGATTATAAAAACCTAAGATGAAATATTACAGTTTAAATCATAATGCCCCTAAAGTTTCTTTCAAAGAAGCCGTGATCCAAGGGTTAGCACCCGATAAAGGCTTGTATTTTCCGGATACGATTAGCCCCTTAGGTGCTGATTTTTATGCGACTATAGAACAAAAGAATCCAGCAGAAATAGCCTATCAGGCGATTCGCCAATTTGTGGGAGACGAGATCCCGGAAAAAGAACTACGTCAAATCATAACAGAGACACTCTGTTTTGATTTTCCACTTGTCGAAGTAGAAGAAGGGATTTATTCTTTGGAGTTGTTTCATGGACCTACCATGGCTTTTAAGGATGTAGGCGCTCGCTTTATGTCCCGCTGTTTGGCTTATTTTAACAAAGACAATGCCGATAGCAAGAACACCGTAATCGTGGCTACCTCTGGTGATACTGGTGGTGCCGTGGCTAGTGGTTTCCTGGGGGTCGATGGGGTCGATGTGGTAATCTTGTACCCTTCCGGGAAAGTGAGTGATATACAAGAGCGTCAATTGACGACCTTGGGACAAAATATAAAGGCTCTTGAAGTGGAGGGTGTTTTTGATGACTGTCAGGATATGGTAAAAAAAGCCTTCCTGGATGAGAGTCTGAAACATAAAAATCTGACTTCAGCCAATTCGATTAATATCGCTCGTTGGTTGCCACAGATGTTTTATTTCTTCTTTGCCTACCAACAACTAAAATCTCAAAATAAAACTCTGGTTTTCTCCTGCCCTAGCGGGAATTTCGGAAACATCTGTGCCGGTATCCTGGCTAAGAAATTAGGCTTGCCTATAGAACATTTTGTGGCGAGCACTAATGTGAACGACACTGTACCTCGATTTTTAAAAACCGGAATATACGAACCAAAGCCTTCCATAGCGACCATTTCAAATGCGATGGATGTGGGTAATCCTAGTAATTTCATTCGTATTCAAGAATTGTATGGCAATGATTTGGCTGCTTTCGAGAACGATTTTAGTTCCTTCTCTTATACCGATTCCGAGACTAGCGAAGCGTTGAAAGCGATCTATTCTAAATCGGATTATATTGCCGAACCTCACGGTGCTGTGGGGTATCTAGGTTTGAAAAAGGAAATGCCGAAACACCCGAATTCCATTGGTATCTTTTTAGAAACTGCTCATCCTATCAAATTCTTAGATACTGTTGAACCAATATTGGGCGTTACACTACCTATTCCGGTGCAGATTCAAGCGGTCCTTGGTAAGGAAAAAATAAAGACGAGAATAAAAACTTACGAAGAATTCAAAGCTTTTTTGGGTTAAAAATAATTTATATAGAAAAAACTAGATCAGGACAGAGTACCTGACATAAAAGGAAATAATAGCCACCGATTCACAGATTTTTAAAAATTCTTTTTAATCTGTGAATCTGTGGAAAAAAAAGCAGAGCTTCGAAGAATTAAAGCTTGAGATAAACCCAAAATCTAAAAAAAAAAACGGCTAAAAGTATTCTTTAGCCGTTTTTCGTTCTTGCAACAGGATAAACTTCTCTATGTTAATTAACTAAATAGTTGCGGCTGTTTGAAATGAATTAGCTTAATTTTGAGTAAAATCAATGATTATGAAAAAATTCACTTCCCTTTTGATTTTCGGAAACTAATCAACTTTTTCAAAAAAAATAATATTAACTTCCTGTCTAGAAAACTTGATGCAAAAATGTTGAAATACTGATAAAATGGGTTTTAACCTATCAAACGGTAAACTCCTGACCCCAAGTATGTAATGACACGATACTAGGCATTAATTTTCCCCCTTTATTAGTCAGCGTATATTCGACTGTTGGTGGTACAGTTGCAAAAACTTCTCTAGTAATGATTCCGTTAGCCTCCATATTTTTAAGTTCCTTGACCAACATTCTTGTATTAATTCCCTCGACACTCCTTTCCAATTCTTTAAAACGCTTTTTGCCATTGGACAAAATATAGATTATAGGCATCGCCCATTTTCCGCCAATAATATCTAAAACATCTTTTAAAGTACAGGATTTTTCCGAAACAATTATTTTTTTATTTTCCATAAGCTATTGATTTTTCTTATTGCTTTACAATAGGGTACTACTGTACAATAATGTAACCACTTGCAAAAGTAAAGTATTGAACGTATTTTTACAATTGAATCTTAAAAAAAGTAAAAAAATGAAGCTATTAGAATCTATAAAAGTAGGTGATCATAATCTGAAAAACCGAATGGTAATGGCACCCATGACTCGTTCGCGAGCAAACCAAGACGGCACAGTAGGCGAGTCTACTGTAGTGTATTATACACAACGAGCCAGTGCCGGTTTAATCATTAGTGAGGCCATCAATATAACTAAAGAAGCTATAGGAAGTCCATTAACACCAGGTATTTATACCTCGGAACAGATTGATTCCTGGAAAAAAGTTACCCAAGCTGTTCATGAAAAAGGAGGCGTAATTTATGCACAACTATGGCATACCGGACGTGTGGGTCATTCTCTTGTAAAAAATGGGGAGCAACCAGTTGCCCCTTCAGCAATTGCGATCAAAGGGCAACAACATTTTACTATGGAAGGGATGAAAGACTATGAAATCCCAAGAGCCTTAAGTACTGAAGAAGTCTTAAAAATAGTTCAGGATTATAAGCAAGCGGCTATCCATGCTGTAGAGGCCGGTTTTGATGGAGTAGAATTACATGCGGCTTTTGGCTATTTACCCAATCAGTTTTTAGCGGATAGTTCCAATCAAAGAATGGATCAATATGGTGGTAGTGCTGAAAACCGAAATCGTTTTGTAATCGAAATAATGCAAGAAATGACTAAAGCTATTGGTAGTAATAAAGTAGCAATCCGCTTATCGCCAACAAGCACTTACAACAATATTGTACATCAAAATCCAGTAGAACAATTTACATTATTACTAAATGAACTCAACAAATTGCCTTTGTCCTACGTTCATTTAATGAATGTTCCCTTCCCTATTGATCAATTTCCACAGTATCCCGTTGCTGTAATTGAAACATTTGGAAAACTAACGCAACATACCCTAATTGCTAATTGTGGCTATACTA
>Ga0114962_10000427_pt1 | contig 37385 bp, 31 predicted proteins | sample C_130820_MF_Meta_FD_87017 | JGI IMG/M metagenome (GOLD analysis project Ga0114962, IMG submission 87017) | Freshwater microbial communities from Lake Croche, Canada to study carbon cycling - C_130820_MF_MetaG | ecosystem: Environmental > Aquatic > Freshwater > Lake | place: Lake Croche, Canada...
ATTAACCTTTATAAAGAATAAAGCCAAGCGAAATGGCATCAGTAGTGAATCTATGCAAAGTAAAATTGTTGAAAATTTAGCTGCTGACACTTATTTTGATTTTAGTGGAATTCAACTAAAACTACAAAAAGCTATTAATGAATTACCTGAAAAACAACAACTAGTTTTTAAAATGAGATATTTTGAAGAAATAAAATATGAAGATATGTCTGAAATTTTAGGAACTTCAGTTGGTGCGTTGAAAGCATCCTACCATCATGCTGCAAAGAAAATTGAAATTTTTATGACTAAGGATTAAACCTTTCTATTAAAAAATAGTCTTATGAACATGAATAAGTTTAAATTAGATAAAGAACCTAAAATTGATTCTGGATTTAAAATTCCTGAAAATTACTTTGAAACTTTATCAGAAAAAATCCAAATACAACTTCAAGAAAAGGAAACTAAAGTAGTTCCGCTTATTAGCAAAAGATATAAATGGATAATGGCAGTTGCTGCAATATTAGTTTTAGCATTAATGATTCCTTTTTACAATAAAATTTCACCTTTTAACACTGAATTAGATGATACTACATTGGAAGATTATATCACAGATCAATCTTCCATAAATCAATACGATTTGGTAAGTCTATTAGAAGCCGAAGATATTCAAAATATAAAAGTGGAACTTCCTATAGAAAACGAGACAATCGAAGATCACCTATATTCTAATTCTAATATAGAGCAATATATAATAGAATAAATCTCAATTAATTTTAATATGATTAAAAACATGAAACATTTAAAAATACTCACTATCTTATTTCTTCTCTTGTCTATTAATTTTTATGCTCAAGATGGAAGAATGAAAGAAAAAAAAGATCAAATTCATGCTTTGAAGGTTGCCTTTTTGACAAGTGAGCTCTCATTATCAAGCGATGTAGCTGAAAAATTCTGGCCGGTTTATAATGATTATGACAACAAGCAATTTGAATTGAGACATCAAAAAATGAGAGGCTTTATGAAACGCATGAATGATGAGTCATTGGATCAAATGTCAGAGAAAGACGCTACTGCTTTTTTAATTCAGATGGAAAATAACGAAGACGAATTATATCAAAAACGAAAAAAATTCATTTCAAATTTGAAAGGAATTTTAAGTCCTGTTAAAATAATTAAATTAAAAAAGGCTGAAGAAGATTTCAACAGAAAACTTTTAAAGCAATATAGAGATAAAGGTCCCAGCAAATAGTTGTTTATATTAGTTACTTTTTATTAAAATTAATACGAATTATCTTGTTTTTTCCGGCGGCAAAAGCAGTATGTTGGTTCTCGAATCTTATGGTATATAAATCCTTATCCTCTAGTATTTTTTTCCAGGTTTGACCAAAATCAAAAGAATAGTAAACACCCGAAGTACCTACAGAAACTAATTCTCTTCCTTTTTTATTTGGAACAAATTGCACACAAGAAGCATATCCAAAAGCCTTATTAATTCCTGCTAATTCCCAGGTTTTACCTCCATCCAGAGTCCTAATTTTATTGCTTGAATTATCCTTTTGATTATCATAATCACCTCCAACTGCAAAACCAATTTTTTCATTGTAAAAATCAGCTGAAAAAATTCCACTCATAGGAGAACCTTGAATAATTGGTGTATTAAAAACTTCCCAAGATTTTCCTTTATCTCCGGAATAAAATACTCTGGATTTTTTTCCACCTGAGACAATCCATGTTTTATTCGCTTTTACAATAATATTCGTATTACTTGCTGCAAAAGCAGCTTCACCTTCCTCAACTTTAGGTAAATTAAAACAACTTAACTTTTTCCATGAATTTCCACCATCTCGACTTGTAATAACCGAAAGACAATTGTCAATTAGATCACCGATGGCTATACCTTTTTTATCATTCCAAAATTGCATACTATCATAAAAAACTTTTTTATTTTTTTCATAATAAACTATTTTAGGAATTCTTGTGTTTTTTGGAATTTGATACATCCTTGCTGGGTTTCCAACATTCAGTATAAAAATATTTTTCTTGGTTTTACCTATACTTCTGAATTCTGGAATCAAACTATCGCTATCAATTATAGATTCGAATTTTTGCTTGTTATTATGATTTACAAATCCAAATCTACCTTTATCCGCTGAATACCAAATTATATTTTTATCTATTAAAATCGCTCTTATGCTGATAGCATCTATCAGAATAGTGTCTACTTTAATGGAAATATTTTGATTTAGATTCCTTTTATTAATGATGTCTTTATTTGATATGCAACTAAAGATTAGGTTCGAAATTAAAATAAGAATCATTATGATTTTTTTCATTTTTAACAGGTATTAATTGAAGCAATTTACAACAATTATTAAAGAGTTAACCTACCTGAAAAACAGAAAAATAAATGGCTTAGAAATTAAATTGTCAGAAAAACAGGAACTAGAAAATTCATTTTTAATTTTAATTATTAATCTAATATCTTGCGCTATGAAAACTAATATAATCCTTTTCGTATTGTTCACTACTTTATTTTCTATAAATGCCCAAAATAGAACAATAGTCAATTCCACAAGTTCATAAATTAGTGACAATCTAGATTAAAAGCTATCGCTTCAATTTTTGGAGAAGCAAAAAATTTAGAAGATTTTGAAAGGCAATTAAATGATTCTAAAATTCAACTATCGAATTTAGATTAAAATAACGATAATGTATTAGATTATTTAAGGGTTATAGAATCCGTAGAAGGAAATACACATTTAATTATTATAAAATCTGTTTTGGGACGCGATACTTTTAAGGATGTAGCCAAAACGTTGAAGTAGAAAGAGATCGTAATAATAGTGTTTCCGTTCAGGTTGTTGGTGATGTCTATAGGTATGGCAATAATTTTATTTACGAGCTTATTTACCAACACAAACCGATATTATATGCATTTTTTTGGAGGTCCAACTATAATCCGTAATACTCGAGTTGGTTTTGGAATAATTATCCAACTTACTACTATTCTTAGAGTCCATTTCCTGTTTTTAGATATCGAAATAATGTGAATTTATAAATTGATAATAACAATCACTATAATTTAAGTCAATATTAGAAACAGCAGAATAGCAATTAATTTACATGATCGAATAAGAGAAAATAAATATTAAAGAGAATTTCCAAATAGTTCGTTTGCCAACAGAAATTCTAATTATAATAACAGACAAGAATTATATCAGGACCGAAAAAATAGAAACTATGAATCACGAAATAATATAAGCTTAAATGAAGTTGACTTTACCGAAAATAACTTGAATTATACTTGAGAAAATAATAATTTACAAAACAGTGGAAATATTAGACAAGCAAGAAATCTAAATAATTCAGAAAGCATTTCTGGAACAAATGAAAGTTATTTTAGAAATTCTAATAAAGGATATGACACTTCAAGCTTCTAAATAAATAGAAGAACTACAACAAATAATACCAGAAAAAATATTAAAAACATTGCTAATTATCAAAATATAGCTCAAAAAATGACAACTGATACAGGCCAAACAAGAAATATTCACAATCAAGATAATTCATAAAAAAAGATTAATAATACTTCTAAAGACATATCAACACGAGAATTGAGATAAAAAATAGTACTACAACAAATAATAAAATAACATTTTTTTAGTAGGTTATTATTTGTTTTAAAATTAAGTTAAAAAAAATAATGTTACATTTAATAATAAATATATTAAAAATGATAAATTTGTGGCCTTATTAATATTTTTATATGAGCTCCAATCATAAAGGTCTTCACAGTAAATTAACTTTAGGTGGATTATTAATTACTTTAGGAATTATTTACGGTGATATAGGAACTTCCCCTTTATACGTAATGAAGGCTATTCTGGGAGTTCATACAATAAATGCAGATATCGTTTTAGGTGGTGTGTCTTGTATATTTTGGACCCTTACTTTACAAACTACTATCAAATATGTTTTAATCACTCTAAGCGCTGATAATCATGGTGAAGGTGGGATTTTTGCATTATATGCCTTAGTCAAAAGAACCAAAGTTAAATGGCTCATAATTCCAGCAATAATTGGGGGAAGTTCTCTTCTAGCCGATGGAATTATAACACCTCCAATATCAGTTTCCTCGGCAGTTGAGGGTATTCGAACATTTTATCCAACCATAAATACTGTTCCAATTGTAATAGGAATATTATTTGCGTTATTTACTATTCAACAATTTGGAACTAAATTGGTAGGCAAATTCTTTGCTCCTATGATGTTAATTTGGTTTGGAATGCTTGGAATTCTTGGTTTTCTACAGATGCTAAATCATATGGAGGTTGTAAAAGCTATAAATCCCTATTATGCTTATCATTTACTAAAAATTCATCCTGAAGGATTTTATGTGTTAGGTTTTGTTTTCCTGTGTACAACTGGTGCTGAAGCCTTATATTCTGATATGGGTCACTGTGGAAGAAAAAATATTAGAATTAGCTGGATTTTTGTAAAAACCACTCTAGTACTAAATTATTTTGGACAAGCAGCTTATTTGATACAACATGAAGGGGAAACACTTTATAGTTTAGGAGGAAAATATGGAAATCCATTTTATTTAATAATGGCAGACTGGTTTCAACCGATTGGAATTGTAATAGCTACTCTTGCTGCAGTTATAGCTTCTCAAGCACTTATTAGCGGCTCATTTACTTTAATAAATGAGGCAATGCGATTAAATTTCTGGCCTAAAGTAAAAATTAAATATCCAACTGAATTAAAAGGACAATTGTATATCCCTTCTATAAATTGGCTACTTTTTATAGGATGCGTAATGGTAGTTTTACATTTTGAAGAATCTAGTAACATGGAAGCTGCTTATGGATTGGCTATAATTCTGTGCATGATTTCTACTACCCTACTTCTAACCTATTTTATGGTATTAAAAAGAGTCTCTTGGTATATTATTTCGCCTTTAATTCTAATTTACCTCATTATAGAAATAAGTTTTTTAATCGCAAATCTGAAAAAATTTCCTCATGGGGGATATGTAACCTTATTTATTGCTTTAGTATTGATTGGAATTATGACAACTTGGTTTATGGCCAAACAAATTAATAAAAATTATACTAAAATTGTAAAAATTGATGATTACAAAAAAGTATTAGCGGAACTAAGTGTAGATTTATCAATTCCAAAATATGCAACACACTTAGTTTATATGACTAATGCTGGTCGTGTTGATGAAATTGAAGAAAAAGTGATGTACTCAATCTTACAAAAAAGGCCCAAAAGAGCTGATTTGTACTGGTTTGTCCATGTAAATATTTTGAATGAACCCTACCGTACCGATTATAAAGTAACCGAAATAATTAAAGATGATTTATTTAGAGTCGATTTTAATTTAGGTTTTAGAGAACCTACTAAAATCAATCTAATGTTCAAAGAAGTATTGAAAGATATGGTTAAAAATGGCGAGGTTGATGTAACAAGTCGTTATGAATCTTTAAATAAAAACAATATTATTGGCGACTTCAAATTTGTATTATCTGAAAAATTCTTATCTAATGATAGCGATTTAGTTTGGCATGAAAAAGTAATTATGAACACTTATTTTCTAATCAAAAAGTTTAGTTTGTCTGAAGAAAAAGCTTTTGGATTGGATAGTAGCTCGGTTAAAATCGAGAAGTTTCCAATGGTGCTTCATCCTCCAGGTAAAATATGTTTAAATAGAATTCATTAATTTATAAAAAACACTGCTTCAAACAGTGTTTTTTTTGTTCTTTAAATTGAACTTTAAACTATTATCAATTAATTCCTAACATTCCTCTTTAAATACTACCTTTGCACCTCAATTACAAAAAATGAGATTACACAGAAATTTAGTTTATACCACAATCGATTCTTTAAATGCAATTTTCAACGAAGGAGAATATGCTGACAAAGTGGTAGCAAGGGCCCTAAAAAAAGACAAACGTTGGGGAAGTTCTGACCGGAAATTTGTTGCCGAAACTATATACGAAGTAGTGCGATGGAAACGATTATATGCTGAAATTGCAGAAGTAAAAGAACCTTTTGACAGAGATAATATCTGGAGAATGTTTGCAGTTTGGGCAATTTTACGAGGTTTTCCTATTCCAGATTGGAGACAATTAGAAGGAACACCGGAAAGAAAAATTAAAGGACGTTTTGACGAACTTTCAAAAATTAGAGCAATAAAAGAATCTATTCCAGATTGGATGGATGAACTGGGTGTTAAAGAATTAGGGGAACAAGTTTGGGCTAAAGAAATAGCAGCTCAAAATCAACCTGCAAAAGTGATTTTAAGAGTAAATACTCTAAAAACAACTAAACAAATTCTCCATGCTACTCTGATGGATTTGAATATTGAAACCGAATTCTTAAAATATCAGCCAGATGCTTTGGTTCTAAAAGAAAGAGCAAATGTCTTCATGACGGATGCTTTTAAAGCGGGTTTCTTTGAAGTTCAAGATGCCAACTCGCAATTAGTAGCCGCTTTTCTAGATGTAAAACCAGGAATGAGAGTAGTGGATACTTGTGCCGGAGCTGGCGGAAAAACATTACATATTGCAGCCCTTATGGAAAATAAAGGACAATTGATCGCAATGGATTTATATGAAAGCAAACTAAAACAATTAAAATTAAGAGCCAAAAGAGATGGCGCGTTCAATATAGAATACAGAATTATAGATTCTACTAAAATCATTAAGAAATTACACGAAAAAGCAGATCGTGTCCTAATTGATGCACCTTGTAGCGGATTAGGTGTTCTGAAAAGAAATCCTGATGCTAAGTGGAAATTACAACCTGAATTTATTGATAATATTCGTAAAATTCAATCCGAAGTATTAGAAAGTTATTCTAAAATTGTAAAACCAGGAGGAAAATTAGTTTATGCAACTTGTTCGATTTTACCTTCTGAGAATCAAGAACAAATTACTCGTTTCTTAACTACTGATATTGGAAAACAATTTAACTTTATTAAAGACCAGAAAATACTAGCTTCAGAATCTGGTTTTGACGGATTTTACATGGCTTTATTGGAACGTAAGGAAAGTAAAAAAGCGGTAGTTTAATTTACCATTATACTTTATAAAAAGCAAAACCCACGAAATTTCGTGGGTTTTGCTTTTATAATAAATATATTATTTAGTCATTCATAGAAATCAAAAACTCTTCGTTATTTCTAGTTTTTTTAAATCGATCGTTAATAAAATCCATAGCTTCAACAGGATTCATATCTGAAAGGTATTTTCTCATTATCCACATGCGTTGCAATGTTTTTTCGTCCAATAACATATCATCTCTTCTTGTACTCGATGAAGTTAAATCTATTGCAGGGAAAATTCGTTTGTTCGCAATTTTTCTATCCAATTGAAGTTCCATATTTCCAGTTCCTTTGAATTCTTCAAAAATCACTTCGTCCATTTTTGAACCTGTTTCGGTCAAAGCTGTAGCAATAATACTTAAAGAACCTCCATTTTCAACATTACGAGCAGCACCAAAGAAACGTTTTGGTTTTTGCAAAGCATTTGCATCAACACCACCACTTAACACTTTTCCAGAAGCAGGTTGAACTGTATTATAAGCTCTTGCAAGTCGTGTAATCGAATCTAAAAGTATAACAACATCATGACCACATTCAACTAAACGTTTGGCTTTTTCCAAAACGATATTTGCAATTTTCACATGTTCTTGTGGTTCTCTATCAAAAGTAGAAGCTATAACTTCTCCACGAACACTGCGTTGCATATCGGTTACTTCTTCAGGTCGTTCATCAATCAAAAGAACAATTAAATATACTTCAGGATGATTTGCAGCTATTGCATTTGCAATTTCCTTCAACAACATTGTTTTACCGGTTTTAGGTTGCGCAACGATCATTCCGCGTTGTCCTTTTCCAATTGGTGAAAACAAATCAATGATACGAGTAGAAATAGTGCTTTGTTTTTCGGCTAATTTGAATTTTTCTGATGGAAAAACTGGGGTCAAATGTTCAAAAGAAACACGATCGCGAACCACTTGTGGATCATGCCCGTTAATTTTAAGAACCCGTACTAATGGGAAAAACTTCTCCCCTTCTTTTGGAGGACGAACCACCCCTTTTACAGTATCTCCTGTTTTCAAACCAAACAATCTAATTTGAGAAGTCGATAAATAAATATCATCTGGCGATGCTAAATAATTATAATCCGATGAACGTAAAAAACCATATCCATCAGGCATCATTTCAAGGACGCCTTCACTTTCAATTATACCATCAAATTCAAAATCAGCATCTCTAAAATTACTTTTTTTATTTTTAAAATTTAGATTTTGATTTACATTTCCATTTTGGTTTGGATTTGAATTTTGGTTTGGATTTGAATTTTGTTTGTGAAGCTGATTTGGATTTATCCTTTTTTCAACCACTTTAACTTCTGAATTTTCCTCAATAGTAACTGCTGCATTAGATTCAGATGTTTCAGATGTTTCAGAAGTTTCAACTGGTAAAGCTTTCTCAGCTTTTATTGCAATCTTCTTATCGTAATCCGATTTTTTAAATTTGATTGCTTTAGGTGCAGCAACTTCTTCAACTACAGGAACAGCTTCCAATTTAACTTCTTCTGGTTCCGGTTTTGTAATTATTGGAATTTCTTCAATATCAGAAAAAAGAGATTCAACTTTCTTTTTTTGGATTACAGGCTTTTTTTCAATAGCCATACGGACTCTTTTAGGCTTATCTTCAACGGATTCGATTTCCTTTACTAAAGGTTCTTTTTCTTGGGTCAAAGCTTGATTTGCCAAAATTTGTGAAATTAGTATTTCTTTTTTCACACCGTTAAACTTTATGGTTTTAGCTAATTTAGCTATATCTTGAAGCTCAGAGAGCTTCATTTCCTTTAAAACAGAAATATCAAACATGAATGTTATTAGAATTTAATTGATATGGTAAATGATATAAACGTGTAGTTTTATTTTAATTTCCTGAACGACTCGCAAAATGAAGTACTTACGAATTTATAATGCAATAATACGAATAAAATTTAGGATACAATAGTATTTTAAAAAAAGAAAATATATTTTTGTAAAAGAAATTTAAGAAAATGATTCAGAGAATTCAAACTATATATCTAATAATAACATTAATTGCTAGTGGTATTTTACCTTTTATATTTCCATTGTGGATTATGAGCGATGGTAAAGAATTCTATTTTATGAAAAATGAATTCTTTGTTATTTTATTTGGATTGAGTACTTCGCTTTCACTCATGAGTATTTTATTTTATAAAAAGAGACAACTTCAATTTGTTCTTGGCAGATTGAACATCATATTAAATTTAATTTTATTAGGATTATTTGTATATCGATCACTAAACTTATCTGGAGAAACATTACTAGTTTCTGAGAAGGGTATTGGGATGTTTCTACCTATTATTTCTATCGTTTTTTTAGTATTGGCCAACAAAGCCATTAAAAAGGATGAAGATCTCGTAAAATCTGCGGATCGATTGAGATAAACCTATAAACTTAGTTTATTAGTGCGAAGAAAAACCTGAACAAACCGTTCAGGTTTTTTTTATGAATTAGATTATAACAAGATTAATCTTACTTTATATTTAGTCCCATAAATAATCCTTATTTAGTGATGCTTTCCCTTAAAATTAGGTTAATTTTGGGAAAAATAAATTCTGTAATGGAGAAAAATACTCAGATATATTTAGCCGATGATCATCAAGTACTTATTGAAGGCATTAAGGCTGTATTAAAAACAAATAAGAATTTTGAAGTCGTAGGATATGCACTAAATGGAGTGAATCTAATTGCTAAAGTGGAAGAAAGTGAAGCTGATATTCTAATTATGGATATCAATATGCCTGAAAAAGATGGTCTAGAAGTTTTAAAAGAATATGCCCTAAAAAAAAGAACTTTTAAGATAATAATACTATCAAGCTATGACGATCTTAAATTAGTTCGAGAAGTAATGAATCTTGGAGCGCAAGCTTATCTTACAAAACAATGTGTAGGTGAAAATATTATTGAAGCTATAAACGAAATTCAGAATGGAGAAGAATATTTTTGCAAAACAATACGTGAAAAAATATTCAATTCGTTCATCCAAAATAATCAAAAGAAAAGTCCTCAAGATACGAAGCTAAACATTCATCTCACCGAAAGAGAACTAGTGATTATACGATTAATTTCTTTAGAATTTAGCGGTAAAGAAATTAGCGAAAAATTATTCATTAGTACAAATACTGTTGAAACCCATCGTAAAAACCTTCTAAAAAAACTACAAGTAAATAGTACTGTTGGTTTAGTAAAATATGCCATTAAGCATCAATTGATAAAAATTTAATAGATTCAATTATTAACAAGAATTTAATTTTATCTAATTATTTTAAAACTATTTAATAAATTGAAAAACTGTAACTCTTTTTATAAATTTTTCACCTTCCTATTATTTTGTTTTGCATTTCAAACATGCTTTTCAAATAATAAAACAAAGATAGATTCTTTATCTATTTATACAAAAAACAGTCAATATGAGAAGGGATTGCTATTTGCGAAAAACCTTTCAACTCATTATTTAAGTCAAAAAAATTATTTAGAATTTAGCAAAACTAACATTCAAATATCAGAAATATACAATCTTATAAACGAGAAGGAAAAAGCTTTGAAAATTTTATTTGATGCTATAAAAACTTTAGAAAAAAAGGAGGTTGTTGGAAAAATTCTCCTATACAGAAAAATTGGAGCAATTTATACTTCCCTAACCAAATACGAGAAAGCAAAAAAATATTATTATCTTGCTTTAAGTAATGCAAAAAAAAGCAAAAACGATAGTTTAATTGGTCGATTAAATCAACCTTTGTATAAAATTCATAAATTGTTACAATCAGATAGTGCCTCTTATTATCTTAAAAAAACAATGGATTACAATAAGAAAATTGGAGATGATGGAGATCTATCTACCGCTTACAACAATTATTTTTTTCACCATGTTTACCTTCGAGAATTTAAAATTGCAAAAAAATATCTTGACAGTACCATTTATTACGCAAAGAAATCAAAAATTGAAAACAAAATATTAATTGCACTTACTAATGATATATATTACAAATTAGAAGTAGAAAATGATTTTACCGCAAGTAAAAAAATATACCAGGAAATTTTCAAACTAAAAGGAAATGATACTTTGTCCTCCGAAGCAATTCAGCTCTATTACGGCTACGCTTTTGTTTTGAAAAATCTGGGTGATTTCAAAGAGTCTAATAAATATTTGGATAAATACATTCAAATTAACAGCGTACTATTTGACACGAAAAATAATAATGCAATTCGGGATGTTGAAACTAAATATCAAATTGAAAAACTGGAAAACGGATATAAAGAAAAGCAAATAGCATTAGAAGAAACACAAACGAAAAACCAGAAAATATTTATTATAATAATTGGTTTCTTGGCTTTTCTATCTATTCTAATTTACTTCTTTTATCAGATTTCAAAATTAAAGCAGAAGAATAAACTAAAAACGATTCAAGGTCAGATTCAGCAAAATATCATTAATGCAACTTTGGATGGACAAGAATTAGAACGACAAAAAATAGCGGGTATACTACATGACAATGTAAGTGCGCAATTAACCTCGGCAAGTTTACATTTATCAGCATTTTCAGCTATAAATAAGATGGATTCCGAAGAAATTAGTAAGACTAAAATAATTCTAAAAGAGGCTCATGATACTGTTAGGGATCTTTCCCATGAATTACTACCTACTCTACTGGATAAATTTGGATTGTTTTATGCTTTAAATGATCTGTGTGAAAAAAATTCAAATTCTTTAATTCATTTTGAATATTCGAATACTATTAATCAAAAAGGCAGATACAACAAAGAATATGAAACAAAAGTCTATTATATTGTTACCGAACTATTTAACAATATACTAAAACATGCGGATGCAAGTGCCGTAGATCTCATTATTGAAGAGATTAACAACGATCTAATTATTCACATTGGCGATAATGGAAGAGGATTTCACTCCAATAAATCAAAATCTAACGAAGGTTTTGGATTAACCCAAATTAGAGCTCGTGTGTCTAAAATGATTGGGACATTTATTATATCTTCTAAAATAAATTCCGGCACTTCTCTCCAATTAAAACTTCCAATTCCAGAATAATTTATACTTTTTTCTCTATTTCAATTATTTCCAGATCTTTAATTTTATCACCGTCTATAACAAAACGCAACATCGTTCGAACTTGATGAAATCCACTTTTTCCTGCAGCACCTGGATTCATATGTAAAAAATTATTCTTCTTATCAAAAATCACTTTTAGAATATGAGAATGACCACAAATAAATAATTTAGGAGGATTCATCTCTAATTCAGCCTTTATATTAGGATTATATTTCCCAGGATATCCACCAATATGAGTAATCCAAACATCAACACCTTCACACATAAATCGATTGTGTAAAGGAAATTCTAATCGCGCTTTATCATCGTCAATATTTCCAAAAACAGCCCGTAAAGGTTTGACAGTTTTTATGGAATCCGTAACCGCTAAATCTCCAATATCACCCGCATGCCAAACCTCATCTGCCTGATTTACATACTTTAAAATCGTATCATCAAAATGACTGTGTGTGTCAGAAAGTAAAAGAATTTTTTTCATTTTATTAGGAGCTTTTTCCTGCTATTCACTTCAATCTTATTTTGCAGCCTGCGATGCACGCATGCAAGAATAAGGATTTCCGTTGCTATCAGGGCTAGGTTTCCGGCAAAATTAGACATTCCTTTTTTAAATAAAAAATCATTGACCTAGGATTAATTCCAATTGAAAAAACATTAAATATTTTATAAAATTAAACATCATATTAACATTATGTTAGAGCTTGAAATTATAAAATTCATTCATTATTAAGTATATTTGCAAATTCAAAAAAGATAAAATTGCGTTACTTCGTCAAATTTTCATATAACGGAACAAACTATCACGGATGGCAATACCAACCTAATGCGTCCTCCATACAAGAAACTTTAGGCAAAGCTTTCTCAGTAATATTAAATACCGAAATTAATTTAATGGGCGCAGGCCGAACAGACACAGGTGTTCATGCAAAAAAAATGTTTGCCCACTTTGATTCACCATTGAAATTCGACCCTAAAAATACTGTTCTTAAACTCAATTCTTATCTTCCAAATGACATTGTTGTTTCGCAAATAATAGCTGTTGCAGATACTGCACACGCTCGTTTTGATGCTTTAAAAAGAACCTATGAATATCATATTCACACTTTTAAAGATGTTTTTTTACAACAACAAAGTTGGTATTATCCTCAAACTTTAGATTTAGATTTGATGAATAAAGCGGCAGAATTACTTTTGAATCACACCGATTTTCAATGTTTTTCAAAAGTTAATACTGCGGTAAATACTTTTAATTGTAAAGTATCCGAGGCATATTGGATAAGAGAAAACGACCGCTTGATTTTTACAATATCCGCAGATCGTTTTCTTAGAAATATGGTTAGATCGATTGTAGGAACTTTGATAAAAGTAGGTTTAAATCGAATTACTCTCGCCGATTTTAATACCATAATTGAGAGTAAAGACCGAAGTGAAGCTGGTTTTTCAGTTCCGGCTCACGGATTGTATTTAACTGAAATAAAATATGATTACATATAGCAGTAGGGAATATTCAGGAACTTAATCCTCTAAAAAACCGAAATCCTAAATTAAAACATGAAAGCAAAAGCATTCGATATAAAAGTATTCAAACGAATTTTAGAATACACCAAACCTTATAAATGGCGATTTAACGGAGTTATACTTTTCGCTATTTCCCTCTCTGTTTTTGCGGCATTACGCCCGTATTTACTGAAACAAACTGTAGATGGATATTTAAAAACACATGATGCTAATGGGCTTTTATTTTATGTGACCCTGATGGGAGTTGTTTTGTTATTGGAAGTTTTTTCTCAATTTTACTTCGTTTTTTGGGCCAACTGGCTTGGACAAGATATTGTAAAAGATATTCGTACCAAACTATTCAAACACATGTTGAGTTTTAGAATGAAATATTATGATAATGCGCCAGTAGGACAATTGGTGACACGATCTGTATCTGATATAGAAGCTATCGCTCGTATTTTTAGTCAAGGTTTATTTATGATTTTAAGTGACCTTATGAAAATGCTGGTTGTTCTAATTTTCATGTTTTATATGAACTGGAAACTAACTTGGATTGTAGTCGTTGCAATGCCAATATTGGTGTTTATTACCCGAATCTTTCAAAGAAAAATGCAACTTGCCTTCGAAGAAGTTCGTACCCAAATCGCTAATATGAACACTTTTGTGCAAGAACGTGTCACGGGAATGAAAATTGTTCAGCTTTTTAATCGAGAAGATATTGAAGCAGAAAAATTCAAAGACATCAACGGAAAACACCGAAATGCATGGATTAAAACCATTCTTTATAACTCTATATTTTTTCCAATTGCCGATATTATTTCTTCCTTAACGCTGGGTTTTGTAGTTTTATACGGAGGATATAATATTTTGAATGGTGATAATTTCACCACTTTTGGTGATTTATTTTCTTACACAATGTTCATAGGTATGCTTTTCAATCCGCTCCGTCAAATTGCAGATAAATTCAACGAAATGCAAATGGGAATGATAGCCGCTAACCGTGTTTTTGAAATATTAGATACTAAAGATCAAATTCAAGATACAGGGATTATTGAAGCGCCTATTTTTCAAGGAAATATTGAATTTAGTGCCGTTCGTTTTAGTTATATTGAAAATGAAGAAATCATTAAAGGTATTGATTTACATGTAAAAGCAGGTGAAACAATTGCAATTGTTGGGGCTACTGGAGCAGGAAAATCAACTATTATCAATTTGCTTAATCGTTTTTATGAAATTAGTTCCGGTACCATTTCTATTGACGGAAAAAACATAAATGAATACAGTTTGAGTTCGATACGAAAGCAAATTGCTGTGGTTTTACAAGATGTGTTTCTTTTTGCAGATACTATATTAAATAATATTACGCTCAATAATGAATCTATTACTCGAGAAGATATCATCATAGCTGCTAAAACAATTGGCGTTCATAACTTTATCATGAGTTTACCAAATGGCTACGATTATAATGTCAAGGAACGTGGTGTTATGCTATCTTCCGGACAGCGACAATTAATAGCCTTTCTTAGAGCTTATGTAAGTAATCCGAGTATTTTGATTTTAGATGAAGCAACTTCTTCGATTGATACCTATTCCGAAGAATTAATTCAAACTGCCACCCAGACTATTACTAAAGGAAGAACTTCTATTGTGATTGCGCACCGTTTGGCAACTATTGTGAATGCTGATAAAATCATAGTGATGGATAACGGTTTTATTGTAGAACAAGGCTCTCATCAGGAATTATTACGTTTAGAAAACGGATTTTATAAAAACTTATATGATTCCCAATTCGCAATAGACAATCAAAATTTTGAAAGTTAATTTTATTCAGATAAATAACACAAAGGAACAGAATTAGCAATTTTCAATTCGCATTTAAATAAATATTCCTTAATTTCGCAAACAGAATCAAATTAGAAAAATACATAGATAATGAAATACGATATTATTGTTTTAGGAAGTGGCCCAGGCGGTTATATTACTGCAATTCGGGCTTCACAATTGGGTTTTAAAGTAGCTGTAATTGAAAAAGAAAATTTGGGTGGAGTTTGTTTAAACTGGGGTTGTATTCCTACAAAAGCCTTGTTGAAATCAGCTCAGGTTTTTGATTACCTAAAGCACGCCGCAGATTATGGTTTGACCGTTGCTGCTTTTGATAAAGATTTTAAAGCAGTGGTTTCTAGAAGTAGAAATGTAGCAGATGGAATGAGCAAAGGGGTTCAATTCCTGTTGAAAAAAAATAAAATAGACGTAATCGATGGTTTCGGAAAAATGAAACTTGGAAAGAAAATTGATGTTACTGCCGCTGACGGAACGGTAACAGAATACGATGCTGATCACATAATTATTGCTACCGGAGCACGTTCTCGTGAATTACCTAATCTTCCTCAAGATGGAGTTAAAGTAATTGGTTATCGTCAAGCGATGACATTGACAGAACAACCTAAATCAATGATTGTTGTAGGTTCTGGTGCTATTGGTGTAGAATTTGCCCATTTTTATAATGCAATGGGAACTGATGTTACTGTTGTTGAATTTTTGCCAAACATTGTTCCGTTAGAAGACGAAGATATTTCGAAACAAATGGAGCGCTCAATGAAGAAAGCGGGTGTGAAAATCATGACTAATTCTTCAGTAGAAAAAATTGATACTTCTGGAAAAGGGGTAAAAGCAACCGTTAAAACTTCTAAAGGAGAAGAAATTATAGAAGCTGACATTTTACTTTCTGCAGTTGGTATCAAAACAAATCTAGAAAATATTGGTCTTGAAGAAGTTGGAATTGCAACCGACAGAGATAAAATCCTTGTAAATGATTTTTACCAAACTAACATTCCTGGTTATTATGCAATTGGTGATGTTGTTCCAGGTCCTGCATTAGCTCACGTTGCTTCAGCAGAAGGAATTACTTGTGTAGAAAAAATTGCAGGTTTAAATGTTGATCCAATTGATTATGGAAATATTCCAGGTTGTACCTATGCTACTCCAGAAATTGCTTCTGTAGGCTTAACTGAAAAACAAGCTAAAGAAAAAGGATACGATTTGAAAATTGGAAAATTCCCGTTTTCAGCCTCAGGAAAAGCAAAAGCTTCTGGAACTCCAGATGGTTTTGTAAAAGTAATTTTTGATGCTAAATATGGCGAATGGCTAGGTTGTCACATGATTGGTGCTGGTGTTACAGATATGATTGCTGAAGCAGTTGTGGCTAGAAAACTCGAAACAACAGGTCACGATATCCTAAAAACCATCCATCCTCACCCAACAATGAGTGAAGCTGTGATGGAAGCTGTTGCTGAAGCTTACGGTGAAGTTATACACTTATAAAATACTTTTAGAGCGGGATAATTAATCATTCAGTCTAATCATTTATACTATCCGTTTTTGTCTTTTAATTTAAGATAAAAACGGATTTTTTTATACAATTTTACATTCTTCTCATAACAATTTGTATTATTTTGACGAATTAAACAACTAATTTTAGTATTTTTAACTTCTATTTTAGAGTTATAAGTTAACTTCTAGAAAGCGAATGATGAAAGCTAAAAAACAAAATCCACTTCTTCGTTTTTGGAAACTTCTAGGCCCAGGACTTGTAACGGGAGCAAGCGATGATGATCCATCAGGAATTGCAACATATTCGCAGGCAGGTGCCGCTTATGGACTCTCAACACTATGGACCGCTTTAATTGCATTTCCTTTAATGGCCGCAATCCAACAAATGTGTGCCCGAATTGGACTAGTAACTTCTCAAGGACTAACTGGAACACTTAAAAAATATTATCCTAGGCCTGTTTTATATCTTATGGTGATTTTTAGTTTTCCAAGTATTATAATGAATATCGGTGCTGATATAGCCGGGATGGGAGCCGTTGGAAACCTTTTATTTCCTTCTATAGAAGCCACGTATTTCAGTGTGGTTTTTACTTTAATACTTTTAATTTTAATCATCTATTTACCGTATCAAAAAATAGCTTCAATATTAAAATACCTTTGTATCGTTTTATTAGTTTATTTTGTTGTTCCCTTTTTATACAAACAAGATTGGCTTGATGTTTTAAAATGCACTTTTATTCCTACAATAAAATTTGACAAAGCATTTATTAGTATAATTGTTGGGATCCTGGGAACTACGATATCCCCTTATCTCTTTTTTTGGCAAGCTTCTATGGAAGTTGAAGAAGTAAAACAAAAGAAAAAAAAGCTAATTGTCAATAAACAAATAATTGACAATATGAATGAAGACATAGATTTTGGAATGTCCTTTTCTGGATTTGTTATGTTTTTTATCATACTAACCACAGGAACCGTATTGTATAACAGTGGGATTCATCAAATTGATACTGTAGAACAGGCCGCTTTGGCACTAAAACCATTAGCTGGAAATGCTGCTTACCTCCTATTTGCAATTGGAATAATTGGAACAGGTCTTATCGCAATTCCTGTCTTGAGTGGTTCTCTTTCCTATATTATGACAGAAGCTTTTGGATGGGAACAAGGTCTCGATAAAAAATTTCACGAAGCAAAAGCTTTTTACCTCATCATTGCTCTTTCGTTAATATTAGGTTTGTCCTTGAATTATATCGGGATTTCTCCTATTCAAGCACTGATTTATTCTGCTATTCTCTATGGACTAACCGCTCCCGTTTTAATCGCGATTATCTTACACATATCCAATAATAAAAAAGTAATGGGAGAATTCACGAATACAAAAACCATTAATATTCTGGGATTCGCAGCCCTAATTATAATGACTATAGCCGCTTTAGTTTTAATTTATCTACAGTTTACTGATTAAAAAACTTCTATTAAACGATTGTAATTTCTAATTTTAAAATTACTTTATCATTAGAACCATATTTGAAAGAAAATTACATAATTATTTGATTTAAAATACTTTACAATTAATTTATGTTGAAAATATTCCTTTTTTTAGTATAAAGCATGCTTTTAATTTCTTAAATTTACTATAGTATTTTAAAAAAGAAGGAACTCCTACTATCCTCTTTTTTAATAAACAATACCACTTATTTCTCAGCGTCTAAATAATCTGTAAACTCAAAAAGGGTGCTATGGTTTACGATCGCCTTCATTTAATTTCAAGTTCCGATTCAAACAATTTAAAAATCACAAGTAATGACGAATTTTAAATACATCCTTTTTTTTAACCAAATTTCAATTGGATCCATCTCTAAGGTTGGTGGCAAAAATGCTTCTCTTGGCGAAATGTACAACAAGCTAAATGCATTAGGAATAAATATTCCAAATGGTTTTGCTTTAACCGCCGAAGCCTATCGTTTCTTTCGAAAATCAAATAAATTAGAAAAACCACTTGAAGATTTATTGAATTCTCTTGATACAAAACAGTATTCAAATCTTACTCAAATTGGAGAAAAAGCTAGATCATTACTCCTATCTGGTTTTATACCTGATGAAATTCGCTTAGAAATAAATACGGCGTATAAAATCCTTGCTAAACAATATGAAAATACAAATTTCAGTTGTGCAGTCAGAAGTAGCGCTACAGCAGAAGATTTATCTTCAGCCAGTTTTGCTGGACAGATGAAATCTTTTTTAAACTGCACTGGCGAAAAACAGATTTTAGACGCTGTTCATCAATGCTTTGCTTCTTTATTTACAGATCGAGCCATAAAATACCGATACGATATGAATTTTGCAAAAATGGACATCGCAATTTCTGTTGGAATTCAGCATATGGTCCGAAGTGACAAAGCCTCCTCTGGAGTCGCATTTACAATTGATCCGGACACGGGATTCCAAAATACAATAATCATCAACGGAAGTTGGGGACTTGGAGAAAATATAGTTCAGGGAAGCGTAACTCCCGATGAATGGATGGTTTTCAAACCTACATTATCCAATAAAAATTGGAATCCAATATTAAAAAAAACTTGCGGAAAGAAAGAGTTAACTATGATTTATGCAGAAGACAATAGTAACGCTTCTGCGGAAAAAACAATAGCAAATATTCCTACAGCAATAGAAAAACAAAAACAATTCACACTCAATGACAGTGAGGTTATTCAACTTTCTAAGTGGTGTTATTCAATAGAAAAATATTATAAAAAACCAATGGATATAGAATGGGCGAAAGATGGTTTAAACAACCAACTTTATATCTTACAAGCACGACCAGAGACAGTATATGGTAAAAAAAGAAATAAAATCAGTGAGACATACGTCCTATCCGAAAAGGGAGTTCTACTTACGAAAGGAATTGCTTTAGGAAGTAAAATTGCATCGGCTACAGCTCGAATTCTAAAAAACCCACAAGATGGAGCTCTTTTACAAGAAGGAGAAATTCTGGTTACCGATATGACAAATCCGGACTGGGATCCAATAATGAAAAAAGCTGTAGCAATAATAACTAATAAAGGTGGAAGAACTAGTCATGCTGCGATTGTAGCACGTGAGCTTGGAACAGTGGCTGTTGTAGGTTGTACTGATGCCACAGAAAAAATAAAAAATGGACAGAAAATCACTGTTTCCTGTGCTGAAGGTAAAGATGGAAATGTTTACGATGGGTTTTTAAAATGGGAAGTTAAAGAACAGGATTTTAGAAAATTAAATAATACTGAAACTGTTCCCATGTTAATTTTAGCCAATCCTGATAGGGCTTTTGAACTAAGTCAATATCCAAATAGAGGTGTTGGACTAATGCGAATTGAATTTGCGGTTTCTAATTCTATTCAAATACATCCAATGGCTTTGTGCCAACCTGAAAAAATAAGCGATAAAAAAGACCTCCAAATCATTAAAAAATTAACTTTTGCTTATCATGATCCAAAAAAATACTTCGTTGATAAACTTGCAGAAGCTATATCAATTGTGGCTGCTGCTTTCTATCCAAATGAGGTAATTGTTAGAATGAGTGATTTTAAAACGAACGAATATGCCAATTTAATAGGAGGCAAATATTTTGAACCCGAAGAAGAAAATCCCATGATTGGATTTCGAGGTGCTTCGAGGTATTATAACGATTCCTATCGAGAAGGTTTCGCATTAGAATGTGAAGCAATGAAAAAAGTGCGAAATGAAATGGGATTAACTAATGTAAAACTGATGATTCCTTTTTGCAGAACAATCGAAGAAGGGGAAAAGGTTCTTGCAGAAATGGCTAAAAATGGATTAACACAGGGTATAAATGGATTAGAAGTTTATGTCATGATTGAAATTCCCAGTAATGTGCTGCTAGCGGATGAATTCGCAAAACTCTTTGATGGATTTTCTATTGGTTCAAATGATTTAACACAACTCACCCTGGGCTTGGATCGTGATTCCACTGAAGTAAGTTATTTATTTAATGAGGAAAATCCAGCGGTTAAATATCTAATTAAGGAAACTATTCGGGCAGCTAAGCGATTCGAAATAAAAGTAGGCTTATGCGGACAAGCTCCGAGCGATATTCCTGAATTTACTCAATATTTAGTAAAGGAAGGAATTGATAGCATCTCCTTTAATCCAGATGCATTGATAAAAGGAATTGAAAATATTTTAGAAGCTGAAAAGAATATTAAAAAAACGGTCACCCTTTAAAATTTAATCATGGAAACACCATTTAAAAATAAAATAGCTCTTGTAACGGGCGGAACATCTGGAATTGGAAAAGCTACAGCTCTTGCTTTTGCAAAAAAAGGAGCAACTGTAATTATTGTCGATTGGATAGAAAACAATGAAATCTTAGAGACTATTAAAGCTACAGGAGGATATGCGCTTTTTATAAAATGTGATGTTTCAAAAGTCGCTGAAGTAAAAGCTATGTTGGAGAAAGTAATTAGCACTTTCGGCCGCTTGGATTATGCCTTTAATAATGCCGGAATAGAAGGTACGAATGCTACTATTCAGGATTGCTCTGAAGAAAATTGGGATAAAACAATTGGCATAAATCTTAAAGGAATCTGGGCATGTATGAAATTTGAACTACCCGAAATGATCAAACAAGGAAAAGGAGTGATTATTAACTGCTCTTCTATCGCTGGACTTGTAGGATATCCTGGATTACCCGCTTATGTTGCTTCTAAACACGGAGTAATAGGATTAACTAAAAATGCAGCTTTAGAATGTGCTAAACTTGGCGTTCGAGTTAATGCTGTTTGTCCAGGAGCAATAAGAACTCCAATGATGAACCGCCTTACTGGAAATAAAAAAGAAGTTGAAGCACAGTTTGCAAGTTCAGAACCCATTGGTCGACTTGGTGAGCCAGAAGAAATTGCAAATGCAGTAATCTGGTTGTGTTCTGACGAAGCCTCTTTCGTTACCGGGCATTCAATGGCTGTTGATGGTGGATGGTTAGCCCAATAAGGTATTATTTATAACTTCTAAAAAAAAAATATGCCCACCTACGAAGTAAATCTAAAATGGACTGAAAACAGAAAAGGGATTTTATCTTCTCCTGTTTTATCTCAAAAAATTGAAGTAGTAACACCTCCCGAATTTAACAAAGGAATACCTGAAATTTGGTCTCCGGAACATTTATTTGTAGCCGCAATCAACAGTTGTTTGATGACTACATTCCTGGCAATAGCTGAAAACTCAAAACTCGAATTTCAAAGTTTTGAAAGTATTGCAACTTGTTCTGTTGAAAAAACAGATGGCAAATTTCAAATAACTGAAATTGTTTTAAAACCTAAATTGATTATTTCTATTTCTGAAAAACCGGAAAGAGCAAGACGTATTATCGAAATGAGTGAAAAATCTTGCCTTATTTCTGCTGCTTTAAAAACGCAAATTCGTTTAGAACCGGAGATTTTGATTAACTAAACTTATTTAAAAACAGAGAAAATATGATCGCTCTCAAAAACAAGATCCAGTATAACCTTACTAATTATGCAGTAGCCCTAATTTCCTTCTCTTGGAAACAAATACGTTCTGAAATGTGCGGTTTGTCTAATAAAAAAGGGCTTAACATTGCACATGAAGCAATTGATCGCCATGCAAATAGTGATCTGAAAAATACAGTAGCACTGCGTTTTATTCGGAAAGATAATAGTGTAGAAGATTTCAACTATTTAAACTTACAAAAGCAAACCTCAAAATTTGCTAATGTCTTAAAAAAATTAAGCGTTCATAAGGGAGATCGGGTTTTTTCCCTAACTGGAAGAATCCCCGAATTGTATATCGCTGCCTTGGGAACTTTAAAATACACTGCTGTATTTTGTCCTTTATTTTCAGTGTTTGGACCTGAACCCATTTTCCAAAGATTAAAAAAAGGAAATGTCACCGTATTACTTACAACAAGAGTACTTTTTGAACATAAAATTAAAAATTTATTAGAGCAACTTCCTTCGCTTCACTTTGTTATTTTATCCGATGCAGTCGAAAATCTCTCTGAAAAAGTACTTTCCTTCTCCCAGTTGATGAATCAAGAATCGGATGAATTCATAATTCCAGAAACGAATCCGGAAGATTTGGCCCTTCTCCATTTCACGAGTGGAACAACTGGAATGCCAAAAGGAGCTTTGCATGTTCATGATGCCGTGCTTACCCATTATAGTACTGGGAAATATGTTCTCGATTTTAAAAAAGGAGATGTTTTTTGGTGTACTGCTGATCCTGGTTGGGTTACAGGTACTTCTTACGGAATTATTTCTCCTTTGGTAAACGGAATTACAAGCATTATAGATGAAGAAGAATTTGATGCCCAAAGATGGTATTCCATCCTTGAACAGCAAAAAGTAACAGTTTGGTATACCGCGCCTACGGCAATCAGACGATTAATGCGTATGGATATTAAACCTAGAAATAACCATAACCTTGATAATCTTCGACTAGTTTTGAGTGTTGGTGAACCGCTTCATGCTGCTGATGTAATTTGGGCACAAGAAAATTTTGGCGTCCCCATATTAGACAATTGGTGGCAAACCGAAACTGGTGGAATTATGGTTAGTAATTACCCTGCCATGAAAGTAAAACCTGGTTCTATGGGAAAACCGCTGCCAGGCATAGAAGTCGGTATTGCCGAAATTAAAGACGGAAAAATAAAATTAATTACTGGTCCTGATGTTGAGGGACAATTAGTTATAAAAAAAGGATTCCCTTCTTTATTTCGCAACTATATCCATGAAGAAGAACGCTACCTAAAATGTTTTATTGACGATTGGTATCTTACTGGAGATTTAGTAAAAAAAGATGCCGATGGTTATTTTTGGTTTATCAGTCGTGCCGATGACATTATCAAAACCTCAGGTCATAGAATAGGTCCTATCGAAGTAGAAAGTACTTTACTTCGACATCCAGCAGTTTCGGAAGTTGCAGTTATAGGAAAACAAGAACCCACAATCGGAGAATTGGTAAAAGCTTTTATCATTTTGAAAAGCGGAATTCCACCTAACTCGGAAACAAAAATGGATATCATGGGATTTGCCCGAAAAGAAATGGGGCCAGCGATAGCTCCAAAAGAAATTGAATTTGTTGACAGTATTCCCAAAACCCGAAGTGGAAAAATTCTCCGCCGATTATTAAAAGCACGTGAACTAGGTTTAGAAGAAGGAGACACATCAACATTGGAAGAAAATTAAGATGATTTTTAATACGATTAGACTAACTAAATAATCTTTATTAATATCCATTTAAGTCATGAAACCACATAAAGCAAGAAATTGGAAAAATTCAAAAATCTATTGGCTATTTATCATTCTACTATTTCAAAGCTGCCAAGCGCAAGATAAAAATAATGAAAATGATATTGAAGCAATTCAAAAAAAATCAAGTTCTAAAACAGAAAAAATTTCTTATTCCGGAAATGTAGATTTTAGATTAGCTGCTAAAATTGCTACACCTGGAGTAGTTCATATCAAATGTCTTTTCAAACAGCAAATGCAACGGTATGACAAAGAAAATGACTTTTATAATCTGCCTGATCCTTTAAGAGACTTTTTCAAAGATGAGCCTTTTTTTAGACAATTTAAATTTGGAGTTCCTAAATCCAATTTTGATTCTGAACCATTGATAGGCAGTGGATCAGGTGTTATTCTTACTCCTGATGGCTATATTGTTACCAATAATCATATGGTAAAAGATGCTGATGAAATAAATATTACTTTGTTTGATGGGCATTCCTATAAAGCAAAAGTTATTGGGACAGACCCGTTAACGGATCTTGCTCTTATAAAAATAGACGAAAAAAATCTTTCTTTTATTCAATTTGGTGATAGCGATACTATTGAAGTAGGAGAATGGGTAGTTGCAGTTGGGAATCCTTTTAATTTAGCATCGACTGTAACTGCCGGTATTGTAAGTGCCAAAGCTCGAAATCTAAATATTTTAAGCGATCAAGGAGCAATAGAATCTTTTATTCAAACCGATGCAGCAGTGAATCCCGGAAACAGTGGTGGTGCATTAGTAACTTTAGAAGGAAAACTAATAGGTATAAATACGGCAATAGCAACACCAACTGGAGTTTATGCAGGATATGCTTTTGCAATTCCTGTAGATATTGTAAAAAAAGTAGTTAACGATCTAATGAATTTTGGTTCGGTAAATCGAGGTTTTCTTGGCATTAGTATTCGGGACTTAGATAGTGATCTTGCGAAAGAAATAAAAATTAATCGTGCTAATGGTGTTTATGTTGATAGTGTTTCCGTTACTGGAGCAGCAAAAGAAGCGGGTATCAAAGCCAAAGATGTAATAATCAGTGTTGATAATATTGAAACCGTTACTTCAGCCAAACTACAAGAGATTGTCATGAGAAAACGTCCCGGTGAAAAGGTTTTAATAACGCTGATAAGAAATGGTAATGAAAAAAAAGAATTTATTGCTACTTTAAAAAAACAGGAAGTAAATGCTAAAATTATCAGAAAGGAGAATACTGTTATGCTTAAAGACTTAGGGGTTGAATTAGTTCCAATAAACAAAGCAGACCAGAAAAAATATGATCTTAAATACGGATTAAAAATTACAAAACTATTTGAAGGCAAACTGAAAGAGAATACAAATATTCGAGAAGGATTTGTAATTACTTCCGTCAATAATAGAGCAATTACTACCGTAAATTCATTTTTAGAGGCCATCAAAATAAAACAGGGAGGTATCATGCTGGAGGGCAAATATGCTGGTGATCCTACTTTCTATTATTATGCTTTTGGAATATAAAATTTACATTCTAAGTATTAGATTAATATAAAAATGATACAATCAACCAAATCTGCTGTTCCGATAGATACAAAAAAGCAACTTCTTTTATTGTACCAAATGCTGCTTATCCGAAGATTTGAGGAAAAAGCAGCTGAGCAATATACAAAAGCAAAAATCAGAGGATTCCTTCATTTGTATATTGGAGAGGAAGCTGTTGCTGTAGGAATTATTCAAGCCTTATCAAAAGAAGATGCTATTTTAAGTACCTACCGGGAACACGGTCATGCCATAGCAAGGGGAATTGACCCTGATTTTATCATGGCTGAAATGTACGGTAAACAAGAAGGATGCAGTCGAGGCAGGGGCGGTTCAATGCATCTGTTTGATGTTTCAAAAAAGTTTTATGGAGGAAATGCTATTGTAGGGAGTCATATTCCAATGGCAGTTGGAATGGCATTGGCCTTTAAAAAAATGAAAACAAATTCTATCTGTTGTTGCTTTTTTGGAGAAGGAGCAGCTGCCGAAGGGGAATTTCACGAAGCCATGAATTTAGCAGCTCTTTGGAAAGTCCCTATTTTATTTGTTTGCGAAAATAATCTGTATGCCATGGGAACGGCCATTCGATTCAGCCATTCCGTGCAAGAGCTTGAAAAAAAAGGAGCTGGCTACGGAATTGAAGCTTCTGCTGTTAATGGTATGGATTTAGTAGCGGTGATCAAAGCTGGAAATGAAGCCGTTGAAAAAGTCAGAAGTACAGGCACACCTTATTTATTGGTTTGCAATACTTATCGATTTAGGGCTCATTCGATGTTTGATGCCGAATTGTATCGCGATAAAAAAGAAGTAGACGATTGGAAAAAACACGATCCTATTCCACAATACCAAAAATTTTTATTGGATCAAAAATGGATCTCCGAAACGGAAATAGCTGAAATGGAAACTAAAATCCAAAATAAAATTCATAATGCTGTTGCGTTTGCAGAAAAAGGAACATTGGAATCAAAGGAGCAATTAACAAAGTTTCTATACAGTGAAATTGAAAATAAATCATAATTAATTACATCAAAACATAAATATTTTAATCATGGAAAACAAATCATTTTGTCAAAGTTGCGGAATGCCACTTGACTCCGAAGAATTAAAGGGAACTGAAAAAACGGGTTTAAAAAGTGAGGAATATTGCAAATATTGCTATGAGAAAGGAAAATTAAAAGATGCAAATATGACTTTGAATGAGATGAAAAACATCGTGAAAAATCAAATGCAGCTTATGAAACTTCCGGAACATTCCATTCAGAAAGCTATTGATTATCTACCCATGTTAAAACGTTGGAAAACAAAAACGGTTTAATAGAATCATATTTTTGAAATGATAGATAATCCTAAGGTCAACATCAGCTATCGAGAAGCGATAAAACAAGGAATCCGGGAGGCGCTTCAAAAGGACGAACACATTTTTTTGATGGGAGAAGATGTGGGTCGCTATGGTGGCGCTTTTGCTGTTAGCAAAGGATTATTAGCAGAGTTTGGAGAAGAGCGAATTATAGATGTCCCACTTTCTGAATCCGGTTTTGTTGGAGCGGGAATAGGTGCCGCAATAGCGGGGATGAAACCTATAATTGAAGTGATGACTGTAAATTTTAGTTTGCTTGCCCTTGATCAAATTGTAAATAATGCCGCTACTTTACTCCATATGTCGGGTGGACAATGTAATGTTCCAGTGGTTATTAGAATGTGTTCGGGCATTGGCAGACAATTGGCAGCACAACATTCGCACAGTTGGGAATCATTTTATGCACACATTCCCGGATTGATAGTATTATCAGTTGGAACACATGAAGATGCAAGAGGAATGTTGCTATCTGCATTAAAAAGCCCTGATCCAGTAATTCTGTTTGAATATACGGCTATGCTGAATTTAGAGAAAGAATTTGTTTTCGATTCATCGATTATAAATATTAAAAAAGCAAAAATCTTGAGAACTGGGAAAGATATTTCCATTATTACATATGGTTCTAGTGTCTATAAATGTTTGGATGCTGCAATTGAATTATCCAAAATTGGAATAGAAGCAGAAGTCATAGATTTAAGAGTCTTACGTCCTTTGGATGAGGAAACTTTTCTGGCTTCAGTTGCCAAAACCCATCGGGTGCTTATAGTAGAAGAGGCTTGGAAATCAGTTAGTATTTCAGCTGAAATAAGTGCCCGAATTATGGAAAAAGGATTCTATGATTTGGATGCGCCTGTTCATCGTTTGTGCGGGATAGAAGTTCCTATTCCCTATCCTGCACATTTAGAAGATGCGGCTATTCCTCAAATAAGTGATATTATAAAAACCGTTAAAAAGTTAATTCATCATGATTGAATTTCAAATGCCTAGTCTAGGTGCTGATATGGAAGATGGAACTTTAGTAGCCTGGAAAAAAAAGCCCGGAGATTTTGTGTCCCGAGGTGACATCATTGCCGAAGTAGAAACTCAAAAAGGACTCATTGAAATTGAAGTTTTTGATCAAGGTATACTTGGTGAATTATTAATAAAAGAAGGAACTAAAGTAGCAGTAGGAACTGTAATGGCTTTAATAAGAGAAAAATCAGAAATAGATGTAGAAAAAGAAGTAATTGAATTACAACCAATTGAAGAAAAAGTAGCTTTTGAAATCAGTCCTAAAATAACAGAGGAAAGGAAACAAAAAATTACTCCTCTTGCACGAAGAATAGCTGTTGAAAATAATATTGATTTTTCAAAAATTATTGGAACAGGCGAAGATGGAGCAATAACTAAAGAAGATATCGAAAAAGCACAAACGCTAAAATACCAACATTTTAAAATTGGAAATGGAGAAGAAAAATTCGCAAAAAAGGAAATTTTAATTAAAAAAGAAATAATAGAATCGGCTACGGAATCAATTAGAATGGCTGTCGCGGCAGCCATGAGCAAGTCTAACAAGGAAATCCCACACTACTATATAGAAAAAAAAATAGATATGTCAAAAGCCTTGAAGTGGCTTCAGGAAGCCAATAAAAATCGAACTGTAAAAGAACGACTTTTACCTGCTTCTCTGCTGATAAAAGCAACAGCGCTTGCACTAGTCGAATTCCCCGATTTGAATGCAACTTGGAATAATGGATTACAATTAAAAAAAGAAATTAATATTGGATTTGTAGTTTCACTAAGAACTGGAGGGATTATAGTTCCCGCAATTCATCAGGCTAATACAAAAACTATTGATGAAATTATGGCTGCTCTAAATGATATTATCCCGAGAGCGCGAGCCTTAAAATTACGTAGTTCTGAATTGAGTGATTCAACAATCACGATTACAAATATTGGAGAAGGTGGAGCAGAAACTGTATTTGGCGTAATCTATCCTCCTCAAGTTGCCATTATCGGATTTGGAAGTAGTATAGAACTTCCATTTGCAGAAAATGGAATGCTCGGAATTCGGACCGTAATTAAGGTGACTTTAGCAGGAGATCACCGCGCTACGGATGGTCTTATTGGAAGCCGTTTTCTAAGTTCTATAAATAAATACTTACTAAATCCTGAATTATTATGAAGGAGGACGAATTAAAAAAAACAATTTATCAGATGCTCAAAGAAATTGCACCCGATACAGAACCATTAAATTTGAAAGACGAAGAGAACATTCAAGAAACGCTTTACATTGATTCCTATGATGCATTGCAATTTATTGTAGCTCTGGATGAAAGACTTGGAGTTGAAATTCCAGAACAGGATTATGGAAAAGTAAAGTCTATTAAAGATCTTATTTCGTACCTAAAAACTAAAATAAAAATAACGTAAATATTGGCATTTACATTTGAAAATTACACAATTTAAAAGTAAAAATTAACTGGTTTTGATTTTGATAAATATATGAAAACACTAGTATATGGTTTATTGGAATTTGAAAAAGCTTTCTTAGAAAAAGCGGCAAACGGTCATCAAAAATTGGTGTACACCAACAACTTCTTAAATGACGAAACAGTTGATTTAGCCAAGGGATTTGGGGCTATTTCATTGAATAAAGATGATATTGCTTCTGCTCCAATATTAAAAAAACTATATATTTTGGGTGTAAAATTCATAACCATTAGATCTGATAGTTTTGAAAATATAGAAGTATCAATGGCAATTGCACTTGGAATTAAGATAGCTAATGTGCCTTATTTTTCACCCTATTCTATTGCCGAATATGCTGTAACAATGCTATTAGCACTAAATAGGAAGTTGCTATTAGCTCAAAAATTAAGACAAAATGGAGATTACAGACTGGATCAATTAATTGGTTTTGATATACATGCGAAAACAATTGGAATTGTTGGAACACAAAATTCCGGAGCTGCATTTGCTAAGATCATGAGTGGTTTTGGATGCAAATTATTAGCTTTTGATCGAGAAGAAAATCAAAATCTTAAAAATGAAATCGAAATTAGCTATACCTCCTTAGAAGCTATTTGTGAACATTCGGATGTAATAGTTGTATTATCTGTTTCAAATAGGAATTCAGAAAATATTTTTAACGAAACTACTTTTTCAAAGATGAAAAAGGGAATGCAATTTATTAATCTGGCTCGAGCTAATCTTGTAAATACGAATGATTTAAAAAAGGCATTAGATCAAGGAATTTTGAGCGCTGCTGGTTTTGATGTATACGAGTTTGAAGACGCTATTTTTCTAAACATGCAATCATATCCTAATGTTTTGATTAGTAATAATCAGCGTTTTATGACAAATGAAGCCTTGACAGAAATAGCTAATACAACAATTGCTAATTTAAATGCTTGGGAATTCAAGGGGATTTCGACAAATGAAGTCTATTAATTAAAGAGATTTTTGAGTAGTAATATCTAATATTTAAAACATGAAAGGTTCATTAAAACTTGGAAACATTACTGGTATCGGAATTTATATACATTGGACTTTTACGTTACTTCTAGTCTTCATTATTTTTGTAAACTTAAGATCCGGTCAAACTCCCATGCAAATTGTTTGGTCAGTTTTGTTTATTCTGTGCATATTTAGTACTGTTTTCCTACATGAATTAGGACATGCTTTGGCTGCAAAAAAATATGGAATTAAAACTAGAGACATTACTCTCTTACCCATTGGCGGTCTTGCACGTTTAGAACGAATTCCAGAAAAACCTAAAGAAGAACTAGTCGTGGCTTTAGCAGGACCTCTTGTTAATATTAGTTTGGCAATTTTGACGGGTATTTTTATAACTGTACCTGAAAATGCGGAAGTTCTAATAAACGAACTGAAACAAGGAATCAATTCAAATACTTTTTTTATTAATTTTTTTATAGTGAACCTATGGCTGGCATTATTTAATTTAATTCCTGCTTTCCCGATGGATGGCGGTAGAGTTTTACGTGCGCTACTTACTTTTAAACTTCAAAGACATGTCGCCACTAAAATTGCAGCCAGAATTGGTCAACTGATTGCTATAGGTTTTATTGTTTTAGGCTTTTTTGTAAATCCCTTTTTGATCTTCATTGGCATATTTATAATAATTGGAGCCCAAATCGAAAATGAATATACCCAATCAAAATATTTTCTGAAGGGATATTCAGTTAGAGATATTATAATGAAAGATTATCAGACAATCGAATCAGAGGAAAATCTAAAAAAAGCAGTCTTTTTATTGCTAAACAGCCAAAATAAATATTTTTTAATTACTCAAAATGGAGAACCTATTGGAACACTAAACAGAGATCAAATTATCGAAGGACTTTCTGTAAAAGGAGATCAAGAACCAGTGACTACTTTTATGAATTCCAATCTAATTTACCTTCATGTAGACGCCTTATTAGAAAATGTTTTCGAACTGATTTACGAACATAAATCAGAGCTGATTTTAGTTACCGAGAATGACAAAATAATTGGTACCTTGGATACCGAAAATCTTTTGGAATTTATTTTAATCCAAGAGGTTAAATCGCGAAAAACCTATGTTGAATAAGGAAGGTACAATACTTAAAATTCAGAAAATCGAACTCGTTCATAGTGGTTTTGATTATTTTTCTCGATTAGAAGAAATCATTAAAAATGCAAAAACTGAAATTCATCTTCAAATGTATATTTTTGAAGACGATACCACAGGAAATAGAATAATTAATAATCTCATTGAAGCTGCAATTCGCAATGTGAAAATATACCTCCTTTTAGATGGTTTTGGTTCTTATTCCCTAAGTTCAGAAAGTATTTTAAGAATGAAATTAAGTGGAATTCAATTGCGCTTTTTTTCGCCTTTATTATCCGCAAATTCATTTTACATCGGTCGAAGAATGCATCATAAAGTGCTAGTTGCTGATTCTAGAATAGCTTTAATTGGTGGTATCAACATTGCTAACAAATACAAAGGATCCGAAACGGAAATTGCCTGGTTGGATTATGCGATTCAATTAAATGATGCCAATATTGCTGAACCTTTAAAAGCGCTTTGTCTAGATCTTTATCAAAAAAAGCAAAGAAGCAGACGCAAAAAAATAGCAGCTGTTTTCTATAATCATGAAAAATTACAAATTAATATCCTTCAGAATGATTGGCTGAAAAGAAAAACCGAAATTAGTGATGGTTACATTAGAGCCATTCGAGAAGCCAAAGAAGAGATTATTATTGTAGGTAGTTATTTTCTGCCGGGTCGAAAATTATCGGCAGCACTTAAAAAGGCAGCACGAAAAAAAGTTAAAATAAAATTAATTTTGTCAGGCTTATCTGATATTAGTTTATCTAAAAATGCAACTTGTCATTTTTATTCTAAACTTCTAGGCTATAATATGGAATTGTATGAATGGAATCAATCGATTTTACATGGAAAAGCCGCAATAGTCGATAAGAAATGGACTACAATTGGCTCCTTTAATCTAAATAATTTAAGTTCTTTTGCCAGCATAGAAATGAATGTTGCTATTCGTTCCGATTCCTTTGCTGAGGAATTCGAAAAACATCTGCAAACCATTATAAATCAATGCCAAAGAATAACACCCGAATCCTTAAAACTAAAAGATAATCTATACTCTAAAATCATAAATTGGACTTCCTATTGGATATCCCGAATACTCTTGATTTTTGTAACTTATTTACCGTACAAACGTTTTTTAAAATAACTACATTATTTTATTTACCCATAACTTAAATGTTAAAATAATGAGTACTTTAGTGGTTCTAAAAATAAAAAAATGAAAGTAAAATTAATCAAGGTCTTAGCTATAATTGTAATTGTCTTTACTGTTTCCAGTTTTAAAAACGGGAAAACAGATTCTAAATCTGATACTAGAATTTCTTCCGAAAAAAGAGAATTTTATCAACTTAAAACTTATATTTTCAAGACAGAAAAACAAGTTGAAACTACCGATAAATATTTAAAAGAAGCTTATTTACCTGCTCTTAAAAAACTTGGATTTAAAAATATAGGCGTTTTTAAACCTCGATTAACTGCTACAGATACTATTCGTAAAATCGTAATTTTAATCCCTTTTTCATCAATGAATCAGTTTCTTGATCTTGATAAAAAACTCGCAAAAGACATAATATATTTGAATGCTGGTCAAGATTATTTGAATACCAGCTTTGATAAAATCCCTTATTTGCGAATTGAATCTGTAATCTTGAAAGCCTTTACAGACATGCCCGTAATGAAAGTTTCTGCACTTGATGGCCCAAGAGCGAATCGAGTTTATGAATTGCGCAGTTATGAATCTCCAACAGAAGCATATTACACTAATAAACTTCAAATGTTTAATGCTGGTGGCGAAATCAAACTCTTTGAGCGATTAAATTTCAATGCCGTTTTCTATGGTGAAGTAATTTCTGGAGCCAAAATGCCTAATTTAATGTACATAACAACTTTCTCTGATCAGGCAAGTAGAGACCAACATTGGAAAGAATTTGTTGATTCTCCCGAATGGAAAGACATGTCGACCATGCCAAAATATCAGAAAAATGTATCTCACTCTGATATTACTTTTTTATATCCTACGGATTATTCCGATTATTAATTAAGTTTTGTTTGTTGGACTTATGTTAATCCTTTGTATTTTGAAATTTCAAAAGTTTAACTTGCGGGAATGAACACAAATATAAAAATCCCAAGAATTTTGATTACTGGTGCAACCGGCCAAATTGGTGGTAAAACCATTACTCATCTCCTTAAAAATAAGGAAATACAAATCGTAGCCGCAGTTCGATCTGCCGAAAAAGCGAAGGCTTTTAACGAAAAAGGAATAGAAACAGTAATTTTTGATTTTGATATCGAATCAACTCATGCAACTGCCCTCGAAGGTATCGACCGTGTTTTGATTGTAACAGGATATACTGTGGACATGCTTCGTCAAAGTAAATCTTTCATCGACAATGCTAAAAAAGCAAACGTAAAACATATCGTTCATTTGGGTGCTTGTGGAAGAGACGACACCACGGTAGCACACTGGGCGTGGCATCAATTAGTTGAAAGGTATATCGAATGGTCGGGTTTTTCATTTACACACCTTCGTCCCGAAACCTACATGCAAAATCTTCTAAGTTATGGTGGTACTAATGTTATAAATAACGGAACTATTACCCAATATGTGAAAGCTGCCCGAAAAAGCTGGGTTAGTGTTGATGATGTTGCTCAAGTAGCTGCAATTTCTTTGTCAGAACCTGAAATTCATTCTGGAAAAACGTATCGAATGGGTTATGATGCCAAATCCTATTATGAAATTGCAGAACTATTGACCACAATTGTTGAAAAACCTTTTCAATATGTACCTCAATCTCCTGAAGTATTCTTAAAGGCAATGATTGCATCCGGTGCTGAAATAGCGTATATGAGCTGTGTTTCTGACCATTTTAAAAGATATGCCGATGGAACTATTCCAGGTGCCGATGATGTCTTTGACAATTTTTATCAAATCACAGGAAAACAAGCTGCGACTTGGGATAGTTTCATAAAAGAACACCGCTCTAATTTTGATTACTAATTTATTACTAAGCTTGAGAAAGTGACATTTTAATTTAAAATCACTTTGGAAGACCAAGTTCAAAAAGACAAAAATCTATTTACAAATCTACTATTTGAAATAAGCTTCATTTTAAATTATAATATAAAATACCTGACGGGATATTCTTTTTGAATATCCCTTTTTGTTGGAATAAAAACTCGAATCCAGTCCTTGTAAACGCAATCCTACAGCAATTTTTTTAAAATCAAAACACTATATATCAGCATATTAGTTGTATATTTGAGTAGCCCTTTTATTAAAAATTAATTCGTCTTTCCATGAATAATATTTTTAAAATTCAAGAAGTATTTAAAGCTTTTTTAATCGAAATTGGCGAACTCTCTTATTTTGGAAATCGGTTTTTTATAGAAACCTTTAAACGTCCTTTTGAATTTAAAGAATTTCTGCGACAGTGTTTTAATATGGGAAATAGATCCCTTCTACTTGTAGCGGTAACTGGTTTTATTATTGGTTTGGTTTTTACTTTGCAATCGCGTCCAACACTACAGGAATTTGGCGCTGTATCCTGGATGCCATCAATGGTAAGTATTTCAATTATCCGTGAAATTGGACCAATTATCACAGCCTTAATTTGTGCTGGACGAATAGGTTCTGGCATTGGTGCCGAACTGGGTTCAATGCGAGTTACAGAACAAATTGATGCTATGGAAGTTTCGGGTACAAATCCCTTTAAATACCTAGTCGTTACTCGTATAATGGCAACAACATTAATGCTACCTATACTTGTTTTTTTTGGAGATGCAATTGCAATTTATGGCTCAGCAATGGTTGAAAACATCAAAGGAAATGTATCCTTACTACAATATTATAATCAAGTTTTTAATAGTTTAGAATTTAGTGATTTAATACCAACAACCTTTAAAACTTTCTTCTTTGGATTTGCTATCGGACTAGTTGGTTGTTTTAAAGGCTACAATTGTAAGACAGGTACTGCTGGGGTTGGATTAGCGGCTAATTCCGCAGTCGTTTTCACTTCGATGCTTTTATTTATAATTGATTTTATCGCGGTTTTTGTAACTAATATATTTTACGATTAATATGATAAAACCTACTAATATCGAGCAAGAACATGTAATTGAAATAAAAGACTTAAAAAAAAGCTATGGGAATAATCATGTATTAGATGGTTTTAATATGTATTTGAATGAAGGGGAAAATTTGGTTATTATGGGTAAATCTGGGTCTGGAAAATCAGTAATGATAAAATGCCTAATTGGATTAGAGCAACCCGATAGCGGAATAATTATAGTGATGGGGAAAAATATTCGAGAGTTAAACCACGAAAAACTAGATGAATTAAGAACGGAAATTGGGTTTCTTTTTCAGGGAAGTGCCCTTTATGACTCGATGTCGGTTCGGGAAAATTTAGAATTCCCATTGAGACGTCACACTAAAAAATTTGGAGTCCTAAAAGATACTACTCCATTAGTCATGGAGGCTTTAGAAAATGTAGGTTTGGCACATGCCGTTAATTTAATGCCTAGTGAACTTTCTGGCGGAATGAAACGTAGAATCGCGCTAGCACGAACTCTAATCCTACAACCCAAAATTATATTATATGATGAGCCTACAACCGGTTTAGATCCTATAACATCCAAAGAAATATTATTACTTATGATGTCTATTCAGAAAAAATACAATACCTCATCTATTATTATTACGCACGATGTTGATTGTGCCAGAGTGATTTCGAACAGAATGATATTATTAGTTGATGGGATAAATTATACTGAAGGTACATTCGAAGAACTCTCTTCTTCTGATGATCCAAAAGTTCAAGCTTTCTTTAAATAAAAATAAAAATGGAAAAATCAACCTCCCAAAAAATACGTCTTGGTTTTTTTGTAATAATCGGATTAGTGCTATTCGTTCTTGCTATTTATTTCATTGGTGATAAGCAGAAAATGTTTGGAGGAACTAGTAATTTAAAAGCAGAATTTAATAATGTAAATGGGTTACAATTGGGAAACAATGTAAGATTCTCTGGAATTAATGTCGGAACAGTTCGGAGTATTGATATGATTAATGACACCCTAATCCGAGTGAATATGATTATTGAAAAAACTGTTTTCCCTCATATTAAAAAAGATGCAAAAGCATCCATAAGTTCAGATGGTTTAGTAGGCAATATGATTATTAATATTATTCCAGGAACTGATACGCAACCCGCTGTTCAGGCTGGTGATATTCTAAAATCAGTTAATCGAATTCGCACCGATGATGTCCTAAAAACATTTAGTACAACTAATGATAATTTAGCTGAATTATCTCTGAATTTACTAAAAGTAACTAAACAAATTTCAGAGGGGAAAGGTACTGTCGGACTTTTGATTAATGATACTGTGATGGCAAATGATTTAAAAAAAACAATCTATTATTTAAAATTGACAGGAAAAGGAGCTTCAGAAACTGTAGCTGATTTAAACTCTACTCTTTCTTCTTTAAACAAAAAAGATAATGTTTTAGGAATTATAAAAGATACTGTAGTCGCCAATAAAATAAAAAAAATAATAGCTAATCTAGATCGGTCTACTCACAAAATTGACAAGGTTGTACAAAATCTAAATGCGACAATAGTAAATGTAAAAGATGGAAAAGGAGCAATAAACTATCTCTC
>Ga0114962_10000428_pt1 | contig 37344 bp, 41 predicted proteins | sample C_130820_MF_Meta_FD_87017 | JGI IMG/M metagenome (GOLD analysis project Ga0114962, IMG submission 87017) | Freshwater microbial communities from Lake Croche, Canada to study carbon cycling - C_130820_MF_MetaG | ecosystem: Environmental > Aquatic > Freshwater > Lake | place: Lake Croche, Canada...
AAATAGAATTAGACCACGAGTCGTATAACCTGCGTTTAAATATGTTATTAAACTGATAGTCATTAGCAGATATAGAGTAGCCCATATTGGACCAAATACATATGCTGGAGGCGTCAGCACAGATTTCTTTAAATTCTTATACCAATCATTCATTCTGTTATACTTAAAGAATATTGTTTCTAATAGTATAATGGGTATTTATACAGATCTGACTACCATTTTAGGTATTCGTATTCTTATTGAAGAACCAGTAGATAGTGGCGACTATTATGTAAAGCATACATTTACTGGGCCTAATTGGCAGAAGAAATCATTTAATACTGTATGTAATTTTACTGCAGGTAGTAATGTAAAAATTCAAACATTACATCCTTCTTCAACCTCTTATGGCGAGAAAAGAGAAACTTGTAATCTATGGCTTGATAATAAAAATATATCTAATATATATATTTAAAGTGATGTCTTGAAATGCCAGTAGGTCTAAACAAATACTAAACCCTTTTTTACTTTTCTTGTACCTCCACGCTTTAAACGTAACTTTCTAGTTTTTGGAGCACATAGATAACTACAAAACTGATTATAGTGTAATCCTGAACCTGGATATAATCGTGAAGCTAATTGCGGGTCATAAATAGGACGTCCTGTTGCGTCTATATGTGTAACATCTGTAGCTCCTGGCTTATGTGACCAATACCCATTTGAATCTTGTCGATAAAAATGATAATCTTCATCTTCATCAACAACTAAGGCAATTTTACTATATTTTTTAGGGCATCTTTTTTCAAATGTTGCCATTTTAATATCAGGTACATCTCCAAATAAACGACCTATTAGGTCTGGGCAGCGTTTACCTTTAACTTTTGACCATTTAGGATAACCACTGGCGCGACCGGGCTGAGGAAATGGTACAGGACACGAATCCTTAGTACAACCAGTTTTTTTTGGTAATCCACGATAATCAAATGCGTAGGCAAAACAATTTAGCGCCTCTTTTATACCTGAATGTTTATTGTATAATTCAGGTTTAAATTCTGGTTCAAATCCAGATAATGGGGAACGACGTGGGCAAAACTTAATATGTGTCGCACAAAATGGAGAATTATCTAATGGAGGATTATTACACGATGGCGAACATTGACATTTCGCCACCTTTTTTTTTCTTGTATGTCTTACCATCTTATTATTTTAGTAGATTTTATTATTTATTAACTACTATACTATTTAAATCAGTTACACTATTATTTTTAGATATTCCCTTATTTTCAGGGAACATAGTGACTACTGTACCCCCTTCGCTGCGCTCAGGTATAATAACTACATTTTCACTTTTATCACTTTCCTTAATTGTTGTTTGAGACTTAATAAGAGAATTGACTGCATCTTTAACTGCTTCTGGAACATTACCTGTCATACTATTAAGTGGTTGATCTGGAGATGGAGGATATAGATCTTGAGCACCACTTATCACTGTAGTACTATTTGTATTACTTCCTGTTGGTGTTTGTGCTACTTTCTCATCAGCCTTATAATATTCCTCTTCAACCTGTTTCATTTTAATTTTTTCTATATAGTGTGTAAAGTACAAAAATTGGTTTGCGTGTGTAGTCGGCTGGCTGTTATTGTGACTAGCATATCGACCTGTTAAACTGAAATATTGCCATCCCTCACTTCTTAAACGCTCTAGTGTCGTATTCAAAAAATAATATTTTTTATCTATTTTAAATAATGTCAATACACCATTAAATATAGTTACTAATAATGAAATAACAAAGGTTGCCCAATATACCTCAACTGTAACATTATTAACTGTAAAGCTTTTATCAGAGTTTTGAATTGAAAGTAATGCTGGGACAAATAGTGAACCAACCGTAATTATAAAGTGTCCACTAAAAAATAGATATGAGTAATTCCTAGATCGTCTCTGGAAATTTTCCAATATACTTAAATATCTCGTTATAATGATTTGTTTCTGTACTGCACTTAAATCCAACTCATTCAGAATATTTTGAAAATTACTTTTATCCTTATATAGTGTACATAAAATCCAACTCCTTCTAGGTGTAAATCTTGTAGGTATTCGATAGTTTTCCTTATATACTGTAAGTGCCTGCGCCATTTATTACTATTATAGTTAAATAAAAATTGATGTACTATTTTATGTTATTAATGTGTAACAATGAATAATACAATGTTTATTTCTAGAAGTCTTATATTCTATCCAGGATTCTTTGAAGACAATTGTCAAGAGTTGTCTGATCAAATTATAATACCATCTTATTATCTAAATAGACTAATTGATGACTTTGAAGATGGAGAAAAGTTATATCTTAATATGACAAACACTAATACTAATAAAAATATTCTTGTCGCAATTGGTTCACCTCACTCATTCGACAGGAATACTATCTTTGCGCCACAATGGATTCTCGACCTTATTGATTGTACTGGGTGCTGTGAATCTGTAATTACTCTTACTAAGGCAGATATGAGTGAAGTACCTGTCGCTACTAAAATTATTATTAAACCCCTTGACCCTATCGCATTCGAACTAGATACTCTGGCTTGCTTTGAAAAAGCATTTATGAATCTTCACTCAATTAAAGAGGGTATCACTTTAAATGTACCTGTTCCTCAACTTGGTAAGGGTTATACTATGCTTGCATACATTGAAAAGGTTGAGCCTGCTGCTATTTCTCAAATTGTCGAAGGAGATGTTGATGTAGAATTTATAAATGAATTTAAGGAAGTTACTCCAACCACTCCCATTATTACTCCAACTGCACCCCTAGAATCAAGCTCTGACCCTATGATTCCTAACACTACAAATCCCATTGTTACACCATCCTCGCCTGTTAATGAGGTTAGCGCAGAGGAACGTCGTAAAATAGTACGTGATTCTTGGATTAAACGCTACCAAAATAACGCAGGATCGCTGTAGAGCCAGCAATTAGACCTCCACCAATTAAAGCCTTCATAGTTGGTTTATCACCCATAAAAATAACACCCCATAAATATCCAAATGTTACTCCAAAAAATGATAAAAGAGAAAATACTATCGTTGGAATCTTTGGTATTGCATAAAATCTAGCAATATATCCAGTAAAACCTAGTAATGCATTGAATCCTATTAGTTTTGTCCAATTCAATCCACTAGTATCAACTATATTTTTGTTAAATATACCATATGCTGCTAACATAGCTAAACCAGCTGGATACAAATGATTTACCGTGTAATATGGCGACGCTTTAGCATCAGTATTTGATTTAACAAAAATAAATATCATTGTCTCAGTAATGGCTGCTAAAATACCCATCACTACTCCATAATTACGTTTCTTTTTATCTTCATCAGGCTCTACTAATGTCTTATGTGATGTAGCAATTAAATATGTACCAATAAAAGCTATAGATATTATTAATATTGATGTAAATGGCAATGATTCGCCAAATAATAGAGACCCAGCAATAATATTAAAAATTGGATAAAGATAAAATAAAGAAATGGCAGTACCAATATGTAGATTTTTAAACGCAATATAACTTGCTGCTACGTGACCTAAGTTTAATAGGTTGTGCAGGATACTAACAAAGGCTTCATATGGATTTCCCCATATTGCTGAAAAGTCGTGAGTTGAACCAAATGCTAATGCTAGAGCTGGAAATGCTATGAAGCGTGCTAAAATCTGTGTAAAAATATTAGTATTTACAGTCTTAATAAGAACTGGATATAATGATAAGACTAATTCGCTATATAAAATAGCTGCTGTTGGATTAGGAGCTATCATTCCCTAATCTATTCCATTTTTATTCTATTTGGTAATTTTCTGACTTCAGGCATTATCTCTCCGTGAAATCTTCTATCAAAATAATCAATGGACCGTCCAAAATTCGCTCGCGGATAGAATGCGACAATACGTCTCTCTTTAATAAATTTCATAGCATCCAATGCCCTCATTTTTTTATGTGCTATTAGCATAAATGCTACAGATGCTGCCGATCGCTGCATACCAGCCATACAATGTACTAAAATAGTTTTACCTTCAATATATTCAGTCATAATCTTCAATGCAATCTCTCCAGACCATAACTCCATATTACGAATTTCTTCCTCCTCTAAATTATCGTCCACTGGAATTCTATATTTAATTGGAATGATCGGAGAGAATGCTAGATTTTTTGTACAATTAAAAACAACTGTTATATTATTCTGTCTAATAAAGTCTTCATCCATAGATGCTTTTGCATTACCTAGCCAAAGATTGGGTATAATTTCATTTGCATTATCATTGTGCGACATACTTCGTATTTTATTATCTTATTATCTTAATATTATTTCATAAATATTAACACATTCTATTTATATCATTTTTGTCCAAACAATTAAAAATTGATATTAATTAGTCATAAATATATATTGACAATAACAATGCCTCTTTCTCGACATTTCTACTCTTTAGATGAAGTCCAAGCCGCTTTGCTATATACTACTACTCGTAATAGCCCTACAGAAGCATTATTCTGGTGTCAAGAGTTAATTCTGAGTGGCTGTGTTAGTGAAGCAATTTCAACTCTCTTTCAAAGCTGGTTATGGAACACAGGCCCAATGAGACTTCAATGGCTCGTTGATTCCTGGAAATTATTATCATCAGATGAACTTACTGAAGATGATGTTCTACTTTCTACATACAGACTATCAACTATACACCACACAAATCGTGATAATTCTCTATGGAATATTCTTACACTAACTATAAAATCACCAAATGAAATGCCTGACACTGTTACACGGAAGACACCTTCTGTGATTCCATCAGAAGACTCAAAAGAGTTATACTTTGTACGTGCTATGTTTCAGGGAAAAGCACGAGCCGCCTGGTGGATTTCACAGTTCATTCAAGAAGAACGCATTTGGATTCTACTTGATTGGTTTGCTGAAAATGTTAATACTCCTTTTCAAGAACAATATAAGGTTTGTTTGGAAGCTTTAAAGGATTATGAACAACTGCTAGGATATAAATCGTCTGAGTATGATATAATTACACGATGTGCTGCTGTACTAATGATGTGTATTCAGCCTGATAGACAGGAGCTAAGTTTTGAGGCTCTGACTGATGAAATTGATAAATATAATTCTCAAACTCTACGCGACCTCGACATATATGTTGGTCGGCGTGATAGACGAGTATATCAAATTCCTAGTTACTGCTTATATGGTACTACATTAAGAGGTAGAAGTAAATGGTCACAAAATAACTTTATACAATTATATAATGTAGAAAAATATTTAGTGGGTTGTCCATTTTGGGATGGTGTGTTAGCTGAATATGCTGATGTGAATGGAGATATTCAATGGCATTCAGACGATAAGATGGAAGAATTCTATGAAAAATACTTTCCAGATGATATTCCTGATGAATGGGCAAAGAAAGAACAGCAGAAATCTCACGGTGATGGAGTATTAGGGCCAACTGATAAGCCCAATATCTGGAGATATTCTCGCAACTTTCTATCACGTACTCCTCAATTGGCCTGGAATACTACAAAGACCGTTAATAACTACTTAGAGAAAGTAGATATTAGCGACTGTTCTGTTGAGCGACTAGTTGAAACCTACAGAGGACCTGAGCCTCTTACAGAGGAGGACTTAAAGGAATTAGAGCCCGTTCATAAAATTAAACTTCTTTAATTTCATATTAAAATATTTATTTTTTATTCTTTCGCGTCTTATTATATTTAGGCTTACAAGCAGTGCGACCAAATATGGCACACCCAATACGTGCCCCACTATGACCTGTTACTTTACTGTCCTCAAATGGACCTTCTCCTAAATCATCCTCATCATCATGAACTATTATAGAGCGACCCCATAAATCTTGTGGGCTAATTCCTTTTATATAATAATCTCTTTCACACTTTCCATTCTTTAATTCAATATTCCCTAAATCTCCTGTATGTCTTTCTCCACCGTGTTCTGGAGCTCCGCCGTGCGCATTATTACCAATATCATAATGCTCACATAATCCCTGACAACCCTCACCCCTTAAATCACCCGCCTTATGAATATGAAATCCATGTTTTCCAGATGGAAGCTTAGTAAAATGCGCTTTCACTTTCACCCCATCTCTATATTCAGATATAACTACTTCACCCTCAATCTTATCTGTCTTAAATACTGCAACTGCTCCTACTACACTATTCATACTACTAAATACACCTTTATTAATTATAAAATAAATCAATAATCCCACAGATAATAATGCAAAAAATAGTTTAATTATGGTAACTTGTTTCATACTTATTATGTAATTATATTTTTAGTTCGCAAATCTGCCATAAACTGATTATGCTTTTTAAATATCCTAGCACATGCTGTATTTATGATTCTCTTTCTATTATGACCAAAATGCTCTGCCTCATAATGTGATATAGCCAATGACTTCAACTTTTCTAAATACCAATGTGTCGGTATCTGTATCATTGCAATCTGATATGCGGTACAAACATCTACACTGTGATTTAACCCAAGTTCATCCATCTTCGCAAATATAAAATCTGAAAATAAATCTCTTGCCTCATAAGTATCCAACAAAGAAATATTAAACCTTATAGAGTTCATCGTTAATGACGATTTATGATACATATGCCAACGATTCTTATTAAAATTATACTCTCTTAGTGTCGTAAATGCCCATCGTGATTGTCCATGTACCTTTAATTGATTATATAATGAAACTAATTGTTTATAAGAAAATTCAACATTATTTTTAGGATTTTTTGGATATTGTGGGACTGGAAATCCATACTCATGATACATTAATTTTGATTCAATTAATGTTGCAAGACTCTTTGCGTCAAATATAAACTTTCTCTTATTTGACCAATCATACATATATACCTCCTTTTCAGGTTCTGATAATGTTATTGGATCAATCTCCTTTTCACATGTCTTATTCATCCTATATATTCTCCAAAAAATCAATACTTTTTTGAATATATGACGAAGACGCCATTCTTTAATATATGCTCCATACACTGCTTCTTTTAAACTTCCAGTATACCTCTTTTGAATACTCACCTCATTCTCCTCTTCATCACTATCTATTTCAATATCCTCATCTGATGTGAACTTTCCTAAATACTCTAAACGTTCACGTATTCTAACTGGGATATGAGATATTATATTACGAATTAATCTACTTGGCTCCAATGTTTCATTTAATATTATATTTTTCCCGTCATCTTCTTCAAAATAGAATTCCTCGCCAGATTTTAATTTAATATATTTATAAGTTGGTATATATTCTGATGCTATACGCTTACTAGCATTATTACGAAATATTTTTTGTGGAGGCGGATGAAATGTATCTCCACGACGTCTGATTCTACCTGAATTCTGTATAGATGGTGCTGGCTCAGGAGGAACTCTAATTGGTTCTAAATTAGTTGTTTCTACTATTTCTGCTGCTTCTACTGTTTCTGCTGTTTCAGTGGCATCTGCTGCATTATTAGCATTTATGTTTTGATTATTCTCTTCACCACCCCATAATTCCTCATCATCCTCCTTTGTTTCTTCTAGCTCTTCTTCTTCATCATCATTATCATCATCTAAAAAATAATTATGTTCTGCGCTCATTTAACTTATTAAATATATATAGTTGAACTTTTAGGCACCCAACACAAAGATCTTTACTTTTCCATTCTCCTTATTAATCTTTCCAACTAGTTCTCCACTTGAATTATATAAAGTATCCTTACTTATCCAAAGTGGCTCTAGTGTAGATGTATCTTTCACCTTTTGAAGTTGAATAGGATTCGTTCCTTCAACAACAGTCATTCGTTTATTTCTATGAAATGAACAATATTCACATCCATACGCAGTTGCTTTTCTACAATATATAGTTAGCTTATCGTGTTGAATATATGCTTTACACTGATTAGATTCTGCCTGCGTATCTTGAATAATTACTTTTAAAGAATCAGATGTTGGTAGAACCTTTTTAAGAAGCTCCCTCTCTGGAACTCCTAACCTTTTTGCTAACTCCCCAATATATCTCTTTGATTGTGCTAGAAGCACTGACTCAAAATTCTCCCAAAGTAGTCTTGGAACCTTGTATTCAATTGACATTTATCTCACACCATATTCATATCTTCATAATAATTTTCAAATTTTATTTACGTCTTAGAGTCTTTTTGCGATGAATGTTACGTCTCTTTTTATGTGTATTGTGCGATTTTTTACTATGTTTTCGCTTATTACCTCCCTGTAGATTCTTTGATGGTTTAAAATTCTCAAAAAAATTTACTAGTTTACTTTTTACTATACTATACTGGTCAGGTTTTACAAAGTCAAATAGATACAATTTAATATACTTATCTTCAGGAGTATTTTCATTATAATATAAAAAATGGATTTTACCTACTAATTCATTATCCTTCATTAGTGTTATATATGGGTTATCTCTGACTGTACTATATTCAACCGTAAGTCCAGTATTTTTAAGTATATCTGATAGTCGCTCTCTATCAGAATTATTAGTAAACATAAAATGTTTCTTTCTTGGAAATTGACTTGTAACATACGGTAATATTCTGGTCTTATTTTGTATTTCTACTGTCTCAGGCTTAACCTTCCCATTTTTAGTCATTTGCTCGGGTTCTGGTTCTGGTTCTGGTTTTGGTTCTGATGCTTCAATTAATCTAACCTCTTCTTCTGTCGCATGATTATTATTCTCAAATGACTGTTCTGGAATATCGCCTATATCATCTAAAGAATCATTCATCTCTATTTTGGGATGCGATTTGTTATTCTACAAAAAATATTTTAGATTAAATAATGAATCTATCAATCAATGATATTCGCCTTCCTAGTTTACCAAATAGATTAGCACTTAAAAGTACATTTGAATTTATAGATGAATTAATAAGGGATATTATTTTATACTTCGCATATGGTATTGCGCTTCTTTGCGGATTTAAATTTATTATTTATATTTTAAATGGATTCGCCACAAAATCATATATGGGGTCCGCAGCTATGGATGATTCTTCATTCCTCCGCTGAACGCATAGGTACTAAAAGTCTAAATCGACTTCCTCAAGAAGAAACCCGTATTTGGATCAATCTACTTGGAAGCCTACGATACTCTCTTCCGTGCCCCCTATGTAAAAAGCATTATACCGAATATTTATCATCAACACCAATAATTGATATAAATCAAGCATTTATTAGAGAATGGCTCTATAATCTACATAATCAAGTTAACACACGCATAGATAAACCTAATACAATTGCTATAGAACAAATACCAGAGATCTATAGTAAACCATTCAATTTTACACATCATTATAATATTATTATTGAACAAATGAATCGTGCCCTGCGATTAGGATGGTCCAAGCGTGAAGATATACAAAAAACTATTCGTAACCTTCAAGAACTTAAAGGATTTTATGACTTTTTTTAGGATGGAATTGGTACACAAGCTATCGGCGCATTATTAATCGCACTTGGCGGAAGTAGACGATTAGCAATTCCAAATAGATCCGAGAGTCGATCTTGGCCAACTTTACTTAGAAGTTTATACCATCCGTGTCCACTGAATACAAATAAGAATGATGTTAGAATCATTCCTAGAGTACTCTCACACCCTGTATAATATCTGAATCCTAATACAACCAGTGCAAATACAATAGTCGATATCATCGCAATTATTGCTTGAGATTTACGATTAGTTACCATCGTATTAATATCAGAAGCTGATGTACTTGTTACTTTGATTGTGGTATCTTCTGATTCACGACTATATAGTTGGAGAGCATTTGTGAAGATATATCCAATAAAGAATGATATCATTGCTACCCAAGATGACGATACAACACTTTCATCTGAAGTTCCAACTGGATTTTTAAGCGTAGAATATGGAATTACTAATTTACACACATCACTTGTTTTAGCTCTGAAAGGGTTAAATGATTTTCCAACAAAGATAGCTCCAAGTGCCCAGTTAAGTAATGATGAAGTAATTGGTGTTAAAATTAGAAATCCTACTAAAAAGAATAGAATTGCATAATTTGCTGTAAATAATCCTAGAATGGATAATGTTCCTGCTATTGTTAGCGGAAGCGTTAAAACACCGCCGTACATAAAAACACGAATGTCTGATATAATATCCTTTAACGATTCCATTTTAATCCTACTAATTTAGTATTTTAAAATTGAATTTACTTGATAAATTGCAAACATCTTTTAGGGTGCCTCAGGAAATATTCTCTAATCACTATTCGTATCAGCTGCACAGACATAAATTGGAGAGCCTGTACTTTCTTTACCTACCATATATGGTAGCCCCAAAAAATTCATTGCTTCTTGTCCAAAGATTGCCTTATTAATTGAGAAAAATATTGCTCCTGCCACAATTGCCATTGTAAATGCCATAATAACTTCACCCATACTGTCACAACTCCATAAACGAGCCGCGATAAATGCGACTAATACTAGACCAATGAATACGTATGCTACAGTACTTCTTGATTGCCATTCAGGCCCCATAGCCTTTAACGTATTTGAAAACTCATTTGTTGCTAATCCTAAATATGTGGCAATTGATGTTATGGCATATACTCCATATGATGGATATGGATCGTGTGAAAATATTCTTCCAGGACTAAGCTGCGCTGTTTTGAATCCTGGACGACATTGTGTATCACCAGACCGGGACGGCCCTACTGCTTGTGATGATACCCACGATATTAGCTTATGTGATAGGACTGTTTCAAATATGAAAAATGAAAATATCCCAAATGCCATATTCTGAGTTAAAAAATACATTAACAGAGAGCCAAATAAAATTGAGTCAGGCATTAACATATTGATTTCAGTAATAGTCTTTATCACCGTACCACCCATAAAATTCTTAACCTTATCCCATACTGTAGATTCTTCTGCAGCTGACATTCCTATTAATTCATTTCAGAAAAGCATAAAGACATAAAGCCTATCCACGTCTTTATAATAAGTGCTTCAAATGGGTATTCCTTCATATTACAAGAAACTTATTGATACTATACACGGCTTAGTTTCCAAAGGGCATCCCCAAGGCGATATCAACTGGCTATTTATGGACTTTAATTGTCTCATTTATCACTGCCTTTACAGAGAAGATACCCCACAATATCCAGGACCAGACAAGAAAGACGAATGGGAGACTCAATTTATCGAGTGTATCGTTAAATATTGCCTAAAAGTTATTAAAGAAGTTGACCCTAAATCTGGTGTCTATATAGCAATAGATGGTGTTGTTCCAATGGCTAAAATGCGCCAACAACGCCTCAGACGTTTTAAATCCGTCTGGCTTTCAGCACATCCTGAAATAGAAACACCATCTGGGCCAGCCTGGGATAGAAACTCTATTACACCTGGTACTCAGTTTATGACAAAACTTAGATTAGGTCTTGAATCTATGATTAAAAAACAAGGTAAGAAAACTTGGCTATTGAGCTCAAGCGATGAGCCTGGAGAAGGAGAACATAAAATTATCTCAGAATGGCGCAAAGGAACCTATACAGGCAACTTCGCAGTATATGGCCTTGATGCCGATCTTATCGTTCTATCCATTCTCGGACGCGAATGTTGTTCTCTTAATAATAATGTATGGCTCTTTCGCGAAGAAGTTAATGCTGGAAAGATTACCTATGATGATATGGGTGAAGAAGTGTTTGAATGGTTTTCAATTAATGCCTTGCGAGATTGGTTATCTGCAGAGTTTCAAGAAAAACAACGTTTATTTATTCTTAACTACTGTTTTGCAATGTCAGTACTTGGTAATGATTTTCTCCCAAGTTCACTTGGTCTAAAAATCCGCGAAGATGGACACGGAGAACTTCTTGATATCATCAAATCACTCACCTCAAAAGATATCGCACTCATTAATCCCACAACCCTTGAAGTATCCATTGATGGTGTAAATCAGCTCTTTACTATACTATCAAGTGATGAAGAGACGCGTATTCAGAAGTATATTCATAAGAAACAAATGATGGCTCGTAATCTTGGACAAACTTCAGATGCCTCAAAAATAGGAGACAACAATTGGCCACTTTCACACGTTGAAGAAAATGTCCTTTTCGATGGCAAACAATTAGATAGTACTTGGAAGGAGAAATATATGACACATTTCTTCAATGGATTTAGTTATAATAAGCAAGATATTAGCAGAGTCTGTAAAGAATATTTGTATGGTATTCAGTGGATTTGGGCATACTATACTGGTGCAATAGATAATGTATGTTTCAACTGGTTCTATCCATTTAATCTACCTCCACTCTGGCAATGGCTTCGTGACTTTATTCGTGATTCTAAACAACTTCCAAACTTTCCTGAAAAAGTACTTGTAAAAGCTACTGATATTCGACCAGTTGAACAATTATCATTGGTGCTACCTTTAGAGAGCTGGTCTCTAATTCCACCTTGTAAGGAAAAAGCTTTGCCATTAGCTGCACCACAATTCTATCCATCTGTATTCTCATTTGAATCTGTTGGCAAAAGATACTTTTGGGAGTGTGAATCAATGATTCCTTTACCAAGCATTCTAGAAGTTAAACAAATTATTAGACACTATACTTAGTTGGATTTAGTTCGTTTAAAAAAGCTAAATAGACCAGGGCAGCATTTAGTGGCTAATTCTTGAACTGCTACATTTACTACTTTTGATACATCAATCATCGCCTCCAATGTTGGCTCAGCCACTAAATCATATATCATAAGTATCTCTGTTTCTTTGTTATCGGGTGTTACCTCTTTGATTAAGATACGACCTAGTTGAATTGCCACAGCCTTCTTATCTGCACCAGAAGGAACTTTTCCATCAACTGTTACATTTTCTAGCTGTTTGATTACTTGCCCAATAGTCTTTGTAATTTTTACTGTACTATTAAGACTTGGGTCAGCAATAAAACTTGTAATTGCCTCTTTACAAGAATTGTATAAATGATTGGCAAGTTTCTTCTGATCCTCTGTTAAACTACTTTCACTAATCATTGTCAGCCCCAATTGTTGAGTTAGTTCTTTAAGTCCTGTAGCAGCTAAGGTAGTAACCGTAGTAACTGCCTCAGTTATAACAGGACTTACAGCACTTACATCAATCCCTACAGATTCAGCTAATTTCTCTACAGCCACTTCTGGAATTTTTGTGTGCTCTCGTAAGGCTAATTCGATCCGTTTTTGTTCTTCATCCCCACTCATCAAGAATATATCCTTAGGCCAGAAATTATTCATCTCCATCCTTCCACGTTAATAAAAATATTGATACTATTGATAATATAACACCCGCCTTCTTGAATCTAGTAAGTTTCTCTTGAAAATAAAATAATCCTATTGCTGATACAATGACATCACTCATAACATCCCAAAGAAGATTCATAATAGTTAATGAACTGTGTTTCAGTGATTCTAGAAATAAAAGTGGTTGGCACGCATATACAACCATTGAAATAAGAATAACGCCTCGCCATTTAAACCATCCTAAATTGTAAGCCTTTAGAGCACTTAATATAAAAGCATCTATTACTGCCATTGTTCCACCAAATCCTAAAGCAGTTAGGTCAAATTGTTGTAAAAAGAACATTACTCTAATTTTGTTTGTGAGAATAATTATTGAATTAACTATTTTCTCAAATGTGTAGGAACGATGGGTAATAACCAATCAGCTATTGAACCCGTTCATTTACGAATGTATACAAATATCATTCAAATAAAAGACCCAGTAAAACGACTCGGTATAATTAATACCTGTTTGGCTTCAATGGAATATGTTAGCTCCGCCAAACGAGCTGGAATATACAGCTACCTTCTTAACTATGTTGCCACCGTTAATTCAGGTGGTTCACCCCCTTTACTCCCGGGAGAACAACACAATTCACAACAATATCAACAGCAGCAACAACCTCAACAACATAATCCAGTTCCACGCTCTTTACATGCTAACTTTCAGGGCCCTGGTGCTACACATCCATCCCTTATGAATGTTCCTACCGCCTCTTCATATACCCAAGCACAGAGACAACAAGCCCAAATAATTACTCATACCGATAATACCCCAAGTTGGAAAGTCATTACAGATACTCCCAAACAAAAAGCAATGTCATATTTTGCCTCTTGTCTCGAAGTACTCAATATACAAGAAGAAGTTGCTTTAACTGAAGAGGCCCTTAAAAGTGCTTATAAGAAAATGGCACTACGCGCCCATCCAGATAAGGGCGGCTCTGAAGAATACTTTGAAGCTGTAACCCGTGCATATGCATACCTCTCTGAAATCCTTAAACATATGAAAGGTGGCAGACGAGATACAAATGGACGGGTTGAAGCCCCAACTACACTTAATACTGGTAGAGATTCAGATGCTGAAAAGTGGAAACACGTAGAACCTGTTAAATTAAATGCAAAGAATCTGGATATGAATGCGTTTAATAAACTTTTTGAACAAACACATATGCCTGATCCTGATGCTGATGGTTATGGTGATTGGCTTAAAGGCAGTGACTCTCGCGCAGCTGGTCCAAAGTTTAAAGGTGAATTTAATCGTGACGTCTTTAATCGTATGTTCGATGACGAAGCAAAGAAAGGCCAACGCCAATCTAATAATCTAATTGTTCATCCTGGAGAAATGGCACTTACTCTTAATCCAACTAGTGGCGTAGATTTAGTTGGTGAAAGACCTGACTCCTTTACAGCCGCACCCAACTCTAAATTCCAATTTACAGATTTGCGAGGTGCATATACATCTGAAAGTACTATCTCAGATAAAGTGTCAAATGTTCAAGTAGGAGAACGAAGTTTTGAACAATATAGAGCTTCAAGAGAGAAAGCACCTGATCCGTTTAACCAGTCAGAACTTCATAGTATTCGTGAGTTTGAATCAAGACAAAAACAGATGGATGACATGCGCGAAAGAAAACGTGCTGAAATGTCCGTTAGAAATCAAAACTATTTTGACCAAATGAAACAAAGAGTTATAACAGACGGCGTTGATTTAAATCAAGGAAAATTAACTTATTAATACCTATTTAAGGACAATGCTTATTATAATAAGTAAAGATGTTCCTAATTTCAGGATTATTTATGTTAATGAGTAGCCTATTAACACATAATGTATTGAACTCATACTCTAATACATATATGGCTCTTGATTATAAAGATAAACACGAAACAATTGGACATGTCAATTGTTTTTCATACCAGTTATACATAATTTATTTGTGTTTATCATCAACTACTGCAGATGAATATACTCAAGCATCTTACTTATTCGCGTCATTTATGTTTTTTGATATGGTACATTATATATTTTATATACGTAGAATTTCTACTTATTTACATCATATTATTACAATTTTAAGTATAGTTTATGTAAATAGTGAATATGCTTCTATTGACACCTTAGAAATATTTAATCATCTATTAATTCTATTTGAATCTACAAATCTACCAATGACTATATCTTGGATTGGAAACAAGTTTGGATATAAAGATTATATACTTTATATGATTTTTGGCACATTTACATTTTTATATTGGACATTTATACGTATAATCTATTTATCTTATTATATCTACAATACACCTAATTTTAATAATCAAATTACAATGATACCGTTTCTAGCACTGAATCTGTTCTGGTTTAAACCATTAGTTCAGATGTACTTAAAAATAATCTTTAAAGTGACTAAAAATAATAACCTAAAAAATTAACATAATCTAATATTTAGAATGTCAGAGCTTCAATATGTTTTAGAATTATTTGATTTTATATCAATCGATGATATTACGGTTGATTCCCTTAAAAAAGCTTTTAAGAAAAAAGTATTACAAGTACACCCTGATAAAGGTGGTGATGCCATTGAGTTTGATGGAATGTTAGCAGGATTTGTATATTTATCAGAAACATTTCAACGCATAAATGGAGGCCGTGCAACCCTACAAAATGTCATATCACCCGATCAACTTCGCGATTTAAGACCAGATGAATTAGTCAATCGTGTTTTCGAAGAGTTTGATAATGAGAACTTCAATAAACAGTTTGAAGAAACACATAAAGCAGAAGGACACGGCTATCAAGATTGGCTTAAAAATAAATCTGATGACTGTAACTTAACTGAAGGAAAGTTTGGCGATGCTACACAAAAAGCCCCTACTTTTGATGAGAAGGACTTTAATAAATTATTTGAAGAAGCTGTAAAGAAGGATAAGCCAGAGCCAAGTGCTATTATTTTACATCCTGAAGCAATGGCATATATTTCAGGTAGTGTCATTGGAACAGATATCATTGAAAATGTTGCAGGGCGTGAAGGCGGTTATACATCAGATGTCTTTACTAATCCTGAATATACTGATATATTTTCTGCCTTTACTACTACGAATACAGTCGCAGATAAAGTTACAACCTTCAAAGAAACTAATAAAACTCTGGAGGATATAATTAATGAAAGAAATGCCCCTATTAAACCATTCGATAATTCTGAACGTCAAGCCCTATTTGACTTTGAAAAGAAGAAAGTGGCTGAACAGACTAAACACTTAGAGAAAGTAAAAGATTTCTTTGAGTTTGATGCTAAACAGAGTCAACAATTAGAAAATTGGCCTCCTGAAAAATATGGCAAAGATGCCTATAAGGGTTTCATTGTTGAGTTATAATTTATTCGTGCTTATTAAATAACATAATTACATTTAGTGGCTCCTTTCTACCGAAGCGCTGAGCGCGACCCATCACTTGTTCAATAAACTTCTCTTCTGTTTTATGCATAAATAGAAGATGTGTTGTATTCTCCAAATTCATTCCAGCTCCCTCAATCATTGAGTTTAGAAGTAAAACTTGTACATCTCCTTCCTTATAATCCTTCAATGTCTTCACAATCAACTTCTGATTTCCACCATCTAACATAACCGCTTTAACACCACGCTTTAACAATAATTCTTGATATCTAATTAGTACATTTCCATTATCATTAAAAATTAACCATTTACTAGTCTTATCTGATTCCATCTTTTCAATAAATTCACCCTCCAGATGTGTTTCTTTACAGCTATTTAAAAATGTATCTGTTAAAGTCTGTAACCTTTCAGAAAGTAATAATGAATTATGTTTTAATTTCTTTAATAATGTAACTCTATCTCTCAAAATATTATACTCTTTTTCCATGAGCTCATCTGTTATTACAAATCTCTCTAATTCCTTTTCAGCTTCTGACAATAAATCTGCCTTCTGTAATAAATATTCAGCATATTTACCAGCAAAATCCTTGTATAATACTGGTGTAATTAATCCAGACTTATTCACAATGCGATTAAGAATATTGTGATCGCCAGTATTTAGTGCCTTAATTTGTTTATCGTCAACAATATCCTTAAATAATTGTATATGATCATCATTACATTCTATAGTTTGACTTTTTACCTCAGGAAGATTGAGTGATTTCTTGACAAACTCCATATCACATTTACACACAACCTTTGTGTGATCTCCAATATGATAAGGGCCTAACCGTGTTTGGTCTTTATATGAAGCAGACATTAACCACACAAACTTTGTTTGAACTGATGAACATACAAACTTATCCATAATATCAATTTCATCTATAATAATACGACATACTCCTATCTCATTATCATTTAGAACTTTCAAGTATGCTTCTGCAAAGCTATCCAGTAGCAAAATTACCTTATAGCGAGTAATAGAATCAGGATTCCCATACATATTCATTATATCCGCATATGATGCTGAAAATTTACACTTACTCATCTGACCTTTAAAAATAGTTTCGATTGATTCTCTCCACTGACCATAAATATTTTGAGGTACAATTATTATTGTTGGGCCTGGATTTAAATCCGTTCGAATATGTGTAAGAATCGCATACGTTTTACCAGAACCAGGTGGGTCATTCATTACACCAAGACACACATCATATGATTTTGGTGCTTCTTTTTTATCCATATATCTTGCAATAGATGCTTCTGTATGTTGAGTTTTACATAAAAATCCAGTCTTTTCTATCTGACGAATCCTATAAAGCATCGCTTCTTGATGAGACCATAACTTAATAGTATTATCACTTGGTGTTAGGTCTTTTGGTGACTCTTCTGTTAATATAAAATTACTTGGTACTAGATTTTCTGAATTAGATTTGATATTATATATTTCATTAATTTCATTAATATTACTATTACTATTCCAATTTTTTAATATATCATTCCACATTTATAAGTATATACTTTACTAACTTTAAGTTATAATTTTAGTAGAATGTATTTTATGCTTTTTATGCTTTTTATAGATAGGTAAATGAGTCCAATTAACAGACTTCTTTTAGTTATAGCAGTTCTGTTCATCGCAGCAGTAGTATATGCCTTTTATTATTCATCGGATTTAGTCAAGAAAAACCCATTTTTGGATAAAAATTTATTGAAACGTGGGATGGACAAGCCCACAATTTGGCTATACTACGACACAAGCGATGTCAACTCCCGTCAATATCTAGACTTTGGTGCTAGATCATCCCGTGCTTTGAATATGCCATTCTTAAATCTCTGTTATGAAACAATCGTACGACAAAATAAAGAAGACTACCGAGTTGAAGTAATTGGTGGCCTAACAGGTGTAGCAGAATTACTAGGTGGCTGGGACCAACTTCCTCCCGGTCTCCGTGACCCTATTAGTCCTGTAAATGAAGCTGAACTTAACTACATTCGTGCTGCCATCCTTGCTAAATACGGTGGTCTATGGTTATCCCCATATTGTGTTTCACTAAAAGGATTTGGCAAATTACCTGAAAATAAGGTTGTATTCTTCGGCACCGATTTAGATGAAACATATGCTGGACCTGATGGCACAAATGTTCCTGGATTCCGTGCTCTATGGTCTCCAAAACCTCATCATCCGATGTTCGAAGAATGGGCCGCTATAACATATGCTCGTGTTGCACAAAAGCGAGGCGGTGACCAGATTCGCGGTGATGCCAAATGGGACTTTGTTCGCCTCTCAACCGAATATGTCAACACTGGAATCGTCGTCGACCCTGCCGTTGAAGGTATGCGTAAGAAGGATGGAAAGAGAATTCAATTAGAAGACCTACTTGCTACAGGTACAGATGGTAATTTACCGTTTGACCTCTGTGCCTATACTGTATATGTGCCGTTCCCTTGGCCTGAGCTCAGGGATCGTGAAATCTTTGGTTGGTTCCTTCGTATGAGTGAAGACCAGATTATGGGTTCGGATATTGCCATTAAATACTTATTAGAAAAGGGTCTTCGCTAAGACTCATTTAAAGTTTTATATACTATGTTTTGAAGTGCTAAAATACTTGTATTTCCTTTACAATATGAAATCCAAGAATTGATTAGAAATTTATGAATCAGAATATTATCTGAAAAATTATCATTGCCAAAAATTGTGTTAATAGTCTGAAAACTTTCTAATATATCCTCATACGCATACCCGCGTTTCCAAATAACCAATAAACTTTTAATAGCATCAACAGAATTCTTTTCAGACATCGCCTTTAATAATGGAATAAAATCATAATAGAATGGAGCAGAACATAATATTCTTACACAATCTAAAGTAATTTCTTCATTAAATGTGACGTGAATATCTCTAACTAATTTTAAAAGACGTACTAAATCACTAATATTATTTCCAGCAATATTGACAATCCAGCTCCACATATCCATAGTAAATTTTTCTGGATGTGGCATATCTACATTCTTAAGTAATAAAGGCATATATGTAAACATATCTAGAGAATTCATAGCAATATGAATACATCGGCTACGTAATGCTGGAATTAAATCCTCCTCTGATGTTCCAACAAATAAAAACCGTGTAATATGTGAATATGATTCCATTGGGCGACGCAAAGCCTGCTGAGAAATTTGTGGAAATGTATCCACATCATCAACCACAACCCATCGAAATATTTCTTCTCCTACCGATTTTTGTCGAATAAATAGACTTACTTGTCCACGAATAGTTTGAATTCCTCTATCCTGGTCAGGACCCAATAGAAGGCATTCATCAACTGATTCATATCCCCATAAATGCTTATTTGGTCTTTTTTTAAGAGTAGCGTATTTCTGAAGTAATTCACGAATTAATATTGTTTTTCCACAACCCGCCGCACCCGTTATAAAAATATGACTTGGTGTATCAAACTGATTAATACACTCATTCCATACTGATTCTTGGCCCACAAGAGACGTCATTACAACTGATTCTTTAAAAGACTTTATATTCCCCTAATTTACGCAACTACTACTAATTTGGAATTAGTAGATAACTTAAAAAGATTGTATACTCTTTACTTTAAATATGTCAGGTGTTACAAAAAAGTCATTATATGAAGTTCTTGGTGTTAATAAGTCTGATACGTGTAATGAAATTAAAAAGGTTTATTTTAAATTAGCCCGCACACATCATCCAGATAAGGGTGGCGATCCAGAGAGATTTAAGGAGGTAGTTCGCGCCAGTGAAATCTTAACAGATGAGCGAAAACGACGAATGTATGATGAAATGGGTGTTATTGAAGGTGAAAATGGAGGTGCACCAGAGGGATTTAATGGAATGGCATTTCCTGGCCAAGGACAAGGTGGGTTTCCTTTTCCATTTGAGATTAATCTTAATGACTTATTTGGAGGTATGTTTGGTAATCCTCATGTTGGCCCACATAAAGGACCCATACGAAAGAGTAAAAAACCTGCACCTGCTGTTCAGACTATTAATATCACTCTTGAACAGTTTTACTTAGGACATAATGTAGATATTAATATAAATCGGCAAAGTTTTTGTCCTAATTGTGACCACAGTGGCGCTAAATCAAAAGAAACTTGTAAACCTTGTAATGGACGGGGAGTTATATCTCAAATTGTTCAAATGGGCCCAATGGCTATGCACACAACAGGACCATGCCTTGATTGCCAAGGTAAAGGAGAACGAATCCACGAAAAATGTGATAAATGTTCGGGTACAGGCTTCCTTCAAGAAAAGCGTACTCTTTCTGTTAAAATTACTCCTGGCACTCGCCCTCAAGAAACTTATCCTTTTTCTGAAGTATGCTCTGATCACCCTGCCTTCGAACGCCCTGGTGATGCTCATATCATTATTACCGAAGACCCTAATGATCCCGCTTTCAAATATTTTAAACGCTCTGGTGATAAGTTACAACATCTCGAAACAACTGTTTCTCTCTCTCTTTCTGAATCACTAATTGGTTGTACTGTACAGATTGATGGTCATCCTGGATACGATGATGGTCTATTTATTAAAATCCCTGCTGGCTCCTTCCAAAATGATAAATATTGTCTATCTAGTTTTGGTATGCCTATTCCTGGTAATATTGGTAAATGTGGGGACTTATATGTTACAATTGATGTATCAATTAAACCAATGGAACGTAAACTTTTTGCCACACAGGGGCGCGAACTATTAGCACCTCTATTTGCAGATAAGGTGCGAACTACTGAATGCCCTGAAGACTCCATTCAAACTGAACTTTATTTACATAAAAATTGACAACCACTAGTTCTAAATGAAATGCTAGAATGGAACAATTGGCTATACTTGAAAAAATCTGTGATAATATATTTGACTCTTTGGAGCCTAGAACAGCTATTTATATATTTGCCGCTGCAATTTATGATACTTGGTGTACTAGTAATAATAAACTTGAAAATAATCTCGCAAAAAGGCTAGTTAATTTATGGGAGACTGAACTAACTAATCAAATGTACGATACTTATAAAAAACCAATATATCAGGAATATCATTTAGATTTTAATGATTATTATAAGAAGTGGCTAGAAAGTAGCTATATATTATATAATAACAATAAAGGTATTCAATGCGCCCTAGCCCATATTTGGAAATTGAAATATGGACTTAGAGTTGATTGGCCTCATTTATAATTCTTCTTTGTTCTTCTAAATTTAGTTCTCTTCACTCTTTTAGAATGTTTATTTTTTCTTCCACTACCTAACATTTTGTTTAATTTATTTGTATTATCATTTTTATATATTTTTAAATTATTTGCATTTTTATATCTTCCTGAACTTCCAAAATCAATAAAAAATGTAGGCCTTGATTTATCACTTGGAACAAAAATATTATCTGGTTTAATATCATAATGTGCTATATATTTGCCATGTAAATGTTCTAATCCCTTAACTAATTCAGCTTTAATACGTTCCTTTTCTTCTTTTGATGGGTTTGTTTCTAAAAATTTAGTAAGTGTTGTACCTTCAACATATTCTAATAGCATTGCACATCTATCAGACGAACCCTCTGCCGCAAATAATTTCATAACATATGGTGACGGTGACAGAATAGATAAATGTATACATTCTCTAAAATAACCTTCTCGTATAAATTTTGATGTACCACCTGACATATGGATAGGCTGTCTAAGCAAATATTGTTTACCTTCTACTTCAATTAATTCAGTCTTATTTGAAAGTCCTGCCCCCATTTCTTTAATAATTTTATAACTTCTATCACTAAGTACATCGTGAAATGTCTTTCCACTTGGGAATTTATATGATGAAAATCCTTCTTTTAATACAAGGTGGTCATCCTCAAGGTCACAGCTAAATATATCTGGGACTTCTTTATATATAGGTCCAGATAAAAGCCCTAGCGCAGTATATGCAGCTGGAATACCCATTGTAAGATATTCTTCAGGCTTTATTACTTTTGATTCCATTCTAGTAGATTAATATATAAATTTACATACAAATTCATATATTAATTATATTTTAGCTTATTTTTCAACACTTTTATTTTCTACTGGGTTTCACTAAATAGGTGATGCCTATTGTGTTTCACGGATCTTAGCATCAGTAAAGGCTACATCGGTCTTCCATTCGGGATTAAGACCAGCTTCAGCATAAGCCTTAGGGGAGCTAAGGAGCATACCACTTGATGGGAAAGGAGCATAGCCTAGAGAACCACCATTACGTCGGTGTCTGCGATGGCTTTTACGGTGGCTCTTGTTGTGCTTTTTGCTGTGCTTCTTAGTACCCTTGCGGTGCTTTCTACGTTTGCCGCCAGCTTGGTCCTTGAGGCCGCGTACATCTGCAATTGCCTTATCAATGCCGCCAATGTGGGCAGGGCCACGAAGAGCTTCAGGAAGACCGGGGCTTAGAACAGCTTCAGGGAATGGTCCCATACCTAAAGCAGCGCCACCGTGCTGTCCTTCGTGGTACTTGAAGTAATCCGCACCTTGACCGAGTGACATTTGGGATGGCCAGCTGCCAGATAGATGGTAGTTAACTGGCGCACCTGAGAGCTCATCAGCACCACCACTACGACGAGTATTACGACGAGTACTACGACGATGAGTCTTGTGTTTACGAGTGTGTTTCATCTTCCGGGATGACGAGTGTCTTGATTTTCTTGCCATTTCTATATATTAGTTACATAAAATTCTCTGCTGTTCTGACAATTCTTGATATTAGCGGCGGTTCTGTCTTTGTCTCCAATCCATCATTTGCTGATATGTTTTAAAAATCGGCGGAGCATTTGGTCTAATCTGATGAGCTGCTGCTGCCTCATAGAAATTAGACACATCTGTTACCAGCTGCGCCCCACCCTTGCTATTTACAACATTTCGATTATCATAATCCGCGACTTGTGGATTAGCATCACATACATTAGCTCTCGCACAAGGCGGAATATTATCACTAATAGTTGACATCTTCTATTAATGGTTTTGTAATTCCGGGTATAGATTGGAATTAACAGATTCTATAATCGTGTAAAAATTGTACGGCCTTAATAGAAAAAATGAACGCCCCACAATGGACCGACAAGATTCCTGACACTGTCATCTGCAACTATTTCTATGTTTTCTTCTGTATCTTTGCCGTTTGGGCAGCTCTCAGTCTGCTAGGTGGTGTATGGATCTTTGCTACTACAAAGATGTCCCTAGGCGTATTAGTAGGTGTTATCTTTAACATTCTTCTTTCTTTTGGTATTTCAGCAACGTCTGCTCTTTTCCTTTACTTGATTTGCGAGCGTGCGTTAAAGCCTTCGATGGGTGGGAAGGTTCGCAACGCGACATCTCAAATTGCGACAGCGTCTGATTATGAGATGATGTAAATACCGTTTTACCTTTTTTACATAACTTTTCAGCAAACTTTTCAAGTCTAGTTGATTTTTGACCAAGAAATACTAATGCGTGTGTACACTCTTTAGCAATTCTATCATCTCGAATAATTTGTGCAATCTTTCCATTTCTTATCCAATCTGCCTGAAATGTTTGCGTCTTGATATGAAGTGCTTCTGCCCAGCTATCAATGTAAATTGATGAATTTCCTTCTGTAGGAATTAGTACCTTGTCTGGCATACGTCCTAATTCCTGTAGAATTAATGTTAAAGTGTTATCTTGGATATCCTGTTCTGAAACTTTATTTGTACTACCAAATATACCGAATACAATGACATTTGGTTCGAAGAGTTGCTCGTTTAGTGACATTTTACACAACTTTTATTTAACGGTATAATTAATCAATTTTTCTATTTTTACGTGTTTTCCTACGGTTATGATGTAGTTTCCATTTTTTTAATTCAGGGCTAGTATATTTTTGTTTAGATGCCCAATCCAACCATTTATTTCGAACTTGTTTATGTTTTTCTTCAGTCCAATCTATGGAAAATGGAATATAATAATGTTTTTTAGGTGTTGTATCTACATCTTCAATACCATATTTGTTTAAAAAATCTTTCAATTCCTTTTGAGTTGTCATAAGTAAAGGATGATCCCATTTAGCATCATATGAATATATACCAACAAGTGAATCAAAATTTACACTATCTTTAAAGATTATTTCATTCATTACACCATCAAAATTTTCGTGCGGTCCATAAATATACTTTTCAGGATATTTTTTAGCATCTGTTTTTGATTTATATGATTTAGCCCAAGATTCAATATTATCATCAACCGATTTTGATTTTTTATATTTTATACACTCTTTTGTTATTTTGCCCCATTCCCAAGAATTACAATAGTGAGATGGTTTATTGGTTGTTAAAATACTCTTATCAAAAAAGAAATATGTATCTTTTGTATAATTTGGTATTACAACTTTAAAATAATCAAATACAACTGTTAAAAAAACAGCATCGGGATTCATAATGTTGGCACCCTCGCCAATACCCACTATTTTCGTTTTTGAATATGATTTTATTTCACCATCTTTAATAATGTCTTTGGTATTTTTATTTGGCGTTGTATGAGCAAATAATACCATTCTAATATCAAAATGTATTTATTTCATATTTGTGATAAAGCCATAAATTACTTTTGAAATAATTAGTGCTAATAATAATGCGATAACGTGATTAGTAATAAAAGATAGTACGTGTTGTTCTCGATAGATGTCAAAATATAATGCAAGTGCTGTAAAAAATATACTTAGAAATATAATTTCTTTAAATACAATATTAATTTTCATTCCTAATATATAATAAGAATGGGTCTATGAGCCTTTGAATATACCAATGGGTATGAATTTGATAAATACATACTTTATTGGGTTATGGCCTGGAGGAAAACCATATCCTGATATAAACAGCACAACTGATACATTATTTACAGGAATTGGATGGTTGGTTTCTTACCAACTTGACAGAATGTATAAGTAGATTTAGGTTTATAGAGAGGAGTCATATGCCTCTTGAAGACTCGCAAGATTCACTTTACGTTTCCCGATTTTACCAGAAACAATGTAGAGTGAATTCTCAGTTAAAATAATGAAATCATCGCCAACCTTATAGAGTTTCTTGATAAGAGAAGTGAACTCTTCTTTCGATTTTACAAGGATACGTTCTTTAGTTTCAGGATCTTCGCCAAGGAAGGCAGTGCCATTAGCAGTTTGACGAAAGTAGTCTAATTTTATTTCTCTATCTTGTTCAATTGCGATCTTAGAAGCTTGGAGAAGTGTTGTGGCACCAGGTAGGCTTTCCGTAGAGGCTGTAGCGGCGGCGTTTGCAGCAGAGACCACGGGGGCTACAGGAGCTGCAGAATGCGTGCTTTGAGTGATAATGGTATTTAGGACCGGGGTTGCCATTGTCTATGTCTGTCAATAAAAAATAATCTGTTCTGTAAGATTTAACGCAATTTATCTATGCTGTATTTGGTGCGTATAGAACTATAGCGTGGTGTTTATCAAAGACTTTATTTAGGAAATCATATGCTGATTCAATTTGTTTAATTTCTCGAGCACCCGTAATAATAATTCTCCCAGTTCTAAAGATACTCATCGTAATTCTTTTACATTCTCCCTCTCCATCACCTGTACCCTGTCCCTTACAGAAGTTCTCACATTGGCAAATCCCTTTTCCAGGATTCTTTGTATTATAGAAGAACTTTGTATTAACACCTTGATAAATTGTCTTCTCGAGCATTGAGAACAAGTTATACTCATTAATTAGTAGTTTATGAAGTGCATCTTGATTAATAAACTTATTAAGGGCATAATCTGTATTAATTAGCTGAACAGAGAAGCGATCAATTGATGCATTATCCGCAAATGGACTTTCAGGAAGAGTCCTAATAAGTGTTAGTAGCCACTCAATAGCCTCTCGAGCAAATGGTTCAGATGTAACACCTGTCATTTGAATACCACCATTCGCAAATAGCTTTACATTTACTTCCTTCCAACCCTCATCTGCCTTTCCAATATTAATTTTTCTCCTTAAAACAATTGTCGATTGATTAAAGAAGGACTTTGAAGTAATCTTACGATTAGTGAAGATATCTTTATAGCTTGCGCCAAGAACCATATTTTTATGTTCAAACTTGAGGATACCTATATCAGGGTACCAAACTGGAATGATAACGCTTCGAAGGGCATTAAACAATGTATCAAGGTTAATCTGCGTCCCCCAGTGCGCAGTAATAACCATCGTGGAAACTCTTAAATTAGTCTTAGTATAATTAGCCATTTGAATTAAACCCTATCCTTTAATTACTCATAATTTTGGTTTCAAATTTTCGTTTAAATAGCTTTATTAGATTCAATATTTGATTTTCAGTTTCATCGTGTAAAATAGTACTATCAATAATTAACGGATACATTAAATTAATTTTATTTATTAGTTCATTATCCAGAATTGAGAATATGTCTGATAATAAAAGAATTTCTGATACTATTGCTTGAAAATCAACATTATCATCTTGAATTATACTTATTATTTGTGATGGATGACAATGAATATATTTCCAAATGCGATATTCTATATCTGATTTGCGAGTTGTTTGTCGTAGGTCACCGCGTGTGATTGCTGTAAAAATATCTGTTACTTGATTATTTCTATTTGGTGGATCATAACGAATCTTAAGTAGACGTTGACGAAGTTTCGGATGAATTCTGCTTTGAGAGTTACAGATAAGAACTACACAGATATCTTTGGAGTCATAATTCAGAATAGTTTGTAAAGATAGTTGCGCAGCTTCCGTTAGTGTTTCACACTCATCTAAAATGAGAAATCGCGGTGAAGTTTCACCTTCTACGCGCCAATCAACTCGTAAGAAGGGAAATACTTTTTGTCGAATAGATTCTAAACTACGTTCATCTGCTGCATTCATTGAAATACACATTAGAGATTTACGATTGCCCCAAATCTGTTCGACTAGCCATCCTGCACTTGTTGTCTTTCCAGAGCCTGGGGGGCCAAATAGAAGTAAATGCTGTAAAGTTTGTGGGTCTTTTAAAAACATTGAGAAACATTTTCTGACGCGTTCGCACCAGAAAGAGGTATCAACAGCCATCTTACTTTAAATGAGTAAATAGGGCTTAAATACCCTCTAGTAATATAGAAATTATATGGGAACTTAAAGCCGCTTTAAGTAGGCAAAATGCTAAACAACCTAAACGTTTTGGCACATTTCTTACTTAGTACCATACTATGAGTGGAAGAGGTCGAGGAAAACGCGCCGTAATAAAACCAACAGAAGAACCCGTTGAAATACCCATTAAAGAAGAGAAACCTAAGAAAACAACCAAGAAAAAACAATTTCCCGTTGTTGCAACAATTGGACCTGATGGTATTAAAGGCAGTCTTCTAACCGAAGTTCGTCGACCACTAATTATTCATCTACCCATCCAAAGTAGAGATGTACCCAATAATGATATGCCCGTTATCTATGATCCTCGTCCACCAACTGAGGCTATGCCATATGATATGCATCTCGATAACCCATTCTATGAAACCGTTGAAAGCATTGAATCTCAAAACAATACTACTATTACACCTCTAACCATAGAACAATTACCTATTAAATATGAACAACATAAGAACAATGAAGCTGTTACTACAACCACTAATACATCTACAAATATACAGGAAACAGACATTGATTATTATAATATAAAATCATCACTCCTTGTTCAATTTAAAGATGCGACCGAAGTTAAAACTATCCCACAAACCTCAGATGTTGCTTGCTTCTGGTGCTGTCATACCTTTACTAATCGTCCTGTAGTACTACCTGTTCGTGATACTGGTGAATATCTAACCGTTACTGGTAACTTCTGCTCTCCTGAGTGTGCGTGTGCCTATCTCTTTGATATGCGCCAAGATTCTCATACACGCTGGGAACAATGTGCACTGCTCTATCGTGTTTATGGTGAGGCATGTAATAGTAAGATACATCCCGCCCCTGCTCGCAATATTCTTAAACATTTCGGCGGAAATCTATCCATCCAAGAATATCGCCAACTAATTCGCTCACACAAAGTACGCATTGATATCCATCTCCCACCTATGGTAAGTATTCTTGCCACTATGGACACTAAACCTATTGATTTCTATGATGCCAGTCTAACAAAAGGAGTTACTGAAACTGTTAAGGAACGCCTACAAAAAGCCGAAGAAGTACTTCGCCTTCGTCGCACTAAACCCCTCAAGGCGTGGGAATCTACTCTTGATGCTTGTATCAACCTTAAAATCAAGGCTTAGAAAAAAACAATAGTCCAAATATCTCGTAAGTTTTACTATGATTCTTCAGCTTTATTTTGCTTCCAAAATTTATAAAATTTGACGACATAACACCGACTTAAAAAATCAGCACAAATTAACATGAATTCCAAGATGTCATCTATCCGCTCTGTTCTTATTCGGACTACTATGTCCAATATCCAAAAAGAGATTAGTCAACTTGAACACTGGCTAACTAATCTCTCTGATTCTGATGAATCGCATCCTTCCTCTCATCGTACAAATGATGAACGCGATGAACTATCACGCTTTAGACGTGTTATCGATAATCTCACTCAAGATGTTAGTAGTCAACACTTTACTCTCAATAATATTCTCAGTCGTCTTGATGTTCTCGAAGGATTCTCTCGCCCAAATCGTGAAATCTTTATCAATGAAACTAGCGCACAAAAACGAGGAGATCCGTGGATTGATGATGACTGCCAACCCCTACAAAATGAAGTAATTGGTGAAGATGATAATATCTCTGAGCCCCTTTATACTATTCATAAGAAAGATATCCTAACAGAATCATCTGTAGGAACACCTAGTATCATTCCTGATGTACCTGAAGATCGCAGTATTCCTCCTGATATTGATTCTGATACAGAAGATGAACCTGAAAGGGCTGCGTGCCCTCCTACACCTATTCGCATATCCAAACAAGAAGAAGTTGATACCAAGGAAGATGATGAAGTAGTTGAGGAAGAGGAAGAGGAAGAAGAAGAAGAGGAGGAAGAGGAAGAGGAAGAGGAAGAAGAGGAAGAGGAAGAGGAAGCAGAAGAGGAAGTGGAGGAGGAAGGCCTTGAACTTGAAGAACTAGAATATAAGGGTACTAAATATTATAAAGATGCTGAAAACTTTATCTATACAATCGATAATGAAGAACAACCTTCAGAAAATCCAGTAGGATACTGGAAAGAAAAGTCACAAACTATCGCATTTTACAAGACTAAGTAGATAGTATACTATAATAAATTTATAAAAATATATATTTTTTTTAACTACTTAAATAACTTGTTTACAATATTTATGTAGTTAAATGGCGAGCTGGAATACCTATTTTCTTATAAAACTGATGACATTATGGAATTATTGTAATGCTACATATAGTAATATGAAAAATAAATGCCAAAATATGTATTATTATCTAAAAGACTATTTTTATGGTTATCACGATATGTGGGTATTTATACCAGGACATAGTTTACCACTCTCATTAAATAATATGGTTAATATTGATATGGTTAATATTAACTGGCTTTATGATAATTATGATAATACAATTACTCTTTCTAATGATAGTGATATTGATAATACTCAATTTAAATTTTCTTGGCTATCTGCTAAAATTCAAGTAGTCAACTCTAATAAGCCAAGTGAAGCAATCGAATATATAATTGATGATTTTATTGAAAAGTTCACAGTTTATACTAATTCTAATACTACTCCTTCAGTCTATATAGTGTTTATGTGCTGGTGCGCACATACTAAACATTGGTTTAACATTGAAGATAATATTGAGTTTCATATCATAGATGATATGGGCGAAGAACACCACTTGAATAGCTATATTGATAATAAGAATTCGATTATTATTAAACGTAATAAATTATATATAGGTAATGATACTACAGATGAAACACATATAGAGACTACTAATACTATTGTAGAGGGCTCTACAGAGAATACACCCTTAAAAGAAGACCAAGATAAAAAAGATGAATAATATGATAGAAATACATAAAAAATTGAATGATAAGGCGGACTTAAAGATATTACACCTCCTATTATCTTAGGTACTTGTTCATATTATCCAAGATGTCTTCTCTAGTTGATATTTCCAAGATGAACTCTGATTCAGCTATTCCTACTGGCCCGTGGACACTTTACTTCCATTCTCCAGAAGAGACAAAATGGACTCTTAATACATTTATTAATCTTGGTCCTATGAAAACATGGAGCGACTTTTGGACAGTTATTGATACCCTCAAACAGGATTCACTGTCTGATGGAATGTTCTTTATGATGCGTGATCCTTCTCCTCCTCTTTGGGAGAGTCATCATCATATTCGCGGTGGATGTTATTCTTTCCGTTGCCAAAAGAAAGATGCTGCTGAGACCTATCTAAATTATATTATTGCTTCTATGCTTGGCTCTCTCTCAGGCCATAATGAAAATCGCATTAATGGTATTTCAATTAGCCCTAAACGTGGATTTAACATTGTGAAAGTCTGGAATACCGATGCTCAAAAGTTTAATAATCCTTCTAATCTTAACTCGAATGTATGTGTATCTATTCGTGATAGTGATATTATGTACACACCATTTGTACAAAAGAAGATGTAATGTACTTTCTAAAAAAAGCGCCCAAAAAATATTAGCGCTTTTTAGGAAAAAGTGCCCAAAAAATTATTATGAGATGCACACACTAAAAGAAAATAAAATATTTAATATTTTTATTTCTTTCATACTACTAAAATACTATTTAAACCTTTTGAGGACGACCAGATGTTTCCGTCTTCTGCTTCTGTGGAGCTAGGACCAAACGCACCTCACCAAGATTCGCCACCATATAACGTAAAACAAGAGGCAAATCATTCTTCAAATGAATTTGAGTACTAGTACATAGGTTCGTACACTTCGTAAAAAGTACTAGATACTTGAGTTCAAACATACCTTGTACAATTTCATTCGTATTACGCTCAACCTCAATACCACCCTGATTATTTGACATAATCACCGTCTCTCCATCTACAAAGTCTCCCACACAACGAAAAATCAAATCATTATTTGAACTCGTAATCTCCATCTTCTCAGCAAGAGCATTGAAATCACGACAGATCTTCTGAAAATCCGCAGAAGGCATATGAATAATTGACGTAAATGAAATATTAGGAAACTCAATATTCTCAACATTCGTATCGAATAACTTCATCATCCACGTATTCGTTGTACCCTTCTCCGCATTCTCAGCACGAATACCAAGCTTATTAGGATTTGACTCAGGCAAGAATAGTGTTAGACTATCATTATTACTAAGAGTTTTAATAAGCTTGAACAGGTAAATCATATTAATACCTAGAACATACTTGGCTGGGCAATAGAAATACTCAAAACGATCAGATATTAGACGTAAATATGTTAAAACCGTATGGGTTTCATCAACATCTATTACACGAATACCAGTTGAATCAAACTCAAGATTGGCCTCGGTAAGAATCTCCTTGAGAGCTTCAATTAGTGTTCGAAAAGCGGCAGATTGTACGGTACGGATTTCAAATAGGTTTCCATTCGCATTCGCGCGGGATGACGTGGCGGCGAGACTCATTGTGTTTAATTGTCAGTTCTGGCTTTAGACTATTAATTTTCACTTCTTATCCGGCTGTCCGGAATTCGATATAGCCCACTTCCAAACGCACTTAACGGCGACGGGTACTTCGTTTAGATACCTTCTTACCCTTTCTCGTCATAAGCTTATACCCAGCAAATAATGCTAAAGGCACAATATATTTTGAGGCAGCAACAACAAATCCATCCATTATCGATGGAACAAATCCTCCTTTTACCTTATGATGTCTTCTTGTACTATGATTCTTTCTAGGATGACGTCTACTTCTTTTTCCACCAATCTTTGGACGAACTCCAATTGGTGGCATTGCTCCAAGTAAATCACGACCCGCTCCTGCAGATGGCTCACGAGCATCTGGACTATAATATTGCAACGGCATTACTGTCGCCGCACCACCATTACGCTTCTTTGATTTATTTCTGTATAGTTTTGGCATTCTATCTGCTTTATAAAAACAATTTAAGATTGTATTGCTTATTAAAAATTAATGAGTGAACACCATCGCCCTTCTTGGGATGAATACTTCAAAGAAATTGTACAAGTCACCGCTAAACGAAGCCCCTGTGATAGATTACAGGTCGGATGCCTTCTTGTTAAAGATAACCGTATTGTCAGTCAAGGCTATAATGGATTTTTACCTGGTTGTGAACATCAGTCAATTATGCGTGATGGACACGAACAAGCAACAGTACACGCTGAACAAAATGCTATCAGCGATTGCGCCAAACGCGGCGTCTCCTGTGAAGACTGTACTGCATACATTACACACTATCCTTGTATTATTTGCTGTAGAATACTACTTGCCGCAGGTATAAAACAAATTAAATTTATTAATAACTATCGCAATGATGAACTTGTTAAGCATTTTACAGAAATGATGGATGTATCGCTTCAATCCATTTAGTGTTATAATCTCTATTTATTTCTTGATTGTTTATTTCCACTTCCATATGAAGGAGGTGGACCTTGTGGTAATGGAGGCTGAACAAATGACCCTGAAGTGCCTATCATAGGACTAAGATAATAATATCTACCATAATACATATTCCACTTCATAGGACGATTTGTACCATATTCTACATATATATCAGCGGCAAAATGTGGGGGTGGTGATGGAGGAGCCCATCCAAAATATCCAGGAGGTATATTGGCAGCACTAATAAATGCTGGTGGCGAGCTCGCTAATAAATGATTAGACCTATTAGGTAATTTAACTGACATAGATGGTTGACGATATTTTTTTATAGCCTCTGCAGCATATGCCTGGGCTGCTCTTCTTTGTTCTGCTATAAAAGCATCTCTTTCCTTCTTTTTTATAAGCTGGTGAGCAAATGTACATAATTCCGCTATAATTTTATCAGACTCCAATGAAGGCGTATTTATTGTTTCACATATGCCTATTATTTGAGTATCCAATTTATTTACACTTTCAATAACTCTCTCATTTATTATATCGATATTTTGAGACAGAATTTCTCGAGAATCTGTGCCAAATACTTCTAATAAATCACTAGAATTATTACCATTGTTTAGATTAAAACTACTTAGTAGTTGTTTAATAAATTCTACTCGTTTATAATTAATAAATCCCTTTACTTCATTTTGTCTTATAAGATTATCGAATGCTAGCATTTGTTGTTTAACAAATGATTCAATATTTGGAACTGCAATATCAATTCCATTTACAGTAAGATATTTAATTGAATTAGTTGATCCTGGTGCTGGATTAGAATACATAGGATCCTTACTCATAACTTGTACGTAATTAATTTGACTGCCATTCTCATCTAATTTTTGGCCTGCACCGCCATCATGAATACTAATATCACAAATTTTTAGTAATTTATTTTTAATTTGAAACGTTATAGTAATATTAAATACTCCAGCTGGTCGAGTTTGAAAACTATTTACATATATCTTTAGTTCATCTACATTTGAAGCATTTGTAATATATGGTTTAATTTTAAGTTCTAATTCTTTTGATGCTTTATTTAATTTTTCCTGTAATTCTACTTCAAATACTCTAACAAGCTCGATAATGGCAGTAGACTTTGAAATAATTATCTCTGTATTATTAGCCTTGCGAGGCCACCAAACAATATCAATATCTGATGTTTTTTTCTTAATATAATCCTCTAAAGCCCCCAGCCCACGCCTTTCTTTAAATGCTCGTAACTTATGGTCATATACATTTAGTGCGGCCCCACCTACAATCATAATATCATTCGCATCATATTCAATTGAATAACTGTTAGTACTTTTCTTACACGGGCTAAAACGCGTTATATCCACCTTGTTTGGCTTTATTGTACAAACTTCTTTTTGTAAAGATTTAACCTCTTTATTCTTAGTTGCTTCTAAACCTGCATCCTTTATAATCTTATATATATCTGCGATGATTTCAACATCTGATAGAATCTTGGATGAAATTATTTCGTTTGCATCCATCTTGCCTAATATATGCGTACAATAATATAATATACAAATATATAATTCAAATTTTTATAAATATAGTACAAGTAAAAAGAAAATATATTAAATACTTAATTATAATCCAAAGAAATTTGATTTAAACTCTGGACCTATTTAAAGCCGTAACGCAATTTAAACACTCGTTCAAGACTTTATTCCAAGAATGGCCTCCCGCAAGTATCAAAAGCACACTCACCACCAACATATCCTGGAACTCCCAGATACATATGTCGGCAGCACCAAGACCAACGAGGAAACTCGCTGGATCTATGACGCCTCCTCAAACAAGATGGTTTGGCGGAAACTCAATTTTAACCCTGGTCTTTACAAAATCTTCGATGAAATTCTTGTAAATGCCCGTGATGAATACGTACGCTCTATCAGCACTGCCGATATGACACCCATTAAACATATCGATATTTCAGTTACCTCAAAAGATGGTGATACTTTTATCTCCGTTGAAAACGATGGCGATGGTATCACTATCGATGAAGATAAAGAAACTAATGTAATGATTCCTGAGCTCATCTTTGGTCACCTACTTACCTCAAGTAACTACGATAAAACAGAAGATAAAATCGTAGGTGGTAAGAATGGTTATGGCGCTAAACTTACAAACATTCTTTCAAAACTATTTACAGTCGATATCCGTTGCCCTTCCTCTGGAAAACAATATAGCCAGAGCTGGTATGATAATATGACTAAGGTTGAAAAGGCTTCCATTAAAAAAGCTGCATCCTCTAAAGGCTTTGTAAAGATTACATTTATCCCTGACCGCAAACTATTCGCTGGTGCATTTCAAGATTCAGGCATCTCTGATGATATGATTGCCGTCTTCCATACCCGCGTCATTGAACTAACTGCACTCGTTGGTAAAGATGTTAAAGTTACCTGGAATGGCACTGTTATTGCCAATAATAACTTTGAAAAGTATATCAAGCTCTTCCTTCGTGATGGTATTGGTGCCAGCGGCTTCGCATACGAAAGCTGCGGAACTCGCTGGGAAATCGGTGTGATTCTCTCACGCCATCTTTACACCGACGATGAAGATCTTCCTGAAGATAAACATATCTCCTTTGTTAATGGTATTAATACCAAAAAGGGCGGCAAACACGTCGAAACTGTGACTCGCAAAGTTCTAACCGACTTCTGTGAGTTTGCCAAAAAGAAGAAAGTCGATATCAAGCCAGGACAACTCAAGAACTCTGTTGTTCTCTTCATCAATGCCACTATCGTAAATCCATCCTTTGATAGCCAAAGCAAAGAGTTCCTTACCACTCCCGCATCTGAGTTTGGCTCTCGCGCAGAATATAGCGGCAAACTCATTGAAACCCTTAACAAACTCGGCCTACTTGATGAAGCCAAATACCTACTCGAAGCCAAAAACCTACGCGATACCAAGAAGACTGATGGCAAGAAGCGTACTGTAATTCGCGGTATGGCAAAGCTTGAAGATGCTCTCTGCGCAGGCACCACCAAATCCAAAGAATGTACCCTCATCCTCACTGAAGGAGATTCAGCTGCTACATCCGCTATCTCTGGCCTCAAAGAGGTTGGTCGTGAAAAGTGGGGTGTATTCCCTCTTCGTGGTAAGCTACTTAATGTACGTGATATTACTATCCAAAAGTTTAATGCCAATGAAGAACTCACTGCGATTAAGAAGATTCTTGGTTTGGAGCAAGGTAAGAACTACAAAGATGTATCTGAACTTCGTTATGGCCGTGTAATGGTAATGGCAGATCAGGATCACGATGGTTCTCATATTAAGGGTCTACTTATGAATCTCTTTCACGCAGAATGGCCTGGTCTTATGAAGTCTGGCTTCCTATGTACTCTCCTCACCCCTATCCTCAAAGCATCCAAAGGTAAATCTACTATCTCCTTCTATTCTATTCCTGAATTCAATGCTTGGAAAGATAGTAACTCGCTCAGTGGATGGAAGATTAAATACTATAAGGGGTTGGGTACGTCTACTCCAGCTGAGGCTCGTGAATGGTTCAAAGACCTCCACGAAATCAAGTACGAATGGGATGATAAGACTGATGAATCAATCAATCTTGCGTTCAATAAGAAGCAGGCCGATGATCGTAAGAAGTGGCTATCACATTATGACCCTACAAAGATGCTTGTACCTGAGGACGGTAAGGCTAAATATACTAGCTTTGTAAATGATGAATTGATTCACTTCTCTAATGCTGATAATATCCGTTCCCTTCCTCATCTCATCGATGGCCTCAAGCCCTCTCAGCGCAAAATCCTTTACAGTTGTTTCAAACGCAACCTCAAAGAGGAAATTCGTGTAGCACAACTAGCAGGCTATGTCTCAGAACACGCCGCCTATCATCACGGCGAAGCATCCCTTATGAGCACTATTATTGGTATGGCTCAGACATTCGTCGGCGCCAACAATATTAACCTTCTTCGCCCTGTGGGTCAGTTTGGTTCTCGTCTACTTGGTGGTAAGGATTCAGCATCTCCCCGTTATATCCACAC
>Ga0114962_10000430_pt1 | contig 37317 bp, 55 predicted proteins | sample C_130820_MF_Meta_FD_87017 | JGI IMG/M metagenome (GOLD analysis project Ga0114962, IMG submission 87017) | Freshwater microbial communities from Lake Croche, Canada to study carbon cycling - C_130820_MF_MetaG | ecosystem: Environmental > Aquatic > Freshwater > Lake | place: Lake Croche, Canada...
CATCGAAATTAATGAAGATGATAAAAGATTAAAAAAGATTTATGATGTATATGATATTGAATATACACCAAAGCCGATTAAGATATGGATAGACTCTTATGGTGGATCTGTATATCAATGCTTTGGATTATTGAGCGTTATGGAAAACTCAAAAACACCTATTCATACAATCGTTACTGGTTGTGCTATGAGTTGTGGGTTTATGATGTTAATTTCAGGACACAAACGTTTTGCTCATAAGTTATCAACTCCTTTATATCATCAGGTTTCTTCTCTTAGTTGGGGTAAATTAAAAGATATTGAGGAAGATATGGAAGAAACAAAGAGATTACAAAAAGTAATTGAAAAAATTACACTTGAAAAAACTAAAATAACTAAGGAAAGACTTAAAGAAGTTTTTACTTGTAAGATAGATTGGTTTATGGATGCTGAACAAGCACTCAAATTGGGCGTAGTTGACGAAGTAATCTAATATGGAAAATCTTAAACCTAAGAATCGATATCAATGGCAATTTGTTGGTAGTAGATTTTTCTTCCGTAACTGTTACGATTATGATATAATAGATACATTACTAGGTGAGGTTGTAGAAAGCTACAATAGTATATTTACCGTAGAAAGAAGGATTAAACAATTAAACTCAAAAAAATGTTAAAAATTGGTATCACTGGCGAATTAGGCTCAGGAAAAACATATATTTCAAATATCTTTCAAGCGAAAGGTGTTCCTTATTATAATTGTGATGAGAGGTCTAAACAACTACTCATCACAATACCGGAACTTATACAATTGATTAAAGCTGAATTCGGAGAAATGATATATGAAGGTAATATTTATAAAAACTTAGCCAATTTTGTTTTTATAAAAGATAGTGACGAGAAACTAAATAAATTAGTTTCTCTCATTAATCCGTTTATTAATGCAGATATTGATAAATTTTACTTAGATAATAAGTACGAAAAGTTTTGTTTAATTGAAACCGCTACTTTATATGAAGTAGAAATGGATAAAAAATTAGATAGAGTTATTTATATTTATGTTCCGGAAGAGTTAAGAATTAAAAGAGCTTTTCAACGCTCAGGTCTTACAGAAGAGGATTATAGAAATAGAATGAAAAATCAAATTACGTCTATTGATAAAATCAAACGTTCCAATTACATAATATCTAATTATGACGACTTTGATATTAATATGCAGATTGAACATATTTATACTCACTTAACCACTTGTGACCCAGCGAATTATATAGTTAATACTTTGTTAAAATAGCAAATTATTTTGTTATTGATGATAATAATTGTATCTTTACACTCTAAAACAAAACATTTAAAAAATGAGAAAACAAATTATTTATCTGGCTTTATTCGCTGCATCAGCAATAAGTTTATTATCATGTGGTAGCAATACGTCTAACGCACAAAATTATGTAACGGTTCAACATGCTCCGCAAGCATCACAAAATGTAAACGTCCAATCAAACGACATTCCTGGATTTGATGTAAATGGGTTTGCGAATTTGCTTAAATCTACCACAAATCCTGATGCACTTACACAAGCTATGAACCAACCAGGTAATAGCATTAATAACCTTGATTTGGATAATGACGGCCAAATTGATTATCTTAAAGTAGATCAAGTTGGTAATAATTCTCTTGGTGTGTTTGATGAAACACCAAACGGTAAAGTAACAGTTGCTACTCTAACCGTTAATACACAGAATAACTCATACGCTATTAACGGTAGTCCTGATTACTGTGGTAATAATTACATGTATCAATCTCAACCTGGTTTATCACTTGGGCAATATATGTTCTTAGCCTGGATGCTACATCCACACCCTTACTACCACCCATATTGGGGCTACCATAGAGGCTACTATGGTGGATATAGAGGCTACCGTTCACATTACTCCCGTCCATATAACTCTTCTTATATGAGAGAAAGAAGGACTTATACTACTCGCACAACTACTACTGTGAGAAATAGTCCTACATCATCAGTAAGGCAAACATCCGCACCTGTACAGCAAAGAAATAGTATATCTAACCCTGTTAGAAGCCAAAGAAGTTTTAACTCTAATGAAGGTAACCGATTTAGAAGCTCTGGTGGTAATTCAAGTGGATTCCGCTCAACACCTTCAAGCTCTACAAGAAGCTCTAGTGGTAGTCGTAGTTCATTTGGTGGTAGTCGTAGTTCATTTGGTGGTAGCCGAAGTGGTGGCGGTCGTAGAGGAAGATAATTTTAAAATATAATAATTATATATCGTATGAATATAAATGATTCAAAAACGTTTAAATCTATCATCTTAATGGATGCTATGATTTCAAAAGAAATGTTGTTCGCTACATCTATGGATGGTGACGACGCAATACTCGAACCTTTATTTATTGAATTATTAGCACACAACTATGTTTCAATTGTAGGTAATTCTTTTAATGTAACTGATGCTGGTGTAGCTGTATATGATACTTTTATGAAAAGGTATCCAGAATATTTAAGAGTATTTGACATATATGGATATGTTGATACAGCAGTTGGTGAGTTTGCTTTTGAGAAGTTTTTTGATTTTAACACTGATGCCGAATGGGATGTGTATAAAGCGCAACAAAGGTTTTTTGATGTGCGTATAGCAGTTGCTAATTTCAAAAAAATGAATCCTTATGAGATTGTATTTATGTCTTTCATTAATGAAAACCGCTTTGATACATCTCGCGTTGGATGGCAGAAAGATTTAATGTCAGATAATGTCTGGATTGAAATTGATAACATTGTTATGACAGCTATAAAAATAGAGGACTTGGGTGAAGATGTTATGGAAAACATGATTAATCGTGGCACCGAAGTAATGATGAAGATTCTTGAAAAAGAAATTGAAGTTAATAAAGCTCATTTGCTGTCAATAACAAGTAATACTAATGTAATTGAGGAAGAAGTTATAGAAATAACTACAGTCATAGAGGAATATGAAGATGACTATGACTACTATGATCCTTATTGGGACCCTTGGTATTGCTCTCCTATATGGTTTATGCCATTGTTTATTTGGTAATAGAATAAGAGTAGGAGGTAAAACTTCCTACTCTTTTTTTATATATATAACAAATTAAAAATTAAAATGAAAAAAATAATAACACTATTGTTATTGGTAATAACAAGTTTTGTTAGTTTCTCACAAACTTGTCCTATAGTAACAACAACTACTGGAAGCGTTAGTTGTACAGCACCATGTACTAACATAACTGCAAATGCTACTCCAATTTATGCAACCAGTACATATTTAGTCTCATCAACTACATATTCACCGTTCTCTTTTACAACAGGAACCAATGTAAGCACAACAAGTGATGACGTTTTCACAACATCTATTGGATTGCCATTCTGTTTTGAGTTTTTTGGTAATACATATAACAATGTTTATATAGGTTCAAACGGAAATATTAGCTTTAACTCAACCGTATCCGGTGGTTTTGACCCATGGACAATAGCTGGTAGTATCCCATCCACAACATCTCCAACCGCTCATAGAAATTGTATTATGGGAGTTTGGTGTGATATGTATCCACCTGGTGGTGGAACAATTAAATACAACACATATGGTTCATATCCTTGTAGGGTATTTGTTGTATCATACTATAACATTCCTTTATTTGGTTCATGTAGTGGAACAAAAGATACAACACAAATAGCTATCTATGAAACATCTAATATAATCGATGTTTATATTTGCTCACATAACATACCACTATGTACTTCCTGGAACAGTGGTAGAGCAGTAACCGGTATTGAAAACTCAGCAGGTACATTAGCTTATACAGCAACCGGGCAAAATGGAGTTGCTTTTTCAGCAAATCACCAAGGTTGGAGGTTCTCTCCAAATGGAACACCATATATATGGACTTACACATGGACTGGTTCATCTGGTATAATTGGAGTTGGGTCTTCACAAAATGTATGTCCCACTTCGACAACAACTTATAATGTAGTCGCATCAGCAACAACAGCTTGTGGTGTAGTTAACTTACCGCCAGCAACTGCTACCGTAACATCAATCGTTACAGTCGTGTCATTAGGCGGGGACTCTGTCCTTTGTCAAGGAGAGTCAAGTTTATTAACCAGTTCTTTGGGTGGTGGATCATGGATATCCTCTAACCCGTCTGTTGCTACTGTAAACTCTTCGGGAGTTGTATCCGGGGTTTCACCAGGAGTAACAACTGTTACCTATACAATTGCTGCTGGATGTCAGGGAACAAAAATAGTTGCTGTTAATCCAATATACAACAACACAATAAATAGAGATATTTGTCGTGGTGATACAGTTAATTTTGCTGGTATTAATTATACTACTTCTGGTTCTTATACACATACATTTAATACTATAAATGATTGTGATTCTGTTGTAACTTTAAATTTAACTTTACATGAAATACCATCAGCAGCATTTTATGTCAAACCGTATAATTGTGTTAATGATACAATCATAGTAGCTTTGACAAATACATCTAATTCAAGTTTAGTATATAACTGGAATTTTAATGGTGCCAATGTTATATATTCAACACTTCCTGGCGGACCATATGGTATTTCATATACAACTCCAGGAATACACATAATTACATTAAACGTATCTGATGCTTATTGTAGTAGTAATGTTAGAGATACAATACAAGTGGGAAATTATCCAGATGCTACAATAATTCCTATTACATCTACTGATGTATGTGCTGGTGATACTATTATATTTCAGGCAAGAGATTTAAATCCTTCATATCTATATACATGGACTCCTACACAATGGATAGATAATCCTAATGTATCAACTATTAAATGTGTTCCTTCTTTTGTTGGCTATGTAACTTTACAAATTATGACTCCATTTGGTTGTCGTGATATTGATTCAATTTATATTAACACTAAACCTTGTTGTGGATTAGAAATGCCTAGTGCATTTACACCAAATAAAGACGGTAAAAATGATGTATTTAGATTAATAGGTAATAGATATTTTAAATTACATACATTTATAATAGTGAATAGATATGGTCAAGTTATATTTGAAACTGCTAATCCAAAAGATGAGTGGGATGGCACTTTTAATGGAGTAGTCCAAGATATGGATGTGTATTTCTATTATGTTGATTATGAGTGTGAAGGAAAAGAACAATATTTAAAAGGCAATATAACTTTAATTAGATAATTTTAAAAACAATTATTATGGAATTTTTACCACCACAGAATATCGCTCTAAGAGATAGGCGTAAGAAATCAATATTTCTTGCCGGTTCAATTGAAAATGGTGCTGCTGAAGATTGGCAGGCTAAATTGGGAAAATGGTTATTATGGAAAAATTATAATGTATTTAATCCAAGGAGAGAAGATTGGGATTCTTCGTGGATTCAATCGTATGAAAATCCGCAGTTTAGTCAGCAAGTTAAATGGGAAATGAATGCCTTAGATAAAGCTGATTATATCGTAATGTATTTTGACCCAGCAACTAAATCACCTATTTCTTTACTTGAATTAGGCTTACATGCACATGGTGGTAAACTATTTGTAGTATGTCCTGATGGATTTTATCGTAAAGGAAATGTAGAAGTTGTTTGTAGCATATATGATATACCTTTATTTAATACCTTGGACAAATTTAAAGAGTGTTATTTATTCACAAAATAAATTTTGTTATTATCAATTGTTTTTCTTATCTTTGTAAAAAATTATTATTTATGATATACACAGCTTCGACCAAGAAAATTATTCGTGAAATGGATTCTACTGAATTAGAAGACTTCATAAGAGATAAGTGGATTAATATTTACCGTAAAAATACTGGTGCTATGTTTATGACAGGTACCAATGCACTTTCGGAAATAATGCTATGTAGAGAGTGTTATAAACAATTAACCGGTAAAAATATATTTACTAACATATCAGAAGATTTTACTTCTGCTTATAATGAATTTAAGAGTGCAGTTTAATCCAGATAAATACATTAAAACAGGATGTCGAGTAAGTATAGCAAATCTAGAAATAGATGAATATAACCCCCGCCTAATTATTAGCACTGCAACAGGTAGAAGATTTTGGTGTTTCTTCTCTGAAGTTATTACACCAGAATTGGGGATAAATGACCCAGCTATTAGTATATTGAATAATCAGTTACACTTTTTCACATTCCCTATGATTGATAGATTTATTTCGGAATTAGAAGTAATGTTATTTGATGTATATAAAACGGAAATAAAATTAACAAAACCACAAAACCACATTAAAAAATGACGTTAAATCAATTACACACATTGGACTCTAATAGGAGAAGGTTAGCTGAGTCTTTCCGTAGTCTTATTTCTACTCGTAACACTATTATTGATTCTTTTGATAAAGAATATAATAGGCATGTTAAATTAACTTCCAAAAAAGAAGAACCCAGAAAAGCATTACTCGATTCTATTTCTAGATCTCGAAATATGAAAAAAATCCAAAAAGAATTTTTAGAAAATAAAACTAGGATTAAAGAAAATCAAGCTGAAGCTAGATTGGTTAAGCAAACATTCCAGCAAGCACGTTCAACTTATGAAAGTGAGGTAATTGCAGAAAGGAAAAATAAAAAACAAACTTATTACAACGAAGCAAGATGCTACAACAACTAAAACCAATTATTTTATTTATTACATTACTATTATGTAATGCTTCTTATTCCCAAATTAAATTACCAGCTGGATTTAAATTCCAAGAAAAAGAGTTACATGTTGGAAACATCTATAGTGACGGTGTTTATACAATCAGCATTTATCCATATGGACATGACGGATTTGAATTAGATGATTTAATTAAAAATACAGATAAAATGTCTGTTAAAAAACCTATTCATACTAAAGATGACCTTTATATATGGACTGGTGAAGAGGAAGGTTTATATTATTACCAAATTTTATTACCACAAAGTTTATTTCAACTTAGATTAAGTTCTAAGATAAATGATGAAAAGTTTTCTTATTACTCTAAATGGTTATTACAACAAGTTAGAGAAAAAAGATTAAAGCCATCAAAATATACAGACGGTAATATTTACTTAACTGATTATAATGGAAAAGAACACTTGTAAAATAATTTTTTATGGAACTCCAGATTTCGCCGTTGCTTCTCTCAAAGCAATGGTTGAAACTGGGTTTAACATCGTAGCAGTTGTTACTATGCCTGATAAAGCTTCGGGTCGTGGTAAACAATTACTACCATCTGCTGTTAAACAATATGCATTAACACAAAATTTACCTGTTTTACAACCAGAAAATCTAAAAAATCCTGATTTCGTTAAGGAAATTGAAGATTTAAAAGCTGACTTACAAATAGTAGTAGCATTTAGAATGATGCCTGAAATTGTGTGGAACATGCCCCCTATGGGAACAATTAATCTACATGGTTCATTACTTCCTCAATATAGAGGAGCAGCTCCAATTAATAGAGCTATAATGAACGGTGAAACCGAAACAGGTGTAACTACTTTTAAACTAAAGCATCAGATTGATACTGGTGATATTTTACTAAGTAGAAAAATACCAATCTTATTAGAAGACAATGTTGGAACTATTTATGAGAAGCTTATGGATATAGGAGCTAAACTATTAATAGAAACTATTGATGGTTTATTGGATAATACAATAAAAGAAATACCACAAGATAATATAGACGTTTGTTTGTTAAAATCAGCTCCGAAAATTTTCAAAGAAGATTGTTTGATTGATTGGAATAAAGACAGCGTTACTATCTTAAATCAAGTAAGAGGGCTATCTCCTTATCCAGCAGCTTATACTTATTTGAATGACAAAAGTGTAAAAGTATTTAAAGTTTCTATCGAAAAAGAAGATTCTGTAATTGGAGAGTTTGTAACTGATGGTAAGAACTATTTAAAATTTGGATGTAAAGATGGTTCAGTTTTTATAGAAGAACTTCAAATAGAGGGTAAAAATAGAGTTGATATAAAATCTTTTTTAAGAGGATTTAGAGATAAAAAAAAAGCTGCAATTTAAATTGCAGCTTTTTTTATTTTTTTTTGGTCACTAATTTTTGGTTGTTTGGTCTGTTTAATAAATTTTTAATTCTTATAAGTAATTCACTAGCAATAATGGGTTTTCTTAAATAATCATCTGCCCCTAATCTTATTGCCTCCATAATTGTTTCATCATTTCCAATATAAGAAATAACTATGATAATAATATGTTGCTTATTGATGTCGCTTCTTAATTTACTCACCAACTCAAGTCCATTATTATATGGCATCATTATGTCAGTAATAACGACATCATACTGCGTTGTATCTATTTTTTCAATAGCTTCTTTACCGTTTTTTGCCGTAATAACTTCATAGCCTGATTTTGTAAGAATATGCCTAATGGCGTTTAGCATTATAGCGTCATCTTCAATTATAAGTATGATAGACATTTAATTTTTTATTTAAGTTGATTTGCTCTGTATGCAAATTTGTATGAAATAGATCTTAACATACCTTTTGGATATTTACTATATTTTTCACTTTCTAACATTATTGAAGCTACTTTAGCTCGTGCATTTGCCGTATTATAATCTGTAATTTTTAGTATTTGATTGTCTAGTATATCATTAAAATCTTCTGATGCCGAATATTTATCTAAAAAAGATTTTACTTGCTCTACATGTTCCGAATTTTCGTTTAAATAGTTAATATTATCACTATCTAATTTAATTTGTGATATTTTATCATCGATAGATTTCCAGTCACCATTTGATTCTTTTAAAGATTCCAAATAAGTTATTGCTTTATTGTTTTCTTTTTGAGAAAGAAACCCCATTAAAGCTTCAACAAACATTTCTTTGCCATCAATTTTAGAAACTATCATAGCATGTTTATAGCTACCTTCATTTCTAATGACTAGTGTTTTTTCAATCAAATCTAAAATTGATTGTTTAAAATTTTCTACTTCAAGTGTTTCTTTAGCCACTTCAATTTTAGGTTCTAAATTAACTTTTTGTCCGGAAATACTACTAAATTTAATCATAAAATATATATTTAATTCTCAAACTGGTTTTTGTGCTCCTGTATAGTTTCCCGTATTACTTTAGATTTAATGCGTATTTCTTGCATTATTTTTCTAATTCTTATACCAGCTGATTGGTTTCCTTTAATAAAAAATTTTTCAAATTCATCTTTTAAAAGATATTCTTTCCCATCAATAATTACTTCTTCCGTTAGAAGTTTAAGTAATTCGTCATATTTATCTAAATTGTCCATAATGCATTATATATTATTTATTAGTCTTCTAAGATAGAATTAATTCTATCTTCTCTAAATTGTCTAAAATTTATGAAATACTCTTTTAAAAGAACTATATCTATAGAACCTATTTTATTATGTGTATTGTCATAGACAGTATAAACTCCTCTAATACTATTTCTTTTTACATAGTATGTAGTATCTTTACTAAAGATAATTATATTTGGTGTCAATGTTGGTGTAAAATCTTTTATACAAAGGTATTTAACAAAGTATTTATTCACGGTTTATTTTACCATTTAATCTTTCTTTTAATGTAAGTTTGCTATTTAATCTATTAGTTGTAAAATGCAATTTATCTTCCAATATAGCTATTTTTGATAAATATTTAGTATCATTTTCATATAGAAGTCCATTCAAATTTTCTACTTGAAGTAATAATTTATCCAATTCTTGCTCTAAAGATTTATTTTTACCACTTAATAAGCGATACTCGTATCTAAATCTTAAAAGAAGTTCAATAAATTCTTCGGCTTTAAATCCTTCATTAAAATCAGATGTCATTAAATAATCTAAATTCATATTTTTATTTTTATTGATATCCTATATGTATAGGTGTTTCTTCAAAACTCTGGTTTAATATATCTATTAAAAGATAGCTGCTCTCTACCTTATTTTTAATACCTAAATGCTTACAAAGCTCATTAGCTTTAGATTTTTTCAATTCTTCTAACTTTAGAATACCTATTAAGTTATTCGAATCTATTAATTCTTCATCAATTTCGTCTTCAATTTCCACATTAAATGATAATAATATATTTACAAGTAATTCATCGGAGTGAAATCCATCTATCATTTGTAGAATATTAGCAAATGTTAAACTTGATTTACCATACATATCTGCGTTTAATATCTCACAATCATCTATTATAATTAATGTATCAAGTCCTATTAAAGATTTAATAGCCGAAGTATTTATAGATATATCTATCATTGATAGAGGTATGAATATAATTTCTTTATCAGTTTGCTGTGCAATATGATGTAAAAGAGTTGTTTTACCTGTTCCTCTTTTGCCATAAATAATAGATAATCCTTTGTCAGTTTTATTAATTTTATTGATTAACTTTTTGGCAGCTTTTAATGTAGAATCATTATGATATAAATCTATATTATCATATTCTGCTAATATTGGTTCCATTGGCTCTAATAATAACCCAGTTTGACTATTAGATACATAATTTAATTTAGTTTTAATAGATTCTGGTTGAGAAATAGCATTGTTTAATTCCTCAATGAATAAATCTACATTTTCAGCATCTTCTATTTTATGTAAAATAACTATATTGGATATAAACCCATCAGCAGCGGCTTTATCTATGTGAGTAAAAGATAAGAAAAAATTATCTATTTTAATTAATGTTTTCTCATTAATTATATTTTCTTCAGCAGGTATAATTTCAATAAGAGTATTAACTATTTTAGTCTCCTTTGAATCAAGTATTTCTGTAAATTCCTGTATTCTGAAGTTAAAAGCTAAGACCACTTTTGATGGTCTTTCGCCTAATTCTTCGCAACAATACAAGAAATCATTTAAATTTGTATCTTCGCTTGTATATTTCATATTAAATTATATAACCTTGTTCTGTTAGTGTTGGTAAAGGCGCGCCAATTATATCTTCTTGTCTAGTTACTGGACTATTAAATGCACCAGCTGCTTTTTCTTTTTGAATCATTTCCATTAAATAATCTTGTTGAGACATTTGCATCTTCTTCTGTTGCAATTTCATAGACTCATTTCTTTTAGCTACTTTTTTTCTGTGTTCTTTTGATTTCTTTCCCATATTTTATTTATTTTTATTTTTGTATTTCTATACCTAGTATAGTATCTCCTTGTGTGATATTATCTACTATATCTACATTGTGTATTACTTTACCGAAGCAAGTATGATTCCTGTCTAAATGTGCTGTATTTTGTCTGCTGTGGCAGATGAAAAATTGTGAACCACCTGTATTTCTACCAGCATGTGCCATAGATAATACACCCTGTCGTGATATTGATTATTACCTGTTAATTCACAATTGATTTGATAACCTGGTCCGCCAGCGCCGGTTCCATTGGGACAACCTCCTTGTATTACAAAATTTGGTATAACTCTATGAAAAGTTAGACCATTGTAAAAACCTGATTCTGCGAGTTTGTGAAAGTTAGCAACTGTATTTGGTGCATCATTATCGTAAAATTCGATAATCATATCACCCTTGTTTGTTCTAAGGATTGCTTTTGACATAACTAAATGTTTTTAGTTTTTTATCAATTATTTAAGAAAAGTTGTTTATTTAACTAATATAAACTCAATTCCCGTTCCTTCTAATTCTTTTTGTAATTTTGGATTATCGTCATAATGCCTTATTACTTTGTTAATAAGTAAATATTGTCTTTTTGGTTGATTGTTTGTTAATATAATATCATCAACAATTATATTATGTAATTTTAAAAATTGTTCTACTTCAGGTTTATTCCAATTATCTCTTGCTGTTGTAATAATAACTTTATGATTTTTCCTTTCTTCTTTCAGTAATTTAATCATTTCATAATTTGGAATCCAAGTTTTATACTCGTCAAAATTAATAGGATGTAGAGTGCCTGGTATTGTGCTTAAATGAAGAACACCATCAAAATCAAAGCTTACAATTCCCCTATTTTCAAATTTTTTATATTCTGTTATTATCATTATGTAGATTTGGCATACCAGCCCATTTGTTGTCTAACAACTAGATCATCTCTAAATGTTTGTCTTGGATTTTTGAATTTTAAAAATAACCATTGATTAAATTTAACTATATAATCATCATCATCTAATGGCATTGAAGTATCGCTTGCCTCAAATTCCTTTATTTCATTTGTAATTACATTTCCCCACTTATAGTCTTTAACTAAAGTATCAATAATATAATCATAATTATAATTATTAAACATCTCATTAAATTTCTTAATCTTCCGTTTCTTCATTTGATTCGTTTGGTTTCTTCATTTTTTCTTGTATTCTTTCATTAAAATCTGGTTCCATACCAAATTTATAACGAGCAGATAAGTGTCCAGACATTTCACTTCTACCAAAATTAACACCCACTTCGCAGTTCATCAATGATTTACCATCTAATTCAATAATTATTCTAATTTGAAAGTCATTTTTTCTTTCTTCTTTCTTAATAGTTAATTCAACATGATAATCAAATTTAACATCAAAATGATCATAACCTTCTCTAAAAAATTTAACCGTAGGAACTAAAGTAAATATATTACCTTGATTACCAAGATAAAACATATTTCTATTGCGACAACCTAATTTTTGAACGATAGTTTTAACTAATTTCATTTTAACTCTTCCTGAAGCTAATTTAAATCCGTCTTCTAATTTTTTAATATCACCAATTGAATTTTTGGTTAAAGATTCAGTTAAAAGATGTTCTAATATTCTTGAATTTAAAACAATTACTTTTTCTTCCATCCACTCGTTAAATACTTTATCAACATCACCAAAGCAAGTTTCTCTATTTTTCCAAATAGAAGACATTAATTGTGAGAATTTTAAAAAATTACCATCTAATTCTTTAATATGCTCACCTAATGTTTTAAATCTTGGATCTCTATGCTCTATATCAAAATAATCAAAATACGTCATACCAGCTATTTTAGTTGGGTCGATGAATTTTTCTATATGTCCTTGTATTGTTTTATTAGCATTTGTATAGATAATCTCAATCCATCTTTTTATCAATTGGTTCCATTTACCAATATAACCTGGTCCAAACATATTTTCAAACTCATTACCAATTAATTCATCGGCAAATTTATTAAATGTAGCAGTTTTATATAGTGTGACGTTTTTATTTAAGAAAAAGGAAAATTGTCTACCGTCTTGTAATTCAATTACAATATCTTCTTCAAATTCTTCTGTTTTATTAGGTCCAATCCAATATACATTAGCTATCATTTCTTCTGTTAATTTATCACCTGGAATTAATTTATCAATGATGTTTCTAGCAGCATTTCTAGCATCAACTAACATATGCCAATCATCATCAATTTTAAACTCTAATATATCAAAAAACTTATTCAAGTTGCTATATTCAGTATCTATTTGACATCTGTTATTGATAAATTTACCTAAATGTAATCTATTTTTACCAGTTAATAAATTTTTCAAATCATTTAAAAATACATCAGTATTTTCTTGATATCTTGCTCTTAATCCACGGTCTAATATATTATCTAAAAATTTATTATTCAATAAAACCATTGCTGTAGACAATTCATAAACCAAATTATTTGGATTATATAAATTTTCCTCTTTCGCCTCATTTAGCATTGAGTATCTTTTTAGTAAAGTCATTTTTAATATAGTTTTTTAATATATATTAAAAATGCTATATTAAAATGTGGATTAAAAAATTTCAAAAGTTTAAAGAGTCACTTGTAATAGATGTTAAAGATATGGAGTTTGATATAAACGAGTCTTTAAACATTTGGTTTGATTCTCTATTGAAGTCAATTAATGCACAACCAGTAGATATATTTACAGCATTAAGATTGTCTAGAAATATTAATATAGACCTAGAAAGTTTAGATAAAGATAATGATTTTATTTCTAAATTATCGGAAATAGGAATGAAGAAATCTAATATGGAAATTACTTCAGATTATGAAACTTTCTTAGAAACACCATGCCGTTTTATGTTTATCTTTGATAAAGATGCTACTTCATTGACTAATCCATATTTCTTATTATTACAAGTTTATAGTAAAATATTAAAGAAATGGGAAACCACTAATATTTATAAAATAAATGATGACATAAAGAAGTTTTATGATCAATTATCTTCCAAAAAAATTGAAATAGAAGATAGTGGTAAAAAATATATTTATGAAACCGGTGATAAAAATAATTGGAATTTATTATCAGTAGAAGATAGTGATATTTACAAGAGAACTTTTACTAAGGAAGATTTAGAAAAAGTTATCCAAGATAGAAAAGCAAAAGTAAAAATTGTATGATATATTTAAGATTATTTGAAGAATTTACTTCAGCCACTGGTGGCTTAAGTTATGGAGGAGAAAGTGGTAATGTTTATAACATGCCTGTTAGTGGAGTTTCAACTCTTGGACCAAATGCTATTGGTAATAATGTTGGTTCAGTAGATATGAATGACGCTGATATAGAAGATGATGGTGAAGAAACTTCAGATGAGGATAATGAAGAAGCAACTGATAATCAACAGAAAAAAAAGAAGTCTAAAATCCAAACCGAGTTAGAAGATTCTGAAGAAAAAGTTTCGGACGAACAAACACAACCAGTTATGGATTGGGACACATATATAAAAAATAATATAAATAAAATAGATTAATATGAATATTGAAGTAAAAGTAATCGAAATAATAACAGAAGATGCAACAGCTAATGCATCAAATACTGCTGGCATGGGCTCTATTACAGCAGCACAGCCTTCTACAAATTGTGGTACGACAATAGGTTCGGCTTATGCGTCTGGTGGTGGAACTATTGGTTCTGGTGATGTGGGAGTTAGTTTTAGTGGTAATCCATATCAAAAAGAAGCTGCTAAAAAAGGTAAATCAAAAAAGTTATTTCAATTAACACAAGATTATACTGGTTCAAAAAAAGGTAAAAAAAGCAGAATAAGAAAATTCAGTTCTTTTGCGAAAAAATAAACTATAATTTTTTCAGTCATATAATTTATATGAAAAATGAAAAAATTATTATACTAGGCAAATCAGGCTCCGGGAAAGATTTCCTTCTGAAAGGTCTTATAGAAAAGGGTGAAAGATATTCACCTAAATTAACTACACGTCCTATGCGAAAGGATGAAGTAGATGGTGTTGATTATGTTTATTTAAACAATCAACAATTCTTATCATTACAAGATTCTAATCAAATTAAGGTATATCAAAAATTTGTTATAAAGGACGAAAATTGGTATTATGGTTTAACTAAAGAAAACTTTAATAACAATAATTTATTTATTATGACACCAGGTGAATTAGCTTTAATATCTCCCGAAGATAGAAAAGGATGTTTTGTAGTCTATTTAGATATAGATGCAGTCACAAGAAAAATAAGAATAGAAAGTAGATATGATGATAATGATTCGGTAGATAGAAGAATTGCTGCTGATGATGAAGATTTTAGATACTTTAAAGATTATGATTTAAAATTAACGGATCCTGAATTTGAAATAGATTTAGTTTACGATTTTGCAATGTAATATGGCTATGGATAAATTGTATTGTATAGAAACTTATTCTTATACTGATAATAATAAAATTATAGAAGTTAATAAAGGTAAACTTTATTATAGTAAATACTTTATAAATGGTAGAGTAAATATTTATGACTTTGAAACAGCTGAATATATTGGTATGTTTTTAAGCAATTTATTTGGACCTTATAATTTATGGGTAGCAAATGAAAGAGAAAGAAAAATAAATGAAATATTAGATTTAGATGGAGAATAAAAAAGATTGGAAAGGAAATAGTAATAGTATCTACAAAACATTAGGTGCTTCTAACCATACTGAAGAAGAAAGAGAAGTTAATGATTATTATGCGACTGACCCTATTGCAGCGGAATGGTTAATTAAGTTAGAAAAACTCAATGAAAATATCTGGGAGCCATCATGTGGTTCCGGTGAATTATCAAAAATATTTGAAGCAGCTGGTCATAGAGTTATATCAAGTGATTTAGTTGATAGAGGTTTTGGTAAAACTGGTATAGATTTTTTAACTTGCACTAAAAAATTTGATGGTGATATAATAACAAATCCACCATATTCATTGGCACAAGAGTTTATTGAGAAATCTTTAGAAATTGTAAATGATGGTAATAAAGTAATAATGTTTTTAAAAGTTCAATTTTTAGAAGGTAAAGCGAGAAAAAAATTATTTGAAAAATATCCACCAAAAATGATATGGGTTTCGAGTTCAAGGATATTATGTGCCAAAAACGCAGATTTTGAAAAGTTTAGAAAACAAGGAAGCGCGGTTGCATATGCTTGGTATGTTTTTGAAAAAGGTTATACTGGTGATACAGTAGTAAAATGGTTTAACTAAATTTAAATTCATATTCAGTTTTTTTATTTTTTAAGGAATTTATACTTCTTTTTGTTACACAAAGATTGCTTAAATCTGATAATTCTTCTGGTAAGATATTATTATGAAATCCATAATAAACTGAAATTTTATGATCAATAGTTGGATATAATTTATTATTTGGATGTAATACAAAATTATCTTTAATATATTCTCCATCATAATAATCATATCCATCCCAATTTTGAAGAAAAAAATCTTTTTTTATTTTTGTAAGGTGTTCTACTCTTCTACTATAAATTAGAAAAAGATTTTTTTCTTCAGTTGTTAATTGATTACCATTTTTAATTCTTGTTATTTCCGATTTTATTTTTAATTCTTTAGATTGGTTGGTAAATTCAACTCCATATCTTTCAAGCATGGTATTTTTTGATTTACCCTTGAACAAATCAGTTTTAAATATAAATTCATGACCATATTTTTCTAAACATGTTTTCTTACTTTTTTCTTTAAATTTTTCAACTTTACCTATATTTTCTATTCCATATCTTTCTAAATTTGTTTTTTTAACTTTTTCAAAAACTTGTTTATTTTCAGTTGGAGATTTTGCTCCATATCTTTCTATACAAGTGTTTTTTGCCTTTTCTTTTTTCCCTTCTAATTTATTAGAAGATGATACGCCATATACTTTTAAACAAGTTTCTTCTGCACTTTCTCTATTATTATAATTTTCTTCTCCATATTTTTCCTTACATGTTAATTTATTTTTAAAATTAGCGCATTTTTCCGAGCAACTATATAAATTATATTTGGATATATTATTGTTATATTGTTTATAAATTAATTCTTTTTCATTACCGCATATATCGCATTTGACATTCACTTTAGTGTGAGAACCTTTTGGTAAGTCTTTTATATTTATTTCAATTATATCACCATTTTTACAATTATATCCTAATTTATTATAATAATTTCCCTGTGTCCCTGCTAATTTAGTTAATAATTTCTCTGTGAGTATCATAAAACTATTTTTTTATTTTATATATAACTTATATATTAAAAATTAAAAATGGTTTTTATGACATTTATGACATTATGAAAAAGAAAACTACTAGGACTTATACTATTAATGATAAGTTATATGAAGAATTTAATAAAATTATTGAGAAGGAAAAAATTAATAGGTCAAAATTAATTGAATCTTTGATTATTGATTATATAAATGAATATAATAAAATTAAAAAAGGTGACTAATTTAGTCGCCTTTTTCTTTAGGAAATAATTCATCTATAATACCAAGTCCACTGGCTCTATTATATGCACCTGGTGATTTTTTACCAAATTCGGATTTATTATTATATTTTTCTGATTCTGCTTCAATTTTTTCTTTTGTCCATTTTATAGATTTTGGAAATACTAAATTATTTAAATGATTAGACATAACTTTTTTATATAAAGTTATGTCATTTCTTTTTAAATCTAGTAAAGATTTATATTTAGAAGCTTGCTTAATAATATCCTCTTTATCTTCGAATAATTTATATTTGGTTAAATATTTCATTAGTGTTCTATTTCTTTTTCTACTATTTTTTTACCATCAACAATTACAAATTGTCCTTTTAATCCGCCGTTAATTGAATTACATATTATTTCGGAATTAGTAATTGTATTTTGTAATACAGACAAAAGGATATTTTGTATTGTATATATTTTCAATAAATTATTTTCGGAATTATAAAATTCAGATGAACATACACTTTCGGTTAAATCTATAATAAGAGTTATGGTTTCATTATTTTTAGATTTCATTTTTTCTATAACCATTTTTGGAATACCCATTGTTTCCATTTCTCTTTCATAATCATAAACTATAGTATTCAATAAAGATAAAATTGATTTCCATAATTCAGATTCATCCATATGCTCATAAGACCTTGAAGCAATATATTTCTGCATATCATCTCTATACTTCATTAAAAGCACAGTTAGATATTTCCTAAAAATTATAGTGCGGTATTCTGTTGAGAAAATAATTGTAGGAACTTTTGAATAAATCCAAAAATCAATATAATTAAACATATTATGATTCATAATATGTGACATATTTATTGGATTAGAAGGAGTTTTATTAAAAATATTATCAAATAATTTAGTTATTTTTTTGCTTATCCAATCTGTTTTTAAGAAAGCCCACAAAATAAAACTGATTATTATTAAAACTGAGCCCTGTGCACCATATGCTTTTAAAAAAGTAATTAAATCTGTTAAAGTCATTTAAAAATGATATTTTTATCAATTATATATTAATTATAGATATGAATTATTTTAATATATAAATTACAAATTAAGATAAAAAATGGCTAATACTACTAATACTACACAATTCACCGAAATAACTTTTGCTAATTTACAAGCACAAGTACAAACATTTCTTCAAAAAGAATATTCGTCATCTAATATTCTTTTTTCCGAAGCATCACCTTATGGGCAAATACTATTCGTAGTCGAAAATTTATTTCAATTATCTTTATTATATTTAAAAAATACCATTAAACAATTAGATTTATCTAATGCTAATTCTACTAATGCTAGGATTATTAGCGATCAAGCAGTAGTTGCTGGTTATATTCCTGGTAGAGCTATAAGTGCTACTGGAGCTTTAATGTTTACAGTTAAATTAACAACAGATGTAGCCTCAAATATACCTGGTGGTAGAATTACTTTAAATAATCGTCAAACTATTAAAAATAAAACTAATGGATTACAATATGCACTTAATTTAGGTGAAGATACACAAACATTTATGATTACAAAATCATCACAAATATTTCTTAATATAATACAAGGCGTTTGGACAACTACATCATTTACTGGAACAGGCACCATAAATCAATCATTTAATCTAAACACTAGAGGAACAAAGGATATTGAGAATTTCAATATAAATGTTATAGTTGATGGAGTTTATTGGACTACTAAAACTTGGTTATATGATTTATTACCAGGAGAAAAATCTTGTGTTGTTAGAACTGGTTTCGGTGGTGGTGTAGATGTTATTTTTGGTAATAATAATTTTGGAGCTATACCAAAAGCGGGTGCTAATATAATTATTAGTTATATAGTGACTGATGGTTCCAATGGAAATATTTTTAGAAGAACAATGAATGACTGGACTTTTGTCGATTTGGCTATTGATGGGTTTGGTAATTCTATTGATATAACTAAATATTTTGATGTTTCTATTTATAATGACATCAATTTTGGAGCTGATAGAGAAACTACACAATTTACCAGAAATATGTTACCAATAAGTAGTAATAATTTTGTATTGGGATTACCACAACAATATGCTTTTACTATTAAAAGGTTAGGTGTTTTTTCTTATGTAAATGCTTATGAGCAATATGGTTCTATCTATATAGTTGTAACTCCAAATATAGTTTTATTTAAGAATCAAAATTCGGATTATTTTTCAATTCCATTAGCGGCATTTGAATTAGATTCTTATGAGATATCTAAAATAGATAATTATTTGAAATCAGGTGGTAATATAATGCTTTCTAGAAGATATACAATTATGTCGCCTGATATCTCTTTATATGTAATAAATGTTTATGTGATGATATATTCAGATGCGACACAAGATAATGTAACTACTCAAATACATACGGTAATTTCAAATTATTTCTTAGATTTATATAGAATTGGTAGAATACCAAAAGCAGATATAATTTCAGCATTATCTACTAATATTACCGATATTTATTCAGTAGATATTAATTTTGTTAGTAAGAAAAATGAAGATTATCATACTTCCAATTTGGATACAATTGCTGCAATGAAAACTACGTCAGGTGGATCATTCCAATTAAGTAGAGCAACAAGCGTAACTGGCTATACCGCTTCACAAGTTATTGGTATTGATCCAGTATTAGGTGATATACTTTTTGATGCAAATGAAGTTCCTGTAATAAAAGGTGGATGGTATGATAGAAATCACATCTATTATAATGGTGATATAAATTCTACTGGTTTAAAATCTGTTAATATTTTTTACCAAGGAACGGTAGATGCATCACAAAGACCTTCAATTATTAGTGCTTAAAAGTATTTTTTGAAATTAAATATCTTCCTTGTTTTAAGATATTTCATATTGCGTTCATTAGCATATGCCTCTTTTTCAAAGCAAATATTCATATACCCTTTTTTATATAGTTCTATTAGATACCATATATAAAAGGGTATTATTAATAATTCTATTTGCTGTCTTAAGTGTATTTGTTCGTGGTTAATTAATTCTTCTGTTATTTCTGTATCAGGAGCAATAAATATAAAAGGATAGAAAGCTAATGCTTGTATGCCTTTACCTAATATTAATTCAAAGAAATTGATTGCTTTTTGGCTAATTATTATCATATAATTGTTTATGTAAAATTACAAAAAAGTTATTTAACTTCAAAATAATATTTTAGAGGTGCGAAAAAATATATATACATTATGTTATACAACGATAAAGATATTCCAGAATTAAATACATTTTACCACAGAAACGATGATTTAACTAAAAAATATGTAGATTACGAAAATGTTTTATTTGATAAAACATTAAGTCCATATATTTATAATAATCCAATAATGAGTGGTTTTTTAAATAGATTAAATAAGTTAGTAGCATTATACTTTGACCAATTTAATATAATTAAAAACTGGAAAAATTTTACAGTAGATAAGTATTTTTATAAGAGTGTGAACTAATTTATATATAGATTTATGGAAGATAAATCTTATTATGTATATATACATTATAATAAATTAACAAATGAACCTTTTTATGTTGGTAAAGGAAAAGGTTATCGTATGAATCAAAAATATGGTAGAAATAATGATTGGAAAAAAATAGTTAGCCAATTTGGATTTTATGTTAAATTAATAGCCGAAAATCTCACTAATAGCGATGCTAATAAAACAGAAATAAAATACATTAAGGAATTACGAGATAATGGTATTTTATTAGTCAATAAAACAAGCGGTGGTGGGTCAGGTGGTTCTATAATTTTCACAGAAGAACATAAAAAAAATTTATCAGTAGCTTTAAAGGGAAAAAATACATGGAGTAAAAATAGAAAATTGAGTAATGCCCATAAAGAAATTTTACTAAATTGTATTAAAGGTAACACTAATAATAAAGGTAAAAAATTCTCCGAGGAACATAAATTAAAAATAGCTGAATCAAATAAAGGTAAAAAATTCTCCGAGGAACATATTAAAAAACTTTCCGAATCACATAAAGGACATAAACAATCTGATGAACAAAAAAGAAAAAAATCAGAATCTTTAAAAGAATATTATAGAAAAAAGAGAGAAGAAAAGGAGAACACAAAAAACAATAATATATTTTAATATATAATAATAATAAACATAATCAATATGGCAGATAAAAAAATAGTATCATCATTTAAAAAGTTTTCGGAAATGAACGAATTCTCTTCTTCTATTCAACCAGAAGATCATACAGGTATGCCTAATTTACCAAAACCAAATACAAAGATTCAGCAAACTCAAAGCACTAGATATATGAGACCAAAAGCTCAAACTGCTAATGGTAATGATTATTCTATACCAGAGGCGGAAGATAAAGATGAGATGGAGGAAAATGGACAAATGCCTTATGATGAGGTTAAAGAAGGTAAAGTAGAGTTTATCGGTAAAGTTGCTAAAATGCCTAAAGGTGTTAAAGCATCAAAGAGTTTAAACTTTATGGAAAATATTAAAATACCTAAGTCTTCTATTTGGTATTTAATGATTGAAAAACAAGATGAAAAAAATGGAGCGGGGCTTCAAATGATTAAATATAACTTATCAAAAGGTTTTGATTTGGGTAGATTTACAAATGATTTAAAAAGTTATTATGAAAAGAAATTTGCTAAAAATCCAAAATTAGTTGAAAAAATTAAATCAATTGAAATTGATGGTGACGACAAATACTCATGGATTAAAAATATACCTTTAATTACGGTTGATGGTAAAAAATTAATCTCTATTATTACCGAAGATTTAATAAAATTATTAAGTAGATAAAATGGAAAAATTTAAACGTTTAACAGATGAAGAATTTGCGGTTTTATCAATTGAGGATCAAAAATAGTTACATTAAAAGTATATTGAAAATATTGAAGCCTGATAATCCTATAGTAACTGATTTACAAAATAAAATATCAAAAAAATTGGAAATTAAAGAAACTTTAAAATATGTAAAAAGTTATAACAAATTTTTAAAATAAAATAACCACTCAATTGAGTGGTTATTTAATTATATCCAATATATAATCTGTTCTATCCTTTAATTTTACATGACTCAAATCTATATGAGTTATGTTTTCTAATTCTAACCAAGATTTAATCATTCTATCAATTAACATTATTTCTTCTTTATCTTGGTATCTTATACCATCATCTGTATTATCTAACATTACTGGTAAATAAAAAATATAAGACCATTGATTTATAGATTTTAATATTTCTTTTTGCATGTGGTTAATTATTGCTATATCTTTATTTCTTAAAGGTGTTTTAAATAACCTTCTAAAGTAGAAGTAATTTAACATACCAGATGAATCACAAACAATATAATCTTTTGTTCCAACAAACATTTTTTCTTTATTTAATTGCTTATAAAAAATAACTAATTGATCTATTGGCTCATTTGGAATGCCATATTCAGCAATAAAATCTGTGGCTACTTCAGGAATAAAAATTGAATTTTTACCCATTTTTTTAAGTTCGGTATGAACTGATGTGGCTAATGTTGATTTTCCACTGGCTGGCGCGGATAAAAATGTAATAAGTTTACTCATATAACTTTTTATAAGTAAATTAATTAAAGTTTTTTCTTTTCTATCATATGATAATAGTAGTTTTGTAATTGTGCTTCGGTTTCAAAATACATTACATTTTCAGGTTTAAAATTAACCATTTCTCTACCCTTAATTATGATACCATCATATCCTAATTTCTGTAATTCATCTTCAATAGTTGTATTTTCGCTAAAATCTCTTCTATCTGGATAGTCTTTACCTTTTGCTTTTGAATAGTTAAAAACTAATGTGCTATAGAACCATATTTCCCATCTATTTAATGTATCAAAAACTTTTGGATTTTTCGGCATAGCATTAACCACAAAATAAATTTTACCATATTGTTTAGCTAAATCTTTATTTGAAAGAAAAGCGGTATATAACCCACGCCCAAGCATAGCACTACCTTCATTTTCATTTCCAATGTTTTTTATACCTCTAATGGTTACATTTTTTCTTTTCCATTTAAGATAATTCTCATGTGATTCTTTTAAAAGGATATATTTCATTTAATTTCTAACTCTTTCTTTTTCTATAATTTTAATGGTTTTCTGCGGGTCAAATATAGCATAAGTTCTGTGTTTTCTTTCTAACGCCATATAACCGTCATATCCTAATCTTTTAATTAATTCCATTATTGTATCGTTTTCGTAATAATTCCAAAAATCAGTTGCAGGTTCTTCGATAGTATTATTTGTCCATTTTCTTTTATAGATGTCTTCGTCTGATTTAATGGTTTTATCAAACCTTTCTACACATTTGTTGAAGATACTATCTATATTCTTAACATCTTCTTCTGTGACTTTTAATTCATTATCATTTCTATGATTAACATAATCTACTGTATATCCTTGTTTTGAGTAATTATATGTATTTTGAAACTTACTAAACCAAGCAAATTTTGGAACTTCATATGAAGTTCCAGCTTGTTTATTATACCAATCAACGATTGCTTGTCTCCAATCAGCAAACAAATCTTTATATTTTGTATATCTTGACCAATGTTCATTATATCCTTTAGCTGATGACCATAAATAATCATCATATTCTTTTTTCATAAATGTATAAGTATAATTGCTATCTTTACTGACAACTAACATTTTATCAACTTTATAAGAAGGATCTGGAACTAAATCACCAATTTCAGCTTTAGCTATATAATCAACTGGTTCTATAACATCAATTCCTTGTAATATTTTTATCATATATTCTTTATCAAAATCATGATCTAAAAACCATGCAGTGCCATGCCTAACATTAACTTTTTCCGGAATTAATGGAATTAATTTATCCATATCTTCTTTACTATTGTATCTAAACAAATTACCGCTAAACTTACAAGTATATAACCAAACACTAGCATCTAAACCATAATCTGAAGATTTAGTATCAGCATAATCTGTTGCAAATTTTGGATTATCTGAAAAATAAGCTGTATCATTTTTAAATTTATCAAATTGATTAAATTGATATTTACCAGTTTCTTCGTCATATCCACCTTCCAATCCACCGTGATATAAAGTTAAATTATCTTCATATTTTTCAAATAATTTATATTCTTTTAAATATTTCATTTTCTCGGTTCTTTACTATTTTTTCTCATCCTAATGTTTTTAATAGATGTTCCAATATGTCCTGTTGTTTCCATATCATAAGGTATTTCTATATCTACATCTTCTTCATCTATTAATTCACCATCTAATAGAGGTTTTTTATTAACTACACCATTTGGTATATTAGTATGTTGTAAAGCTTTTAAATTATTAGCAACCTGACTATAATTACCTTGACTCTCTAAAAATGTTTTAAGATATTTCATATTAATATATATTATTAATGAAATACTTAAAAAAATTTGAAAACTATAGTAATTTACTATTACCCGAATATTGGTATCATGGCTCAAATGAAGATTTTAGTCAATTTGATATGAAATATGCTAGAAAAAACTTTGAAAGTTCTATTCTAGGTATCTACTTTACACAATATCTTAAGCCACCACCATATGGCTCAACCGCTATTGAATATGCTAAAAATGCTGCACACGAGAAAGGCGGTAAACCAATTATCTATAAATGTAAAATACAATTAGATAATCCTTTAATTGTCGATTCAAAAGGTTATTATAGTTCTAATACGGTTGCTGATTTACATAGAGAAAAATTATTAAGACAAAGAGATGCTGGAAATCATGACGGTATAATAATTTATGATTCTGAAGGTAATAAATTACCAGACTATATTACAGATGAAGATACAATAAAAAACCATAGACAATATGATTTAGAATATATGGATTTCATTTTAATTACACAACATATAGAAAAAATTAAAATAATAGAAAAAATTAAAATAATAGAAAAAATTAAAATATGAAAAAAGCACTCGAATTTGAGTGCTTTTTTCATTGTGTGTCTAACTATTACTTTGTTATTTCAGTCGCTTAAATCGCTTAAAAACAAGCAAAGAATTGATTTTAAATGCTTCTTATTACTTGAAAAATTGAGCATTCATATTAATTTTTTGAACTTCGTCAGGTGTAAACCAATTTGGGTTATTTCTCAAAATTATTGTTAATTCATTAAATGTTGCTCTACCTTCTTCTTTTCTACCAGTATATACACAAGCTGCAGCATGAACTTCTAAAAACTTCCAATTATATAAAGATTCGTCTACGAATAATAATCTTGTCGGGTAAGGATTATTACCATGCATAGTTGTTCTAGCAAATTTAGTATAAACATATGCTAAATGCCATTCTTGAGTCATTAAATAATGATCTATTATTGCTTTAATTGGCTCCGCACGAAGTGGATCCATTGCATAAGCTTTCATAAATTCTTGGTGAGTTTCCGCCCAAGGTGTTTCTAATGACATTTTAATTGTGCCTATTCTAAATTGAGAATAAAATCTTTCTTCTTCATAACCATCTAATCTATTTACACGCTCTTTATAATACTTCATTGAACGTCTTAACCTTTCTTCATTTTCTTCTCTATTATCAGGAAGAGTAGCTGAATCATGATAAGATTGTGCGGTATAAAATACCCATCTTGAATTCCTATCTTTATTATCAATATAATCTTCTAATATAGCAGAATGCTTTTTATACTTATCAGCAATATTTCCTTTCCAAGAAGCACCTATCATTTTAACATCTACCCAATAGCCCTCTAAAAGATCAGAGGTAATGTTCTGTTCATCACATATAATAAACTCATGAACTGGTCCATAGAATCTAAATGGTTTAGAGCATCTGCCAAAAGTATTTCTCGTATATTTCATATTACCAATAAAAGTATTTGCCATATAAAGATCTTTGTCCATTTTTTGTTTATTAAAAATCTTTGTATCTATTACAGCGGTTTCATCGGCATCAAGCCACATAGTCCAGCATTCTTCTCTTTTCCAACCATGTTTGTCTACCATTTGTCTTGCCATTTCCATAGCATAATTTCTACAATTTTCGAAATTATCAAAAGGCTTATCAAAAACATAAGCTGGTATGTTATTTTCTTTGCCCCAATTTAAAATTATTTCCTTTGTATTATCAGTTGAGCCAGTATCTACATATACAACCATATCACATATATCTTTTATTGCGGAATTCAAAGAAGTTAAAATACAGTGACTTTCGTCCTTAACAATTTGTGAAACTATTAATCTATTCATTTATTAAATATTTTTATTTTTATATACATAAATCCTATTTTGTTTTAAACAAAATTATTTTAATATAAATAAAAAAGCCTGTGAATTAATCACAGGCTTTTTGTTTTTCCATAAGTTCTTTAAACTTCATTATATGAACTAGTTCAATTTCTTCTTGGTATGCTGGTTGACTTGTTAAGTGAAAACTTCTACAATAATTGCATTCATAATACCTTATTGGATGTTTTTCTCTTTTATACCTTTTTTTAACTTTCCGTATATGTTCAAGGGCAAGTTCAGCATCTTTTTCTGTTTTAAACTTCTTTTTTACACAATTCATAATCGTATCAATTAAAAACTAAAAGATCGTCAACATCATGATATAGTATATACTACTTTATATCATAATAAAACGGCATCGATATTCCACTTCCTTTCTTTTGAACACTTAATGCCGCTGCTTTATTTGCAAATTGTAATGCCTCCTCTAAAGATTCAGCTTCGTTATTTTTTGATATAAAGGCAGCAAACGCTCCTACAAAACAATCACCGGCACCAGTTGTGTCAACTACATTTACTTTATTTGGCTCAATCCTAATAAATTTATTATTATATAGTGCAATAACACCTTTTTCACCAAGTGTAGCAATGTAAACTTTATTACCATTTTCTATTGCTAATTTATGTAATGCAAGTTGTGTATCTTCATCATAAAGATCTGGATTTCTAACATAGTATTCAGATACTAAATTCAATTCAGTTTCGTTCATAATTAATACGTCAACCAAATCCATTAACTCTTTATCAACTAATTTTGCTGGCGCTGGATTTAATATGTTTATAGTTTGTTTTTCTCTACCCTTTGTAAAAAAGTATTTTGTAGTTTCCAATGGTGTTTCAAATTGAGCTACTAATTATAAAAGATTTTTAACTTGGTCAATAGTATCGTGAAAAGCTGGCATTCTCTTAATTTCTGGATGATATGCTAAATCTCTTGCTAATAAATCTATTTCTGCTATAATAGTTGCGCCAGTATTTTCTTGTCTACCTTGTTTTGATAATACAAAGATAGTATCACATATAGCGGCACAATTTACTAAATCGTGTGATACTATAATTAAAGTTTTCAATTCATCAGAGTCGGCAACTTTTTCTAAAAGAGCGGTTGTTTTGTCAATCATAATTGGGTCAAGTCCAGAAAAAGGCTCATCTAATAAAAGAAAATATGAACCATTGAGTAATTGAGTAATTATTGAAGCTCTTTGTTTCTGTCCACCGGATAATTGAATCGGGTATTTATCTTTATGTTCAATTAGTTCAAATTCTGCTAGATAAGAATCAACCGCATCACTAATTAATTTTTTATCACCCTTGTAATCTCTATTTTTTAGAGCAGATTTTAAAAGCATATCACGAACTTTAAGATGTTCAGGCATATAATAATCTTGAAAGACTATACCCATATCACCTTCTTTAACTTCAGTTAGCTCATGTTTACCTTGAACTCTGTCGTGATGTATTATAATTTCACCAGTATTTGTGCTACCGTGTATATAAAGTCCTGATAGACGGCGAATTAGTTGTGTTTTACCACTGCCTGATTTGCCAACTAATGCTACTTTTTGTCCTTTACCTATAATATCTTTAACTTCAAAGTTAATATCAGAAAGTATAACTTTATCACCAAATGATAATCCAACATTATTAACACTTAATAGTGTATCTGTTTTTGTATATTGTAACATTTTTATTGTTTTTCAGCTAATGCTGTGTAAGGAAATAGTTTATAACGCAATTGTTTAACACCCATCATTACGATAAATCCTATTGCGTAAATAATAAGCTGTAGAGCAATAACTTCGTCCACATGATTATATTTATCTGCTTTAAACAACTCGACACCCAAACCACCGTCAGCCATAGATTTTGTTTCTGCAACTGTCATCATAACCCATGCCATAGAAAAGTTGCTGAAAATTGCATCTAATATAGCATCAGCTTTACCTATTATAACAATTTGATAAAGTTGTTCCCAGCGATTATAGCGAAGTGTAGTCCATAAATCAAATTCTTTTTGTGGTATTTTATTAATTACACTTACTAATGATAAAGTAAAATAAGGAACAATACTGAACACTAAAAGCGCATTTTTAACTTTACCAGATTCACCATGAAATAAAGACATGAAAACGAATAAGAAACCTAATAATGACATAAACCTTAGCATCATTATTATTTTTGTTGGTAAACTAAAAGCAGGAGTTGTAGAAAGATAGGCAGCAATACAAGCAATCAAAATACTAATGCTCATAGCAGTAGCTGTTAATTCGATAGAGGCAAAGATGTCAAAGTAGAATTCTTTATTAGAAAGATATGTAACTAATTGATTGAATACTTCTAAAGGCTTTGGGATAAGAGTAGGAGCATTTTGCCATAAAATAGCAATTATAGCAACCCAGGCAAGAGAAATTGCTATGTAAGTTTCTTTACTAACTTTAGTAAATGGAGTAAATATTTTATATAAAAGTTTCATTGTATTTTTTATTTGAAGGGAACATAAATAGTTTCGCAATTATAAACATTTCTATCTCTACAATCCCTATACATTGCTACCGGTCCATCATACCACTCTGGTTGACCCTCATCATAAGTTGTATATACTTGATTTTTAACATCTACATATTCTACTTCATTTGGGAAACCAATAGGCATTAAATATAATTTTTTGCCAGTAAAAGGAGAAATTATTGTCTGTGGTAATTGATTGTAAGTCATTGATTATAATTTTGTAATTTAAAAAACAAGTGGCTACAATTCGTAGCCACTTGTTAAAGCAGAACTTATTTACCCTGTATGATTTCAACACAACGGTTGCGAATATCGCTTGCGTCAGTGCCAGGGAGCGGTTGAGATGCACCAACGCCCTTTGTCTGTATTCTATTGGCAGGAAGACCCTTTGCTTTTAGATAAGAGGCAACTGCATTAGCACGAGCTTCAGATAAACTTTGATTTTTAGCAGGGTCGCCCACAATGTCGGTGTGTCCATAGACAAAGATAGTTAAACCACCACTTACTATTGCTGAATTATATATTTCGTCAAGCATAGTGTAGGAAGATTTATTAATCATAGCACTACCAATTGCGAAACTAATGTTATATGCTTTTTCAGAAGTTTGTTCTGTTACTGTTGAACCACTCGCATATTCAGTAGTAGATGCTTCTGTCTTACCATTTTTCAATTCAGTATTATGTTCAAGCACATAACGTAGATAAGATTTGTCTACCATTTCTTCGTATGGAGTCATACCTTCCATTTCTTTTGGATAAAGCTTAGTAAGGATACCACCAAACAGCTCATATGTAATTTTATAACGGTCAACTTGTGGTGTTTCATTACCCAATCCAAACATCATAGCGGCATCTGCAATATTAAACGCTTGACTACCACCTAGTTTTACTTTATTACCCTGTTTGTCAGTTTCTTCACTACCACGGAAGTATTTAAGCCAATAGTTAGCATCTTTCTCATTATAAACTTTAGCTGAAACTTTAGCTGCAAACTCTTGCGCATCTGGGAAAGAACGAACCTGGTCACCCGCTTCACCAAGAGCCTTAATTATAGCGTGCATTTGGTCAACATGCGCTTCGGCCCAATTGGCATCAATTATAGCAACGTTAGGCATTTGCATAGTATATTCTGCTGTTGAAGCAAGACGTGTAAATCCACCCTTCTTAATGGCAACTGTTACGTCAGCAGGAGTCCAAGTTGTAAACGCATCTGCTGTGCAATGATGTTTAGCACCGGATTTTGTAATTGCGCCACCCTTGCCATCTGGCACTTGTATATCTCTTTCTTCGGAGTAGCCATTGATAATTTTATTACACAAATCGGTATTAAAATCAGAGCAAGCTATTATATTAAGTGCTGAACTATCCCATGTTTTAGTATTTGGATTAATACGCACACCGTTGTCGGAAGCCCATTTAAGCACGATATTCATATCACCGTCACGCTCAACACCTACTACACATTTACCCATGCAATGTTCAGGATGAGCTTTCCAATCAGCTGGTCCCCAAAAGCAATCTTCACCATTAGAACGACCCATAGTATAAAATACTACTGCTTTATGCTTTAGCTTTTTAATTGCATTAAGTCCTGAACTCATACCCGGAACACCATCTCCCATATAACATACAATCATAGGTGTTTGTGTTTTACCGGAAGCTAATTGTTCAGCATTAGCTTCAAAGTCTTTTATAGACTGGATACAATCGTCTTGGCGGATGATTTCACAATCAATACCTGCTTTAGCAAAAAGCGAACCTTTTGAAGTTTTTACACCACCAGTAGCATACATAAGTGGAAACTGAGCGTTCCATGCCATGATTTCAAACTTGATTGGTGTACCGGCACTGATTGGGTTATTGAAATCAGGAAGAGTAAGCTTATTAGCGGTAGTGCTTTTTTGCTCGTCAAATCCTGTTGCCATAGCGATTTGGTCTATCTTCTGGCTTTCTGTTACTTTCTTAGAAGAATTTTTTACTAAGAATACTATAAATGCGATAGCAAGTATAATACCTGAATACTTTGCAATTTTCAGCGTTTTTGCCACGCCTGGCTTCAATTGTTGACTCATTGTCTTGTTGTTTTGATTAAAAAATTAATTAATGATTTTGAAACACAAAGATACGAATAATTTTCGAAATAGCAAAAGAAATGTGTAATCTTAGTGTTAAGACTATGTTAAAGTGATTGCCCCCAATAATGTTTTACCTCTTTAAAATTCTCAAATACTTCATCTATTAATAACTCACCGTGAATATGTGCCAATACATTTTTATTAGAATAATATTCTTTTAATGGTTCAGTTTCTTGTTTGAAGTTTTCAATTCTTTTATGGATTATTTCAGATGATAAATCATCTTCACGACCAGAGGTTTTGCCTCTCTCTAAGATGCGCTTTTCAATTGTTTCGTCACTAACAGATAAGTAGATTACTAATCCAATTTCCGTAATTGTATCTAAGTATTCAGCTTGTGGTATTGTTCGTGGATAACCATCCAGTATAAACGGTTTATCAATTGATTGTAATTTTTCTTTCACAATTGCATTTACAATTTCATCTGAAACCAAATTACCTTTACCAATTGTTTCACGAAGTAATTTTCCTAATTCAGTATCAGCATTTTTTGTTTCTCGCAAAATATCACCTGTGCTAATTACTAAATAATCATATTCATTAGCACATTGTTTAGCTAATGTTCCCTTACCACTTCCTGGTGCACCTAAAAATATTATATTTCCTTTATACATTTATCTGTTTATTTTTTTTTAATTAAAAAGCCCACACTTTAACTCAAAGTGTGGGCTTTCAAAAAGAGTTAAGACTAATCTGGTAATGTGAACTGCATTTCTTTCAACTGCAATGTGCCATTGAAATTAGCAGTGCCTTCTGGTAGAGCATAAGTAGCTGGTTGTCCAGATATTTGAACTAAGTTCAAGGCTTGTAATTGTTCACGAGCAACAGCTAAACGTCCGGCATCTTCAAGGTTTTCTTGACGAGTTACGTCAGAGATAATTTCCATAGATACTTTCATTTGACCCACTGTTAATGCTATATTTTGCATTACAGCCATTTGAGCCTTCTCGGCATCACTATTAAGTTGAATATCACCTACCATAGCACGTTTCATTTTTTCAAGTGCTTCTGCACCAGCATGAGCTGATTCAAAGATGTCTTTATTAATTAAAAGGTCTTGTTTAGCACCAGCAATCTTACGCTTAAGTATTAAGTAACCCTGTGAGATAAAGTCCATCATAAACTTCATGTCATTTGCGATAGGCGCAATACTATCAATGTAATTTTTACAAGAAGCTTGCTTTCTTACCATATCAGCTGCGTCAAGTTGTAGTATTTCTATTTTCTTTGGATCGGTTTCTCTTGTTAGTTCATTTCTAACTAATTCCATAGATTTAGCGGCAGCCTGCATCTCAAGTTGATAGTTTTTTAGCTTTTTAGATAGTTCAGTATATTTGCCGTCAATCTTTGTCTTTTCTTCCATCATATGCTCTACGTCATGTTCAGCCGATAGTATTTGCTTCTCTTGTATTAAGAATGGATCATAGGTTATGATACCATTAAATACTTTTCGTGCAAGCATATCGTTAAAGTAACCTATATTTCTCCATTGTGCTTTTACAAACATAAAAGAGAGAGTGCCTATTAATACATAAACACCTATTCGTAGTAAGTCATTTGAGATAGCAACAATTGGGTCGAAAACATTTTCCTGTAATCCAGTGAATAGTCCTGCTTTACCTAGCATAAATAATACTCCTGTGATAATACAAGTTAATATAATACCAATTGCTATTTTGCCTGCTTTTTGGTCGGTTGGTGTGCCGCTCATTCCACGTTTGATGAGGTCATTGGCGCTAAAATTTGTCTGTGACATTGTTATTTTTGTTTTTAGTTAATAAATGATTGAATTCCAGCAAGGTCATTTTTGATTTTAGCAATCAATTGCGATGCGAAAGAATTATAAAGGTATGTTTTGGTTGAAATTTTCGATTTAATAGTTTCGGTTTCGTTTTCTAACTGCTGTATTTCTTCAGCTAATTTCTGCATAGCCAATTTCTTGTCAGCAATTAATTTAATATTACTATCAATATTAGCATTTTTCTTATTGATGTCAGCGTCAAATACCATTTTTCTATCATTTTCAATGATATTAATAGCATCTGTTAACGCAATTGAAAGTGCTTCTTTAGTAACACCTTTCTTTTTCATAAAAGAAAACGCCATCTTAAACTTATTGGCATCTGGTAGTGTTGGATCAGTTTCTATAACTGTTTCTATATTAGTTAGAAACTCACCATAATTAGCTGATTTAGATTTAGCTAAGTTATAAAGATTACCAAAATAATCTTCATATTTCTTCTTATCTTCCGCAGATATAACAGGTTGCGTCTGTGCTGGTGCAAACATATTTGTTGGCATAGACTGTGGCATTGCTGCTGGATAACCGGATACGTTGTTGTTAGTTACAAGTGGTGTAACTGTTGCTGCTGGTTTAGCAGGAGCTTCGGGCACTTCATCATAGAGTGCTTTTTTAATACCGTCAAATAATCCCATTGATTTTTAGTTTAGTGAAACAAGATGCTTTTATACTACTTATTCTTTTTCTCAATTAATTCCTTCATTATCTTATCAGATATTTTCTGATAAACGCTTTCTAAGCGATAGAATATTCTATTAAAGGCTCTTGCTACTGGATTACTAATTAAAGTCCATATACCAGAGATGGGCCAAAATATCATCCAGTGTGTTATTCTTGCTTTATTCTTACCTGGTGTCCAGTCACTCTTACTGAAGTAGCCATTATTTCTAATTATTTTAGCTTTACCGTCAGCTACGAATATAGCCCATTTGACTAGTGAATAAATGGTGCCTGATAAAAGGTAACCTATGAATATAAGTATTGTATAGAACCAGTGTGTTGCTGTCCAACTACCTATTGTATTGATAGCTTCGCCGCTACCCAGCTTGTAGAGTGCAAGTATGCTACCTGCGAACACAATGTCTGCCATTATGTTATATTCATTTTCGATTAGCGCAATAATGGAAATCATTGAGGCTAAGATTAGTGTCCAGAACCAGAAAGTTCCTACCGCAAAAAGTGTTGTTAAAATCATATTATGATGTTTGTTTAAGCAAAGATACGCATTATTTTGAAATAAAAAAAAGAATGTTAAAGATTTTTTTATCTTTAACATTCTTTTAAGAAATTAAAATTTATTGTGGATTAGACAACATTTCATTTTGCATTTGGAAGAAGTAATCTCTGGTTATTTTACTTACATATTTTACAATGTCTTTAAAATCAATTTTTTCTTCTTCCATTAATAATGTTTCTTCTTTACAGATGTCATTATTAACAGCCTTAATATAATCACCTAATTTTTCAGTTGTAATTACACCACCATTTATAGTATCAAATGTAGAGCTAAACATTTGTTCCAACCTCCAAGCTGGAGTTATTTTGTTGGCAATATCAATCAAACGATTGATTTTAGCATCATCAACTGGTTTGAGAGTCTTTACTTTAGAGTTAGCATGTTTCTCTCCTTTAGACTTAAACCAAAAGTCAGAGTTGTTATAACCAGGCGTTGTGCATACATAAACTATACCTTCGCCTATACCAGTAGAACCAAACTCTTTTGCAACGGGGCATTCTTCCTCAACGGCAATAGTATTTTCTACTATTTTATTGATAGATTCATGGTGCTTTTCGAAGTTAATTTCAATTTCCCATGTTTTAAAGTCATAAATGTTATGAACTTTTTTATCGGTTAGTTTCATTTTTTTAATTTCAGTAGTAGGGAACCAATCAAGATTTCTTGATTCAGTAGTTTCTCTAGTTCTAATAGAAGCATTAAATATAACAAACATTTTTTCAAGTCCGTTTAATGCTACTCCTTTCTGGATAGAACCACCACACCATTCACCATAAATTACTAATACGTTTTCGCCCCAAAACTCTGTGTCCTTATTACTTGGGCGCCAGTCGGTATTTTCTAATCCAAGATTAGATATCACCATATTAACAAAATCGTTTTGTATGGTAGATATATAGTTAGCAAATCCAGCATTATCTTTTTCTGGTGTAATAACGCTTTCTCTACTTTCAAAGTAAACTATGCCATTGAAAAAGTCAATAACTATGCCGGCATTTGTGCCATGCAATTTAGTTGTTCCTATAAAATTAAGTGTAGGCTTAATTACAAATTTATTATAAATAGGATCATCATTTTCGTCTCTACCTATATAGGTAGCTTTTCGATTTACCGCAGCAATAGCGTTTGCATATTGACCTATACTAGGAAATGCATAGTGTTTTAAGTTCGTATTGGTATTGATTGTATTTATCATAATTATTGTGCTTTAACAATTTTTTTAGTTTCGTCATAATTGAGTGAATCTAAATAAGTAGGCAAAACTTCTAAGTTTGCAATTTCATCTGGAACATCTATTTCAATAGATTTATATTTATTCCTCATATTTTCACCATCATATCTATTTTCTACTGTAACCCAGCCTCTTTCTTTGGCATAGTTTTGATATAAAATCTGCTCGGCGCTACGCACAGTATAAATATACTCCATGTATGTTTCGCCATTTTTAGAGTGCCATATAAAAGCTCTGCCTCTAATTTTTCTAATAGTAGATGGTGTTGTGTTTTTATACCTTTTATCTGGTGTGCCATCTTTCTTAAGCTTAACCACAGGTTCGTCATCAGGTTGAGCCGGTTCAGCATTTTTGAAACGCAATACAAGTAATTCACAGGCAGGATTCATTGTATAAAAATCCAACATTTTCAATATATTTCTATGATTGTGTGGATGTGTATCAGTTTCTTTCGTCCAGTTCATACAAGAATTAGATAAGACTGTGCCATTGCCCGTATCTTGATTTGGTCTGTAGTAACATTGTTTAATGACTTCACCTTTAACCATTTCAAACTCGTATTCGTTATCAGATTTGAAAGATTTGTAAAGATTTGCAATTTCTTCTACATCAGCATCTTTGATGTCGGTGAAAAACTTTTTAAGAAATCTTCCTATTTTTACAGAATTTTTCTTTGCTTCATCATATAAAAAACTTCTATTATTATTTACATAATTGGCAAAATTATTATATGCTCCAGGATTATTTTTCTTCTCATTAGAGTAAAACTTAATTAGTTTACTATTATTGAGAAAACAAATTTCGTCCACATTAGAGCAATCTAAGAAATTAATATCCATTTGTTCTGATGTGGGGTAACGTCCTCTTATATCGCATAATTTAGAAATATAATCATTTTTACCACTATTCTCATCTAAGAACATATTAAACTCTTGTGAAGTATAAAAAGTCACTTTTGGTGCTTTATATTTAATATTTTCTGGATGAAGATTGCCACCATTTTTAAACCCAGTATATTTAGCTGGAATTTTTATATCATCTTTAAGATGAACATCTCCAACATTTTCAAATATTACTGTTTCGGGTATTTCTTTTACTTTGACAAGATTTACATACCCTTGACTTTTAAAGTGTATGTTATCAGGTATGCTTAAAGCATTTTTCAAAGTAAAATTACGGTGAGAAGTTATAATTGTTATCTCACCATTTTTTTCATAAGCGTGATCATTTTGATCGCAATATTCCAGTAGCTTTGTTAAGTCCATATTAATTTATTATAAATTGTTTTTCGTTTTCAATCCATTTTCTTGCTTCGCCTAATAAGAAAGTATCTTTTAATACTCTATCTTTAATAACAGCTACTAAATCTGAATTTTGATTTACTACTCTCATAGCAAACGCAAATGAAGGATCAGTTCTGTATTTTACGGCGAACTCTTTTTTATCACCTGTAAATAGGCTCAATAAAGCATTTGTTTCGACAAATCTTCTA
>Ga0114962_10000432_pt1 | contig 37286 bp, 44 predicted proteins | sample C_130820_MF_Meta_FD_87017 | JGI IMG/M metagenome (GOLD analysis project Ga0114962, IMG submission 87017) | Freshwater microbial communities from Lake Croche, Canada to study carbon cycling - C_130820_MF_MetaG | ecosystem: Environmental > Aquatic > Freshwater > Lake | place: Lake Croche, Canada...
AATAGCCAATTAATTGGTAAGCAAATTAGCGAGATTAATTTACCCGAGGGTGCGCAAATTGGTGCAATTGTTCGAGGAAGACACTTACCTGATGGGAGTTTAGCCAATCTTGCGCAGGCTCAAATAAGAATTATTTTCCCAGAAAAGGTTACGCGAATTGAACCTTGGGACCACTTGGTCATATTTTTACCAAATCGTCGTAGTGTTCATGCAGTTGAGAAGCTTCTTAACGCAGATAGAGACTAGTTAGATGAAACATTATTTACCTGTAATTACCATCTTGGGACTTTTATGTATGATTTTTTCATTGATGATGGGCGGGCCTATTCTGTATTCCTTGATTCAGGGTGATGCAGGTTTAGAGGCTCTTTCAAAAGGAGCCTTGATAACCTTTGTATGTGGTTTTTTCCTTTTTACGTCGTTTCGTAAATATAAGCGGGAGTTACAACCTCGGGATGGCTTTTTATTGGTCACCTCTACCTGGACTTTATTGCCAGTATTTGGTGCTTTGCCGCTCATGTTATTCATACCAAATTTAAGTTTTACAGATGCGTATTTTGAAGCGATGTCAGGTTTAACGACTACGGGTTCAACGGTTTTAGTTGGCCTAGATGATTTGCCACATTCGATAAATATTTGGCGTTGTTTGATGGTATTGATTGGAGGTATGGGCATTTTAGTCTTAGCTGTAGCTATATTGCCCTTGATTGGTGTTGGTGGAAGTCAGATCTACCGAGCAGAGACGCCTGGTCCTATGAAGGATGAAAAATTAACTCCCAGAATTACTGATACTGCTCGAGGCTTATGGATCACCTATTTTGTAATTTCAATGGCCTGTTTTATTTCGTATGGTTTTGCAGGGATGTCCTGGGTTGACGCATTTATGCATATGTGTAGCACAATGGGATTAGGTGGATTTAGTTCCCACGATGCAAGTTTTGGCCATTTTAATTCGCTAGCGATTGAATCAGTCGCAAATGTATTTATGTTGTTAGCTGGCGTGAATTTTGGTTTATATTTTGTAATGTGGCGTCGTCGCCGAGTAATTTCTATATTTCAGGATGTGGAGGCGCGCTGGTTTTTTATTACGGTATTTGTAAGTGTCTTTGTAATTGCTATTTATTTGGTCTATCACGGTGTCTATGAGTCCTTTGGTGAGGCATTAAGGCACTCAGCTTTTAACGTGATTTCGATTGCAACTACGACAGGATTTGCTTCAGTAGATTATGCGTTATGGCCTATTTTTGCACCTATTTTCATGTTGATTTTATGTTGTTTTGCAACGTGCGCTGGTAGCACTGGTGGAGGTATTAAAATGATCAGAGCTATTTTGGTGATTAAACAGGCTCGTAATGAGTTATTAAGATGTGTGCATCCCCACATTATTAAACCTGTTCGCTTAGCACACAGTATTGTTGACGATAAGGTCATGCAATCAATTTTTGCTTTTTTATTAATTTACATTGCGACTATTACTGTATCAACACTATTGATGTTAGTTTCGGGTGCCGACGTAATTACTGCTACGACGGCGGTTATTGCCTCAATTAATAACACGGGTCCAGGTTTAGGTGAGGTTGGTCCGGCGAGCAACTATCAAGCTTTATCCGATTTTCAAACTTGGATTTGTAGTTTTTTAATGCTAGCGGGACGTTTAGAACTTTTATCAGTTTTTGTGTTGTTGACGCCCCAATTTTGGCGTAGGTAGTATGCAAATAGAATTTAATTTTTAAATTTACTAAAAAACTTACCAAACTTTTTTCCAAGTTCATAGGGATTATGATTACGCGCACTGTCATATTCCTTTCTTTTGATGGGATCTCCAAGGATTTGATAAGCCTGCTCGATTGCTTGCAGATCAAGTCTAGCTTGGTTTTGTTCGACTAGGCTGGTTGTTGAATCCTGCAAGATATGTTGATGATGTTTAGAAAGGGCCTGATAAGCCGAGTGAATTACCACATCACTTGCTTGGTCAAGAACACCCAAAGTTTGATAATAATCAGTCATGAAAATTTAACCAAGTTGGACAAGCATCATTATTCGTGCTCATTGTAGGCCGATAAACTCGGTGAAGTATGGCACGTCCATTAAAATAGGTACAGACAAAAGCAGCCTCATCGCGATTTATCAAGCCAATTTGCGCACTAACAGTTTCTGGAAAAGCTGCATTTTTTTCAACTACACTTTCTTTGATAAGGATTTGTTTGCCGCTGAAATATAAAAATATCCAGAATAGAAAGAGTGCTGAGAGTGAGAGTTTGAGTGTTCGCATCATTTTTACGCAATTTAAATATATCATGATGGTATCAAATATAGGGAATCTTATGCATAGATTATGGAAAAAATTCTATATACGCTTTGCGTTAGTAGGTATGAGCATGATGAGTTTTTCAGTTTTTTCGCAATGGATTGGATTACAGTGTGTTCAGTCTAGTAATAGACAATTGGATCGGGTAATCGAATTTAATGAGTCAACGAACCAAGTTCGAATAGATGGTGTGAAGATATTTCCAGCAACAATTACACCTACTTTGGTTTTATTTAATGATGTTGCTGAAAATTTAAACGCAAATCAGATATCGATTAATCGGGGTAACGGCAGAATGACCAGTACTCTAAATCCAGTCATTTATGACTGTGCCATTTTAAATAAACGTTTTTAACGCGTATTCTTGGGTAATTTAGATGTTTCTCATCACCGAAGTCAAATATTTTTGTAATACGATTAATTATGTTTTCAGCAGATATTAGTTCTTTGACGCAAACGGATCAAATTTATCAAAAGACCATCTTAGAGGCGGTTTCCCGAACTTTTGCTCTAACCATTCCTTTATTACCGACTAATTTAGAAATTGTCATTGGTAATACGTATTTATTATGTCGTATTATCGATACGATTGAGGATGCTATTTGTATTCCATTAGAACAAAAAAACGCGCTCTCTAACTTATTCTTAGCGACTGTTTTGCATGGAAGTGCCCCAGATATATTTACCCAAAAAGCGACTGCGCTATTAGTGGAGCATACAATTCAGGCGGAGTTAGATTTAATTCAAAATACGTCAACCATATTACGAATATTTGCTAGTTTTTCTGAAGATCAGAAAGAGGCGATTGGTAGATGCGTCAAGATCATGTCTTTGGGGATGCAGCAATACCATATGAAGCAAAGTATCGATGGCTTACAGGATCTTCAAGAATTAAGTCATTATTGTTATGTGGTTGCTGGGGTAGTTGGTGAATTACTAACGACTTTGTTTAAATTACAATCAACTGACTTTGTCAGAGCGATTGATGGCCAGGAGACTTTGGCCATTGGTTTTGGACAAGCATTACAAATGACTAATATTCTGAAGGATGCGCAGGAAGATCTTCAGCGTGGAGTTGTGTGGTTACCTAGAGGAGTTGATCAACGGGTTTTATATGACACGGTCTACCAATGTCTTTGTCAAGCAATGACATACATCACCTTAGTTCCTAAAAAAGAGATAGGTATTCGGAGGTTCTGTTTTTTGGCTTTTGGATTGGCTGTGATTACCCTAGAAAATTTAGTCAGTAATCAGATGAATTCTCAATTAATTGCAAGAAAATTATCGCGTCGTCAGGTCGGTTACTTTTATCTATTAACGAAGTTCATTGTTTATAGTGACTCTTTGATGAGAATATTTTTTAGACTACAAAGTCGATCTTTACGGGCATTGATTAAGCCCACATCTAAGGTCCTTTAAGCGGCTTGCCGGTTTTTTGATTTTTTAAATTGCTGCCTAGCAGCGTAAGTGAGGGAGTGTAAATGCAGCATTTTTTTAGAATTGTAATTACTAGTCTTCTCTTAGTTTTGGTTGGTGGCTTGGGCATATGCCATGCGCAAAATTCTAAATACCAGATAATTCCGAAGAGCTTTGACGGTATTGGTAAGTTGTATATGGGTAGAGAAATTTCTCAAGTGATGGGGTGGCAGGGGGCCTTTTGGCTTGAGCGAAAAGAGCGTCAAAAGGAAGAGCGCACCGATTTATTGTTACCCTTACTCAATGTCGTACCGGGTATGGTGGTCGCCGATATTGGTGCGGGTACAGGTTATTTCTCTAAAGGTTTAGCGCAATTAGTCAGCTCATCAGGGACTGTTTATGCAGTAGATATTCAAGCTGAAATGGTGAAAATGCTTACCGAACTAGTTCAGCAAAGTGGTTTAAAGCAAATTAAGCCATTACAAAGTTCACTGACCAGTTTGCCACTTCCTCGGGCTGGTCTAGATTTAGCGATTATGGTCGATGTGTATCATGAACTGGAATACCCTGATGAGGTATTGGGCAGTTTAGTCGAGTCAATCAAACCAGGGGGGCGAGTCGTCTTTGTAGAGTATCGCGCAGAGGATTCTCAAGTTCCAATCAAAAAATTACATAAAATGAGTATTGCCCAGATTCGGCTTGAGGCCCAGCAACAGGGTTTAATCTGGGAGCGAACCGAAAATAACCTACCTTGGCAACATGTTGTTATTTTTAGAAAGCGCTAATTTACATTCTTTTTTGAAGTGCCGCACAGGGATCGGCCCGCTGCGATACTGGCGTAAACCAGACATAATCCGCTTTATGTTTGAGTGATGAGAGGACTTCTTGCAGAGTAGAAAGATCCTTTAAATCTGGACTTTCAATCAATAGAATACTAATTAATTGCGTTGTTGGTAGATTGGCTTTGATGATTTGTGGCACACCAATATCCTTCCAGGCGTGGCCATTTCCCGAGAGCAAAATAGCGGGTTGATGCTCGATTAGTTCTAGAGCCATATAAGCGTCTCGAGCGCGCTGTACTAAAGACATTTTGGGCAGACTTGCCTTGGGAAATAAATTACAGTGCCCATCCTGAATTGCCTGAAATAGTGTATTTTCGGCATTCTCTGAGAGTTTTGCAAGCTGTAACATTTGCCGGATTGTCGGGGGTAAGTTCGCATCTTGATGAGCAAAAATTTCTTTTCCGGCAGACGGTGGTAAGTTACCGCCTAGGAGAGGGAGTTGAAGCTCTGCTATGGCATTAAAAAGTGGCCGATGCAAAGGCCATTGCCAGGCTTTTAAATCGAATCCCGCATTTTTTAAATCTTCCTCCAAGTTTAGATTCCATTGCACAGTTTTTTTTGCAGGCAGGTGCTCTGCGATGATAGTTACAGATCTTTTTGGTAATTGTCGAAGTAAATTTGCTCGGAGCTCATGATGATAAGGGTTGTCATGTAACTCTCCCAAGATTGTCACTTGAGCTTGATTAATTCTATGTACAAGATTTTCAAGACTCAGTAATTGTTGATTTGCTGTTGCGTAGATGACTGGACTTGTATTTGGTGTGTCTTTTACTTTATCCTGACCTAAGCAGAACAGAGGAAGGGCGCACAGTTGCAAAGTAATCGCTACAAGGGATTGTCTAGGGGATTTAAAAATACATTTTTTAAATATCGCGTATGTGGATTTGTTCAAGATGATTCGTATTGGGCTAGGCTGAGTTAAAGAAGTGATGCTCGGTAGAATTGAGTTAAAGTCAAATTTTAATCGGAATGAGGGTATTTTGGTAAATGCCCTAAATAGGACAAAGTCCAGCAATACAGCATCAAATCTCAAAAAGGTGTAATATAAGTGAATACCCTTATTCCACTTAAGTTTAGATCGTAATCTGAAAGAAATGATCCAGAGCAACCACAATATCTTTGAAGGCTGTACTTTGTGTAATTTAATCGATACAGCAGTATCCGCCGGTGTTTTTCAGGTATGGAGTCAATTAGTGGCTAAGTCAAAGTGGTTACAAGTTTTATCAAGTCAGCAAGAGGACTTTACCTTATTTGCTCCGACTGATAAGGCCTTTGCGACCTTGTCCGAAGATTATATTGCAAACCTTCAAGCGAATTCCTCCATGCTAGATCGCTTCCTGGGGCATTTTATTGTTCCGCGCATGGCTTTAATTTCTGGAGAAGATGTCAGACAAGTTTCAGTGGTGGGTGATGATTTATTGATTAGAACGGTTAATGATCGAGGGATGGTAAATTCAGCCAAGATCACCTTTCAGAACATCTTAGCTACAAATGGCATTATTCATGGCATTGATACGATACAAATCTTTAATACCCAATTAGCGAGTACCTCGGATGGGTTATGATCCGCGTTGTTGTGGCTCAAACGCCTGTATTATTAACGCCGCGGGAAGGTGTTGGTGTGGGCAGATCTGGGATGGGGAAAAAATGTGCTATCCCAAACCTGATCAGCAATTAGTCAAGCAAGAGCCGATTGATCAGCCGCCAGAGAATCCTTCGAAGTAATGAGTACCTATTCAAATTAAGTTAGTCCATGTCTTCGGTAAAATCAGAGTACAAACTGTTAACCGTTTTTTATGATGGCAGATGTCCGCTTTGCCAAGCTGAGATTTTATTTTTATCGCGTAGATCTCAACCACAAATCTTACGTTTTATTGATATTCATTCTAGTAATTATGATGCAAGTGCGACAGGCGTTTCTTGCGAAGAGGCGATGGCAGCTTTATATGGTCAAATTGAGGGTGAGTCAATTATGCAAGGTGTGCAAGTATTTTCAGAGGCCTATCGTCGCGCCAACTTACCTGTTCTAGCTTGGCTATTTTCTAGGCCTTGGTTAAGACCGTTGCATGATAGAGCTTATCGTATTTTTGCTAGAAATCGGCACTCAATTTCTCAATTATTGGGCCCGCTTTTATTAAGGATTGTTCAATATGGAAAACACTAAACCTTCCAAATACGTTGTGCCAGCGGCTTTGAATGTGTTTCGACAGCCAATTGTGCCCTGTTCTTTTGATCCGATGACTGGATTTTTTAGAGACGGCTGTTGTAAGACTGATCAGCACGACTTGGGAAGTCATTTGGTTTGTGCGGTGATGACTAAGGAGTTTTTGGTATTTAGTTATCAAAGAGGTAACGATTTAACTACCCCTAGGCCTGAATACGTTTTTCCTGGATTGCGCCCCGGGGATAGTTGGTGCTTATGTGCACTGCGTTGGAAAGAAGCTTTTGATGCTGGCTGTGCGCCGAAGGTTAAGTTAGAAAGTACGCATGTGCATGTTCTTGATTTAGTCACTATTGAAGTCCTTCAGGAATTCGCATATACGGATTAAAGCTACCCATCAATTGAAGAGTGGGAACTTTGAGGCCATCAAATTTAGGCTATAAAATTTTGATAGTTGTGGGTAAAATAAGTCTATATGGTCAAGCACTTGATCTTGTCCTACGATAAATAAGTATTGCAAGAGCTTTTTGCAAATGAACTATAAGGAGGCATTTTGACTTTCTTGGGAATTGATTGTGTTGAATTTGGCGCAAGTGATCTGAAGCTTGCGAAGAAATTTTTTAGCGATTGGGGATTGCTTTGTAAATCCTTCACTTCGAGCAAATTGGTTTTTGAAACACAAATTGGTAGCCAAATTATCATTCGGCCTGAGGCATCTAAGTTACTTAGAGCGAAAATATCGCCTGATTCGCAATTTCGGGAAGTGATTTTTGGAGTTCGCTCTGTAGCTGATTTAGTAGCGATTGCCAAAGAGCTTTCGGTCGATCGGGAAGTCGAGCAAGATGAGGATGGTACCTTGCATACGGTAGATGATAGCGGTATTCAAATTGGCTTTCGGGTGTGGACGCATACGCTTGAAAAATCTCAAGTTGGAACGATTTGGAACAGTCCTGGTAATCGGCGACGCATTAATCAAGTAAGTCCTGTATATGCCAGCGCAGCACCTTTTAAGATGGGGCATATTGTTTTTTTCGTGCCGGATACCAAGCGAGCTGAGGATTTTTATCGGCAGCGTTTAGGATTTTGTTTATCGGATCGGTATGTTGGAGGAGCTGGCGTTTTTTTACGCTGGGCACAGCAAAGTGAGCATCATAATCTCTTTTTTATCAAGAGTCGAAAGAATGATGTCAACTTGCACCATATTGCTTTTGAGGTAAATGATGTGCACGAGATGCTAGGTGGTGGACTGGCATTTTCGAAAAAGGGCTGGGCTACAGAAGTGGGTCCGGGTCGTCATCCGATTTCATCAGCATATTTTTGGTATTTTAAGAATCCGTTGGGCGGTGCAATTGAGTATTTCTGTGATTCGGATTATGTTAATGCTGACTGGAAGCCTCGCCAGTATCGAATAAATCGTTTTAGTGAATGGCATTTGGCGGATGGCATTGTTCAGCGCGATGATGGCAAGATTCGTCCATCATTAGCTGCTGCTCAGGCAATGAAGGCAAAATAGGAGTACATGATGATTCGTGATATGAATGAACAAATGCATGCGCAAATGAATGAACAAAAGGTTGAATTTATTTCAAATGGACTCTTACTTCGTGGGATTGTAAGACTGCCTACTGGGCTTCGTGATGGAGAAAAACGTCCTGCAGTGATTGTTCTGCACGGTTTTGGAAGTAACAAAAGCGCTGAAAATGTTCTCGGACCTTGCGGCGTTTTAGGCTCGCTTGGTTACATTACTATGCGTTTTGATATGAGCGGCTGTGGCGAGAGTGCTGGCCCACGTGGGAATTTAATTTGTCTAGAACAAGTCCAAAATACGCGTGATGCAGTCACTTTTTTGAGCGCGCATCCTTTTGTAGAGGAAGGTCGTATTGCTTTAATCGGATCGAGTTTTGGAGCGGCAATTGGCATATATACAGGCGCAGTTGATGTGCGAGTATCCGCTGTAATTTCTTCTGGTGGTTGGGGGCATGGCGAGCGAAAGTTTCGAGGCCAGCATCCTACGCCCGAAAGTTATGCACGATTTTGTGCGATGTTAGAGCAGGGGCGGCTGCATCGTGAAAAAACCGGGACGTCTTTGATGGTCCCACGCATGGAAATTGTGCCGATTCCAGTTGGTTTAAAGAGACAAATTGTGCCTGGATCCATTCAGGAATTTACCGCAGAAACTGCTCAGAGCATGTTTGACTTCCGTGCTGAGGAGGTGGTACATCAGATATCACCAAGGCCATTACTCTTACTGCATAGTTCGGTAGACTCCGTAACACCGACTGAGCAGTCAATCGGATTATTTAAGAACGCCGGTAAGCCTGCGGACTTACACTTATTTGGTGATACCGACCATTTTATGTTGGCAGAAGGTAATCAGCGTGTTTGGAATGTAGTGCGAGATTGGTTAAATACATTTTTTCCAGTGAGGGCTCTATGAAATTCATCTTGCAAACATATCGACATCTTTTTTTAATACTTGCTGTAGGATTTGTTTTTTCAGTCAGTGCCCAGGACTACCCGAATAGGCCGATAAAAATTATTGTCCCTTATCCGCCTGGAGGGGTAACAGATATTGCTACGCGATTTGTTGCAGTCAAGCTTGGTGAGAGTTTTGGGCAGCCGGTAATTGTAGAAAATATGCCGGCAGCAGGTGGCGTCGTGGGCACTAATCGGGTAGCAAAAGCTGCTCCAGATGGTTATACTTTAATGGCTGCGTTTGATAGTTTTGCAACGAATCCTTTTATGTATCGGGGCGTTGAACATGATCCTATTAAAGATTTTGCGCCTATTTCGTTGATGGTTCGAAGTCCTCAGTTATTAGTAGTGCATCATAGTACTGGGGTAAAGACCGTTGCTGATTTAGTCCGTTTGGCTAAAGATAAAGGTGATCAAATTGCTTTTGCCACGCCTGGCGCAGGTACTTCTAGTAGACTTTCTTCAGAATTATTCAAACAGATGGCCGGGGTGGACATTACTTTAGTTTCTTATAAAGGTGGTGCTCCCGCTTTAAATGACTTATTAGGCGGACAGGTTTCAGGGATGATTGTTTCAATGAGTTTGGTGTTGCAGCATGTTCAGCAAGGTCGTTTGATTGCTTTGGGCGTTTCATCTCCCGGACGAAATTCAATCTTACCAAATGTACCTCCAATTGCGGATACGTTTTCAGGATTTGAGGCACAATCTTGGTCTGGCATGATTGCACCGATTGGTACTCCAAAACCAATTATTGATAAATTAAATCAAGGCATTATAAAAGCTTTGCAGTCTCCAGAAGCACGTGAGAAATTTTCTAGTCAAGGAGTTGAGATAGTGGCTAGTTCCCCGCAGGTATTTGGTGAATTGATTGCTAAAGATGGAAATCGCTGGGGGGCGGTTATTCGTCGATTAAAGATAACAGTAGATTAAATACGTTGTTGGATTGATTTGTAATTAGTTCATATCAAGCGTTAACGCCATATCTTTTTGCCAAATAAAATGAATTATCATTTAGCTCATTTAAAATCCTACGATGACTCGTTTTTATAAGATAGCTTTTTTTCTCTTTGTCGGCCTTATCTCTTCCTTGTTGATTGTAACCGAAGGGTTTTCTCAAAATCTTGGTATAGCAACAACTAACACTATCAACCCTTATGACTTAAAAGTTGACGTAAAACGTGCCGGCGACGCTTTTTTGATTCAGGTTTCCTACATTGTTCCAATTAATGTTTGTCAGGCATTAGCATTTTTGACAAATTACGAAGATGCTAAAAATATTCCCGGAATTGTTGAGTCTAAGATAATCAGTCGAGATGGCAATAAGGTACGCATAGAGCGCCATGTGCAGGAAAGAATCGTTCTCATTCCGATTATGATGAAGTCTATTGTTGAATATACCGAGGTATCGCAAAGTCAGTTGAATTTTGAACAACTTGTAGGAGATACGCGTTCTTACAAGGGGAGTTGGCAAATCATCTCTGAAGGAGAGGGTACCAAGCTTCGATATGAAAGTAGGGTTGAATTACTTCCTTTTATCCCACGGATTGTGATTGAGTATTTTATTAAGAATTCGATTTATGAGCGTTTTGAGGTGATGGCAAAACGAGCCGCCGCGATGAAGAAGATTTCAGTTGCTAGCTGTAGCTAATTTATTGTGTGATTAGTTGAAACTATAGCGAATGAGAAGCTTTTTGATTAACTTCGTCTCGAGTTAGGTCGCTGGGCGAAAATTGTCAAGGTTTCGGGAGCAATGCTTGACTAAAAAAGATATGAAATTTGATCCTTTACTCGATTAGAACTGCTCAATATTTAAGTTGTTAGTAGACATGCCACCCTCTAAAATGGACTTAGCGATTGCTGGAACCTTGGTTAGTAAATGTTCAGCAAAAAATCTGGCTGTTGTTATTTTTGCAGCATAAAAATCGGAATCCTCTGGCATATTTTTCTGCGCAATGATGAGCGCTCTAGCCATTTGCCATCCTGCCAGGGTAATACCCGCGAGTTGCAGGTAGGGTACGCTACCTGCAAAGACATTCTTTAACTGTTGTTGATGTTCTTTTAAGATAAAGTTCAACACATCCTCATAAGACTTTCTAGCTAGGCGTAGGTTACTTAGCATTGATTGAGCTGCAGTTGAACTATTTTTTTCTAAGTCAATTTCAGTCATGATAATTTGTTGGATGATTACTTGAGTAATAGTGCCATTATCTCGGATTGTTTTTCGACCCAATAAGTCGTTTGCCTGAATTGCTGTTGTGCCCTCATAGATTGTCAGAATACGTGCATCTCTATAATATTGTGCAACTCCAGTATCTTCGATAAATCCCATGCCACCATGGACTTGTATACCAAGACTTGTTACTTCTAAAGACATTTCTGTAGAAAATCCCTTGATAATAGGTACAAGATATTCATATAGAGATTGATATTCAGAGACATTCTTAGGGCTGGTATTTTCTGGAACTTGATCTTTGATGCTTGCGCCGAAATACGCTAATGATCTAGCACCTTCGGTATAAGCCCGCATCGTCATGAGTAGTCGCTTGACGTCGGGGTGATGAATAATACTTACTGGTCCATCTGAGCCTAAAAGATCTTTACTTTGGAGACGTTCTCTAGCGTAGCTCACCGCTTGTTGATAAGAGCGCTGGGCGACAGCTATTCCTTGAATACCGACAGCAAACCGAGCCGCATTCATCATAATGAACATATACTCTAGACCGCGATTTTCATCACCAACTAGATATCCTGTAGCTCCGCCATGATCACCAAATTGTAAGACGGCCGTAGGGCTCGCTTTGATACCTAGTTTATGTTCAATGGAAAGACAATGAATATCATTGCGCTCCCCAACTGTATGATCAGGATTGATTATAAATTTGGGTACAACAAATAAGGAAAGTCCTTTAACCCCTTCTGGAGCATTAGAGACCCTGGCTAGGACTAGGTGAATAATATTTTCTGTAAAGTCATGCTCACCGTAGGTGATATAAATTTTTGTACCAAAAATCTTATAGCTTTGATCGTTTTGTCGCTCTGCACGCGTTCGAACATTTGCTAAATCTGAACCAGCGCTCGGTTCAGTGAGGTTCATTGTGCCACTCCATTGACCTGATACTAATTTTGGTAAAAACTGTTCTTGAATCAGCGGGCTTGCTGCAGTTAATAGTGCTTCGATTGCACCGTCGGTTAGTAAGGGGCATAAACCAAAAGATAAGTTTGCTGAATTAACCATTTCTTGGCAAGCCGAATTTAACAGTTTAGGTAAATTTTGGCCACCAAATTGCCGGGGATGAATGATACCTTGCCAGCCCGCAGCACTATATTGATGATATGCTTCTTTAAAGCCAGGTGGAGTTGTTACTTGGCCGTGCTGCATAGTACTCGGTTGTTGGTCCCCGATCCAATTTAGGGGAGAAACAATTTCTTGGTTAAATTTGGCAGCTTCTGCAAGAATGGCAGATGAAGTATCCAAGTCGACTTCTGTTTTTACAAATGCGGGTAATTGCAAAATATTTTCAAGATTAGCCAATTTGTGCATTACAAACTGCATTTCTTTTAAGGGGGCGATATAGCTCATTTGTGAAGTATGATCAGACATCGATCGCTTTTACTGAGCCAGCAGTTTTCCGAAGTTCGAACTTTTGTATTTTGCCAGTGGAGGTTTTTGGTAATTCACAAAAAATGATTGATTTTGGAACTTTGAAGCCAGCAAGATATTCTTTACAGTGTTTTACTATATCCAGTTCTGTTACTTGTGCATTCGGTTTGATCTCTAAAAAAGCGCAGGGTGTTTCACCCCATTTAGGATCTGGTTTAGCCACGACAGCTGCGGCGATAACAGCGGGGTGGCGATATAAAACATCTTCAACTTCGATGGATGAGATATTTTCTCCCCCAGAAATAATAATATCTTTGCTACGATCCTTAATTTTTACATAGCCGTCTGGTTGCAATACAGCTAAATCACCTGTATGAAACCACCCCCCAGAAAAAGCCTCATGAGTTGCTTGGGGATTTTTGAGATAGCCTTTCATAGTGATATTACCTCGAAACATAATTTCTCCCATGGTTTGTCCATCTGCGGGTACGGGCTGCATGGTAGTAGGATCCATCACAACCATGCCATCTTGGAGGTGATAGCGCATTCCTTGTCTAGCATTATTTGTAGCGCGTTGACTAATAGGTAGTTCGTCCCATGCTTCATGTTTGACACAGACTGCTGCTGGACCATAGGTTTCTGTTAGGCCATATACATGGGTTAGATCAAAGCCTAACTTTTCCATGCCTTCAATCATCGAGGCAGGCGGAGCTGCGCCGGCAACCATGGCTTTGACACCATGGGGGACACCTTCTTTGAGGGAGTCATCGGCATTTACAAGTAAGCCATGAACGATTGGTGCTGCGCAGTAATGTGTCACTTGATGTTCTTTCATAGCAGCAAAGATATTTTTTGCGTCTACACGTCGCAAGCAGACATTAACCCCTGCGCGGGCTGCGACGGTCCAGGCAAAGCACCAGCCATTGCAATGGAACATTGGCAGAGTCCATAAATACACGGGGTGTCGTGGCATATCCCACTCTAAGATATTAGAGATAGCATTGGTTGCTGCTCCTCGGTGGTGATAGACCACGCCTTTAGGATTACCGGTAGTACCGGAAGTGTAATTTAAACAAATTGCTTGCCATTCATCGTTTGGCATCAGCCAGTCAAAAGATGGGTCTGCGCTAGCCAAGAATTCCTCATAGTTGATTTTTCCTAATGTTTCGCTATAGCCATCATATAAATCATCTTCAATATCGATGACGATGATCTGCTCTGCCCTTGAGTCAGGTTGTTGTTTTGCAATTGCCAAGGCTTTTTTCATAGTCAGACTGAATTCAGGGTCAATTAGAACTACTCTAGACTCCCCATGATTGAGCATAAAGGCGATTGCTTCAGGGTCTAGTCGCGTATTGAGACAATTTAGAACAGCCCCAGACATGGGTACGCCAAAATGAGCCTCGACCATGGGTGGTGTATTGGGTAACATGACTGCCACAGTATCGCCAATTCCGATACCGATTTTTTGAAGAGCACTGGCCAATTTTTTACAGCGGCTATAGGTGGTTGCCCAGTCCTGACGCAGATTACCATGAATAATTGCTAATTGATGAGGATAGACCTGAGCTGCTCTCTCAATAAAACTGAGGGGGGTCATGGGAGTATGATTTGCTGGATTTTTATTTAAATTTGCTTCAAAGATATTCGTCATGAAATGATTCCGTTAAAGACGCGAGTTGCAATGTATTAAAAATAGCATAACATTTTCATTCATTGATTTTAGAAATCGCTATTTTCCAAGCTAACCTTCGCGCACTTACTAGAATTTCTCCGAGGCTTAGAGCATTGGTAAGCTTTAGTTCAGCAGGTCTAGATTCGCTTGGGGAGTCATACAAATGATCTAGTAAAAATTCGAAGGACTTGAATCATTCTTTCGGGGGCTGATTTGGTGTATTTTTTTGAAGACTTAATTTTCTGGTTTTGAGTAAGACAATCCGAATTAAAAAAAAGAAGCAAAATATTAGAAAAATCACTAGTAGAATAAAGGGTAGTTTCATGCAAGCCCTACCTTCCTTAAGGTTACCTGTAGTAACTTTACCTGTAGTAACTTTAACTCTAGGAACCTTACAATATGGTCTTTTTGATATCTCATGATTCCTAGGAGGACTAGTTCATTTTCATTTCTTTAATAACACCCCGAAACTGGTCCATTTGCTTTTTAAAAATTGCCGTTTGTTCGGCAGGCGTTGAGCCTACAGGCTCAGCGCCCATATCATTAAGTCGAGTTGCTAATTCTGGATTACGAACTGCGGTAATAATCTCTTTATTCAGTCGGTCGATAATCTCTTTAGGTGTTTTTGCTGGTGCGAAGACCCCATTCCATCCCTCTAGTTCGAGCATTGGGTAGCCTAGTTCAACAACGGTTGGGACATCTGGTAGGGCGCTGATGCGTTTACTGGCCGTAGTTGCGATAGCTTTGAGGGTACCAGCCTTAATCTCTGCAATCGAGGTAGATAACTGATCGCCTCCTATTTGGATTCGTCCCGATAACAGTTCTTGTTTGAGGGGTGCTGCGCCTTTGAACGGGATATGTTCCATGTCAACTTTAGCAGCACGTTTGAATGCTTCACCCAGTACATGAACTGCTGATCCAGGTCCAGTTGATCCGTAGTTATATTGCAAGCTTTTATCTTTACTAAGTAGGCTGGCTAGTTCTTTGAGATCTTTAACGGGTACTTTAGAATTAGCTGTGAGAATAAAAGGCACATACACTGCGATAGAGACCCCTTCAAAGGCTGTATCTGGGTTAAATGGTGAAATTCCAGCTAGAGTTTGGGCGACTGAGGATAGTGGAAAAGTTAGGTTATGCATTAGAACTGTATAACCATCTGGAGCTGCTTTTGCAACAAGGTCAGCTCCTATTGCGCCACCTGCACCACCCCTGTTATCAACCACCACTGTTTGTCCCATTGATTCTGACATGCGCTGAGCAATCAACCGAGCAACGACATCTGTGGTTCCCCCTGCAGGGAATGGTACTATCATTTTAATTGGTTTATTGGGGTAGTTTTGAGCGAGCGTTATTCCGCTTAAAAAGAGAGTTAAAAAGAGGGTAATACTTTGTGGAATGGTAATTTTCATAGACTGAACGAAAGAATAATTAGTTTATTAATGGGATTGGTTCATTACGAGAATTCACGTACTTGGACTTTACGCCATTTGATTGGGCCACCAAGGGCACCTTTAACACCTGCGCCGTATTGCAGTGCGAAGGGGCCAGCGGCGAATTTGGAGTTATTGAGCTTGACAGTTTGGGTACCATTAAGGATAACTGTTATCTCATTTCCTACAGCTCGTATTTCTAGGACATTCCACTTTCCACCAACTGTATTTTGGAGTGGGGTAGTTACTGCAGCAAAATCAACAATCGCTCCGGAACCATATTTGGGATCGGGTCGGATATCCCATATATTGACTTCATAAGACGTATCTGCGCCAATTTTTTGGGGATTCGTTGCACGGATAAAAATACCGCTATTGGTATCAGACGCAGCCCAAAATTCGGCGCGGATTTCAAAATCTTTATACGATTTTTTAGTGACTAAGAAACCGCCTTTACCTTGATCGGCTAAGATGAGACCATTATCCACTCGCCAATTTGCATCACCTTGAGTTACAAAGTTATCCATACCCTTACCATTTTCAAGTAAGGTAGTCCATGGCATAGAGGGGGATAGTGCAGCACAGGCTGAAAGAAAAAGAGCGAATGCCAAGATCCAATGGGTTAGGGGCCGTGTGTGCATGATGATGTCTCCAATTTTAATTATTTATAAAGATGATAAGGGGCGATACCATACATCATTTTTCAAGTATTTCTCAGAAAAAATGATGTATTTAAAAATGCTTGACCTAATTAATCCAGTTTAATGCCGATGGCTTTAACGACTTTAGTATATCTTTCAACTTCACTCTTAATCATTATGGCAAATTGATCAGGAGAATTACTAATTGGTTCAGCACCATTATTTTCCATCATTGTTTTGAAGTCAGGGGTAGCAACAATACTAACAAGCTCTTTATTCAGTCGATCGATAATTGGTTTTGGAGTTCCGGCTGGCGCAAGAACGCCCAGCCATAAAGCAGCTTCAAATCCAGGGTAGCCTGATTCTGCGACAGTTGGAATATTTGGTAGGGCTGGCGAACGCTTAGCAGTTCCAACGGCTAGAGCACGCACTTTATCCGATTTGGCATTTTGTAATAAGGCTGGCATAGATCCAAAGAGAACTTGGACCTCGTTTGAAAGAATCGCGAGATCAGCTGGGGCGTTTCCTTTATAGGGTATATGCGCCACGCTAATGCCTGCAGTATCTTTAAGCATTTCCATCGCTAGGTGCGTGGTTGAGCCATTTCCAGCGGAGGCGTAGTTCATTTTATCTGGTTGTTTTTTTGCTAGGGCGATTAGTTCAGCTAAATTATTTGCTGGGACTTTTGGATTAACGACCAGTAAGTAGGGAGTAATAGCCACTAGTGAGATTGGTGCAAAACTTTTGATGGGGTCGTAGGGCAACTTCGAATATGCTCCCGCGGCTACAGCGTGTGTGCTTGTAGTTCCGATAGAGATGTTGTAGCCATCTGGCGAAGCCTTGGAGGCTAGATCTGCGCCTATAGTGCCACCGGCACCGCCGCGATTATCAACAATAATCGATTGGCCTAGCCTTTCCCCAAGTTTTTGAGCAACGATTCTACCGACAATGTCTGTAGAGCCACCAGCAGGAAAGCCCACAATCATCCTAATGGGTTTATTCGGGTAATCAGCTTGTGCTTGCACCTTAGAGATATTAAGCACAGCGAGAAAGATAAAACTGAGGTGAAGAATATTTTTTAGCATGGGTGATCGATGAATTCGTAGACAGGTTAATAAAATAAGTAAGTCATTGGTAAGGTTAGTAGGAGAGTATTTAATAGGAGACTTATTTATAAATCCTTTTTAGGAGTTAAATATAAATAACGAAAATTTATTCTATCACTAAATAACGGTTTTTAAGAGGATTTAAATGCGTAGGTTCTTTGGCGTGAACATGATACGAGGTCTATATAAGACTGGCCTGAAGAGATATTTTAGGCCTAATAATATTGCCTAGATAAGGGTAAATACTAGATGGATTTTTAATTTGTATTAGGGGGATTAGACTTTGAAATCATTCGGCGACGTTTTGAGTCGTTTATGGATGGATATTCCAATTACTGGACAAGAGATTGCGCAAGATAAATAGTGTAAGAATGTTAAATATGACTTCTCGCGATTTTAGGACTTACTTGGATTAACTTAGATTTTCATTTGTGTTTTTATTTCGCTTAGATACTTTTGAACTTCGTCCTGACTTGGTGTGCCGACGTATTTGATCCATTGGACGAATTCTTTAAACTCTTGGGGATGGGACATTGGGAAACCGATCATTTGGCTAAATGAATCAACTATATTTTTTTGGGCATTTACATCCCAAGGTTGGTCTGCCATATATTTTCCTATGTTGAAGGGTGGCGTTAGCGCTATCTTTGGTTACCTGGTTTTAAGTTGCATCACAATTGGCCGGTCAATATAAAAACCAAAGGGACAGCCAAACTGAGCAGATTCATTTTAACGCTACAGAGTCTTTTGTAAAGGGGGTATTTGTAGGTAAGATGGCTGATTGTTCAGAACGCTTTTTGACTGAGAGCCCTGAGGTGAGATTAGACTATTTAAGGTTATTCGAGAACCCAATCTTTTTCGGGAAGAAATCAGTATTTCGCAGTAATATGAATTACTCTTGGAAAAGAAAAAGTAAAAAAATCGCGGAAAAACTCAAAAAAAGTAAACCATTGATACGAGCAGTGCGTTTTATACATCAACTCGGCTAAAGTTGTCTCGAGATCGAGGCGTTTAGCAAAGAAATGATTTAAAGAGTCCGCCTGCGGAGTGGATATTTTCAGTGTAATGAGACAAAAGGTATTTCTAGGTGTTTGTTGTATAGGATGCCTAAAGATTGATTGAAGTTCAAAATCGATGTAATTAGGATCAAGCTAAGAACTAAATTTAAAAAGGACACTATTAGTGATGATGCAATTTTTAAAGATCGGCAACTTACGAGCAATGGCGCTTTTAGTCATCATTTTAGGATTGACGACAGCCTGCTCTACAAAGCCAGAAAAGATCGAGACCCTTGGTAGTAAGTTGCGTCAAGAATGTTTTCAGTATGCTGAGAAAATTTCTAAAAAGTTGCCGATTTTAGTAGATGATAAAGCTTTATGGACTGCGACTACCTGTCAATATGGCACAACGATCAAACCCGTTTTAACGTATATTTACGAGATTAAAAACGCCCAGAAATTTACACAGTTAGAAATTAATACAATGACACCCATTATTAAGAAGCGAATTTGTTTTCATTTGGAGGATAAGGATCGTTTATTAATAGAAGATAAGGAGTTTCGTTTTATTGACCGCAGTAATCGCGACTACATTGGGAAAATTTTGATTACCGCCCAGGATTGTGCAGCCTACTCATAATCCAATCACTCTAGTAAGCTATTGGGCAGAAACTCAATAAAATAGCGGCTTGTAGCGTGTTTTTGGTGCTGTATTTTGCTTACAAACCGCTCACACTCCAATAAATATATAGGTCTGCCAGCGGAGCAATGGACAATTTTTAGATTGCAGTATTTTGGCTTTTTCATTTACAAGCTCAGCAAATATTTTCCGGTAAACCGCTGTCTGGGACTCTAATTAAGAGGTTTTGTTTTTATGTAATTAAATAATGTGTAATATATTACACAAATTATCCGATAATAATCCCATGAACTTACGTGAAATCGGTCTCAAAGTTGGGCAGCGCCGCACTGATCTGGGTTTATCTCAGGATCGGTTAGCAAAGCTTTGCGGTCTTTCAAGATCGACTATCCATCATCTGGAGAAGGGTACTTTGAATGATTTGGGTGCAGCCAAGTTACTAGCCTTACTATCATTACTGGGGTTAGATGTCATTACTCAAGAGCACAGTAAAAAACATCATGGTTTAGATATGGCTAGCAAAACTGCAAGTGTCAGCTACAAGACAAAACTTCAAAGCAATGAGTTATCTCATTCATTGGCGTGCGGAGAATTGACGGACAGTATTTATCCGCATGTAGCAACATTACTTGATGAGGCACCATTAGAAATCATTGTGTCTGCGGTTGAGGAGGCGGCAGCGGATAATCACATTGCACCTAAGCTAATTTGGAAGAACATTAAGCGGTGGGCACATGAAATGAATTCACCAAGAGCAGTCTGGGCTTAATTGATGAGTATAGTGATTGAGCGTGAGTTACCCGACGGTGCGTGGAAAGATTTGCTTCCTCACGCACTTTCTATTATTGAAGATATTAAGAGGAATGGAACCCCTGATCCTACTATATAGATACTTCACTTATTTCATTTAATGCGTTTAATAGTGTTACAATACAGCTTTGGGATGCATTTAATTACATGCAACTAAGATTTAAAAGGGAATTGTGATGACTACGCTAGAAAAAACAAAACAAGTAGTGCAGCCACCAATGTCAGAAACAGATATTGAAATGGCTAGAGTTGCGCAAAGATGCATTATGGAATCACTCGATCACTCTAGATCTGTAGAAATAATATTGACTACGGATAAAGGCGATCATCCGTCTATCTCATTACCTCCAACAGCCTTGCGATTTATTGGGCAACTTCTTGGTGCAATGAGTGAAGGTCGTCCAATCACTTTGATGCCATCAAAACGTGAGTTTTCAACTGTTGAAGCGGCTAACTTCATTAACGTATCACGACCTTTTGTGATTAAGGAGATAGAAGCGGGAAGATTGAAGCATCGTATGGTCGGTACTCATCGGAGGATTGCTTTTGAGGATTTAGTTGAGTACATGAACACGATGCAACAAAAGCAACAGGCCGCTCTAGATAGAATTGCAGAGAACGCTCGCGAATTAGGCTTAGATTATTAATATGGCAGGTAATGCAAGATATACCGCTGTACTTGATGCATGTGTTCTTTATCAACTGGCGATAGCAGACTCGTTGATGAGTATTGCAGTGACGGGACTGTTTGCAGCAAAATGGACTACAAAAATTGAAGAAGAGTGGATTGGCTCGCTAGAGAACGATCGTCCAGATCTTAAGGGGAGGCTTGGTAGTCGAAGAGATGACATGCGCGAAGCTGTACCTGACTGGGAGATTTCAGAAGCTGCTTGGATTTCAATTGCCGGCTCTTTAAAACTTCCAGATCCAAATGATGTTCATGTTTTGGCTGCAGCTATTGCGGGGCATGCCGATTGTATTGTTACTAGAAACCATCAAGATTTTCCGGGGAGCATCTTGGCTGCGCATGGAATAAATGTTATAGACCCCGATCAGTTCATCGTCAATCAATGGGATTTGGAAAATGTACCAGTAATGGCAGCCTTTAAAGGTATGAGGGCAAGAAGAAAAAAACCCACTGAAAATGTGGAGGATTTTGCCCGGACTCTTGAGAGGAATGGATTACCAGTTACAGCACAAAAAATTAGGGAAGCGGCAGCACTTATTTGATAAGTATGTGTTACAACTTTTAATATATACCCACTTCCCATAAAACTATATATCGACAAAAACTGCTTTTAGAGCCGCATGCTATGCAGTTCTATATAGGGTATAGGCTCTTATAGAAAATTGTGCGCAAGATGACGAAAGTCGCTGTGTGAATGGCGTTAAAATTCCGTGCAACCTCAGTGAAGAAATTCATAAGGGAATGCCGAGCCAAGCTTGAAATCCGAACGGTTTTCTTTACGTATCTGCTCTACCAATTTGGATGGTTTATTGCGCTTTTTTATTGACTCTATGAAGCAGAGAATACAAGGAAAGTGTCATCTTTTTGCATTTAGTTGCGTTATATAGATATTGGCAATAACTTGGGTATGTTTTTCGCAAAATGAAGGTGTGATTACCTTTAAGCTACTTTTTACTATAGGTTTTGCAAGGGGTATCCCAGTGATTGCAATATTTATATATTTGTTCTTTTAAGAATTCTTCAAGGTGATTAACAAGGTGTTCAATTCGAAGTTCATCGCTCAGGTCCATCTGGCACTCATAGCTACTCTTCTTTGCGTGCTGAATGGGTGTGCCACGATCAATCAGCAGTCTGAGCAAGAGTCGATTCGAGTCAATCATGCCTTTCGAAGCGGTAGTCTTTTGACTGCCAGTAACTTGTTGGATAAGAACTTCAAGATTGAAAATCTCCAAGAGGCCAAAAAAAATAGTCAGGTCGATACCACCTATTTTCTAGAAAAAGGCTTATTTTTATCTTTGCTAGGATCTAAAAATTTACACAGTAGTACTCAGTCTTTGTTAGTTGCAGATCAATTTTTACGAGATTGGGAGAGCCAAGTATCTTTATCGCTGCGAATGACTCCGAGTGAATTTAGTAACACGCTTCGAGATAAGTTTTACTTTAAACGAGTATATTTGCCTAGGGATTATGAAAAGACCTTCATTAATTATCAAATAGCCTTAAATCACGCTACTGCGAGGCGTTATGATTTGGCTTTAGTTGCCGCCAATCAGTTACGGGATCGCGAGGAGTTGATTCGTCAGGCTTTACAAAAAGAGCTTGAGGGTAGTCGGGCTAACGTCCGTGCTCAAATGAGTAATCCCCGAAATAAGGGATATGGTTCTTCAGTAAACGCGGTTGATAAAATTCCTAATTACGATATGAGTGCGCTCAATGACCCAGAGGTAGCCACATTAAAAAATGCCTACCAAAATGCTGCAGCTTATTATTTAACGGGTTTTATTTATGAGCAGGATAACAACCCTAGCAATGCTGCTATTAGTTATAAAAATGCTGCAGAGATTGCCCCACAAGTTGATTTGTTTCAAAAATCATGGGACGAGATCAGAAAGCCCATGGTGTCTCGTGATCCAAATATGTCAGACGTTTTACTGGTAATTGACGCGGGTTTTTTAGGAGACGTTTATTCATTTAAGGCGAGAATTCCATTTTTTACACCATCGGGACCAAAGATTGTTAGTTGGGTTGTACCAGCAATTCGAAAAAATACTAGTTTTTATCAACCCTCTAGGGTAACAATTGGTAAGGAGCCTATTGTCTTAACCCGAGTTTTGAATGTGCAGACGATGGCGTCAAAAGACTTAAAGGACCGAATGCCAGGGTATATTGCTAGTGCGGTTGCATCTTCGATAGTTCAGGTAGTTGCTCAAGAGGTAACTGCTCGCGCAATTGATAATTCGGCTAAGCAAAATCAATCACGGTCTAATCAGAATAACCAAAATCCGTACGGTGATATTTTCAAGGCAATCAGTGCCGTTGCTATTTCTGAGATTGCTGCGGGGGATGTCGATACGCGGATGTGGCGTTCATTACCCGCGGAAGTGTATATGGCAAGATTGAGCTTACCTAAAGGGGAGCATCAGATTACTATCCCCACACGTTTTGGCCCACGCGTTTTAGGCATCTCAATGGTGAATAACTATGAAATTATTCATGCGCGTATTTTTGATAATGGGGTTGTTTCTTTACAAAATAGCAATCGATTTTTAGGGGAATCTGAATATAGTATTTCAGGTTCGGTAAAATAGAAGTATCAATCGAGTCATTATTTATAAGGGTTTTATATATTTTATGGCCAAATATTTATCTTTTAAAGTAGTTTTAATGAGTTTTGTTTTCACTTGTGTAGGGGTTGGTTTCATGACCGCTGCCATACCGGTTGGTGCACAAGTTGCCAAAGAAACGAAAATTATCCGAACTGGTTCAACTAAAAATCTCAAATTAGAGTCAGTCAAGGCCAGAAAGGCCAATGGTTATTTACAGGTTCAAGTGACTTTAATCAATGACAGTTCTCGGACAGTTGAATTCAATTATCGCTTTAGATGGTTAGATGAGGCAGGCTTTAAATTAGCGGAAGAGAGCTGGCAGCCGGCACGGTTATTTCCAGGGCAGTCCTATGATTTTGAGGGGGTTGCAGGGGAGGTGTCAGCCACAGATTTTAGTATTGAATTAAACGGAATGAACTAGATTGCTGCAATTTGTTTTTAAACCCCAATGAGGATTGTATGAAATTAAGACGTTATGTTGGATTACTCCCAGTTATCTTTGTAGTTGCCTGTGCTACAGATAGTGCCCGCTTTGGCGGAAATACGGTGACCTATCAGGATCCGAAGGGAATCAATACGGTTTCAAATGAGTTTAATTTGACCGATATGAATAATATTGCTGAGGCGATGGCCAAGAAGATTTTGATTTCACCTGCATTAAGAGATACGCAGGGACTAGTTCGTATTGCGGTATTACCTTTTAGGAATGACACCTCTGAGTATATTAAGTCGCAAGAAATTTATGACAAAATCACGACTATTTTGATTAATTCTGGCAAAGTCCGGATTGTCAATGCAAGTAATGACGTAGTAGGGGCATTACAGGCGCAACAATCGGGTCTTTATAACCAGGCCAAGACGGCAAAAATTGGCAATGCCAATGGCGCCAAGTTTGCTATTCAGGCGTCGTTAGCATCGATGACTAATCGTAATAGTAATATGCGAGTAAATAGTTATGTTTTTGGAATAAAGTTGACAGAACTCGAGACTCTAGAAGTTGTTTGGCAAGAAGGTCGGGATATTGTTAAGTCCTCACAGAGGTAAAAGAGATGCTATTAAAAATTACTCGAGGGCAGAGGGCTGTTTGGTGGCTCCTTTTTTGTGCTTTATTTGGGTCTCACTCGGTTTTTGCGCAGACTAAAATTGCTGTGCCAGATTTAGCCTATAAAAAAGAAGTGCGCAGTTTTTTTTATTTTGAAGGGGCTAGCGCGCAATCGAATAGGCAGTCTTCAATCTCGCGCAGTTCCTCCCCGAACGATAATCGAGAGCGAGCGTATGCGGATGGTATGCAGACTGGGAGTTTTGTCACGAAGACGGATCGAGGCATGAATTTAAATTTCGATTCCAGTGTAGCGAGTTCTAGTTCGAGTAATTATGTGAAGACTTTTGGTGAGCAAATTCAGATTGAATACTCTGAGTTAATTGGCATGTCGGGTGAGGTTCGGGGAGCATTACTGCAGTCGGGTTTTCAGCTGACGCAGACTCGTCCTGTCATTGCCCGTCCGGATGAAACACATGAATTTTTTGATATTGTGCGGCGGATTCGTGAGGGGGAGTTTGAAAATGCCGATTACGTTTTATTTGGCGTCATTGGCTTAATACAAAATCGAGTTGTTAATGATCCCATCCCTAACACAACGAAGTTCACCAAAAAGACTGAAGTTTCGATGTTAGTCGATTACAGCTTAGTTGACACCTATACTTTAGTCGTTAAATCGGCCTTTACAGCTAATGTTTTGGCGAACGATACGAGGTTGATGGATTTTAATTCTCCTACCTATCCACCTGATGTCGCTCGCATGCTGGGGGATATTTCTAAAAAATTGTCTACTCAGGTAACGCAGCGTATGACAGAGCAGAATTTTATAGAGCGAAAGGTTACTGAGTCATTACCCATAGATAAAGAGCAACTGCAAAAAAGACTCAAGATCGAGCCAAATTCGATTCAAATCTTTCGCTAAGCAGATCATCACTTTTGAGAAAAATTAAGTTTTTTAGCGTAAATTAACTAACTGGTTGACGGTTTTGCTACACTGCACAGGAGTATTCGAATTGAACTTCAGAGATCGATTCGGATTGATACCAAATAGGAGAGAGTTATGACTACTGAAAGTCCTGCCAAGAAATCTTTTTCTTCGAGCATTAAAGAAGCGCTTGCCAAAAAGCAGGCAGCACAACATCCCGACTCAAAAGATGCTAAAACAGATGATAAGTCTAGAAAACGGACTGCTCCCCCTGTGGGTGCTGGTAAAGTAATGAAAAAAGCTGCTGGCCGGGGGCGGTAATTTTTCGCGGCTCCATGTCAACCTGGGTTGTGACTCCTTAGATAGCTTGGTAGCTAAAGTTGCTAAGGCAGCTAAGGCAGCTAGGGCAGATTAACTAGCATTATTCGTAATGAAATTAACTTTAAAACTGTATGAAAACAAATAATAATCTTGACGCCCTAATTAGCGAGCGATACAGCAAGCCAATGAGTTTGCCATTTGAATTGAATGAAACCCTAGAAACGATATTTAACCATCGTTCTTGCCGGCACTATTCTCAAGAAGCAGTTCCTGAGCAAACCATTGAGTTAATGGTTGCCGCCGGTCAATCAGCATCTAATTCTTCCAATTTGCAATCTTGGAGCGTTATTGCCATTGAAGATCCTGCGAGGAGGGATCGCTTAGCTACCTTATCTAGTAATCAAGAGCATATTCGGGCTTGTCCACTTTTTTTGGTTTGGTTGGCAGATTTATCTCGTTTAGAAACTTTGGGTAAGAGGCGAGAGTTGCCGCATGATGGTCTGCACTATTCAGAGTTACTAACAGTGGGGGTTGTAGATGCTGCTCTAGCTGCTCAAAATGCTGCAGTTGCAGCTGAGTCGATTGGATTAAGTATTACGTATATTGGAGGAATCAGAAATAATCCTATTGAGGTCGCTAAAGAATTAGGATTACCACCCCGTATTTTTGCGGTTTTTGGAATGTGTATTGGTTATCGCCATCCAGAAAAACCTGCAGCGATAAAACCCCGGTTGCCGCAAAAGGCTGTTTTACATCGGGAGCAATATGACGCTTTGGCTGTTCAAAATGCGGCTGATGAATATTGTGAAAATATGAATCATTTTTATGAAAGTCAAAAAATGAAAACGCGAGGAGATTGGGCGCAGCATAGCTTATATCGAATTCGTGGAGCGGAGTCGCTCAATGGTCGAGATCACATGTTACAGGCCTTGAAAGTCTTAGGATTCCAGTTACGCTAGTATTTTAGTTGGGGTCAGGAAGAAATTATTTCTTATACAAATAGCCCAATTATTTAAAAAAATGGTGAATTTTTAAATGTCAGTTTAAATCGCAACATCCAACCAATGATTAGGAGATGACACATGCAATTCCGACTTCAGTACACTACCCTTATTAGCTTATTTTTTTCTAGCATTTGTTTTTCACAAACCAGTCCATATCCAAGCAAACCCGTAAAGGTCATTGTGCCCTTTGCAGCGGGCAGTGCAACCGATCAAATTGGTAGAGCATTTGCGCAAAAATTATCAGAAAGTTTAGGTCAAACTTTTATTGTTGAAAACAAAGTGGGTGTTAATGGCATGCTTGGTGCTGACGCGGTCGCAAAGTCTGCTCCAGATGGGTATACCGTATTAATTGGAACAAATAGTACCAATGCGGCGCTTAAAAGTTTAATGAAGAAATTGCCCTATGATCAGGACACAGCTTTTACTCCAGTCGCTTATTTCGGTTCTGTTCCTTTAATTGTTGCGGTACATAATGAAGTACCGAGCAAAACATTGAAAGAGTTTGTGAGTTTAGCCAAATCTAAACCTGGGGTGATGACATTTGCAAGTGCGAGTTCATCGCAACTAGTTTCTACCGAAATGCTCATGAGTATGTCTGGTATCCAGATGACGCATGTGCCCTATAAATCTGGTCCGGCAGCGATGACAGATTTAATTGGTGGTCAGGTTAATTTATTTACTGCGGATTTTGCTGTGATGCTACCGCAAGTGAAGGCTGGCAAGATTCGTGGTTTAGCGGTGACTTCCTTACAACGCTCAAAAGTGATCCCTGAATTACCTACTGTAAATGAGGCATTAGGTTTAAAAGAATATGAGTTAATTGCCTATTTTGCGATGTTTGCCCCGGCGGGTACCCCAAGAGACTTTGTTTTGAAACTGAACCAAGCCGTCAATAGTGCATCTAAAGATAAGGACATTCAAGAGCGCTTTTCATCTCTTGGTTTTGAGACTGCTCCAGGATCGCCGGAGGCCTTAGGGGAAAGGAATCGGCTAGAAACGATAAAGTGGACTCGGGCAATTTTAGAAGCGAAGATTGAACCGCAATAATACCGATGTAACTTGGGGTAAGGTAAGAAAATGGCAAATCAAATAGACTCCAGTCGTTCATTGGCTTTTCAGGTCAAGGCTGGTAATCAGTCGCCTTTACAAAGAGACCTTTCTGGTCAAGATTTGTATTATGTTGAGGCTAGGCAAATGTACTTGCACCAAAAGGAGGCTATTACTCAAGAGGGCGTAGGTGGATCAATTTGGCGACTGCCCTCTGATGAAGGCTTACATTTGCATGGTACAGACTTAGCCCCTTTTCCACTAGGTTTTTTTAATGCTGGCTTACAAGGGGATTTGATGCATACCCTAGTGACTTTAGCCGTGCAAAAAGCTATCGATTTGCATGAAATTCGGGTCGAGTTATCGAATCATTATTGGCTAACGGGATCATTTGTGATGGGCACTGGCCAGGGTCATGTTGAGCCAACAAAGATTCAGGTAAATATTGTATCTAGTGCACCAGCAGAGCAAATTCAGCAACTAGTGCAGCAAGCAATGATGGCATCACCAGCGATGAATTATTTACGTTCAGCAATGCATCAAAACACTTTTGCGATTTATATTAATGGCCGTCGTCGCCCTGTAGCTGGCGTTCAGGAGTGTCAGGGTCCGGATGCGATAGATCCTTTTATCGCCCATACTAACGCCCCAGAAGCAATGACTTCGGAGTTAAACCAATTGATCCAGAAGCTAATGATCAAGGAAGATGGTCAGATCAAGGCTGCATCGGCCACAGTTGATGGTCGGCTAATTCGGAATGTATTAGGTCATGGGGTATGGCGGGCTGGTCAGGACTATGCGCAGATGGAGACTTGGTTAGAGATGCCAGGAACAACGCATTTCGCCTATCGGTCGGCAGTCGGTTCCAAAGGAAATGCGCCATCTGCATTAGCACTTTTAAGTTCAGGAATTGCATTTTGTTACATGACGCAATTATCAAGATATATCGAAAATATGAAGATGGATATCCATGGTATTCGTCTAGTCCAGATGAGTCCATATGAGATATCACAAGGTTGTGGGCACGCGATGCCAATACAGACGCATTTATTTCTCAATGGGGATGCACCAGAGGCTACCCATACCCAATTGTTAGAAATTGCTGCGCATACTTGTTATTTACACGTGACCGCAGCAACTGCACATGAGCCTATATTAGAAGTCGTTATCAACCCAAAAAGCGAATTCAGTTGATTGCTTAGCGTTTTTAGACTGTAGCGGCGACTTCTGGGGTAATTACTAAACCGTTCGGAAATCTTCTAAAAAGTTCTTTTCTAATTTTATCTTTTTTCTTTGGTGCAGTAGCACTATCGAGTAACTTGGTAAGTTGAGCAAGATTTAGTGGACCTAAACGCGGCTTACCTGTTTTAGTGACCATTGGGTCATTTTTACGATTACGTTGATTCTGTCCTGCAGCCATGGCAATGCCCTTAAAAATTGTAGCGATATTATAAGTGAGAGAGGCTCACTTAATTTCCCAAAATAGGGCACGAAATTGTGATCGTGCTACAGAATAACAGGTATGTGGATGGTACGTACATATATTTTGATTTAGAAGGATCTAATTCCGAAGGATTTTTCAGTTGAAGTCTTGCATCAGAGATCAATTTTTATTTAATTCGGATCTCATAATAAAATCATTTGTATAACTTTTGTTAATTACAAATCATCTTTATGGATCGTTTCATGCAAAACTCTTGGATAATTCGGATAGTTATTTCTAGTATCTTTTTGATCGTTAACCCTGCATGGGCTTTATTTGATCAATGTCGGGATTATTTTCCAGAGGAACGTATTCCGGTTACTCAGGAAAAGGGACGGGATTTATGTTTTGATGGATTTGCTATTTTTTATTCACCCACAACAAAAAAACCTATTTACACAGTTGAACGATTAAACCGAGCTCGTTTGACAGCTCAACATCAACAACGCACGAATCAATTTTATGAAGAAGCGCGACTACCATTTGCAGACAGAGCACTATTAAGTGACTATAAAAATAGTGGTTATGATCGTGGACATAATGCTCCAGCAGGTGATATGACTTCTGAGAGATCGATGGCCCAATCTTTTTCTTTAGCAAATATGATGCCTCAGGCAAGGGAAAATAATCGAGGAGTTTGGGCAAGATCAGTTGAGAGCCCAACTCGTAAATATGTGATGCGAGCAAGTGGAGACGTCTTTGTCTATACTGGATCGGTTGGGATAGCCGGCCGGATTGGAAAAAATCAAGTAGTCGTTCCCACCCATTTATTTAAATTGGTATTTGATATCCAGAAACAGAATGCCTGGGCGTATTGGGTAGAAAATACAGATCTAGCGCAGATGACAGAGCCGATTTCCTATGCCGAACTAGTTCGGTTAACAGGGATTGATTTTCAGATTAAACCCAGTGTCAAAGCGCCATAGTTGATGGCTATTTAAAGTATTAGTAATAAAGCTTTTACTTAGCCAGATCGTGTTGCGCTTACATTTTGATAAATTTAAGAATAAATCCTGAGGGTGTTGATAATTTATTCCAGTGCTCATCTTTGGGATCTTGGGAATTTTTTAGAAAATCCCCCTCGCTAACTTTTTTAAATCCAACCGCTTCAAAATCTGCAATAACTGCTGCTGGATCGATACGATGAAGAGTTCTAGTAGCTGTTTTTCCTGCACCTTCTAAGGCTTCGTGATCACGAACGATCAGGATTCCACCCAATTTTAATAATTGATAAATTCGTTGATTAGTTGTCTGAATATTCGGATTCGCATTGACCATATCATGGTAGGAATTAATGATCGTAATCATGTCAACAGGGCCATTGCTATCTGGAATTAAATCATTGAGATTTCCCAGTACTGATAATATGTTACTTTGTGGATTGGCAATTAAGCGGTCTTGGAGATTTTGATTTGCTCTAGTATTAAAGGCTAGAACCTTCCCGGAAGGACCAACGGCTAGTGCCAGGAGTTGAGCCGTGTAGCCACCACCTGATAATATGTCTAGTACTTGTGAGCCTGGTTTTGCAGCAATAAACTGAAGCATTTCTAAGGGTTTACGCTTGGAATCCAACTTGAAATCTTGTTCAAGACGCATTGGGCTTTGAATGATTTGCAAAAAAGTTTGATGGGTTTGTGCGCCGACTGGTTTGATGAAAACTGTACAAATAATCATGCAAACCCACGAAATATAAATTCTCACTGGGTTGAGCCTTTTAAATTAAGAAATAATATTAGTGTAGCTTAAATGGATCATTCTAGCTTTTTAAAATTTTATAATAAGTGAACCATTTGCGTTCTGATTTTATAGATGGTAAATTGCAGAGATGTTATATTATGTTTTAGATTAGAAAAAGAAGTTAGGGTTTGTATGAGTATTTAAAACGCTTCATTTTAAATACTATTAATATTTATAACTGTTGATATAAAAGGATGTGGTATGAATAAATCTGACTTAGTAGAAAAAATTGCAAATGAGGCAGAAATTTCTAAGGCCTCTGCTGAGCGTGCTTTAAATACAGCAATTGCTCAAATCATTAAAGCTTTAACTAAAGGTGACGCCGTAACTTTAGTAGGCTTTGGCACCTTCAAGTCTGGCAAAAGAGCCGCACGGATCGGGCGCAACCCAGCAACTGGTGCAGAGTTAAAGATTGCCGCTGCTAAGACAGTGAAGTTTACTGCTGGCAAGGCATTCAAAGACGCGGTTAACAAACGGAAGTAAATAGAAGTCATTAAAAAATCTGATAGGAAAACGAACTGAATGATCTATTCAGTTCGTTTTCCCATAGTATGTTCGACTAAATGATGAGCATTTAGGCTGCTCTTTTTTTGATTTGAAATAGCTCATTCGAGGGCATTCCTTTTTTGATAACTAATTAACTATTGCATCTGTAGGGAAAATATCCCAATTAATGTTTCTAAAAGAAATTCAATGAGAAATTGGCTCATCATTAGTCTTTCTCTTGGAAGTTCTAATTTTTTTTATCTAGTCATTGAATGTCTATAGGGCATTCAATATTCTGAGATTTCTTTATTAAAAAATCATGCAACAGAAGGAAATCAGCTCTTTAAGTAGGTCGTGATTAAAAAATCAACTTTACACTACTATCTTGAATCTCAATGGATTCAAGCCGTTTACCGATCATTTCAGGCACGTGATAGACCGAGGTGCCGTCTAGAAGAGTTAAAAGAGTGGAGTTTAAGGAATTCAGAATTGCGCCGGATAATTCCTTGCCATCAGCGGTATTCAATTTTAGGATATTGATTTTAGAAATTTCGATATCCCCTTTTTCTTTATTCCAAACTGGTTGTGTATCTACACAGAAATCTCCTTGGCGAGTTGGTAATTTACTCATCCACACTCCACATAGTTCAATTTTTTGTCGCTCTTTACTATATTTAGTAGTTGGTTTGTCTAGTAGGATTGTTAATTTTTCTTTTGGAAATTTTTTAACGACAAAGATATCAATGACTGTTTTAGGAATACTTAGGCTGATCGCCACAGCTAGTGAGGAGAAAAGTGCAATAAACAACACAATAATGAATTTTTTTATCATAGTCTTTTTATAATCTTATTATAGTTTTGAAAAAACTGATAGGTCAGTTCAAATGATTGCTATAGGTACCTTGACTAAATTTGAGGTGGGTGTTCAGTTTCAGTTAATATAAGCTAAACAATTACTAACCATATTGGAGGCATACCTTGTCAATGAGTCCGAGACTTTTTCTGAGCACTTGTATAGCGATTACATTTTTCTTTGCAGCGAATATCTTTGCACAAACTTACCCCAATAAGCCGGTTCGCATTATTGTGCCGTTTGGGACTGGGGGACCTGACTCGTTAGCACGGATGTTAGGGGCTCAGTTAACGGTGCAAATGGGACAGTCTTTTATTATTGACAACAAGCCTGGAGCGAATGGTATTTTGGGGGCTGAGGCTTTATCAAAAGCTGCGCCGGATGGCTATACCCTGATGATTACCTCATCCGGATTTGCAGCCTCACCTGGAATGTATAAAAAGCTTCCTTACGATACCGAAAAAGATATCTTACCGGTTACTAATTTAGTAGAAAATCCAGGTGTTTTTGTCGTGGTTAATCCTAGCTTGGGAGTAAAAAACTTACAAGAGTTAATTGATTTAGCGCGTAGGCCAAATAGTCAATTATCTTTTGGATCTCCAGGAATTGGTAATAACTTGCATTTGTCGGGTGAGTTTTTTAATGCCAAAGCTGGCACAGCTATATTACACATTCCTTATAAAGGTGCTGGCCCAGCAGTAGCTTCTCTTCTAGCTGGTGAGACACAGGTGATGTTCTCTACGCCACCCGCCGTAATGGCTCAAATTAAAGCTGGAAAACTCATCGCTTTGTCATATAGTGATACACGGCGACATGCTCAAATGCCCGAGGTTCCAACGGCAACTGAGGCGGGATTGGGATCATTTACCCATCATGGTGGATGGTTTGGTATGTTTGCACCAGCCAATACGCCATTGGCTGTTTTAAATCGATTACACCAGGAAGTCCGAACTGCCTTTGCTAATCCACAATTTCGCGAACGATTAGAGATATTAGGTGCTGATCCCGTTGGGAATTCCTCAGCTGATTTTAAGATTTTTGTTGGTACAGAAATTAAGCGTTATGCGGAGATGATTCGTTTAGCCAAAATTCAACCAGAGTAATTGGAAAATTTGCTGAGTTTAAAAGATACATTTTTTATCATTTGGGATAAATTACTAACCAAGGGAAGTCATGACACATCGACATGAAGACGGCAGCGAACATGAGGATCACTTACCATGGAAAAATGATGGTGTGCGAGTAGTCCGTGGTGATCAGTTAGATACAAATACTCCACAAACACCGGGGATGAATCGCGCTGCGGCGATTAATTTTGCGCGTGTTGGGGCGCAAAAACTATGGGCTGGAACGGTGACTATTCATCCCAATGCGAAGACAGGGGCGCATCATCATGGGGCTTTAGAAAGTGTTATTTATGTGGTCTCTGGCAAAGCAAGGATGCGATGGGGGGAGCATTTAGAGTTCACGGCTGAGGCTGGTCCTGGCGACTTTATTTATGTGCCTCCATACGTACCACATCAGGAAATTAATGCCAATCCGAATGAGGCTTTGCAATGTGTATTAGTGCGCAGTGACAATGAAGCCACGGTGATTAATTTAGATATAGCTGCAGTTGAGCACCCTGAAAATGTAGAGTGGGTTGATCCAATTCATCTAGCGAGTAAGGCTTGATTGCAGGGCAAGGTATAAAAAGGCAATTTAAATCTACTCTGCCATTAAATTTACTAGCTCAAAATATGAGCTGATTGAAGAATAGACTGAACGTGCTGATTTAAAATAGGATATGTTGTTGGTAGATTGGGAACTTACTGAATAGGTAGGTTTGAAAAATGCTTTACTAATTCCTCAACAATATCCATCATTTTAATTCTTCAATCTAATCAGTCCTCGTTAAACCTCTCAACAAAGTCCTCGAATGAATCTTACTGAAATTATTTTAATATTCACAATCGCCCTTATTTTGGGTCTATTTTGGCAGATTAATCAGCTAAAAGAAAATCGCGCACAGGAAGACCAAATAGTTCACCTTAAGGAAAATTTGCAGGAATTACGAACTCGGATTGATTTGTTAATAGACGCTAATCGTTTATCTGGAGTTGATTTAAAAAATGATTTAAATCGTGATTTAGCTACTTTACGAACTACCCTGGTTGAGCAGCTTGAGGCGTCTGGGCGGGGAGTCAGGGAGACCTTGACGCAACGCCTTGCAGAGATTCAGCTTGATACCTCGAACAAGCTTGAGCAGATGCGCCAAACAGTCGATGAAAAGTTACACGCTACGTTAGAGCAGCGTCTTGGTGAGTCGTTTAAGCTAGTATCAGATCGTTTAGAGCAGGTACATCGTGGACTGGGTGAGATGCAAACTTTAGCAACAGGAGTGGGGGATTTAAAGCGTGTTTTGACAAACGTCAAGTCTCGAGGGACCTGGGGTGAGGTTCAACTGGGTGCTTTAATTGAGCAAACCTTAACTATTGAGCAATATTCTAAAAATATAGCGACTCGGCCTAATAGTAGAGATATTGTTGAGTTTGCTATCCGTTTGCCCGGGCAAGAAGAAGGTAAGCCAGTTTGGTTACCAATCGATGCAAAGTTCCCGGTAGAAGATTATCAACGTTTAACTGATGCTCAGGACCGGGCTGATTTACAAGAAATTGAATCAGCAGCTAAAGCATTAGAAACACGAATTAAGGCTGAGGCTAAGACGATTCGTGAAAAGTATATTGAGCCACCTTATACGACTGATTTTGCAATCTTATTTTTACCCACAGAAGGCTTATATGCTGAAGTTTTAAGACGTCAGGGTTTGCTGGAGTTACTGCAAAATGACTTTCGCGTAACGGTTGCTGGCCCATCCACTTTTTCAGCCATGCTAAATAGTTTACAAATGGGCTTTAAGACTCTTTCGATTGAAAAACGTTCTTCACAGATTTGGAGTACTTTGGGTCAAGTCAAGACGGAGTTTAGTAAATTTGGTGAGGCTATAGAGGCCACTAAAAAGCGTTTAGATGCAGCGTCAAAGCAATTCGAGGCGGTCGATATCAGAACACGTAAGATTAATCGTGCCTTAAGTAATGTAGAGGCGGTTTCAAGCAATTCATCGACTCTTTTAGCGATTGACTTAGATGATCCTGATGAGGATTCAAAACCAGAGGGAAGTTCAACTTAAATCCTCAATACCTAGGGATAGATCCTTTGATAAAGCGGTCTAAATAATCCAGGGACTATTTACCATGAATCATGACTCTCTTGAAAAGCTTGTACGATTAAAGATGCCCTTTGGGAAGCATGCTGGTCAATTATTGTGTGATTTGCCAGGTAATTATTTAGCATGGTTTGCTCGGAAAGGTTTCCCAAAGGGGGAGCTTGGGGAGTTATTGCATTTGATGCATGAGTTAGATCACAATCAAATAAGAGATTTGTTATTACCTTTAAAAGGAAAATAGTCACCTAATTAGAATTCTAAAAGGAGCACCCTAAGTACATTCAAGGTTGCAAAGCGCAATTAAAAGTCCTGACTTACTGGCGTTCAATTTTACGTAGGTTAATCACTTTTCGCCATTTATCCAGCTCATTCTCTACAAATAATTTGGTTTCTGCTGGCGTAGTGTGCGTTGGTTCGCCCCCCAGGTCGACTAGACGTTTAGCAACATCTTTATTTTCAATGGATTTTTTGACCCCTTGGTATAGTGCTTGGATAATCGGCTCTGGCGTGCCGCCAGTTGCAGCGATGCCAATATACGAGCTAACTTCATAGCCTGGAAGAGCTTCGGCGATGGTTGGTAGGTCATTGTAAATTTTAGATCTCGTTTTGGCAGTGGTGGCAATTCCTCGTAATTTATTACTTTTAATATAAGGCATCATTAATTGCGGCGCCTCTAATAAAAAATCAATTCTCTCACCCATGAGTTCAAGTATGGCTACATTGCCGCCTTTAGTCGGAATATGAACAGTTTCAATACCAGCCATGACATTCAACAGCTCAGAAGACAGGTGATGGATCGCTCCGATTCCGGATGATGAGTAATTTAATTGGCCAGGTTTTGCTTTTGCATAGGCAATCAATTCTTGTAAATTCTGATAAGGCGCACTGGGATGTACTGCCATTAGGAATGGGTAGGTAGTGATTAATGAGACCATCGTGATATCTTTGAGAGGATCAAAAAGTGGTGTTTTAGTTAGAGCGGCCTGCGCAGAGTAGGCGCCTGATAGTAGCAATATAGTGTAGCCATCAGGCTTAGCCTTCGAAACATAGTTAGAGCCGATCGCACTACCTGCGCCAGCACGATTTTCTACTAAGACAGGGACCTTTAATTCCTCTGATAAACGCTGGGCAATGAGCCGGGCAATAATATCCGCTGAGCCGCCTGGGGCAAAAGGACAAACTAAGGTGATCGGTCGATCTGGATACGACTGGGCAAAGGCGGTCGTATTTGTTATCAGTAAAGAAGTAATAAAGGCGGTAATGAACCTGCTTACCATTTTTCTGAGTAGGGTCAATGTCCAAAACTGTATTTGATTTGTTTGCATAGGTTATCTTAATTGATAGAGTTACTGATACAAGAATGATTAAGTGTAATACAACTGATTTAGTTCAACTAGTTTAGAGGGCCTAAAAAGACTTCTCCCATAAAGCTATCTGATTGGGATTCAATGGTGGTTGGCCACGTACTTGGGTTAAGCCCAAAAGTCCGCCGAAGTCCTGCAGGTCTGGGGTTGCCGTCCCAGCCAATCTGTTCTATTTCCCAATAAAATTGGACTAGATAACCATCTGGATCAATCGCATAAAAATGATGTCCAAGTCCTGGAGATAATTCATGCGGTATAGGCTGAATCGTAATCCCTGCATCTTTGAGGTAGTGATACATAGTCCGAAGTTGTTGATAACTTGCTACTTGCATTGCAAAGGCAAAGGTAGTGGAACTTGGATTCAGTCCAAGGATTGTTCGAAGTGCAGTAGGATAGATTGCTAGTGCGTGGTGCTCAGTATTTGA
>Ga0114962_10000434_pt1 | contig 37246 bp, 33 predicted proteins | sample C_130820_MF_Meta_FD_87017 | JGI IMG/M metagenome (GOLD analysis project Ga0114962, IMG submission 87017) | Freshwater microbial communities from Lake Croche, Canada to study carbon cycling - C_130820_MF_MetaG | ecosystem: Environmental > Aquatic > Freshwater > Lake | place: Lake Croche, Canada...
GGCCGGTAAGAAATTCATCGAAAGCCTGCGCGTCTTCAAGCACCTCGCCAACGTCGGCGACGCCAAGAGTCTGGCCATTCACAGCGCCTCCACCACCCATTCGCAGCTCAACGAGGCCCAGCAGCAGGCCGCCGGCATCACGCCCGACCTCATTCGCCTCTCGGTGGGCATCGAACATATCGACGACATCCTGGCCGATATCGACCAAGCCTTGGGATAACGGAGCGCCGACTGCGGAGGCAATTGGCGCTTGGCATGGCCGGTGGAGCGGATAGCTTGCGGCGCATGTCGGATTACGGATTGGACCTAGCTATTATCGGGGTATACTTCGCGCTGATCCTGTGGATCGGAGTGGCGTGCAGCCGACGCAACGGCAGTGTGGCGGATTTTGCGCTGGGCGGCCGCGCGATTCCATGGTGGGCGGTGCTGGCGTCGATTCTGGCCTCGGAGATCAGCGCGGGCACGTTTTTCGGCACGCCGGGCGAAGGGTTCCGGCTGCGCAACTTCACCTATGCCCAATTGATGCTCGGCTACCTGTTAGCCAGGGTGCTGGTCAGCGCGGTGTTCATTCCCGCCTACTACAAGCATAACGTGGTGAGCATCTATGAGTTTCTCGAGATCCGCTTCGGGCCGCGCACCCGCCGCATGGCCAGCGCGATTTTCCTGCTCACCCGCTCGCTGGCCAGTGGCTCGCGGCTGTGGGTGCCGACGCTCTTGCTGGTGGTCATCTGGAACCAAACGCACCCCGGCGAGCCCTTGGCGACCTGGCAACAATTCTGGTTCACCGGCGCGGCACTGGTGATCATTAGCTTGCTGACGGCCGCCTACACCGCCGTCGGTGGCATCAAGGCCGTCATCTGGACCGACGTGCTGCAAATCGGCGTGTTGTTTGCCGCGCTGGGTTTCGCCCTGTGGTATTTGCTAGGGCACATTCCCGGCGGCTGGGATGGGGCCAAACGCCACCTGCAGGGACCGAACGACCTGCGGCTGTGGCAGTGGCATGGCAGCGCTCCCGCGGCCACCGCCTGGGGGGGGATCAAAAGTGTATTGGCAACCGAGTACACGGTGTGGGCGGCGTTGTTTGGTTCCTTGTTTGTGACGCTGGCCACCCATGGCACCGATCAGGACATGGTGCAGCGCATGCTCACCGCGAAAAACCCGCGCCAAAGCGCCCTGGCCACCATTCTATCAGGCCTGGCGGATATTCCGGTGACCTTCGCCGTTCTAACGATTGGAATCCTGTTGGCCGTGTACTACGGTCATGTGGTCGACGATGTGCGGCTGCCGATGGCGGCGGGCCGGCCGGACAGCGCGCGGATTTTCCCCTACTTTGTGATTAATGTGATGCCCGGCGGTCTGCGCGGGCTGGTGGTGGCCGGGGTGTTGGCGACGACCATGGGCTCGCTGGGCACGGCGATGAACTCGCTGGCGACGAGTTACGCGCGGGATTTTCATTTCCGCTGGTTTGGCACCCCCGACGATGACCTCCAGCGGGTGCGGATCATCAAACTCAGCACCGTCGGCTTCACCGGGCTGCTCATTGCGGTGGGGCTGGCCACCGCCTACGTCAAGGCCTGCCATCCGGGCCTCAGCATCATCGGGATCATTCTCGGGAGCTTCGGTTATACCTACGGCTCATTGTTAGGCATCTTCATGGTTGGCTTGTTCACAAAAAATCGCGGCAGCGAGGCGGGCAATGTGCTGGCGATGACGGCCGGGATGGTGGCGGTGGCGATTTTGAGCAATCTGCCCAACGACCTCGCGGGCATGCTCAGCGGGCGCGACCTCTACGCCAATCCAGGCTGGCTGCCGATCATCGAATTTCCGTGGCGGATCTTGGCCGGCACGCTGGTGACTGGGTTGGTGGCGCTGTGTTTTAAGCGCGAGGTAAGGAGCCACCACATTCCTGTGGTGGTAGCGGAAGGGTGACCCATGGGTACGTGCTGAAGGCTCTGTGGCATGTCCGGTTCCTTCCACACGACGACAATAAAGTCGTCGCTCCATAACGGGCTACCCGCCCCGCTCAAATTCTTCATCCGTGCTATCCGTGTCATCCGTGGTTCCTTCCACCACGATCCCACATGGGCGAAGACACGACAATAAAGTCGTGGCTCCTTACTTGCGCATGGCCGTGGGGGGGCCGCAAATAACAAGAATTTTTGGAAAAGGGTGCTTGGCAGCGCGGACCAATCTGCTACGAATCAAAGCAATCAATAACCCAATGATTCCAGCTGGCAGTTTGGCTGAAGGTTTAGACCGTGAATCCATCAAGATCTCCTATCCACCCCCAACCTAACAACCTGCATGAACCCGGCTATCGCCTCCGATTCAGTTGCACCACTGTCCCCGCCGCTGACCCTGTGGGACAAGCTTGGCGGCCGCGCCCTCAGCGTCGCGATCATCCTGCACATGCTCGTCATCGCCCTCGGGGCCTTTTGGATCTTTCAAATCATCCAGCAGCCTGAGCCGCCGCGGGAACCGATCCACTGGGGCGAATCCGGCGGCGGCCCGCGTGGCGCGGATGTCGCGCGCCACGAGAAAGCCCTCAGAAAACTTATTCCCACCACCCAAACCAGACGCGTGGTAACCAAGAATGAGTTTGCGTCTTACGTCCTGCCGGAGCAGAGCGATCGCATCGGCCCGATGTCCCCGCTGGTCGCTCCAGGCGGCATTGGCAGCCCCAGTCCCGGCTCTGGTCAAGGCCCCGGCCATGGCCTCGGCTTTGGCCCGGGCCATGACCCCGGCTCGCTCAAAGGCCAGCATTTTTTCGCAGCACTGCCTATTACATGGCAAAAGCGTTGTGCCAAGGGCGACCGACTCGGCCGCATTCACGACAATGGCGGCACGCTTGCCTGCGAAGACGCCGTGGACAAGGGCCTGCGGTGGCTCAAGGCGAATCAGAATCCGGACGGTTCCTGGAGTGGCCAGAGTTCGGTGGCGATGACCGGATTGGCACTGCTGGCCTACTTCGGCCATTGTGAGACCCCGGCCTCCGAGGAGTTCGGCGAATCCTGCCTCAGCGGAATCACGTACCTCGTTAACATCGGTGTCAAAAATAACGGCCGCATCGCCGACAATTTCACCGCCAATCATTGGCCCTACGAACACGCCATCGCCACCTACGCGTTGGCCGAAGCCATGGTCTTCTGCAAGGAAATCCGGCAACCCGTTCCCTATCTTGACGAAGTCGCCACCCAAGCCGGCCAATTCATCCTCGACCACCAGCACGAAAGCGGCGGCTGGGCCTACGCCTATGCCAAAACCGGCGGCCACGCCGACGTGTCCGTCGCCGGCTGGCAACTCCAGGCCTTGAAAGCCTGCAGCCACACTGGTGGCAAATTCCAGGGCATGAACTCGGCCGTCAGCAAGGGCCTCAAATATCTGGCCACCTGCCAGAACGGCAACGGCGGCTTCGGTTACGCCGGGCCCACCTCCGGGGTCGCCGATTATTTTTCCCTCACCGGCGTAGGCATGCTCTGCAACCAGATGTGGGGCAAGGGCGGCGGCTCGGAGGTCCGCCACGCCGCCAAGTACGTCACCGCTAACACCCGCTTTGACTACAACGGCGCCAATTGCGATCTGTACGGCCACTATTACGAATCGCAGGCGATGATGCAACGCGGCGGCAATGATTGGAATCAGTACAACGCCCTGTTCCGCGACCAACTTCTCAACAACCAAGACGCTGACGGCTCCTGGAAAGTTCCGGGCGGCGGTCAAAAAATCCGCGCGGCAGTTCCGAGTTATACCAGCGACAAGACCTATCGCACCTGCCTCTGCACGTTGATGTTAGAGGTGTACTACCGCTTCCTCAGCACCGGCGCTGCCGGCCACGGCGATTCCTGAGGAAGTGCCACCAACAAAGCCCTGGGCACCACCGAAACCACTGAAACCACCGAAAATGTTTTCAAAAAACCGTAAAAGTTTGCAGAATGGCAAGAGGCGGCGGGTTTGCGGGTGAGGCGGAGTTGCTTTGGGCCGCATTTGGCTTTGACAATGGCCGCATGTGGCCATAAGATGTCCACATGAAAACCGCCACGGTCCGCGATTTGCGGAACAATTTTTCGGTGCTTGAGACATGGCTAGCCGAGGGTGAGCAGATTCAAATCAGGAAACGCGGTCAGCCGGTGGCGATGCTCACGGCCGTAGGGAGTGACGCGGCGTTGGCGCTGGCAAAACGCCCGGATTTTGCCGCGCGGAGGCGGGCGATCTGGGGAGATCGGGTTTTCAGCGAAGAGGAAACTGCACAAATGAAAGCTTATGAACTGGAGGGCCAGGAAGGATGAGAAGCTTTCCAGACACGTCGTTTTTGTGTTCGTTTTACCGGACGCAAGAGCATTCACCCAAAGTGGATGGGTATTTGGACGGGCACCCCGAAGCTCTTGAGGTATCCTCGCTACTGCTGTTGGAATTCCGCCAATCCATCCGTTTGCAAATCTGCTTGCACTCGCAGGATAGAACCAAGGGTTTTTCCCAGCATGAGGGACAAGCGATGTTGCGGGATTTGCAGGCTGACTTGCAGCGGCAGATTTTCCAGGTCGTGTCTGTGGACTGGTTGGCGGTGCATCAGCTTGCGGAGATGCTCAGCGCGAAGTTCACGGAGGCTCAAGGGCACCGGCTAGCGGATATTTTGCACGTCGCCACGGCGCTTTCCCTGGGGGCTGAGGAGTTTCTCACGTTCGACGCCCAACAGAAAACACTCGCCTTGGCAGAAGGAATGAAGGTTCCGTGGTGAAGGCCGGCGCTCCCTGCAAAAAGCTCCAGGGGATTTCCCCTTTTATTGACAGGCGTCCTGACAGCGGCGGCAGAATTTCTGGCGAAGGGTTGACGCCGGCGGCTGGATGGTGGCACGTTTGGCGCATGCAAGCCGACGCCGACCCCGCCGCCCCCACCCAGCCCCCAGCCGAAATTCCCGACGACGCCACTGAACTGGACCTTCGCTCCGGTGGCGAAGCCGCGGCGGTCGAGGGACCGGACCCATGGGAGGAACTTGAGCAGGAAGCGACCAAATGGCGGGAGATGGCCATGCGCAGCGCGGCGGAAATGGACAACCTGCGCAAACGCACGGCGCGCGACCGTGAAGACGCGATCCGCTACGCCAACCAACGCTTGCTTGAGGAGCTCTTGCCGGTCATCGACAATTTTGAAATGGGCATGCAAGCCGCGGGCCAGGACCCGCAGTCGATGATTTTCATCGGCATGGAAATGGTGCGCCGTCAGCTCAACGAGTTTCTCAGTTCGCAGGGCGTCGAGGAGATTGCCAGCAGCGGCCTGTTCGATCCGAACCTGCACGATGCGGTGGCCGAGGAAACTTGCAGCGCCGGCGAGGATGGCCGCATCCTGCGGGTGACCCGCCGCGGGTTCCGCTTGCGTGACCGCTTGTTGCGCCCGGCCAGCGTGGTGGTTTCCAAGCAGCCCGCCGCCGAGCCGCAAGCCCCAACCGAAGGAGTTGAAGCCTGAACCATGTCTGCCAAACGCGATTACTACGAAATTTTGGGGGTGGCCCGCGATGCCTCGCCGGAGGAGATTAAAAAAGCTTACCGCAAGCTGGCGGTGAAATTTCACCCGGATAAAAACCCGGGCGATCACACCGCCGAAGATAAATTCAAGGAACTCGGCGAAGCCTACGAAGCCCTCAGCGCCCCCGACAAGCGAGCCGCCTATGACCGCTACGGCCACGCAGCTTTCTCCGGTGGTGGCGGCGGCGGTGGTGGCGGCGGCTTCCACGATCCGATGGACATGTTCTCGCAGGTGTTCGGTAGCGCCTTTGGCGGCGGCTTCGAGGAATTCTTCGGCGGCAGTAGCCGCAAACAACAACGCTCCGGCAAACAACGCGGCAGCGACCTGCGCTACGACCTCGAAATCTCCCTCGAAGAAGCCGCCAGTGGCGTCGAAAAAGAACTCGAAATCGAACGCAACGTCCCCTGCGAGACCTGCTCGAGCAAGGGCTCGAAAGGCAGCGGCGGCGTCAGAACCTGTCAATCTTGCGGCGGCCGCGGCGTGGTCACCCGCCAAGCCGGCATTTTCCTCCAGCAAACGACTTGTCCCGAGTGCCGCGGTGCCGGTGAGACCGTGGCCGATCCGTGCCCGGTGTGCCGCGGCGATGGCCGCGTTCAGCGCCCCAGCCGCATCAAGTTGCGGATTCCCGCCGGGGTGGACACCGGTACGCGTCTGCGCTCTTCGGGCAATGGCGATGCGGGGGTGCGCGGCGGTGAAAGTGGCGATCTTTACGTATTTTTGCACGTCCGCGATCACGATGTATTTGAGCGCGATGGGGCCGACCTGTTCTGCGAGGTGCCGCTGCCGTTCAGTGTTGCCGCTTTAGGCGGTGAGTTGAAAGTGCCCTGCCTCGACGGGCGCTCGTCGATTAAAATCCCGGCTGGGACGCAAGGAGGCACGGTGTTTCGGCTGCGCGAAAAGGGGATTTTGGCGTTGTCGACCAAGCGCCGTGGTGACCTTCACGTCCGCGTGCAGGTCGAGGTGCCGACCCGCCTCAACAGTGAGCAGCAAGACAAACTCCGCAACTTCGCGGCTTCCATCGGCGACCACAATTCACCCATGCAGGAAGGGTTTTTCCAAAAAACCAAGCGGTTCTTCGATTTGTAGATAAGACTCAAGACAAGAGGAGATCGCGAGTCCTACAAAAACGACCCATGAAAAAAGTTATTCCAGGACAAAGGGTGGGATTTTTCAGGGAAGAGGAATGAAAACTGGATTTGAACAGAAGGAAACCAAGCCTCATCTCCCCTTCGTTCCCTTTGTTCTCTTCTGTAGAGAACCTCGCGAGGAATCGTGAGCTAGAAAACGAGGATGAAACATGGAAGCTTTTCTTGGAATGTGATATGCAGGATTTGTTGAATTCGTGAGGGCGCACAAATGGTGACGCGCCGGCTAAAGCCAGCGCTCCGCCGCGCCTCTTTCTTCTCTTGTGTCTTGAAGTCTTGTGTCTTGAAGTCTTCTTGGCAGTCTTGGCTTGGCAGTGGGGGCAAAGTGGGATGTGATGGGGCGCGATGATCTCAATGACGGAGGGGCATCCGCTGCCAGGGTTCTGCGATGCGGTGAAAGACGCCTTTTCCAAAAAAGGCGTGCTGGCGAAGTCGCGCGATTTTGAGTACCGTCCGCAGCAACAGGAGTTGGCGGTGGCGGTGGCGGAGGCCTTGATCAACGCCAGCTCGCTGGTGGCGGAGGCGGGAACCGGGGTGGGCAAGTCGCTGGCGTATTTATTGCCGGCGGCGCGGTTTGCGATGGAGACGGGGAGGAAGGGGGTGATTTCGACGCACACGATCAATTTGCAGGAGCAATTGGTGCGGAAGGACATTCCGATTGTGCGCAAAATCTTGGGGGATGATTTCCCGGTGGTGTTGTTGAAGGGTCGGCAAAATTACTTGTGTCCGCAACGCTTGCGGCGGGCGCTGGAGCAGACGGACGATTTGTTCACGAGCACGGAAAACGCGGAGTTGGAGACTTTGCGCAAATGGGCGGAAAGCACCCGCGACGGGACCTTGAGCGATTTGAAGTTTCAGCCGCAGCCGAAAGTCTGGCTGCAGGTGTGCAGCGAGGCGCACCTGTGCACGGCGCGTAGTTGCGGGCCGCGGGGAAATTGTTTTTTCCAGGAGGCGCGCAAGGCAGCGGCCGATGCCCGGCTGGTAGTGGTCAATCACACGTTATTTTTTGCCTTGCTCAACAAGGACGTGGAGCCGGACGAGGACGAGGATGGCGAGCCGGCACGCGGGAAAATCCCCGGCTTTTTGTTTCCCAACGATTTCGCCATCCTCGACGAGGCGCACACCATCGAACAGGTAGCGGCGGTGCAGTTGGGCCTGCGGCTGTCGCAGTCCGGCCTGCGCTTTGACTTACAGCGGCTCTACCATCCGCGGACACACAAGGGCTTGCTCAAGGCGTTTCAGAAGGCCTCCGCCATGCTCGCCGTGGAGGAAACCCTCACTGAGGTGGAGCGGTTTTTCCAACGGCTGGGTGACACGACCCGCTTCGGCGATTTTTCCAAGGAATGCCGCATCCGCGAACCGGAGGTCGTCTCCAACACCCTTGCCGAGCCGCTGCGCAGGTTGTGGTTAGAAGTCGATGCGCTGGCGGCGGACGTAGAAGCCGAGCCCACGCGGGCCGAGTTGCAGGACGCGTCGCGGCGCTTGCGTGAGATGCACGGCTCGTTGGCGGTATTTCTCGAGCAACGCGACGAGCACAGCGTCTATTGGGTGGAGCGCAGCGGCCGCGACGAGACGCAATACACGCTGCACGCCGCCCCGGTGAATGTGGCCGAACGCTTGCGACCCTTGTTGTTCACCGGGAAAAAAAGCCTGGTGCTCACCAGCGCCACCCTCGGCGTCGGCGACCCAAAACTCGAGTACTTTCGCGGCCGGGTCGGCGCCGAGCGGGCCCGCGCCGTGTGCATCGGCAGTCCGTTTGATTACCAGCGGCAAATGCAGGTGCGCATTTACAAAAGCGTGCCGGACCCGGGCACGCCGCGCTACGACGAATTGTTAGCCGAAGGGATACGCGAGGCGGTCACTGCGAGTGCCGGCCGGGCGTTCGTGTTGTTCACGAGCTATCGGACGATGCGGGATGCGGCGCAACGCTTGGCCGGGTATTTCCAAGGCAAAAACTGGCGCTTATTCGTGCAGGGCGACGGCTTGCCGCGGCACCGCATGATTGAGGAATTCCGCGAGGACGGCCACAGCGTGTTGTTTGGCACCGACAGTTTTTGGGCGGGAGTGGATGTGCCGGGCGAGGCGCTGTCCAATGTGGTGGTCACGCGCCTGCCGTTTGCCGTGCCGGACCATCCGCTGGTCGCCTCGCGGCTGGAGGCCATCGAGGCCGCCGGGGGCAATCCGTTCATGGATTACTCGGTGCCCGAGGCGATTCTCAAATTGCGCCAGGGGGTCGGCCGCTTGATCCGGACCCAGCGCGATCACGGGTTGGTGTGTATACTGGACAAGCGGATCCTAACGAAACGCTACGGAGCGCAGTTTCTCAAGGCCCTACCCGACGCGCCGGTGGAAGTGATTGGCTGAGCGCGGGGCGAGCCAACTGAGTATTGGGGTACGACAGTCCAAGACGACCCCAGATTAAGGGATTACACAGATTACACGGATTGAAGAAATGCCTTATGGAATGAGTATAATCAGTGCCATCAGTGGTTCAATTCCCCCGATCTATCCCGCGCTGTCCCGCCCACATCCCAGCCCCATTCTTCATCCGTGTAATCCGCGTAACCTCTTCCTCCGTGGTCATCTTTGCCGCGCATTACCATTCAAGCCCACAATTCACTTCACAGAGGTAATGAGCCCAGCTGCGCCGGTGGAAGTGATTGGCTGATGGCCTGTTTGAGCAAGCCGCAGTCCCATTGGCCGGGGGCGGTGGGGGTGCTGCCCAGATAGCCGTAGTTGAGGGCGCTGCCGCATTGGGCGCAGAGCAGGCGCGAGGCCGGGGCCCATGCTCCCATGCCCATGGTGGCCAGCGGCAGGCCTTGCGGGCTGAGTTGGAACTCGGCCAAGCGCAACACGTCGGCGAGGGTGTTGAGCTGTGCCGCCACCTTGAACACGGCGGCTCCGGCCGCGCGTGCCTGTTGCGCGGCTTCTACCAACACTGCGGTCGTCGGCAGTTTTTTAAAATCATGGAACGAGGCGATCCAGGGGATCCCGCGGCGGCTCGCTTCCGCCAGAATGTCGCCCATTGTCTCATGGCTGGCCAGTTCGACGTCGATGTACGCCGCGTCGTCGAGCGCCGCGGCCAACAGTGAACTGCGTTGCGCAGCGTCCAGACCCAGCGCGCCTCCCTCGTCGGAGCGCCGCGCGGTGAACAGCAAGGGCACGCCCGCAAGCTGCTGCCAGAGCGCCCGCGTCGGCTCCACCCCTTGCGCCAGCATCACATCCAGGCGGATCTCCGCCACGTCACAACGTTGCGCTATGCCGCCTGCGGTGGCCTCACGCAGGGCCGCCACATCGCCAAAACTGCCCACCACCCACGCTTGACCCGCCAGAAATGCTGTTTGCGCATACGCCATGCCTCATTGATGGACGCTCCCAGCCCGGGCGTCAATCGTAGGCAGCAAAGGCCGGGATTTACTTCCCGGAAAAACTTTGTGGTAATTGACCTTTTGGCTGGTCAACCCGGTATTGGGTTTCCTAGTGTTGAGGAAATTCACCGCCAATGAACCCCAACATTTGTCAATCCGCGTTTCTCGCCCTCACGGGTGCCATCGCCTTTCTATCACCCTGTGCAGCGTACGGAGCCGGGGCCTATAAAGTGGATGTGACGGAAAAGCCCAAGTCCGAGGATGTCGTATCGCCGGAATTCAGCGGGGTGAAGGGCAAGCCGTTCAAGGGCAAGGATTGGCTTGAAATGGAAGCCAGGATCAAGGTGGACATGGCGCCGGAACCCAAGAACAAGACTTGCGACAGCCTGAGCGTGAAGTGGTACGTCGCGGTGGAAAATCCCGGCAAGCCAGGCACTTTTCTCAAGCTGACCAAGGAAATTGAATACGTCAATGTGCCGCTCAAGGAAGATGTGTATTGCTCGGTGTACATTTCTCCGGCTTCGATTCGCCGCCTCACCGGCTTCGAACGCAGCGGCAAGCGGGCCGTCAAACTCATTGGCTTTGAGGTGCTCATCGATGGCAAAATCATGGCCAGTTCGACCGACAAGGCGGGCAAGGAGAATTGGTGGACAGCGGCCTCCTCCGCCATAGCCGAGAGCACTGCGGTGCCCTTGCTCAACAAGATGGAGACCCCTTTTGCGGGTCTCTGGTGGGATCGCTACGCCGAAATCAAGACCAAGGCCGAAACCAAGTCCGAGACGAGTCCCTGAGGTTGCCGTCCCGCAATTTGCTATTTTATTATTGCATCGCCTCCGCTACTTCTCCCTTTATCGCTCCGCATCATGGCTGACACACTGACCACCATCGCACTCAATATTGGTTCCCAGCGCATCGGGATGGCGGTTTTTGAGACCGCGAAGAACGGTGGACTGTTGCTCAAGTCCTATGCGTCAGAGACCATTGTGGCGGATCCTGCGCTCGAGTCGTCGCGCAGCGGCCAGACGCGGGTGGCGGTAGCCGATCTGGCACAACGCCTCAAGGTGAGTCGATCCAAGGTGCGCTATGCCATCTCCGGGCAGGCGGTTTTCACGCGGTTTGTCAAATTGCCGCCGCTGCAGGACGACAACATCGAGCAACTGGTTGCTTTTGAAGCCCAGCAGCATGTGCCATTTCCGATCAACGAGGTGGTGTGGGATTACGAGATAATCGAGGGGACGGGCGACAAGGAAGTGGTCATCGTCGCTATCAAGAGCGAGGCTCTCGATGAGATCAACGCCTCAGTCAACGAGTGTGGGTTATCCACCGCGGAGGTGGACGTGGCACCGATGGCGCTGTTCAACGCGTTTCTCAATTCCTACGGCCAGCCACAGGAACCGGTGTTGCTGATTGATATCGGTGCCAAGACGAGCAACCTCCTCTATTTGGAGGGTAAACGGTTTTTCACCCGCAGCATTCCGGTGGGTGGGACGGCGGTTACCTCAGCTATTGCCAAGGAATACGGGGTTTCCTTTCTAGAGGCCGAGCACCAGAAAATTACTCATGGCTTGGTCGCCTTGGGCGGCGGCCACACCGAGCAACTCGATGAGTCGGTGGCAGCGCTGGCGATGGTCATTCGCAATGCGCTCACGCGCTTGCCCTCCGAGATTGCACGTACCACCAACTATTACCGCAGTCAGCACGGCGGCAACGCGCCGAAGCGGATCTATCTGTGTGGCGGCGGCGCCAATTTGCCATACACCCTCGAGTTCTTCGAAGAAAAACTCAACCTGCCCATCGAATTTTTCAATCCCCTCAAGACCCTGGCCGTCGGCAAGGGGGTGGACACGGCCCTGCTTCAACGCGAGGCTCACTTGATGGGTGAGCTCGTCGGCTTGGGCCTGCGCGGCATCGGCAAGTCCGCCATCAATATCGACCTGGTGCCCGCCGTGGTGGAACAAATTCGTGCTGCCGACCGGCGCAAGCCCTTGCTGATCGGGGCGGCGGCGGTTTTCATAGCGGGAGTGGCCACATGGTCGGCCTTGCAGATGGTGGCGGCGGGTCGGGCACAAGACAAGACTCGCACCATGCAGGAGAGCAGCGAAACGTTGGCGCCTTTGGCCGACGATATTGGCAAACTGTTGAAGACCCAGGAGGCGCTGCAAGCGGTGGCCAGCAACTTCACCACGGCGGAGGCGGATCACGCGTTCTGGCCGGACCTGTTGTCCGAATTAACCGGGGCCTTGGCCAGTGATGCGGTGTGGATCACCGATCTGGAGCCGCTCAAAGACTTCAATGCGCTCGATCCTGACCCCAAACCGCCGGCTATCAACGGCAGCCCGGTCGTCAAAGCCGATTTCGCCAGCGGTACTTACGGCAGCAGCGGTTTCACCGAGCTGACGCGCGGCGAGCAAGCTGAGATTCCTGCCAAGGGGACGAAAAGCCCAGCAACAGCCCCCAGCACAGGGGCCGTCAACGCAGTGCGAATCCGCGGATTTTGGCGTGAAAACCCCGACAGTCAGAATGCGGTGTCCAAGTTGCTTAAGCGCTTGCGTGACAAACCCGGGGCCTTCAGTTTCACCGTCACCGGGGCGGATCACAAACCCATCGCGCTCAAGGACGAACAAATCCTCAAGGTCAATCTGGCTTCCGCCGACGGCGGCGAGTTGGCCTTTCCATTTACCATTACGCTGCCCCTCGCCCGTGAGGTGCGCATCAAGTAACCCCAAGCACTTTCCCGCCACCCGTATTTATGAGTTGGATTAAGGATAATAAATTTAGCGCCATTCTGGGAGGGCTTACCCTGTTAGTGGCGATCGTGCTGTTATACATCGGCCTGCTCTATCACGGGCGCTACACCAAGGCCTTGGATAACTACACCGCCGCCGCCGACGACGTGGGGGTGTTTGAAAAAACCCCGCTCTATCCGAGCTTGGAAAACCGTGCGGGCAAGACCAAGGCGCTCAACGAGTACCGTGCTGCCATTGGCAACCTGGCGACTGCGTTTGACAAGTTCCGGCCCAAGCCGCTCCAGAACATCGCGCCACAGAGTTTTACCGATCACGCAAAATCTGCTCAGGAAGAGGTGGTCAAGGCATTTGAAGCCGCCGACGCCAAGTTGCCCGAGGTGCCCGATGGCTTTCTCCTAGGTTTCGAGCCCTACACCAAAGAGTTGCCCCGCGAAGAGGCCACCGGGCTGCTCGACTATCAACTCGGCGCAACCAAGGAATTGTTGCTCTCACTGGCCAAGGCGGGCGCCTCCCAGCTCCAGAACTTGTACCGCCCGAAATCCCCCGAGGAAGATGGCGAAAAATGGCCGGGAAGTCCCACGGATGCTGCCCGCTCTTTCCCCATCGAACTCACGTTCCGCGGGCCCGAACACTCGCTGCGCGACTTCCTTTCCTCGATCGTTAAATCACCTAACTATTTCTTCGTCGTGCGCAGCTTGCGCATCATGAACGAAAAATCCGCCGCGCCCAACGCCAAGGATGCCAAGTTTGAAGCCCCGCCAGCCCCGGCGGGTGCCGCCGGTAAAGCTGCAGACCCATTCGGGGGGATTAGTGGCTTCACCCTGCCTTCCGATGAGCCTGCCGCTACCCCAGCGCCAGCCAAGCCTGCTGCCACCCCTGCACCAGCCAAGCCCGCTGCCACCCCCGCGCCGGTGAAGCCCGCCGTGCCAGGAGCGGTGAGGCCTCCTGCGGCAGCAGTGCCAAGGACGCCAGCGGTGCCAGTTCGTCCGGTCGTCGTAGCGCCGCCGCGGGCACCTGCGGTGGTGGCAAAGCCAGCTGCCGCGGCGGTGGATTCCAGTCGCATTCTCAATCGGGTTCTCGGCAATGAAGAACTCGAGGTATTCCTGCACATTGATGTGTTGGAGTTTCTTCCGGTCAAGGCGCTGCCTGAAGTGCCAAAATCCCAACCCTGATACCAGCCTCTCCGCCCACCATGTCCTGGCTCTCTCAGAATTACGAAAAGGCCGCCCTCGGCGCTGCCGCCGTCGCCGCCCTCGGCTTTGTCTGCTTGGGTTGGTCCAAGGTCGGCAACGTCGCCGAGGATTTCAACGTCAACACCCAAGGGGGCGGCAACAATAATCCCGCCGTCGCCAAGGCGGATTTGGTCGCCAAAGCCGTGTCCTCGCTGAGCCTCAACCGCCCGTGGACCCAGGCGAAAGTGGAGGACCGACTGGTGGATTTGTTTACTGGCGTTCAACTGTTCATTGCACGTGATCAGCCGGGCAAGGCCGTCGATCTCTACAAAAGCCCACCCATCCATTCCCCCATTCCCAACCTCTGGTGGATCCAAAACGGGCTGGACCCGGGTTTCGCCGATTCGCCAAGCCGCGATGCCGATGATGACGGCTTCACCAATCTCGAGGAATTCCTGGCCAAGACCGACCCCAAGGATCTCAAGAGCCATCCGCCGCTCATCAACAAGTTGAAGTACGAGAAGGACGAGAGCCTCAATTGGTATGTCCGCCCCGGGTTTCCCGACGGCGACTCCTTCACCTTCAATTACGGCGATACCCAGGCTGGCCGCAATCGAACCAAAACCGGCGTCACCGTTAAACCCGGCGAATTGTTCTTCGCCGATGGCGTGATGAAAGAGCGCTTCAAATACCTCGGCATGGACAAACGCATGGAAATGAATCCATCCACCCACACTCAGATGGAAGTGACCTATGCCAAAATCGAGGACCAGCTGCCTAATAAAAAAGGCGTGGTATACGAAATCCCCCAATTTTCCGAAGGTCGCGCCCAGGAATTTTCCAAATATGACCGCAGCGCGCTGCTGAGCTTGGAAGCCATCGGCAACGAAGGCAAGCAGGAGACCATCAAGGAGAATACCCGCTTCGGCCTGCCCTTCGACAGCCCCAAGAAAGATTATCTGCTGAAAAAAGTCACTCCTGATGGCGTCGAGGTCGAGTACACCGACCCCCTCAGCGGCGCCAAAAAGTCCGTCTCCATCCATAAAGGCGCCTTCCCCGACAAGGCCCCGTGAATATTTTTTTGAGAAATCCCTTTTCAAACATCACAAACACCGTCAGAAAACGCCAGCCAATCATGCAAAAATCGCCCATGTATCGATCCAGTCGCGCTGCCATCGCATTGATGTCAGTGGCCGCCGCCATGCCAGTCGCCATCACCGTCGTCAACGCCGGGGAGGGCGCGGGCTCTGCTCAATTCAGTGCCCTTGCGGAAAAAGAGATCGTTCGTCGTCAGCAGAACGTCACTGAAGCCGATCGTCTCTTGGTCGAAGCTCGCGCTGCCTATGGCAAGCACGATTATCAGCAAGCATACGACAAGTGCAAAGAAGCGCTCAGCGTGTTGCCTGATGCTCCGATGCTTGCCGACCGCCATACCGCCATTACCAACCAGCTTGCCGATGCCAGCGTGGCGTTGGCGCAGCAGTTCCGCCGTCAGGGCGGCGATGCGAAAAAGGGTGACAAGGGCAGCTATGAGGATGCGCGGGTGTTGCTCGAAACCGTGCTGAAAGAAGACCCGGGGAATGTGCTCGCCAAGCGCGAGATGGGCTTTTTGGAGGATCCGATTCGTACCAATCCCGGCCTCGACTACAAACACACCCAGGATGTGGACAAGGTTCGGCGCAGCCTCTACACCGCGGAAGGCTTCTATAACCTCGGCAAGTTTGACAAGGCTAAGGAAGAGTACGAAAAAGTGCTGCGCGTCGATCCATATAACAGCGCCGCCCGCCGTGGCATGGAAAGCGTCGCCGGCGCTAAATCGCGCTATTATCGCGCCGCCTACGACCAGACCCGCGCCGAATTGCTTTCTGAAGTGGACAAGGCCTGGGAGTTGTCGGTTCCTGCTGACACGCCGGTGGGTGGTGTCGCCGGCCCCGGTCGCCCAACGGTGAGTTCCGGCATCGCCTACATCAACGAAAAGTTGCGCCGCATCATCATCCCCAACATCAACTTTGATGACATCACGGTGGAAGAGGCCGTCGATTTCCTCCGCCTGCGTGCCGCTGAACTCGATTTGCTCGAACCTGATCCCGCTCACAAAGGCGTCAACTTCCTCGTTCGCAAGCCGCAAGCCGCAGCGGCTGGCGATGCCGCTGTGGACGCGGCACCTGCCGAAGGCGCTCTGGGTGGGGGTGCCAGCCCCGGTTCCATCCGCATCAAGTCGCTGCGCCTCACCAACATTCCGCTTGGTCAAGCCCTCAAATACATTTGCGACCAGACGAACCTGCGCTCCAAAGTGGACGATTTTGCAGTGACCCTGGTGCCGCGCACCGAGACAGGCAATGAGATGTTCACCCGCACCTTCCGCGTGCTGCCGGGCTTTTATGAGACGCTGGCTTCCGGCGCAGGTGATGAAGGTGGCGCTGCCGCCACCGCTGATCCCTTTGCCGGCGGGGCCGGCGCAGGTGCCGAAAAAAAGGGAATCACCGCCCGCAAGCCAATCATCGAACTGCTTAAGAAAATCGCCACCTTTGGCGATGGCAGTACCGCCACCTTGGGTTCCAGCGGCTTGCTGGTCACCAACACCAGTGCCGAACTCGACAAGATCGAGCAATTCGTCGAGGCCAACTCGAACAGCCAGCCCAAGCAAGTCAAGATTACCACCAAGTTTGTTGAAGTCACCCAGGATAATAACGACGAACTGAGTTTCGATTGGCTCGTCACTCCCTTTGGCCTCAGCAACACCGTATTCGGCAGCGGTGGCACCACCGGTAGCGGTCAGGCACGCACCGGTGCCGACATGATTAATCCGGTCAATGGCGTGTCGATCCCGGGGATTCCCACCAACCCGGTGAATAACGTGGGTAATTTGATGACCAACGGCGAGCGCAGTGGTACCGGTGCGATCAATGGCAACAGCATCGATTCCCTACTCAACAACCCGCTGCGCACCTCCAGCACGACCAAGGTGGCGCCGGGGATTGCGGCGGTCACCGGCCTGTTCTCGGGCGGTCAGGTTCAGTTGATCATGCGCGGCCTTGCCCAGAAAAAGGGTGCCGACCTGATGACTGCGCCGTCGGTCACGGCCAAGAGCGGCCAGAAGGCGACCATTCAGATCATTCGTGAGTTTATCTACGCTACCGAATATGAACCCCCGCAGTTGCCCCAAGGCAGCAACGGCGGCGGTAACGGCGGCGTCACGGGTACCAGTGTTGCGGCTCCCATGATTGCCACTCCGGCCACCCCTTCTGCGTGGGAAACCCGCAACACCGGCGTCACCCTCGAAATCGAACCGACCGTACAAACAGACAACTACGTCATCGACGTGCGCTTCGTGCCAGAAATTGTCGAGTTTGAAGGGTTCATCAACTATGGCAGTCCGATCAAGTCACCGTCGGTTGATGTCTTCGGCAATCCCACCACGGTGGTCCTCACGGATAACCGGATCGAGATGCCGGTGTTCTCCACCCGCCGGGTCAATACCTCGCTGTCCATCTATGACGGCTACACCGTCGCACTCGGCGGTTTGATTCGCGAGGATGTGCAGAACGTTCAAGACAGCGTGCCGATCTTCGGCTCAATTCCGCTCATCGGGCGCTTATTCCAGTCTAAGGCCGAGAAACGCCTCAAGAGCAACTTGATCATCTTCGTCACAGCCCAGATCATCGATGCCACTGGCCGCCCGCTGCGTGGCAGCGAACCGAACGCGACGCCAGCCGCCGAAGCTGCTCCTAGCGCGTCAGGCGAAGTCCTGCCTCCGCTGCAATAAGCCTGCGGCTCCCAGTATATTTATCAGGGGTGGGGAGCAATTCCCCACCCCTGATTTTTTCGTTGCGAATGGCTTGTCAGATATATGGCTGACTGCTAGATGAATTGCCGCCATGGCAAGTATTGGAGCGATTTCTTTCCCCCACAACGGCTTCGATGCTGTCATTTTCGATTGTGACGGCACCTTGGTCGATTCGATGCCGACGCATTTCGAATCCTGGTGCGAAGCACTGGCAAAATTTGGTGCGGGCGGTGTGTTGCGTGAAGATGTATTCTACGCCATGGGTGGCCGACCCTCGCGCGATATCGTCTTGGAGATCAATGATCTCTACGGCTTCAAGCTCGACCCCGATGCCATCGCGCTGGCCAAACGCGAGGCCTACTTCAAACGCCTCGCCTCCATCACTTTGATCGACGAGGTCGCCGCCTTTGCTCAATCCCTGCGCGGCAAGGTGCCCATGGCCATCGCCTCAGGTAGCAACCGCCAGGTGGTGGAAAAAACCCTTCAATTGTTAGATGTGTCCGACTGGTTCGATGAGGTGGTGACTTCCGATGATGTGGCCGAAGGCAAGCCCGCGCCGGATGTGTTTTTACACGCCGCAAAATTGCTAGGAGTGACTCCGCTCAAGTGCCTGGTGCTGGAAGACGCAGCACCTGGCATACTGGCCGCGCAACGGGCCGGTATGCAGGTGCTGGCTATTCCAATGACCCTGTGCTACCAATCAAAGGTCAGCCCGGCATAAAGCCCGGTGCCCGCGCCTTTGATCGGCCCATTCCAGCGGTCATTGTACAATTCGTAGCTCTGGTTGAACAGGTTTTCGACGCGGGCGTGGAGCTTTATTTTATCAGTTAGTTGATAGGAACCATAAACCCGCGCCAGCGTGTAAGCCTGGATTGGATCGCCCGCAAACGCGTGCTCGGACAAATGGGACATGCCCACGCCGATCATGGATTTGGTGGTGGGTTTCCAATCGATGGAAGCGGTGACGGCATTGCGGGGTTGCTCGGCGAGGGATTTTTCCAAGAGCGTCCACGCCACCCGGTAGTTGATAGTGCAGTCCAACCACCCGCCGCTGAAGCCGGCTTCGAGCCCTTCGGTGGTGGTAGTGCCGGGTAGGTTGACCATTTGGCCCATCATACTCGGGAACGGATAGGGGACATACTTGATTTGGTCTTTGATCTGGTTGCGGAACCAGGTGAGTTCCAGTTGATGGTGCTCGGCGAGTTTTTGGGTGATGCCAAGGTCCCAACCGAGGGCGTCGGTGGCGACGAGATTTGGGTTGGCTATACCATAGTCCGAGCCATAAATATCGAGGAAGCCGGGCGCGTGGTACGAGGTGCCGACGCCGCCGCGGAAGGTGGTGTCAGTCTTTGTTAGTTGATAGGCCGAGCCGACGCGCCAAGTCAGTTGGCTGCCGAAAGTGTCGTAATCTTCCCAGCGCAGCGCGCCACTGGTGGTTAGGTCCGTAATGGGGGTCCATTCCAGTGCGGCACCCGCGCCACATCGGTTATCGGTGTGGGGGTTGGTGGGGGTAGACGTGCTCGCAAACGAGTCGTGATTGTAAAAGGCGGTGGCTAGCAACAGGAGTTGGTCGTTGATGACGATGCGCTGATCGGTGGACGCGGCGGTGGCACCGAAGTCGCTGCTGTAGATGGAGGGGTGGTAGTCGGCGTGGTAGTACTCCTGCTGGTGGCCGATTTGGAAGTGAGTGGTCCAGCGGGCGGAAATGACTCCGGTGGCGTACACGGTCGCGAAGTTCTCGTTGACGCGGTCATCGTCAAGATAGACACCGTCTTGAAAAAAATTATCGAAGCCGCGGTAGGTGGTGCCGAGGGTCCAGACCTTGTCGAGTTTGGCCTCCACGCGCAGGGCCGCCGAGCTTTGGTGGAAGTTCTGGTAAGATGCGTCATTGGCAGTTTGTTCATAGCCGCCGGAGACGAAGTAGGATAGCGGCCCCACCTCGCCCTGGTGCATGGCATTGACGGAAAACGAGCTGAAAGAGCCGCCTTCAGCGGTGAGCGAGCCGTGGGGTGTGCCGCTGCCGCGCGGGGTTTCCATCCACAACACGCCACCGACACTTTCTGCGCCATAGATCGCGCCTTGCGGGCCACGCAAAATTTCCAGGCGGCCAATGTCATAGACCCGGCTGGCAGCAAGCAGGTTGCCCAGCGGAGAAGACGAGCCCCCCAAACTCATGCCGTCCACTACCAACTGTGAATAGGGGGTAGTGGTGCCACGAATGTTCAAGGAACTCACAGCACCGGTCTGGCCGCTGGTGGAGGTGGCAATCACGCCCGGCGCTTCATTGAGCGCCTCGCGGAATTGCCTCAAGCCGCGGGCTTCGAGGTCCTGTGGGTCGAGCAACGTCACGCTGGAGGTGACGCTGGAGGCGGGCTGCGGGAAGCGCAGAGCCGAGACGACCAAGGGGGTTAAGTCATTCTCCACTTCGGCGCTCGCAGTGAGCGGCAACAGGAGGGCGGCAAGTGCCAAGGCACAACGATATTCGCCTCGGAGAGGCATTTGGGGGTATCTCATTTGTTAGCATTCAATAGTCTGTAGATCGCAGACGGATGAAACGGCCCTTCAGGCTGGTGCTCTGGCTGTTTTTGCTGCTGACGCAACAAAAAATCACAGTGGCGATACCGCTCCGGAATAGGCCCCGGCAACACAAACTGTGTCGCCGGCGCGGGCACCGGATTTCCCATTCATTGACTGCCCGAAAAAACGGGCCACCTGAAGAGGCCAGCGGATCTCCCGCTGACGTGGCGACCCTCACTCGCGAGTTGCCGCAGCCGCAACCACCAAGCAATTGATGCGCAGCAATTGCGGGAAAGCCGCAAGCTTGCAAGACGCAAGACAAGAGCAGATGAAGAAGCACTGCGCTCTCTTCACTTGCGTCTTCCAGTCTTGTGTCTCGTTCACCTCAACGGTCTTTTGTGCCGGTTTTCGAGCCGCCGCAGCTTGCGGGATCTTGCCACGAAATCTTTCCGAGCTTGACCTTGGCAGCGGGCGGGCGTTGGTTGGTGCGGCATGTACCGTCAAGTTCTCAAATCCAAGATCCATCGGGCGATGATTAGCGCCGCCGACGTGGATTATGAAGGCAGCATTGAAATTCCCACCGATCTGATGGAGGCGGCCGACCTGTGGGAGGGCGAAAAAGTGCTGGTGGCATCCATCACCAGCGGCAATCGCCTCGAAACCTACGTCCAACCCGGAAAACCCGGCACCGGCCACATCATCATCAACGGGGGGGCCGCACACCGCATCAAAAAGGGCGAACGGGTCGCCATCATGGCTTTCGCGCTGTCGCAGGCTCCGCTGGTGGCCCGCAAACTCTTGCTGGATGAGACCAATCAGGTGATTCGCGCCGCTCGCTGAGTGGCGGATTGCGGGCGCTTGGATAGAGCTTGGAAATGGCGTTGACGCGACCTGCGGATTGTGTCAGTTTCACGTAGTATGAAGCCGATTCCGTTTTTGTCTGCCGCCGTCGCGCTAGGTTTAGTCGCTTGTGATACCATCAATGCGCCGATTTCCGGCGGCGATTTCAATCCGCTGTTGCCACCTGGCAGCGGGACGAGGCTGGCGGACACGCCAGTGCCTTTGAAACCCGGCGACCACGTCCGCGCCGTCGTGGACAACAGCGCGTTTTTCAAGCAGCTGCCGCAAGGGGATTCCGACGCCGACAAGACCCTGCCTCTGGACACCCCGATGAAAGTGATCCGGATTGCGGGCACCTATTTGCAGGTGGAACTCGATAGCAGCGGCGAAGTCGGCTACGTGCCTTCCGTCATGGTGGCCGATCGCAATGCCCGGCCCACCCCCGCAACGGCTTCCCCCGCCGCGGTCCAGGTCTATCCGCCGCCGGCCCCGCTGCCTGCCGTCGATCCAGCCGGTCTCCCGCCGGAGGGCGCGATTCCTACAGTCATGGATCCGGCGGGTGAGTAAGTGCCATTAGTCCCTGCCGAATTGGTAGCGCAGGACACTCAGGCAGTAGAGGCTGGCGGTTTCGACACGCAGCACAATGCTGCCCAGAGAGACGGGCAGGAAGCCGGCCACGATGGCCGCCGCCGTTTCGTCAGGAGAAAAATCGCCTTCCGGTCCAATGAGCAGGGTGGCGTGGGTGGTGGCGGGGTATGCCTGAAGCACGTCGCGCAACGGGCGGGCGGCAGGGGCCAGCGAGGCGATGAGTTTGAGTGAGGAGGGCGGGGCTGCCAATACGGTTGGCTCAATACTTTTGGTGGTTTGAACAGAGGCGGCGGGCAGGATGCCCGGGCCACGTGGCGCGGGCATCCTGCCCGCCGCCTCTTCCTGTCTCGTGCCTGCATCGCCTGAGTCAATCGTATTGGGCAGGGCGGCGACAGGGGTCTGAGTGGCGAGCCAGCGGTCAAAGGCGAGGGCGTCCGGGATATCTGGGAGTCGGTCTTGGCCGCATTGCTTGCAGGCTTCCAGGGCGGTGCGCCGCCATTTTTCAGATTTGCCTGCGCCGGGATGCACGATCGTGTGACGGGTGACGAGCGGTTGGATTGTGGCGACTCCCAGTTCGACGGCTTTCTGGACGATGAGATCCATGGTTTTGCCTTTGGGGATGGCTTGGGCCAGGGTGATGACCGGCAACAGCTGCCCGCATGGCGGCACTTCACTCAGTTCCAAAGCCACCCGTGAGCGGCTCACCTCAAGGACCCGGGCTTGGGCGCGGCGACCCTCGCCATCAAATACGGTGACGTGCGTGCCGGGCTGGATGCGCAGGACTTGCGCCAGATGCGGTGCTTCCTCGCCAGTTAGAATCGACGGAGCTCCGCTCGCGGACCAAGCGGCAGGGGGTAGGAAAAAGCGTGGCATGGGCGGATCGGAGGCGGGTTGCTTGCTTGCGTTGAGAGGGGTGGGATGCCAGCCTCAAAAGCCCGTCATCGTCTCATTGTAGAACGCCAGGCACGTCTGGTAGACCGCGCGTACCGGTTCGTCGCTGAACGGGGAAGGGCTGATCAGGCCGCCGTCACGCATCGTGCCGTCCAAAACTTTTAATTCTGGCCGATCGATGATCCACGCTGCGGTGTCGCTCATGGCGCAGGATTTTACACAGTGCCGGTAAGCTGACAAGCCCGGGCTTGCGGGCGTAGCTCTCCGAAGGCAGCGCCGCCTTGAGCCGGCAGGCCCATCAAGCAGCAATGCGTGAGGGCACGGCGCTTGCCATGGGCTACTTATGATCCGGGTGATTCGCAGAGCGCAGCGCTATTTTGGTAAGGCGACACTCGCCAGCAAGCTGGCTGGACCTGGCGGCAGCGAGCTGCCGCACTCGATGGCGCCAGCGCTTACTCGACGTTTTGCACCTGCTCGCGGATTTTTTCGAGTTCGGTTTTGGCTTCGACGATCGTTTGGGCGATAGCGGCGGCGTTAGCCTTGGCGCCGATGGTATTGAACTCGCGGAAAATTTCCTGGCAGAGGAAATCCAGGGCGCGGCCCGGGGGATCTGTGGCGTGGAGGTATTCGCGGAATTTGGCGCAATGGGAATCCAGGCGGGTCAGTTCCTCGGTGATGTCGCAGCGATCAGCGAACAACGCCAACTCCTTGACGACCCGCTCGTCCGCCGGGTCCAGCTCCAGGCCGGCCTCACGCAAACGTTTCAGCAGCAGATCGCGCTGACGCAATGGCCGCTCTTGGGCAGCATCGGCCAAGATTCGCCGCAATTTGTCGAGCGTGTCGAGGCGGCCCTCAAAGTCGGCCAGTAGATCGGCGCCTTCGCGGCGGCGCATGGCGGCGAGTTGCGCAAGAGCCTCGGCGAGTGCCGGTTGAATCGCTGCCCACGCGGATTCGGGATCCATGTCGCGCGAGCCGATGGCCAGCACGCCGGGTTGACGGAGGAAATCCGCGGCGCTGGGCCGCACCTCACGCCCTAGCAGGCCGCTGAGTTGGGTGAAGGCGGCTTCCAACGAGCTGGCCAGCGCCGCATCGAGTCGCACGGATGCCGCAGCGCTTTGGGTGGCTTCGAGGCTAACGTTCACCTGGACGCGGCCGCGGGAGACGCTGAGTTGGACGAGTTTACGGATGCGGCCATCCATATCGGCGAGTTCGCGGGGCAATTGCACGACGACTTCAGCCTGTTTGCGGTTGACGGTGCTAAGTTCCACCTTGGCGAGCCATGTTTCCGTCATCGCGCTGCCACGCCCAAACCCTGTCATCGAATTCATCCGCCAAGCTTGCCCCGTGCTCACTCGCTCGCCAAGCCAAACCTGCCGCCGCCGGCTGAATTGAGCATCACCCATGGCGGGCTATGCACGTCATGTCACGGCGGATTTTGGGGATGACTCGTGACGAATTTTACCACTGATGTAATGATGATCACTGAAATATTCATGGATTTCTACTCAGTTTACTCAGTGGTTTCTTTGCTACAATTCACCACAACGCGGTGTTTTTCCATCCGCTTCGCCTTAGTATCACCGGCGGCGCAACGGGGGGACTTTCCACATCTGCCGGAAATTTGTGCTTGTGGTGGCAACGAGGGATTTGCTTGCTTGCTCGGCATGAGCGACCAGTGGCACTTATTAAATAACGGGCAATCCTACGGGCCATACAGCGAGGAGGATTTGCTGCAGTTCGTGCGGGAGGGGCGCATCGTGCGCGATTCGCTGCTGTGGACCGAGGGCATGGACGGATGGGTGGCCGCCTCTACTCTTGAGGGCTTGTTTCCTGCCGTGCCAGCTACCGTGCCGCAGCCACGGGCCATGCCCCGCCCCGTGGTCGCCGGCAGCGTGACCTCACGCTCACCTCAGCGCCCTCCCTCGGCGGGCAAGCTCGCGACGCAACGCGGGCAGACGGCTAAGCCACCCGCTCGCGCGGCGGCCAGTGGCGCGTATTCTGCGCGGCGGATTAAGGTGGCGGATTTCCGCTGGTTGCTCATTTTGCTCGGCAGCGGGGTGACGCTGGTGGTCATTGCGATATGGGCCCAGTGGCAGTTGAACCATTCCGAGGTCAGTGCGCAGGCCGCCCAGATCCTGTGGCTGCGGCTGATGTGGGCGGCGGCTGCGGGTTGCCTTATGGCATGGGTGGGATCCAATGGAATCTATCTGTACCGAATCTGGTCGATTTTGCAGCATGGTAGGCCGCGCACCACGCCGGCCAAAGCGGTGGGACTATTGTGCGTGCCGCTGTTCAATTTGTATTGGAACTTCGTCGCATTCTACGGCTTGGCGCAAGATTGGAACCGCATCACCACCCGCCACGCCGACCTCAACAGCGCGCCTAAGCTCAATGAAAAGTTATTTTTGGCTTTCAGTTGTTGTTCGATTGTGGCGCCCCCGGTGGCTGTCATTCTGTGGTTTCCGCTAATGCAACAAATCTGCCGGGCCATCAGTTTCATCGCCCTGCTGCCACGGCCGCGTGCCACCCCCCCGCGCGCCAAATGACACGCATGGCTTGCCGCAGATTTTTTTGAGACCTGGCAGATTTTGGTTGCGGGAATGGCCTGGCTTGTTACTCCCTGCGCATCGAGCAAGCACTTTTCATCACCGGTCTCGGCGCGCTCTCCGCGCTCGGCGAAACCGTGGCGCAACACCATCAGGCGGTGTCCGACTGCTATGTGCCATTTCTGCCGCTGGGCAAATTGCTCGGAGCTGCTAGCCCGCACGCGGCGCGGCCCGCAGCATGGATCGCCGAGCGGAGCTTGTTGACCCATCGCAAATGGAGCCCGGTGACGATGGCCGCCTTGCATGTGGCGAGGCAGGCGATCCGCGATTCTGGTTGGGGGCCGGCCGAGTTACGCGATGCGGCGCTGGTAGTAGGCACCAGCCGCGGCAATGCCGCCGGCTGGTTAGGCCCCTGGCCGGGGCGGCGGCCGTTCCGCCTGATGGCCGCGAGCAATACCATTCATAGCGAACCCGCCGCAGCTATCAGTATCGAGTTCGGCATGGGCGGCCCCAATCAGGTGCTCGCCAGCGGCTGCTCGGCGGGCTTGGATGCGCTCGGCATGGCGATGCTGATGGTGCGCGGCGGCATGGCCCCGCGGGCCTTGGCGGTGGCGGTGGACTTGCCGCTGGTGCCTTTATTGCTAGATAACTATGCCATGTCAGGGTTGCTGGCCAGCGACTTTGAGTGCAATCCCTATCATCCACTCAGCGCTGGCTTTGTACCCGGCGAAGGGGCAGCGGCGATGACGCTCGAGAGCAAGGGCGCGAGGCATCAGCCGCAATTGCTGCATTATGCCTGCAATGCCGATGCCTGTGATCCGGTGGGCATTCCCGCAGATGGTGGGCGCACGCCGGACTTGTTGCGCCAGGCCATGTCGCTAACTCAAGCGCCCGTCGCGCTGTGTCCCCATGCCACGGGCACCGCGGTGCAAGCCACCGCCGATCCGGCGGCATTCTCCCGGGCATTCCCCGCCGCACGCCCCACCTTGCACCTGCTCAAGCCATTCGTCGGTCACACGATTGGTGCCAGTGGATTGCTAGAAAGTGTGATATTGGCGCGCTTCCTGCGCGACGGCCAGCTGCCGTGCAACCGTCCCGGCTTGCACGCGCCCGGCGGTTATGTGTTGCCAGAGACGATTCTTGATAGCCTGGGGGCGGTGTATAAACTCGCCCACGGCATGGGCGGCCACAACGCCCTGATAGCCATCCAACCATCATGAACCAAGCCATCTCGCTAGAAGTTTCCGTCGATGACCAACGCCTGGATGTATTCGAGGCGCAGCGTCTGTTGCGGAGTTATTCCATTTCCACCGCCGCCAAAGGGGTCGGTTTCGGCCTGGGCACCTTGCGCACGCCGCTAGGGCGCTTTCGGGTGTCGGATAAACTCGGTGCGGGCGCGGCACTGGGCACGGTGTTCCGCTCGCGGGTGGCCTGCGGCATCTGGCAAGCGGGCGATGCAGTGGCTGACGATTTGGTACTCACCCGCATTCTGCGCCTAGATGGCATGGATCCGGACAATGCCAACACCCTGGAGCGCTGCATCTATATTCATGGCACCAATCGCGAGGAGTTGATCGGGCAACCGGCGAGTCATGGCTGCATCCGTTTGCGCAATGAGGATATGCTTGAGTTATTTGAGTTGGTGCCTCCGGGTGCTAATCTCGTGATCCATCCGCCGCAGCAACATCGCGGCAAAATCATCTTTCTGGATTGTGATTCAACCCTCTCATCAATTGAGGGAATCGATGAGTTGGCACGGGCACGCGGGCCGGACGTCTATGCGGAGGTTGTGGCTCTGACGCATGCCGCAATGAATGGCGAAGTGCCTCTCGATGAAGTGTTTGCTCGTCGCATGGCCATCATCCGTCCGGATCGGGCCGCTTGTGAGCGCGTGGCGGCGCTATATGTCGCTACGCTCACGCCCGGGGCCGCAGAGTTGATTCAACAACTCAAGGCCCATAATTGGTTGCCAGTGATTCTCTCTGGCGGATTCGCTCCACTCATCGCTCCCTTGGCTCGCCACCTAGGCATTGAGCATGTCGAAGCCGTGCCACTGGATTTGGATGCGGCTGGCAACTATGCCGGATATGGACAGACCTATCCGACGACCCGCAACGGTGGCAAGAACGAGGTGATCCGCGAGTGGCGACAAGCCATGTTGCCTCAGCGCGTCGCCATGATGGGGGATGGCATGTCGGATTTGGAAACCCAGCCGGATGTTGATGTCTTTATCGGCTTCGGCGGTGTGATTGCTCGGCCGCGCGTCAGACAGGGCGCTGCACATTGGATTGTTAGCATGACTGATCCGCTGTCCATGCTTGGTATTCTCGATGGCACGATACATGCTAACTCATGAAATATGTGTGCTATAAGTCATAGTGAAAAAGGGTAACTTTTATCTTGTAGCTATTCGTTTCGCTGATAGGTTGCGCGCGACATGAGTGCTATTCCAAAGAAAAAAACTAAAAAGGGTATACGTTATACCGACACCCAGAAACAAGAAGTCATCGCGTTCTCTAACAAGTGGAATGCTGATAACGGACGTGGCGGGCAAGCAGAGGCCGCGCGCAAGTTCGGTGTTTCGGTGCTGACAGTTGCCGGCTGGCTCAAGTCAGGCAAGGCGCCCAAGGCTGCTAAAGTGGTGAAGGCAGCTAAGGCACCTAAGGCACCTAAGGCACCTAAGGCACCTAAGGCAGCTAAGGCAGCTAAGGCACCTAAGGTACCTAAGGCACCTAAGGCACCTAAGGCAGCTAAGGCAGTCAAAGCACCCAAGGCGGTGAAGGCAGCCAAGCAAGCGACGCCCCAAGGCAAGCGTTATAGCGATGCGCAGAAGCAGGAAGTCATCACTCATGTGGCGGCAGTTAACGCCGCCAAGGGTCGTGGTGGTTTGAGTGCCGCCGTCGCGAAGTACAAAGTTTCGCCGCTGACCATCACTGGCTGGATGAAGAAAGCCGGCGTGGCCACCAAGCCAGCCAAAGCCACCAAGCCCGCGCAAGTGGCCAAGGTGAAAGCCCCCGCCACCGGTGGTCTGAGCGCCAAGGCGGTCATCGCACTCGGCAATCAGGTAGCCAAGTTGGAGAAGCAATTCTCCAAACTCAAGCTGATGCTAGGCGCAATCAAGTAAAGCCGATCTGGATCTAACTTATAAAAAACCGTCCTCCGTTAGTTCGGAGGGCGGTTTTTTGTAGGTCAGAGATTCAGGGGAAAGAGGCCCTCGGCGCATGGCTACGGGGCGTCGGTCTTGGCCTTGGCGTGTTCCGCCTCGGGCGTCGCGCTGGCGTCGTGGTCGGGGTGGTGGGCGCCATGAGCCCCATGGGCTTCATGGAGTTGTTTGGTGCCATTTTTGCCTTCGAAGTCATGGCGTTCGCAGGAGATCAAGAAGGCACAGGAGGCTGCGAGGGTGAGTAGGGTGGATTTCATCTGCTGTTGTTCATAGCTGCACAAGGATAGAATGCAACCCCTGCGTCGAAAAAGTTTCATGTGGGAGGCAGCCAAGCGGCCACAGCGCGGGCTGCCCGCTCATGGGTGCCGGCGGCGCCGAGCTTGGCCGCGGTTTGTGCCAAGCGAGTTTGCAGCGTGCCACGGGACTCGGCATCTTGCAGCAAGCGCTGCAGTGCAGTAGCAATGGGCAGCGCTGCGGCATCAGCTTGAATGAATTCTTCCACCACCTCCTCGCCGGCGAGGATGTTAACCAAGCCGATGTGTTTGAGCCGGACCAGCAGCCGCCCCGCCAGATACGTCGGCCAGGCCACCTTGTAGGTCAGGCAATAGGGCAAGCCGAAATAGGCGGCTTCCAGGGTGGCTGTGCCACTGGCGATGACGCCGCAACAGGCGCGCTGCATCAAGGCGTGGCTACCGCCGGCGGTCACCTTGAGTTGTTCGCCGAGCTGGGATTGGGCGGCGAGTGCGTGCATTTGGGCAGCGAGCTTGGGCGAAGCGGCCGGCGCTTCAAAGCGTAGATTCGGGTGCCAGGCGCGGAGGCGTTTGGCGGTTTCGAGCATGACAGGGAACAGGCGAGCCACCTCGCGCTCGCGACTCCCGGGAAAGAGTCCGACGAGGAGTTCATCACGCTGCACGCCATCGAGCCGCTGCTCATCCAACTCATCGACCAAGGGATGGCCAACACAAAGGGTCTTCAAGCCGGCCCGTTCAAACAGCGCTTGCTCAAACGGAAATAAACACAGCATCTCGTCCAACAGCCGCGCCATCTGCGGGATGCGCCGCCGATTCCACGCCCATACCTGCGGGCTGATATAATATACTATGCGAATTTGCGGACACTCGCGCCGCACGGCTTTGGCAAACCGCAGGTTGAACCCCGGGTAGTCGATGAGCAGCAGCACATCCGGCTGCGCTTGTTTCACCTCCGCGAGCATCTCGTCAAAGCGTTGGCGAAACCAGCGGAAATGCTTCACCACCTCCCACAAACCCACCACTGCGGCGTCTTCCACCCAGTCGCGCACCCCACCATCGGCCACCGCCGCCATCTCCGGCCCGCCTACCCCAGCGATGCTCAGCCCCGGTCGCAACGTCTTGAGCGCACGCAACAACCCTGCCCCGTGGGCATCACCGCTGAGTTCACCTGCAACCACATAAATTCGGCCAGCCATGCCCGGATTTCTTACCATCTCCTGGTCATCTGGCCATGAAAATCCAACCAAACAAAAAAATCGGGGCGATTTTGGCAAAAAATCTGGGTGGGGGCCGACTTCCGCATTGATTTAGTGACGGGTTGCGCATTGTCTTTGTTCCGCCGCCTAACGCGTGCCAACTCCCCATGTCCTCAGTCAGCCCAGCCAGCCCGGAAATCCCACGCCCGATCGGTGAAATCGCCCAAGGCCCGAGCGCCTTCGAGCAATTTCTTGATCGCAACCAGAAAAACCTCGTGGCCCTGACCATTCTGCTGGCCCTCGCGGTCGCTGCATGGGTGATCTACCGCGGGGTGGCCAACAGCAAGGAACACAGCGCCGGGGCCGAGCTCAACAAAGCCGAGGATGTGGCGGCCCTAAGCAGCCTCGTCAAGGATCATGCCGGCACGGCTGCCGCCGATAGCGCCCAGGTATTGCTCGCCGAGCGCCAGTGGGCAGGTGGCGACAAAGACACCGCCATTGCGACCCTCAAAGACTTCATCGCAGCCAATTCCAAGCACCCGGCACGCCCAAGTGCTCAGGCCAGCCTCGGCACTAAATACCAAGCCCAAGGGAAAATGGCCGATGCCAGCCAGTTGTTCCAACAGATTGTCGAGGATCCAGCGGCGCGCTTCATGGCCCCCTACGCCCTGCTGGCTCTCGGCGATATCGCCAAGGCCGGCGGCGACACCGCGGCCGCCGAAAAGTCCTATCAAAAGGCCAAGACCGAGTTTCCTGAAAGCAGTTTTTCGACCATCATCACCCAACGTCTCTCGCTGTTGAAGGCCCAATTGCCGGTTGAAATCGCCCCGCCGCCACCAGCACCTCCCGCTGCACCCGCTGCACCCGCTGCACCGGCCGCACCCGCCGCGCCGGCCGCACCGGCCGCGCCGGTTGCACCGCTTGCCGGAGTTCCAGCAGCGGAAACTCCCGCCGCGCCGAGTAATGCAGTGGCCCCCGATCCGGAGCCCGCCAAGCCGACCAAGCCAGCCAAGCCAGCCAAGTCGGCCAAGCATTCCAAGCCAGCCAAGCCGTAATTTTCGCCGCCGTTTCTCATCCATCAACCTCATCCCCTAAGCACCGTGTTCAAGAAAGTCATTGGTCAAGACGACTCACGTCGTTCCACTCCCCAGCCTCCAGTGGGCTTGCCGGCAGCAGCCAGCCATGTGCTCGCTCCGCCCCCATCCGCCCAGGCCGCCCAGGCCTCCCAGGCCCGGCCGCCCGCAGGCGCTTCACGCAACATCCTATCGTCCGATGTGGAAATCAAAGGCACCGTCAAGTTCACCAACGACCTGATCATCGATGGCAAAATCGAAGGGGAAATTTCCTCCGATGGCAGCCTTACCGTCGGCGAAAACGCCCGCCTCAAGGCCGAAATTAAAACCGCCACCGTGGTGGTTTACGGCAAAGTCCACGGCAATATCACCGCTTTGGAACACGTCGAACTGAAGTCCAGTGCCGAAGTCATCGGCGATATCAAATCCAAGACGCTCGCCATCGAGGCTGGCGCCATCTTTGTCGGCAAATCCACCGTCGGCACTCCAGCCCAAGCCCCGCCTCAGGCCCAGGGCCAGGCCGCAGCCAAACCCGCGGTAGACGCGCAACCGAAGCAAGCCACTTTGCCAGGTGCCGTTTGATCCTTCCGTCCGAACTCTCTGGCTGCGGAAGTCCCGCAATTTCCCGTTATGGTCGGTGATTCCCCATCTCCGCGCCAGCGTATCGAATTGACGTGCCCCGAATGCGGGCACACTCAATTCGAGCCCGCTATGGTCATTTCGACCCAGTGCCATGGCTGTCGCACCCATTTTCAAGTGCGCGATGGCAAAGCCGTGGTTCGCCAGCGTTCCACCGTGCGCCTGGCCAAACCACAGCGCGAGTCCGACCCCATCCCTGAACCGCCGCCACCACCGCCGCCCTTGCGCCGCGTCCCGGCGCTCCCCACGCTGCGCCAGCGGGTGTTGCGCTGGCTGTTCCCGCCCAAGCCGCCGCGCGAGATCGCTTGCTTCGACTGCGGTCACCACTACACCGCCGCTGCCGAGGCTCAGTCTAGCCAATGCCCGCGCTGCTGTTGTTATGTGAGCCTCCTCGACTATCAAATCGACGGCCCCTGGAACCGCCGCATCCAGACCCGCGGCAATGTGCTCATTCTCAAAGGTGGCGTCGTTTCCGGCTGTGTCATCCAGTGCCACCATCTCACCGTCTTGGGTGAACTCGCCAGCCCCGTCGATTGCTCCGGAGATTTGCTTTTCTGCGGTCACGGCAAAGTCATGGGCAGCGTCAAATGCCAGCACCTGCGCATCCGGCGCGGCGCGCGGGTCGAATTTTTCCACCCCGTCACGGTGGCCAGCGCCAGCATTGCTGGCCACGTTCGCGGCCAATTCTTCTGTGCCGGCACTCTCACCCTCGAGCGTCGCGCGCGTCTCCAGGGGTTTATCCGGGCCGCCGCCATTAGCGTCAAACCCGGCGCCAATCATATCGGCACCCTCGAAATTTCCCAGCCCGACGCAAGCCAACAAGACTCAAGACATGAAGACCCAAGACTTGAAGACGCAAGACCCAAGACTTGAAGACGCAAGACCCAAGACTTGAAGACGCAAGAGAAGAGACGCTCCGGCTGATCTCTTCCTCTTGTCTTGTGTCTTGCGTCTTGTAGTCTTGTAGTCTTGTAGTCTTGCGTCTTCTTCATCTTGTCTTGTGTCTTCCCTTCTTCTGTCTCTCATTCTCCCATGGACCTGACCCAAGAAATCCTCGCCCTCAAGCACGCCCGCAACGCGGTCATCCTGGCTCACAATTATCAAATAGGTGAGATCCAGGACGTCGCCGATTTCGTCGGTGACTCGCTCGGCCTAGCCTATCATGCCAAGGCCACCGCGGCGGATGTCATCGTGTTCTGCGGCGTCCACTTCATGGCGGAAACCGCCAAAATCGTCAACCCGGGCAAAATCGTCGTGTTGCCGGATCGTGATGCCGGTTGCTCGCTCGAAGCCTCCTGTCCGGCGCCGGACCTCGAGGCCTACCTAACGGCCAACGCCGCCAAGAACTACTACGTCATCGCCTACATCAATTGTTCGGGGGCCGTCAAGGCGCTCAGTGATGTGATTTGCACTTCCGGCAACGCGGTGAAAATTGTCACTCAGGCGCCGCCAGAGCGGCCGATTCTGTTTGTGCCCGACGCGAATCTGGGGGCTTGGGTCATGGAGCAAACCGGCCGCAAGATGGATCTGTGGCAAGGCTCATGTTATGTCCACGTCGAGTTCACCCGCGACTCGATCAACCGCATCAAGGCCGACTATCCTGCTGCCTTGGTCGTCGCCCATCCGGAATGCACCCAGGCCGTGCGCCTCCTCGCCGATGAGGTCTGCTCCACCGAGAAAATGATCGCCTATTGCCGGGACGCTCCAGTGAAAGATATCATCGTCGTCACCGAGAGCGGCATGCTCCACCGTCTACGCAAGGAATGCCCAGATAAAAACCTCATCGCTGGCCCCACCGAGCGCTGTGCCTGCGCCGATTGCCGCTACATGAAGCTCAATACTTTGCAAAAACTCCGCGACTGCTTGGCCAACCTGCAGCCACGCGTCGAAATGGAGGAATCCCTGCGCGCCAGGGCCGAACTGCCGCTACTGCGCATGCTCGAACAGTCACGCTGAATTCTCTAAGCCGCAGACTCAGATATCCTGATGCCACCTGCCACCTAGCGGCGAGCAGCATGCCCGCGCCACCGTGGTCAGGGCATCCTGCCAGAATTCAAACCGGTTCATTCCCTTTCCCGTCATGCCTCCATTTGCGCGCTGGGGTCAGCATGACTGAGGCTGCTAACGAGCCATCACTCCCACTCGATGCTCGCCGGGGGCTTGGTGGACACGTCGTACAGCACGCGGTTGATCCCTTTGACCTCGTTGAGAATGCGGTGGCTGGTATCGCGCAGGATGGCGTAGGGCAGTTCCACCCAATCAGCGGTCATGGCATCTTCGGAGATGACGGCGCGCAGGGAGATGGCCCATTCATACGAGCGTTCGTCGCCCTTGACGCCGACGGTTTTGACGGGGATGAGTGCGGCGTAGGCTTGCCAGACTTTGTCATACCAGCCGTGGACCTTGAGGCGGGAAATGAAGATCGCATCGCACTCGCGGATGATGCGCAACTTGTCTTCGCTCACCGCACCGGGACAGCGCACCGCCAGACCGGGGCCGGGGAACGGATGGCGTTGGAGAATATCGTGGGGAATGCCCAACGAGGCACCGAGCGCGCGGACCTCATCCTTGAACAACTCGGCCAGCGGCTCTAACACCTTGCCCTGCGCCTGCAGTTCCAGAATGCGGTCCACTCGGTTGTGATGGGTCTTGATTTTGGAGGCCTTGGATTTGGCGTTGGACGCACTTTCAATCACATCCGGATACAGCGTCCCCTGGGCCAGCATCTCGGCGTTGCCCACCGAATCCCAAAACACATCAATAAACAGGTTGCCAATGATGACGCGCTTTTTCTCGGGATCGTCCACTCCCGCCAGGGCGGTTAGAAAACGTTCCGAGCAATCGACCGTTTCGATAGGCACGCCCATGCGGTGGAAGTTGCTGCGGACTTCCTCGCCCTCGTCCTTACGCATCAGCCCGTGATCAACGAAGATGGCGCGCACATTGGCGCCGGCCTCATGTAACAATACGGCGAGCACCGTACTATCCACCCCGCCGGAAACCCCGCACACAATCTGTTTGCCCGCCACCTGTTGGCGGATCCCCTCGATGATCTCCCGCTTGAAGTCGTCGATGCGGAAGGGCAGCAGGTCCTTTGCATGCAACAGGAAATTGTGCAATATGCGCAAGCCCTCGTGACTGTGGGTGACCTCCGGATGAAACTGAATGCCGAAAAACCGTTCGTTCCATTGCAGCGATACCGGGGTGCCGTGCTGATTGGTGGCGATGACTTTTGCCCCCTCAGGAATGACTTTGACCGTATCCGAGTGGCTCATCCAAACTTGGGAGGAGGGCGAGATGCCTTCATAGAGGCCGCTGCACTCGTTAGGAAACAAATCCGCCGGGCCGTACTCGCGGCGGTTGCTGGCAACCACCGTGCCGCCGAACTTGATGTTGAGCAATTGCATCCCATAACACACGCCGAGCACCGGCACGCCAAAACCCAGCAGCGCCTCAAAGTCCAAATCCGGAGCGTCCTCGTCGCCGGTGCTTCGCGGCCCTCCTGATAGAATGATCGCGGCGGGACTGCCAATGTTAGGAAAATCCTCGATCGCATACAGCTTGGCGAAAAATCCCAACTCGCGGACGCGCCGCACGATGAGTTGGGTGTATTGCGAGCCGAAGTCGAGAACGGCAACGTGGTGGTGGTCGTGCATCATGGAATAAAAAAATTGGCGCTCAAGTGAGCGGTTGATAGTTGGTGGGTTCCTCGGTCATAACCACGTCGTGGACGTGGCTTTCGCGCAAGCCGCCGGCGGTGATGCGCACATAGTTGGCCCGCTCGCGCAACTCCGTTAGAGTGTTGGCACCCAGATAGCCCATGCCGGACTTGAGGCCGCCCATGAGTTGGAAAATCACATCGGACAGCGGGCCTTTGTAAGCCACCCGGCCTTCGACGCCCTCGGCCACCAGTTTGCCCGAACTGTTTTGGCCGTAGCGATCGCCGGCGCCTTTTTTCATGGCGCCGATGGAGCCCATGCCGCGGTATGCCTTGAACCGCCGGCCCTGGGATTGGACCATCTGGCCGGGGCTCTCGCGGGTGCCCGCCAGTAGCGAACCCAACATCACCAGGTCGGCCCCTGCGGCCAGCGCCTTGACGATGTCCCCGGAGTAGCGGATGCCGCCATCGGCTATGACTTTCACCCCGTGCTCGCGACAGTAACCCGCCACATTCTGAATGGCCGTGAATTGCGGCATGCCCACCCCGGCGATAATCCGCGTGGTGCAAATCGAGCCGGGACCCACTCCCACTTTCACCGCGCTGGCTCCGGCGGCCACCAAATCCCGCGCTCCTTGCTCGGTGACTACATTGCCTGCTACCACGGGTCGGTCCGACAGGCCGCGCAATTGTTCCACCACCGCCATGACGTGGCGGGTGTGGCCGGTCGCCGCATCAATGAACAGGGCATCCGCTCCTGCGTCTAACAGAGCTCGGGCGCGCTCAATGCAATCCAGCCCCACGCCGACGGCAGCGCCGCAGCGGAGTTGGCCGTTGGCATCCTTGGCGGCATTGGTGAAAGTAAGGCGCTTCTCGATGTCCGCCCCGGTGATCAAACCCACCAAGTGCCCCGCGGCATCCACCAGCGGCAGTTTCTCAATGCGATTCTGATAGAGAATGCGCCGCGCATCCTCCAGACTCGTGTGCGGTGGCGCGGTAATAAGCTTCGCCCGCGGCGTCATCACATCGGCCACCGTGGCGTCTTGGCGGTCCAGGTAACGCACGTCGCGGCCGGTGACCATGCCTTCGAGCAGCCCATCGGCCGCCACCACCGGGAAACCGGAAAACCCGTTGCTGGCCATTAGGGCGTGCACGTGGGCGACGCTGTGCTCCTTGCGCACGGTCAGCGGCTTTTGGATAACTGCGTTTTCCGAGCGTTTGACCTTGGACACCATCGCCGCCTGCTCATCGATGGAGCAGGCGCGGTGAATCACGCCCAAGCCGCCTTCACGCGCCAAAGCGACCGCCAGATCGTGCTCTGACACGGTGTCCATCGCTGCTGAAACCACCGGAATGTGCAGCGCGATATCCTCGGCCAACTGGGTGCTAAGATCGGCCTCGCCGGGCAGTACGCTACTGAGCGCCGGCACCAACAGCACGTCATCAAATGAAAGTCCTAGGGAAATCTCCGCCATGGGGCAGGCAATAGAAACAGCACCCACCTGGCAAGCCCGAAATCCTGCCCAGCCAAATTTTTTGCCGCGGCTTCCTGTAATTTCTCTCCCCCATGGGAGATTTTTGCCTCGCACCCCGGTAACCCCGCGGGCTGATTCTTGCACGGCAAACCACCACACACTTTATCCTTCCGCACGCAATTGCGCCAGATGCCAAGCTTCAAAGGCCACCGCCCCCTGCCATCCATGTCCCGGTTGGCAACACCACCCAACTCGGCAATGAACCGCTTGCACCACCTGAACATCCTGGCGTCTGTTAGGACATTCTGGTGTCCGATCGGACATCAGAATGTCCTAACAGAGTGACGGCCGCTGCGGAGCTTCTATCGAGACTCGCCAATCCCGGGGGTAGCGCCGGGAAGCCGAGGGCGACATCGCGCCAAATCCGACTATTCCGTTAGGACATTCTGGCGTCCGTACGGACATCAGGATGTCCTAACGGAGCGGATCTTGCTGCGGCGTTTCTTTGGGCGCCTTTCAATCCCAGGTGCTGTCTTAAAGAAAAACCCCCTTAGCTTGACGCGCATGCCGCGCAGGACTCGCTTTGCGCTGGTCAATTGCTGGGGTCGAGGCAAAGTCGCCGGACCCGCCCTTCCGCCCGTCCGCCCGCCCTTCCGCCCGTCCGCCCGCC
>Ga0114962_10000435_pt1 | contig 37220 bp, 30 predicted proteins | sample C_130820_MF_Meta_FD_87017 | JGI IMG/M metagenome (GOLD analysis project Ga0114962, IMG submission 87017) | Freshwater microbial communities from Lake Croche, Canada to study carbon cycling - C_130820_MF_MetaG | ecosystem: Environmental > Aquatic > Freshwater > Lake | place: Lake Croche, Canada...
ACTCTCTGCACTAGGTGCTGAAGTGTCTGCGGCAGGCATACCCTGGCTACCTCTACCACCACCTGCTCCTGTAGGAGGAAGTAAATCCGGTGCCTCGGCAGAGGTTTGATTGGTTGGTTGTTCGGTATCAGAGGAGCTTGCACCACCTTGACCACCCCTACCACCACCCGCTCCTGTAGAGGGAAGAGGAGCCTGCGCTTCTTTGGATGCTTGCGGTGGTTCTGGCGGAGGTTGTTTATCACCTCCGGAAAACAAACCAGCTGTTGCAGCACCAGCTAAACCAACAGCCGTAACACCAGCTGCAAAAATAGCAAACTTCTTTAAAAATCCTTTAAACATTCCTCTGGTGCTTAACAGCGAACTAGCCAGCGCCATAATCCCGCCACCACCTTTATCGTTTGATGCTTGTTCGGTGGGAGCGGCAGCTGCTGGTGTAGGTGCCTCAAGTTGTAAAGCCTCGGCGTTGCGTTCTTCTTCTGCAGCAGCATTTTTGTATGCGCGTTCTTGTTGGAGTCTTTGAGCTTCTTTCATTGAAACAACTTGTGCGTTAAGAACACCAGCAATATTGTAAATATTGTCTGCAATATTCATTACAATTGTTTCAATGCGGGTTAGTGTCGCATTGTTGTTATCTTGAGCTTTTTCTTGCTCGCTTGTGCCTCTGCTACCTGTGTGTCGTCGTTTTCTTGCTTTTCGCCAAATTTTCTTTGAAAAGATTTGTTTAAAGCTCCACCAACCAAACCGCTACCAAACACAGCATTGCCCACTCCCGCTACAAACTGGTTTTTCTTTTTTGTAACTGCTTCACCAGCAAATTTTTTACCAGCGCTGAGCGCACCTTTTAATGTTGCCATATGTTATCTTTGCGAGAGCCTTTGTTGTTCTTCTTTTAAGTAATTTTTGAGCAAATCAACATAAAGGTCTCTTTCATATGGATAGAGATTTTCAAGCTCGGTTAACGAGTATTTATGGTGCTGAACCATACTGAACAACAACGTGTAATAGTTGGAGATACTATTATGGATCAGCCCAATGTAAAAAAATCAGTTAAAGTCTTCAGTGTTATCTTTACTTCTTTGCCGTTGGAGTTTGTATATCCTATTGTATGCTCTACTCGAGGCATTGCTTCAATAAACAACTGAACGCTTTGATATGTTTTTATGTCAAGAGAATCAATGTATTCTTTTAATTCTTCCATTGAAAAGTCTTGTGGTTTGTAAACAGCCTCGCCATCATAAATTGTTTCAATACATGCTTGCATAATTGCAAAATTAAAATCAACTGCATTGTCAATGTCTTTGACATTATCCATTATGCTTAGACGAGGATAGCGCAAAGTTAAACCGGATGTTGGTGTAATCTCAATCTTATCACTTGCTTCTTTATCTTTTGTAACTTCTACAAGATCTAAATCAACCTCGACGGTGTATATCTTCTCGTCCTCGTTGTCTTTATACTGTAATTCAATAATGTTTTGTACAGACTTTGATCTTAGTTTAATAAAAAAGTATTCGAGATCAAACGTGGTGAAGTTTTCTACATCAACACCTTCTGTAACAATGCAATTAGCAATAACTTGTTTAATTCTCTAACAATATCTGCTTGATCACCACCCGCTTGGGCAATAAGAAGAATTTTCTCTTCTTTAACAAGGAACGGTCTAAAAACAACTGTTTGTTGATTAGATGGTAAAACTAAAGAAAACGTTGGATGCTTTAAAATTGGCAAACCCATAATATACTCCTAAAAATCAAAAATTGTTTATAACGTTTTTTACGTTTGTTGTAGAACTTAGTGCTTCTTGAATGCTCGTTGGACGACGAATAGCAGCAATTGCTTGGACGGCTGTACCAATTTTTACAAGTTTTTGCATTAAAGAAAGTGTAGGTGGCCCACCGTTTTTCCCTACACTTATAAAGTCTGAATCAAGAAGTTCGGCTTGGGTATATGCAAACGTTACAGAAAATTGCATAAGTCCTGCGTCAGACCAGTTTAAACTAACATCGGGTACCATTATTGGAAAAGCATTTGTAATGGTTGATGCAAGTATAGTATCACCTTGCTCATTATATGTTCTTACGTTAATGTCGACGCAATAATCTTCGCGAAAACCAACCTCGTAACCGTTTGTGTCATTGTTAACAGGTTGATCGCCTTTAACAATATTGTTCATCCAATTGTAGAAAAATTTGTATATTTCACCTCTTCCATCACCAAAGAATTGTACTGTATAGTCTTGGTACTGCATTGAGTAGGGAAACTTCTCATGTGGGCCGTAACCATATCGAGAAAACTCCTGTGTTTCTAAAGAACGGCCCGGTATTGCTGCACCCTCTGCATATAGTGATATCTTTTGAGCAGCCTCTTTACTTCCCAACATACACTTCGGTGGTGTAATTTCAATCTCAAAAAGGTTAGTACGTGCAACACCAGCACTACGTACCTCTGCCATAAATTTTGACATTCGGCCAGCTGGCGGCTTACCTTCACTCCCACCAAAAATAGATTTTAGTGCAGCGGCAGTACCGATAGCGTTCATTGCTGTGTTAAGTAAGCTCATCTATTTGGTTGTATCATTCTACGGCTATCACGCCATACTTGTTGTTTTGTTGCACCTACAAATCTCTCGAGTGGTAGGAATAAAGCGGTCTCCCATTGATCCGCTGGTACCCATAGAAAACGGGTTTTCACATGACTATTTAGATAGTGCTTAACACATGGTTCAAAATAACGGAACTTTGAGGCCTTATGTAATAACGCATACGATAAACGCAACTTTGTGCTATCGTCATAATTTTGATTATTGGCCAATGCGTAAAGTGCATCCATTAATTTAGCCCTAAGCATATGTGGTAGATAATGCATGTTTATTCCGTAGAATCCACCCTTTACACGTCTGAACGGAAAGATCAAAGGGAACCTATCATAGTAAGGAAGTTCGTCTTTCATTTTAGGATCGTACATGAACAAATACATGCGACCAACCGTGATATTGGTTACTAGTCTGTCTGTTTGTTTGGATAAAAGTTGTTTTGGATTGTTTACGGATCCTATGCTTTGCGCTTGTTCACGTAACCACATATTGGCGCTCTTAGTTGCACCAGACGGATCTTTTGCGTTTTCAAGTATTCCGGTAAATAGTTGTGTGGCCATTACAGTTTAATCCCAAGGTCAAATTCTGTCATAATTATAAACTTCCATTTGCGGTCTTTGCAATACTCTTCTGCTGCTTTCCATTTTGCACTGTTGATACCCCATGTGTATACTTCTCGTAAGTATTGTTTTGTTGGTTTATTTTGAACAGCTGGTGGTTTTGTTTCTTTTGATGGTTTAATTTCAACAACAACACTTTCCGTTGTCCCTTGCATTGTCTTTTTCTTTACAAAAAAATCCGGAAAGTAGCGGTGGATTCTATTATCTATAGGCGATCTATATGGTATAGCAAATTCCTCGCTCCCCCATTCTACAACATCTGAATGGGTATCAATATAGCTCATAAACTTTAGTTCCCAGCTCGATCTATATACAATCGTGGTAGGGTCTCCTTTATATTTTGCAGGATTTTTAGGTTTATACTTACCCTTCACATTATTTGCCTTTATTTTTGGTAAAAAGTTGTAACAGACCGTTATAAATATAAAGTAACAACACAACTCTAAGAAATATTTATATGCCTTCTGCTATCGACTCGATTTATAGTGCTGGATCATCTATTGCCGATAAAGTGCAATCACTCAATTTACGTGAAAATGTCAATGCAGGTGTGAATAAATTTTCCGATGCTGTGCAATCAAACTTTCCTTCGTTGAGTATCAAGAGTCTTTTTTCATCAGGAGATTTGCCTGCTAATAAACAAAGCTCCAACGGAAAATCCCCAGCAGAAGCAAAAAGTGAAAAACAAGTATTTGCTGGCGCGCTTGCTTTTCCTAGTGCAATGAAATATTACACAAAATTTACCTTTTATGAATATGATAAGAAAGTTATAAATCAAGGATCGAAGGATCAACCAACGGTAACTATTATTCTACCAATGCCTAATGATTTACACGAATCGTTTGCTGTTGGATATGATGAACCAGCGCTTGGTCCTGTTTTAGGTGCAGCTGCTGATTCACTAATAGCAGCAATCCGTGGTGATACATCAGGACTTCCATCTTCAGCAGGAGATGCTTTTGATTCAATAGTTAAAGCTGGTGAAGCAGCTGCTTTAAATGGTATAAAGGGTTTAAGCCTCGAAGAGGGTTCTAACAAGGCAAGTGCACGGGCAATAGGTTCCATGGCTTTAGGTAAAGCTCCCAATCCACATCTTGCTGTTTTATTTAGCAACATAGGATTGAGAACACATAGTTTTTCATATAAATTCGCGCCAGCCAGTGTATCTGAACTACAAAATCTTAAAAAGATTATTAGTCATTTAAAAACAAGAATGTTGCCAGGTATGGATACATCAATGTTGTTCACATTTCCTGATGTTTGTGATATTGAGTTTGGTCCCAATAAAGATAAACCATATAAAATAAAAAGATGCGTGATGGAAAGTATCAATGTTAACTATACACCAATGGGATCGCCAGCATTTTTTAAAACAGGCGATCCTGTAATGGTCGACATACAAATGACGTTTAAAGAAACAAGCGTGTTTACACGTGTTGATTTACCTGCGCCTGAGACACAAAATCAAAGTGATGCAGAAACAGATAGATTAGCAAGAAAACCAGCACCCACACCTCCTACTAGGACAGCTACTGATCCAGGTGCTGGTAATGCGAGATAAAGGATAATCATGTCAGGATACTTTAGTTTTTTTCCTTCATTACTCTATGCAAACACCGCTGCATCTAACCTTATTGCAAAAGTAGAGTTTGATCAAGCGGTGTTTAAACGTGCTGCAACATACTACCCTTATACGGTACTTAATGATGAGCGTCCGGATCAAATTGCTGAAAATTATTATGGTGATGCCTCATATGATTGGATAATTTACCTTGGCAATAGCATCATTGATCCCTTAAATGAGTGGCCAAAATCTGAAAATGTTTTCAACGATTTTTTGACATTGAAGTATGGTAGTGTTGCTAACACAATACAACAGACAGCTTTTTACCAAGTAAGTTACGATTTGGATGATAGAGTTCTATCTACAAGCACTTACAATGATCTCTCTGCAGGGCAAAAGAAATATTGGTCTCCTAATATAAACAATCAAAATCAGGTAATTAATTATCAGCGCAAACAGCTTGATACAGTTGTTGAAACTAATCAAATAGTTATGTTAACCGGTACTTTTAGTGGTATAAATGTATCAAATGTTATTGACCAATCGAGCTCTGTTTATGGTACGGTCGCGTTTTCTAATTCTTCTACCTTAATGCTAAAGCATGTTGTCGGTACATGGACTAATGCATCACCTGTATACTTTAAATCTTCAGGTGCACTTGCTAATGCAACTATAGCAACAGCAAACATTGTTAATCAGACCATACCTCTTGATGAAATTCCCTATTGGTCACCTGTTACCGTCTACCAAAATGAATCACTAATTAATGAAAATCGCAAACATATTAAACTTTTAAATTCAGCTTATGTTAACCATGTAGAGCGTGACATGAAAGATCTTCTAGGATGACAAAAATAGTAGAGCCAGGAGATGTTGATATTAAGTACGTTGAACTTTCAAATAAAAATTTCAAGGCTTCAATGAATCCTATTGGTCAATTGATAGGTGTTGATATATTTGAAGATATGTCAAAGCCCACGATGTATGCTGAATTTACTTTTCAGGATAACTTAAATCTATTAAAGAATTTTCCAATTATAGGGGAAGAGGATATTTCAATCGAAATACAAACACCTGGAATGTCTAAATCAGCAGTGTTTAAATTTCGGACCTTTGAAGTAGCTAATGTTACAAGAGATAGCAACGACAAGGGGATGACATATACAGTTCGTTGTGTAAGTGATGAACATTTAAGAGCGGGTTCATCTTTGATAAAAGAATCTCAAACGGGAACAGTGGATAAAATGGTTCCCTACATTTTATCAAAATATTTGGATAGTTCAAAATCTATTATTATTGATGAGGCAAGAGGTATACAAACAGTTGCTTTTCCAAAACAAAATCCATTAATGGCGATTGATATGTTGAGACAGCGCGCAGTAAGCAAGCAATATGCTGCATCTGCATATGTTTTCTTTGAAAATCAAAGCGGTTTCAATTTTAAAACTATAGAGGGTTTAATAAAGGATGGAAAGCCCACAATTGGATCAAGGGTTTTTAACACACAGCAAAATCAAATGGGTACAAAAGTATCCCAAGCAAATTCATACAGAACAATATTAAAACATGAAAACATAAAAAAAGCAGATGGTAATGCAAAAGCATCAATGGGTATTTACAAAGCTGTTACAAAAACTTTTGATATGAATACAAAAAGTTTTACAAGCATTGATTTTAATCTTAAAGAAGTGTTTGATAAATTTCAAAAACCAGCCGCCGGTAAAGCACAAATCCCTAATTCAGATGATTTTATAAAAACATATGGTGAAGGTGTACCTAAACAATTTTTTACATTAAAAGATACAACACGTCCTGACACATTTATTGATACAGCAATGGCTGTTAGAAATTCTTTTACTATGTTACTAAATTCTGACATCACACGTATTCTTGTACATGGCGATACGGGACTAAAAGCTGGAGATTTAATTACATTGGATTTTGCTGATCCTACAGGTACAACAGATAAAAAGAAAAATGATGCAATGATGTCGGGAAATTATTTAATAGTAAGACTTAGACATATGATAACACCAAGCACAAAAAGCAAACATGAAATTTCATGTGATTGTGTAAAGATGGGAATTTAAAATGGCGACAAAAGAAGTTGGGCAAGAAGGGTTTAGATGGTTCATCGGAGTCGTTGAGGATAGAGATGATCCTGAAAAACAAGGCCGTGTAAGAGTACGGATCTATAATGTACATGGTGATATCGTTGAAACCCCAAAAAAGGATTTGCCGTGGGCGGTTACATTGATGCCAGGGTTTAGCTCAAGCTTGAAACAGGTTGGTGTTTCTGCTACAGGATTACAAATTGGTTCGACGGTTGTTGGTTTTTTTATGGATGGTAATGATGCATTCATGCCGGTTATTTTTGGTATAATGCCTGGTAAAAATGATATGCCAAAATTAGCTGTTGGACAAAACAATATAATTAAGCAACAACTAGGACCTGAACCAGCTAGTGCATATAATGCACAATATCCCTTCAATAAAGTAACGCAAACCGAATCGGGACATGTTATTGAGGTAGATGATACACCAAATTTTGAGAGACTGCATACATTGCATACAAGCGGTACATACAGTGAAATAGACCACACGGGTCGCCGCGTAAACAAAATTGTCGGAGATGATTACGAAATTGTTCAAAAAAATCAAGAAGTTTATATTAAGGGTAATGTAAATATAAAGGTCGATGGCAATTATACACTAAACGTGACAGGTAACATTGTTGTTAATGGCAAGACTATCAATATGAACCGCGGAACACAAGGTGCAGCCCGTATTGGTGATACTGCCGACACTGGAGATGCTGGTACAGGCAGTCATTATGATACCAATTCAGCGGGTACAAACGTAATCGAGACTGGCTCAGGTACAGTATTCATTGGAGATTAACAAATGGCAATCGTAGCACAAAAAAAAGCACAAACTAGCCGCTCTATACAACCAGAATACTTTTCTGATTTTCTTAGCAGTTTTGATGTTGATTCTGTAAAACAAGATTTATACAGAGTTACAAACGAGGAGGCAGTAAAGTCTTCTATACGTAATTTGCTTCTTACTAATACAGGTGATAGACTTTATGATTCAAAACTAGGAAGTAATATAAGGTCAATTCTTTTTGAAAATTTCTCACCAGCAATGGATTCTGTTCTTGAAGATCTAATTCGCACTACGATAGAGAATTACGAACCAAGAGCAAAGATTGAGCAAGTATTTGTTAATAGCGAAATAGATGATCATTATGTTGTAGCAACGATAGTTTTTAGCATAATAAATAAAGAGGAACCTATAACTCTTGAACTTTTTCTTAACAGGATTCGGTAAATGGCCAACACTAATATTGACTTAGTTGGTTTAGATTTTAACAGCCTCAAAAACAACTTAAAATCTTTTCTCAAAAACAACACACAGTTTAAAGACCTTGATTACGAGGGGTCTAATATTAACGTGTTGCTTGACGTTCTTGCTTATAACACTTATTTGAATGCATTTTACACTAACATGGTTGCTAGTGAGATGTTCCTGGATACTGCTCAACTACGGGACAGTGTTGTATCACATGCAAAAGAGTTAAACTATACTCCTCGCTCCTTTGCTTCTGCACAAGCACAAATAACTGTTGACATTACACCAGCATCAGCTGTAACATCAATTGTCGTTCCTCAATATACCTCCTTCACAACCCGCGTTGGTTCAAACACATATACGTTCTCCACAAACGACACTCAGACAATTACAAAAGCAAACAACGGGATATATTCTATAAATCTTACTGTGTATGAAGGTATTATTACAACCGAAACGTTTGTTGTAAGTTCTGCTAATAGTCAACAAAGATTTGTTCTTTCTAACCCAACAATTGATGTATCTTCGCTTGTTGTTAGTGTATATGAAGATGGCGGCCAAAATATACTTACATACCTAAAACAAGATAAGTTATTGGACATAACAAATTTTTCTCCTGTATATTTTGTTCAAGGTGCAGAAAACCAACAATATGAATTAGTGTTTGGTGATAATGTTTTTGGTAGAAGACCAAAAGATGGATCTACGGTTGTTGTAAAGTATAGAATAAGCTCGGGTCAGCTACCAAACGGAGCAACTACTTTTGTTCCTGATAGTGCAATTGATGGCCAAACAAATATAACTGTAAAAAATGTCACGATTGCATCAGGTGGTTCTGTAAGCGAAACGATTGATTCTATTAGATACAATGCTCCTCGTAATTTCCAATCACAAGAGCGCGCTGTAACATCACATGACTATGAAACACTTTTGTTAAGCAAATTTTCTGATATACAAGCAATAAGTGTTTATGGCGGTGAAGAAGTTAACCCTCCTCAATTTGGTAAAGTTTTTATCAGCGTTGATTTGTACAATACTGATGGAGCATCAGAAGCAAGAAAGAGAATTTTTAAACAATATATTTCCGATAGATCACCACTAACAATAGATCCTGTGTTTGTCAATCCGACATTCATGTATGTAAAACTTGTATCAAATGTTTACTATAATGTAAACAACACAACAAAATCGGGTTCTGATATACTAACAGCTGTTCAAGCGGCGATTAGTAATTATAGTAAAACACAGCTTGAAAATTTTAAGACTACTATGTATTATAGTAGTCTTGTTAAAGATATAGATCAAAGTGATCCGAGTATATTGAGCAATGATACAACAGCTTCAATTGTGTTAAAATTTATACCAGTAACAAATGCTGTAAATAATATTACAATTGATTCCTATAACGCAATACGATCAATACAAGGGGTTGTTCAAACTGCGGCCGATGTCCACTATGGTGAGAACCTCACAAGCTCTACGTTTACATATCTAAATGTTAGATGTATACTTGTTGATGATATGTTAGGTAATATTTTTATTGCTGCTTTGCGTTCTGACTACATTGAGACTCTACAGAAAATAGGTACTATTGATTATGCTCTGGGACGCGTCCAATTAGTTAATTTTAACATTTCGTCATTTGATGGCAATTCGATTGAAATATATCTTGTACCCCAATCAAAAAACATTAGTGGTGTTAAAAACATTATAACTGAAATAAATCCGAGAGATGTAACAGTAAACGTTATTGGTATATTGACATGATTGATGTAGAAAAAATTATATCACCGTTAGTTAAAAATCAATTTCCTGAGTTTTACGTTTCGGAAGGCAATCGTTTTATTGATTTTGTTCGTCAATATTACGTGTGGATGGAGTCTCAAAATCAAACTACAAACAGATCACGTAGTTTATTTGATTATAGAGATATAGACAAAACGTCCTCAGAATTTATATCTCATTATAAAAACAAATACCTTGAAGGGTTTTCTCTTAATACTACAGCAAACACCCAACAATTAGTCAAACACTCAAAGGATATTTACAGCGCCAAAAGTACTCACAAAGGCGTTGAAATAACAATGAGGTCGTTGTTCAATCAAGATACTGAACTTTATTTTCCTAATTCAGATTTATTTAAAACATCGGATGGTGTTTGGATTAAGCCAATCTATCTTGAAATTTCTACAAACGCGTCCAAAACAAAAACTTTTTTAGGTAGACAAATTGTTGGAAACAAATCAGGGGCAATTGCTTTTGTCGAATCACTCATTACAAAAAGAATTGATGGAAGATTTATAGAAGTATTATATTTAAGCCAACTGCAAGGAAATTTTGAAACAAATGAGTATATAACAACGACTACTGATTTGGTTTTAGATGGATGCCCAAGAATTCTTGGCTCATTGTCTTCGCTGACCGTTGTAACGGGTGGTGCCAATTTTAAAGTAGGTGACATATTCACCATTACTACCGGTTCTGGTAAAAATGCAAAGGCACGTGTTTCTGCTGTTAGCAACCAAACAGGAAAAGTTAGCTTTATATTTATTGATGCGTTTACATCGGGTGGTTGGGGGTATAGCCTTTTTAACAGTGAAGTGCTCGTTGCACAGAAAATGTTACAAGTTTCCAACATAACAAATTCCAATGCTGAAATAACAAACTTTGCGCAATTTGAAGGGATATCTCAACGATTTGCAAATCTTGCATATAATACCGCAAGACCAAATAATGCAAATTATAGTGTTGGTGCTGTAATAGAAAATTATTATGCTAACGGTACTGTTTCTGCAAACGCTACAATTGTTGCAACAAACAAATCAAACACAACAGCTGGTTATGTTATAGTCGCACCTAACTTTGGCAATGTCGTTACAAGTGATACGGTTTTTTCAATAAAAGGAACAGGTACCTCTGCTACTTTTAATGCTAATTCTGGTGTAGCAAATTCAAGCGAATTTATTACAACCACGTCTGCACATGGTTTTGTTAATGGTGATATAGTTGTCTACTCAATACGTACAGGTAATACAGCTCTAGTGGCTTTGAGTACAGATGCGGCGTATTATGTTGTTGGTGCTAATAGTACGGCTTTACAGCTTTCAGATGCGTTGGGTGGTGCAGCTTTGAATCTAACAGCCGGATCAAACGAATCGGGCCATTTTCTTACAAAATCATTAGGGTCAGGTGTAATTACCGCATATACAGACCGTACAGCAATAGCAACAGTTATTGGAGCTAATTCAGAGTATGTTGGCGTCGTAAATATATCAAGTAATGGTTTTATCATTACGCCCTACTCCTCAATTGTTGGTGCTGTGACTAACACGGTAGCTACTATTGCAAATACAGGTACGGGATCAGGAGCTACATTTAAAATAAGTCTCTTGACTGATACCGAATCCGTTTTCCTTTCACCTGATTTCTTACATAGCAACAACATACAAAATGTTCAATTTTCTACCATAAATTTAAACGCAAATAACTCCGGCCTCGTTCATACAACTGTTCCTCATGTAATTAATGGAGGTGTTCAATATGTGTTTAATGCTAATTCTGGCGTAGCAAACACAACTGAAATAATTACAACGACAACTGCACATACTTTCTCTAATAACGATCTAGTTAAATATTCAGTAGCATCCACCAATACTGCAATTGGTGGTTTAGTATCAAATGGAACCTATTATGTAATAAATGCGGTTAGTGGAGGAACTACGCTTAGTCTTTCGACTACATTAGGCGGAGCACCAATTAACATTACAGCGGGATTAAATCAAACAGGACACTCGTTATCAATAGGTGACTTGTGTTATGGTGGCTTTGGATTTGTAAAATATCCTAATTCTAGCATTGACAGTACAATACTTGATTGTTTAAGATTTGATAATGATACTATTGGTTCTATTGCCGCTATATCTGGCTTTAATCCTGGAAACGATTACAACATAGACCCTTTTGTTGTTGTTCATAATCCATATGTGTCGGGATATACAAAACAAGATTATAACATGGTAATTTCATCTGTAACAGGTGCCTTTATTGAACGAGAGCAAATTTTACAAACATATAATAGTCCCGCAATACAACTAACAGTTAGTAATTTTTCTGGAACAGCAGCAAATGGTACACCAACAACAACTGTAATTACATCGGAAAGAATTTTTCAACTTTATGCAAATGGTGCAACAAGAGCAGAGGGGTTTGTTGTCGAATCGGGTATTTCAAGCGGAGCAGGAACACTAAAACTGACGGGCGTTACAGGTACTTTTGTTAATACGGCAAATGCATCTACGTTAATGAGGTCACTATCAAGTGGTGGTACGGCTAATATATCTCTCGTATCGACAGTCACTCTTGCAACAACCGCACGTGCTATTATTAAACAAGTTGCAAATACAACATTCTTAAAATTAAAAAGAATAAACTTGGAAAATACTTTTCAAGTCAGTAATACAATTATTGGTCAAGTATCGGGCGCGACAGCAACTGTAAGTGTTATAGACGTAGACACGACACAGCCATTTTTAGGTTTAAATGCAAGAATAACTGCTAATGTACAAACAGCTAATAATGTTGCTACAAATCTTGATATTTTTGATTCGGGGTTTGGGTATGTTGATTACGAAACCGTTACAATGTCTAATGAAGGTAGTAATTACACAATAACAGCTATCGTTCGTCTTGGAAAAGAAGGTCACGGGGAAGGGTTCTTTCAAACAACAAAAGGATTTTTAGACTCGGATAAAAAATTACATGATAATGATTACTATCAAGAATATAGTTATGAAATTATTTCAAAAATTCCTTTCGATAGATATGTTGATGTTCTTAAAAAAATAACTCACGTTGCAGGTACAAAAGCGTTTGGTAGATTATCAATTTTATCAACACCTAACGTGCAAATGTCTGCTATAAATAGCATCACACTCTCATAAAAAATGTCAACACAACAAATTACCAATTATTTTCGCTTACATAACGTAAAGCAATTTCAAGAATCTATTAGCGAAGTAGCTAACAGTGTGTATTATGTGTTTGCGGGCAAGTCAACTCCTTATTCAGCCGGAGATGCTACTATTCCTGCTATTATCAAAAGTGATAAAGAAACGTATTATGATCCATATGATAACATGGTCTTTGGTAAACGTGTTATACCTTCAAGTGTAGCTGTTGTAGCTCCTCGATACAATTGGACAGCAGGTACAAAGTATAATGCTTATAGAGGAAATGAGGATTTATCAACCAAGCAATATTACGCTTGTGTTAACACTGGTTCAACATATGCTGTTTTTAAATGTTTAGATAATTTTGGTAATTCAGCATCAACAATACCACCCGATCCAACGCAAACGGGCCCCAACGATGAGTATTATAGCACATCGGATGGTTATGTTTGGAAGTATATGTATGAAGTTGATGCAACTATTTTTAACACATATGCAACAACACAATATTTACCAATTTTAGCCAATAACGATGTTGTAGCCAATGCAGTACCTGGCGCCATTGAAGTTTATTCTATTACATATCCTGGTTCAAATTATAACACGTTTCTAAGTAACAACTTTACATCGGCAGATTTGCGTGTTGGTGGATCCACAGTTACATACAATATTGCTAATAACGCTGTTAATAGTGTAAATTTTTATAAAGATAGTTTTATATACTTAGCATCAGGTCCAGGTGCAGGCCAGGGTAAAAAAATAGTTGATTATCAAGTTTTAGGGTCATTAAAAACAATTACAATTGAATCGGCTTTTACTACACCACCAACAGCTGCAACAACATATGAGATTACACCAAGCGTTTTAATTAGTGGCGATGGTCGCAATGCTATTGCACGTGCTATTGTTAATACATCTTCATCAAATTCAATTGTTAGAATAGAAGTTTTATCAAGAGGTAACAATTATTCATACGCAACGGCCACTGTGGTGGGTAATACAGGAGGAGTATCAAACGCTGCTTCTATCATACCAATACTTGGACCTAAAGGTGGACATGGATCTGATCCTGCATATGAATTGGGAGGCACCGCACTTTGTATAAGTGTCTCCTTTGCCAATACTGAAACAGGAACCATTCCTGTAGCAAACGATTACAGACAAATTGGTTTAATAAAAGATCCATTGTTTGCCAATGTTGTCATAACAACACTAAATCTTAGTGGATCGTTCGTTGTAGGTGAAACAGTAACACAAGCAAATACAGGTGCTACAGGAGTAGTATCATCATGGGACAGCATTAGTGCGTTACAGTTAACTAACGTCAATGGTATTATTTTAACAGGAAACACAACTGTTAATTATTTGAGAGGTGGGTCATCAAATACCACCGCTTCTGTTTCAACCTATCAAGTTGGTGGTGCATCAAAGAACTTCAACACCTTTGACCAGCGCCATAGATATACATTTAACCCAATATCTGGTGTCTTCATTCAAGACGAACAGGTATTTCAAACAGACATACAGCTTGCTAACGCCTTTTTCCATAGTAATTCGGCATCAACATTGTCTTTAACAAATCAAAGAGGTAACCTAAATACAGGTAATACAATTATTGGTCAGCAAAGTAGTGCTTCCGCTAATTTATTGTTCCATTATCCTCCTGATTTGATTGTTGGTTCGGGAGAAGTATTATTCCTTGAAAATCAATATCCAATATCTCGCTCTAACAGTCAGACTGAAACAGTTAAACTTATCTTGCAATTCTAAGAGAAAAATATGCCATTAGAAAATTCATTAAATGTAAGTCCTTATTTTGACGACTACGATCAAGCAAAAGAATACTACAAGGTACTTTTTAAACCAGGTGTTTCTGTACAAACACGTGAGTTGAATCAATTGCAAACAATGTTACAGAATCAAATTGAAAAATTTGGTGATAACATATTTAAGTCAGGTACAATACTTAGCGGTATCAATTTTTCTTATTTACCAAACTATTCATATGTAAAAATACTTGACATTCAAACGGACGGCGAACCTTCACAGCCTTCTTCTTATGTTAATTATTTTGTTAAATCAGATCTTAATTTATCAGCTCGTATTGTAAATTCAGTGGACGGTCTAGAGTCAAAAACTCCTGATCTTAAAACGTTGTATCTTCAATACACCAACAGCTCAGATAACGATACTGCCAATTCAAACACATCATATACGACGTTTTCTCCTGGTCAAAACATTACTGTCTTTAGCAAAGATTATCCAATTTTTAAAGTGACAGTTGATAATGGTGGTTTGGGTTTCTCTAATGCTGATACCGTCGTTGTTTTAAGTTCCATTATAGTAACAGGCAATACGGTCGCTTTTTCAAATGGCGAAACGCTCACATCATCGGCGCCTGGTTCACCTAAAGTAACAATTGCTTCAATTAATACGACAGCGATTGCTAACACAATTATCATTCAAGTTAAGCCAAGAACAGTTGATTTAACCAACAATTCTGTTAATTCTGTTTCGTGGTCATTATTGACTGGTTATAATATTTCTGGTAACACTAGCGGCGCAACCGCTAATCTAGTATCTTTTATTGGCAGTAGTGCTACAGGTTTAATAACAACAGATACACAAGGTATTACTCAAACCGTAACATTGACTAATCAAGGAAGTAATTACACTTTCTTACCAACGTTCACTGTTAAAACAGCTAATGCAACAGCTACTGTAAGTAATATTAGCCTTACACCACAAAATTATAAAACAGTTATTACTGTTGCAAATGCATCATCAAATGCAATTGGTACAGGATATGCTTTTGGTATATCCAGTGGCGTAATATATCAAAAAGGATTTTTTCTTAATGTAAATCCTCAAGTAGCTATTATAAGCAAGTACGACATATCACCTAATAATGTAGCTGTTGGCTTGATTACAGATGAAAACCTTATTACTTCTTTTGTAGATGAATCGTTATATGACAACGCTTCTAATACTACCAACTTTGCTGCTCCCGGTGCTGATCGTCTTCAGCTCTTACCAGTATTGACGGTGGTCAGCAATGCATCAAGTTTAGGATCAAACGCTAATTTTCTTACTTTGGTTGAATGGAAAAATGGAGCACCATTCAAAGAGAATAAAACTACTGTATATTCAAACATTGGCGATGAGATGGCACGCCGTACAAAAGAATCGCAAGGTAATTTTGTAATTAACCCATTCGAAGTTAGTTCAAGAGAATTACCAACAGCTAATCTTACTAATTTTGAAGTTGTTGTGGATCCAGGAACAGCTTATGTTGAGGGTTACCGCGTAGCATCTCAATACAACACCGTATTGACCGCCGCTAAAGCAAATACATATGATACAGAAACAAGCAGATCAATTACCGTTAGTTATGGTAACTATGTTTATGTAAACTGCTTGGTTGGTTTATTTAACTTTAAAGCTGGAGCAACAATAAGTCTTCGTGATACAGCTAAAACATATATCTCTACAGCAACGATAGGCTCTGATTCCAACATTACACCAGCTGGTAGTGAGATTGGCACTGCTCGTATGCGTTCACTTGTTATTGACAGTGGTAATCCAGGTACATCGACGTGTGTATACCGCTTATATCTTTTTGATGTACAGATGAATGCTGGACAATCGTTTAGAAGCGTTCGCAGTGTTTATTATGATAGTGGTGCTGATGGTGTTGCAGACATTGTTCTAACATATGATGCAACAACAGCTACTAATATTGCTGTTATACAGGACAATACAAAAGATAAAATGTTATTTCCGGTTGGGGTTGATGCTGTAAAAAGTATTTCAAGCATTACATACCAATACAGAACAAGCTCAGATAGCTCATTACAATTAACTTCTGGCGGAACTTTGCAAATTGGACCATTGGGTGCAGGTCTGACGTTCCCATATAGCGATGGTGTTCTTTCTTCAACGCAAGAAAGAGATTTCATTATATTTCCATTAGCCAATACGCAGGCTGCGGCTAATAGTGGAGGATCAATTACAGTAACAAACAATAGCAACGTTGTATCTGGTTCATCGACAACATTTGCTTCTGATTATCAAGTTGGTGATTTTGTTAAGTTTGCTAATAGTACAGCAAGCATCGTTAGACAAATATCTTATATTACAAACAACACATCGATGGGGTTGACAACCAACGCTTCGGCTTCTTTTACAGCAAACGGCGTTTTGTTTTATCCAGCAATGTATCCACTATCATTGGAATCACGCGCTGATAGAACAATTACAATATCAGGTACCAGTAAAACAGCAACGTTAAACTTGACAAAAACATTATCAGGTACAGTGAATGCGGTTGTTACATATAACGTATCAAAAATTGGGGCAACTCCTGTAGCAAAAACAATTAATAGAAATTTATTTGTTAAGATACACACTAGCAACAACGTTGCCGGTGCAACGGGCCCGTGGTATCTTGGTGTACCAGGTATTGCAAGATTGAAAAAAGTTTATTTGGGTAGCAACACAACTGTTAATACATCAAGTACAGATGTTACAAAATATTTCTTTATTAACACTGGTGATGATCAAAATGCATATCGTAGTGGTCAATTGGTACTTGCAAATAAATCTGGTGTAACGCTTACTGCTAATCAATTTCTCATGGTTCAGTATGATGCGTTTACAACAAACGGAGCTGAAGGATTTTTTACTGCAGATTCATATAACATTAATGATACAGCTAATCTTGCAAGCTCTACAGCAACCATTAACACTCTTGAAATACCTGAGACAGTAACAAAAACTGGTAATTACTATGATTTACGAGATGTTTTTGATTTTAGACCTTATGGAAATAACACAGCCATTTTGACAGCAACATCTGGTAGCGCATCTATTAATCCGGCAAACACCTTTGCATTAAGTGGAGATGACCAATTTTTTCCTGTTCCTGACTCAACAGTATCTTATACTGTACAACATTATTTGCCACGCATAGATTCTGTTGCTGTTGATACAAGTTCAACGTTTAGTTATATTCAAGGCTCTCCAGCCATGGTACCAAAAACGCCAAAAATAAGAGATAACTTACTTTTGCTGGGATCTGTGTATGTACCTCCTTATCCTTGTTTACCTCGTCAGTTAAATTCACAGACATCAACGTTTGCAGATAAACAAATTGGTAATGATAAAGGACCAATTACAACACGTGTTTCCTCTTATAGAGTAAAAACGGATACGTATGTATACCAGCCTAAAAGATATACCATGGCTGATATTGGTAAAATAGTTGACCGTATTTCTTCCATTGAATATCAGATATCGCTTGGTCAAGTAGAACAAGCCACAGCTGGGTTGAGTTTACCAAGCGCAATAACACCAACAACATCTCGTTTTAATAGTGCTTTTTTTGTTGATACATTTGATAATTTTTCAAGATCAGCGACAGCATCAAGAGAATATTCTGCGTCTATTGATACCGTTAGATCAGAATTGCAACCGTTAAAAAGACAGTTAAACTTTGAGTGTTATTTTGATAGAACAGATTCTACAACTGCTAATAGTATTGTAGGATCAACTCTAATGCTTCCATATACACAATCTGTGTTTATTGATCAAACAATAAAGAGTGATGTTTTAGGAGTTGATGGCCACGCAATTCAATTTGTGGGTAATATGTTATCATCACCTGCTTCATTCTCATTGCTTGCTCAAGTTGAAACAATACTTGATCCACCAATTATTACTGTTAATGTACCGGGAGCACCAACGTATGTTTATGTAGATCCTCCTGCTCCAAGTAATGATGGTGGAGGCGGCGGTGGAGGTGGCCATTTCTTACCGTTCCTTTTTGGTAATAGCCGTGTTATTTGCACACATTTCTATCGTAAGGGTATGCTCGATAGAGACGTGTGGAGAGCAGATATTGAATTTACATTCAAACATCTTTCACCAACAACAATACGTGGATATCAATTCTGGGCTATTCCTTATGTACGTTTAATGCGCAAATCATCACTAGCTGAAAAAGTTATATATCCATTAGCTAAATGGCGCGCCAAAGAGCTTGCGTATCAAATGGGTGTAACTAAAAAAGGAAATATAAAAGGTAAAATTGTTAGGGCTATATGTGAACCTATTTGTTTTGCAATAGGTCTATTTGTTGGAGAACAAAATTGGAAAGCTTTGTGGGCATGAAACACCTTTATAATATCAGTGTAAATATAAACGAAAGTAATACAAATGTCTAGTTCAACAGTAAAATACGTAACCCGTGATCAAGTGTTTACAATGACACTTAGTGGTCTTATGCCTTTGACTGTCCATTATGTTTACATGGATAACAATCTCATTGCAAGTTCAAAAATTAAACCACAGGGCGGTAGTATTGGGGATGCTTTAAAAACCAATCAAAACGGACAAGTTACTTTTGATTTTTATTATAGTGGCGGTCTCATGTCTGACTCAACACCGTGGGCTGAGTCTGAAAAAATACAATCTAACTTAGCAGCATCTAAAAAAATTGTAATTGCTAGCAAAAGCATATCGACGTTAGATACAGATTATGAATCAACATATCTTTCATATGCTTCTATTACTATTAAGGTAGACGTAGCAACGAGTACATCGTTCATTCCTACAGCTGCTATATACCAAACTGTCGAAGTTCCAGGTCCTGTGATTACGCAAGAAAGAGCACCTCCTCCTGCTCCACCACCTGAACCAGAAGCACCGCTCCGTGACCGGCAGCATGGCGACGGCGGCGGCCCTGGCGGCGGCCGCAGCCGATAAAAGATCATCGATACATACTATATAAACAAAGGAAACTAAATGGCCGGGTTTGATTTAGCACAAACATTTTATATTGATCCTGCTGCTGCACAGCAAGCACCTTCAATATGGATAACTAGTATAGATTTGTATTTTTTTGCAAAGCCTGTAGAAGGAAAGACGCAATCGGGAATTTATTCTCCAGGAATAACAATGTATGTTGGAGATGTAAACATAGAAGGTATTCCAAATCTTGATTCTTACAAAAGCGATGTGGTAGCTCGTGTTGAGTATGCTGACATAACAACAAGTGCAGACGGTACATCAGCGACTACATTTACGTTTAGTAGACCAATCAATTTAAAAACAGGTGTAACAGCAGCATTTTTACTTAAATTTGATGGTAAAGATTCGGGCTTTAAACTTTGGTATAATAAAGCAGGTGAGTATCAACTAGGAACATCTACAAAAACATCTGTTACCTCTGGTAAGGTGGATGGTAGTTTGTTTATAGTTACAAATGGTACTCAACTTACAGCACAAAAAGATGCTGATATATCTTTTAAAATGAGAGTAGCTAATTTTACAACAGGGTCTACGCAATTTAAAATTTATAATAGACCATATGAAATTCTTAAAGTAGCAAGCACAACAGGCTCTTTTTTAGGCGGTGAAAAAATTTATGCTGTTGCTGCAAATGCATCGGGATCTATTGCTGTTTCTACAGCAAGTAAAAATATTACAGGAACAGGCACATCCTTTACATCTTTATCTGCTGGCGATGCCTTTGTTATTACAGATGGTACACCAGGAAATACAGAAGTACGTACAGTAACAAGCGTAACCAATACAACGTATATGGCTATTGATGTTGCTCCTACATTTACAAATACTGCAGCACACTATTATAAAACAGTTACCGGCCAAGTTTATTACACATCAAACCAAGCTGACTATCTTGTTATTCAAGACTCAACAGCTAACTCATCAATTTATCTAACCAATGGCAACGTGCTCTATGGAGTAGATTCGCTTGCAACAACAACGGTGGCCAATATTACAGCTTTTGGTGTTAATAGTGTTATACCAAGTTTTGTAGTTGGTGTTCCTTCAGGTTCAAGTATCAATACAGTAATTGGTTTTGCAAACAGTAATTTTGCCTACTCAAGCACGACAGAAAAAAATGTTGTAATTGGCCAGAGATTGCCAGTAACGGATTACCCCGCAGTTGTTGCTTCACGTACAACAGAAGTAACAACCGGTGTACCTTTCAGATCTTTAAAAAGTACATTGACTTTAACAACAAGCAATCCATACACAACACCATATGTTGATGAAAACAATCTTGATATGTTTATTGATACGTATGCAATAAACAATGATTCGACCAATGAATATCTTGGTATTGGTAATGCTGCAGCTCGTTACGTATCAACGATGACGTCTCTTGCGGCTGGTCAAACTGCTGAGGATATAAAGGTTTACATTCGTGCATATCGTCCCGTTGGCACAACAATAAAAACATATGTTCGTTTTCTTAACAGCCAAGATATTGAAACAATAGAAGTTAAAAATTGGACAGAATTAGTAGCTAATACAAATGCTAATTCGTATAGCAGTGCTATAGATAGTTCTGATTATTTACAAATACAATATGATGTACCTTTTCAACCTAGTGGAACACTTCAGGCAGGAGCATTTACAGCAGCTTCTGGCAACTCTATAATTATAGGCACCTCAGGTACTGTTAATACCAATATTACAGTAGGAAGCGTTGTTCGTGTTTATAGTCCATTGTTTGCAAATAGTTATTTTATTGACACGGTGCAAGCATCAAATACGTCAACATTTACCGTTACAAACCCTGTGTCAAATGCAGCAATGGTAGGAAGTGGTTTATTGGTTGATGTTGTAACAAGAAAAAATGACGGATACTTAGACGTACAACAACAAAACGTTTTAACATATTTTAATACATCACTGGCAAAATTCAAAGGATATGATAGGTTTGCTGTAAAGATTGTTCTCCTTTCTGAAAACGGATATGTCATTCCTCGTGTCGATGATGTTCGAGCAGTGGCAGTAACAGCATGATGGATTTGACGAGCAGTAAAAATGGCAAATTTGTCAGACAACCTGATAGTAAAGCTGTCATAAATATAGATACGGACGAATACAATAGGTACAAAGCTGAGAGAGAGAAAATATTACAGCTCAATCAAGTTTCTCATGAAGTACAACAATTACAAAAAGATATGGGTGATATAAAAATGTTACTCCAACAATTAGTAAACGGAAAATAAAATGGCAAGAGCAATATCGAATGTTGTTATATCGGTCGACTCGTTTGCAACGTGGGTCGGCGTAACCAACATTATGGCAGACGCATTTACAAACTATGCGTTAACAGCCAATAATTCAACCATAGGTGCCAATGTTTCGGGTAACTCTAGTCTTATAGGCATCTTCAACGCTAACACAGTTGCTGTTGGTGATGTTTTACGTGGCGGTTCGGTCAACGCATCTGCCAATCTTAATATAACTTCTAATGCTTTATTTACTGGCGCAAACGTTTATATTACAGGCAATACCTACATTATAAACACAAACACAAACATTAACAGCGCTTCTTTTTCTATTGTTACGGGAGGCGCAATTGTTAATACAGTTAGCTCTAACACCACATTCAATGCAAATTCAGGCATAGCAAACACAACAGAGATTATTACAACAGCTTCAGCGCACGGATTTGTTAACACGGAAATAGTTACGTATTTTGTTAGTGCTGGTAATACAGCAATTACTGGTTTAGCTAATAACACAAGCTATTTTGTTGTTAATGCAGCAAGTGGTAGTTCTACATTAAAGCTTTCTACAACATCTGGTGGTTCTGCAATCAATATTACAGCGGGCGTTAACGAAACAGGTCACACGTTAACAAGATATGGCCGGGTTAATGTTAGTGGTGGTGTTACCAACGTAACATCAAATGTAAGCATACTAAATTCCAATACGTATATTAATGCTTCTTCTTTTAATGTTATTGGTGGTTTGGCAAACGTAACATCAAACGTATCAGTAACAAATGCGAACACCAATATAAATGCAACAGCGTTTGGTGTCCAAGGTGTTTCAACAATCGTTGGTAATACAACACTACAAGCAAATAGCTCACTGACAAGTTTTGCTCTTACATCTAATACAACAATAAGCAATCTTGCAATAAGTGTTAACCAAGTAACCGTTGCTGGCAATGTTAACATTGATAGTGGTACGTTGTTTGTTGATGCTGCTAATAACAGAGTTGGTTTCAACAATACAACACCAGATGCAACAGTTACAATAACAGGGTCGGCAAATATATCCTCAGCTTTAAGGATTGGAACAACGCTTGATGTTGTTAATGCTACATCGATTGGTAACAATTTTACCGTAACAGGTACAGCAAATGTATCTACAACAATCAATGTTGGTGCAAATGTAAACGTATCCACAACTCAGTTAAACATAGGCAATACAACATCTAATGCGGTTTTAAATCAAACATTACTTAATATCGGTACTGCAACGAGCAATGTACAAGTTACCACATCTAGTTTAAATTTAGGTAATGCAACAACCGGTACTGCCAATATGTTTGCTCTTAATGTAGGTGCAAATGTAAACGTATCTACATCACAACTAAACATTGGTAATACGACATCTAATGCTGTTGCTAATCAAGTGTCATTAAGCATTGGTACTGCAACGAGCAATATTCAAATTAATTCCGCAAGTTTAAATTTAGGCAATTCGACAACAGGTACAGCTAATATGTTTGCCCTTAATGTAGGTGCAAATGTAAACGTATCCACAACAAGATTAAACATTGGCAACTCGACAGGTAATAGCGTATTAACTCAAAATACATTAACAGTTGGCAATACAACAACAGGAACCGTTAATGCATTTGCATTAAATATTTCAGGTATAACCGCAACAGGTAATACTACAGTAACTGGTTTTATTAACGCTAGTTCTTATGGTACATACAATGGTGTTGTCAACGCTACATCGTTCAATTCTACAGGTACTGCTACATCAACGTTTGCTAACAACGTCACCATTACCGGTGTAGCAAACACAGTATCGTTCAATCAAACGGGTGCAACTACTTCAACGTTTGCAAACAATTTAACTATTACCGGTGTCACAAATACCGTATCGTTTAATTCGACAGGTGCTGTTACAGCGACATTTGCTAACAATGTAAGTGTAACTGGTACTGCTAATGTTTCCACATCAGTTAATGTAGGTGCTAACGTCAATGTATCTACATCGCAGATAAACATTGGTAACGCAACTGTAAACACTGCTGCTAGCAGCAACTCAATTAGACTTGGTAACACAACAGTCAATACTGTATTTACAGGTAGCTCAATTAGTACGAACGGTACGCTAGATGTAACAGGTAATTCTGGTCTTGTAGGGGCTGCAACGTTCTCTAATACAATTGCGGTAACAGGTAATGCTACATTTTCTAATGTAGTTTCAATTACAGGCGCTACAACGCTTACAGGTGCTCTTTCAACAGCTGCAAACACCACTCTTCAAACAGATGTTGTGCTTGCTGTCATATCCAATACTAATATTGGTACTTCAACAGTAAGTGCAATAGAAATATTCAATTTTCCAATTGGAACATACACCGGCGCTAAGTTTACGGCAAGAATTACAAATTCTAGCGGTGCAAATGCAGCTGTTCAAGAAGTTATTTTGACACAAAATGGAACCGATGTTTACACTACAGTCTATGGTACAGTTGTCGCACCAACATCAGCTAATTTAGGTATATTTTCCGCTACGATAAATACAACAGCTGTTGCTGTAAAATTTCAGCAAACAGCTGCTAGTTCAAGCGTAAAGCTGTTCACACAATTAATAAAATAAGGTAAACAATGGCTGCTGGTAACACAAAATTTAGAGCGGAGAATGGATTAGACGTTATTGGTAGTGCCAATGTTAGCGGTTTGCTACGTGTAGATGGTGATTTATCTGTTGGTGGTAATTTAGCATTTACTGTAACAACATCTGGTGATCTAAATCCATCATCGAATAACACTTACAATCTTGGTACCGCCAATTTTCGTTGGGGTGTTTTATATGGAAACACGGCATATCTTTCAGGCAATTTAGACGTTACAAATACAACCTCGCTTGCCAATGTTGCAATATCTACAGCTGTTATACCAACAGCCAATAATAAGGCTTTTGGTAATACAACAAGACTTTGGGATTTGTATGCAAATAATGCAAGTTTAATTTCTGCAAATGTTGGTGCAAACGTTAACCTATCAACAACACAACTAAGCATTGGTAATGCAACGGGTAACAGTGTACTTACACAGAGCGCGCTGACTGTTGGTAACACAACAACAGGTACAATTAATGCTTTTGCTCTAAACGTTTCTGGACTAGTTGCAACGGGCAATACCACAACCACGGGGTTTATCAACGCAAGCTCCTATGGATCGTTTGGTGGTGTTGTTAACGCATCATCTTTTAACTCGACATCCACCACTGCTCTATCGACGTTTGCTAATAATGTAACTGTTACAGGTGTAACAAATACAGTCTCGTTTAATCAAACAGGCGCTACGACAGCGACATTTGCTAATAATGTTACCGTAACTGGTGTATCTAATACTGTATCGTTTAATCAAACTGGTGCAACCCTTTCAACATTTGCCAATAGTGTTACAATAACTGGTGTAACAAATACAGTCTCGTTTAATCAAACAGGCGCTACGACATCAACATTTGCTAACAATGTGAATGTGACCGGGACAGCAAACGTTTCTACCTCAATTAATGTTGGTGCAAACGTAAACGTTTCCACTACACAATTAAATATTGGTAATTCATTAAGCAATAGTGTATTAACGCAGACAACGCTAAACGTTGGTAATTCAACTGTAGGTACAATTAATGCGTTTTCTCTTAACATAGTAGGAACAGGCAATTCAACTTTCCGTACAGACTTACTTACGCTTGATGGTACAAATAATAGAATAGGTTTAAAAACAGGTCTTGCAAGTCTTTCAAGTGCCGCGTTAGCCACAATTACAGGTAACTTAGAATTCAGTACTATTAGTACGGGTTTGCGTTTACAAACATCGAATACGTCGATGAATGCGTCTGTTATGATGACAGGTAATACAACAAATACGCGAGTTACTTTTAACACTTTTGATTCAGGTATTTCAGGAACAACAACCGGTGGCTTTTCTTTTACGGGAACAAATGCGACTGCAACGCAAACATTACTGGACATCAATAGCACCTCTCTTCAATATAAGTCAGGAAATGTTGCATATTCTGGAAACTTTGGAATTTACAATGTCAGTGGCACACGTGTAGGACCATGAAATGGGAAGACCGCTTAGAGCATTATATGCAAACACAACGTATAGCACTGGTGTTCAGGAGATGTCAGATGCAGAGATTGCTGATGTAATTGCTCCCCTCATTCTTAATTACATCGTTGCTAATCCAGATACTAGTTATGGTAGCAAAGTACGTACTGTAGGTACAGATCCTTATGCTGTTAGTAGGGGATCAGCTTCCGACAGCATTAATGCTGCCGTAGGTACACACCCATCAAGCAATAGCTCTTCAACAGCTGGAACAATATATCAAACACAAAGAACATTGACTAATTCTTTTAGTGTTCGTCCTGTTCATTATGTAATGAATGGCAATGAAGTTCAAATACAGGAAATGACCGACTCGGATTTAAATACATATTTTTATCCTTCTATTGTTAACACCATGCTAACCGGTGGCGTTGGTGCTTATTTTTTGGGGCCAACAGCTACTGGTGCTCCTGTGACCGGAACATGGTCATCTTACGGAACAGTAAATGACACATATTACGTTGGAAGCACACTAACAACTGTTTCACATACATTGTGGCAACGAACAGATGCAGCAACTGTTGGAACAGTTCGTCCTTTACGTTATAATACATCAGGTTCAAATCCTGTTGTATATCGTTTGGATGAAATGCAAAATTCCGACATTCAAGCATTAGCTGCGGGCGTTGGTGAATATATTAGAACAACGGGTATTGGTGTATATGCGTTCCAACCTTCAGCTCCAGGTAGTGGAACATGGGTTAGTAGAGGATCATTTACTGATAAAATAAATAATTTAACAGATACATCATATGCTGGTGCATACGTAGGTTCCTATGCAAATAGTTTTACCGGTGTATATGCAGGTACTTTTACTGGTGTTTTTGTAGGTTCATATAGTAGAATTTGGACCGGCGCTTTTACAGGAATTTATACAGCAACTTATACAGGCAATTGGACAGGAGCATATGCAGGATCCTATCAAGGGAATTTCTCTGGTTCATATGCAGGCACTTATTCAAGATTATTTACGGGATCCTATACTGGTAACTGGACAGGAACATATACAGGTGCATACATTGGATTTTATGCTGGATCTTATACGGGATCCTATCAAGGATTTTATGCTGGTGCTTATGCTGCTGCTTATGCAGGGAGTTATGCAGGATCCTATCAAGGATCTTTTACGGGATCCTATCAAGGATTTTATGCCTCTGCATACACAGGCTATTGGAACGTCTCATACACAGCAGGTGCTGCCTGGACTACACCCTATCCTCAAGTGTACACCGGTGTATATGTACGTCCATCTCGTGGAGCAAACTTTTATTTTACCGGCAATTGGACTGGTACTGGAGGATCTAGCTCTTATACAAACAATACATGGACTCGAACTGCATTTAAATCATATGCAGGCAATGTACAAAGAGACACATTAGGTTACGACCCATTTTCTGGGCAGCCAGCTTATTATACGGGTTATTTTGCAGCTAACTTTGTAGGAGCATATGAAGGTGCAACATATGTGTCATTCTTCAATACTGCTATAATGCACCAACGGATTATAGCATACACAGGGAATTACACAGGCATCTATTCAAGATTATTTACAGGATCCTATCAAGGATTTTATACGGGGTCATATACAGGCACATATGCTGGTGCATATTTAGGAAGCTACATAGGATCCTATCAAGGATCATATACAGGGGTATATGCTGGTACTTATTTGGGAGCATATGCAGGATCCTATCAAGGAAATTTTACAGGTACATTTGCTGGCACATATTCATCATTGTTTACAGGATCATATGCTGGTACATATGTAGGGTTATACAATACGGGATATACAGGGATATATGGCGGTTCTTTTACAACCCCTTATACCGGATCATATGTTGGAGGATATACATCTAATTTTACTGGCATATATAGCGGACTTTTTACAGGTTCATACACGGGAGCATATAGTGGTCTTACAGTTCAAACAGCCACAACATCCAACATATATACATTATGGGTTAGAACAGCGTAACAAAATAAAAATTAACATATTGGTAAGAATAACATGAAAAGAACTATAGTAAATCCTCATTGGATTAATAACGCAAGGACCGTTTTATTAGCTGAATTCCATTACGATGATGGAAGAATTGTTTCTGCGACAATTTCTGATTCTGATACAAGCAACCCAGATCTTGCAGAAATTAAAAGCAAGTTTACTGAAAAAGAACTTGAAAACAATACACGTAAAAAAATACAAGAGGTTGAAAGAAATAAAGAACAAGAAATTCAACAACAGCAAGCTATTGAAGATCGTAAAAATCAAGAGGAACTGTTTGCTGTAAAATTAAAAATTTTTGATATCGATACAATAAAAAATTCTACAAACAGAAAATTAAAATCTCAAATTCGTAAATCCAAATCAGGAATTGAAGCACAGGCCTGGGCCGCTGCTTTATTGTTAAACGAATTTAACGCGGCGGAAGCAGCCACAAGCAACACTAATATGGATCCATCAACTCAGGAATAAAAATGTCTGTTCGTAATGGTTTTTTATTAGCAGCGTCGATGACCAAAGAATATGTCGATGTTGCTAATGTATGTGGTAATTCTATTAAAGATTATTATCCTGAGGCTCATATAACATTAGTTGTACCTAAAGAGCTCAAACATTTTGTTGATCCACAGGCTTTTGATCTTTTAATTTTTGAAAATGTACCTAATCTTGTGAGAACAAAATTATATGCTTTGTCAAAAACACCCTACACCAATTTGACGGTGTATGTGGATGCAGATATGGAATGTATGCATGAAGATGTAAGCACAATATGGGATGAAATTGAAGACCATCAAGATATGCTTATTACAAAAATACGTCCATACAATGGAAAAATTTCTAAATGGAAAAATGGCGAATTTACAATGCATGGTGGTTTTTTTATGTATAGAAACCGTCCAAATGTAATTGCATTTATGCATCAATGGTTTGAAGATTATAAAAAACAACGTAATGATATATGGCCATGGCCGGAAGAAGAATATCCCAAACAACTACAACCATGGGATCAATTTACGCTTTGGAAGCTTATAAATCACGATAAATTACCAATAAATATTGATTTTTTTAAAGATGATGCTCGTTGGAATTTTGTAAACGGTTATTATCGAAATGAAACCAAAAAACCAATAATTTTTTGGCACCACACCATACCTTCCAAACACAATCAAATTGGATTATAAAATGAAAACAATTGAAATTAACAATGTTGATTTAAAAAATATTTTAGAAAATTTTCTTTTGGTTTTATTAGCTGTTGATAGAAGCGATTTTCCTTATAAACAAGGCACTGATGTTATTACACCTGAATATGCATGTGGGGATGAATATTTAAAACACATGCAAGGAAAGAATGTTGATGGTTTTCCTGAAAAAAAACTTGGCATTGATTTAATGAGGTTTCACACACCTTTTCAGTCTGTTAAAGATGCTCTCAAAAAACTTGACACGGAGTTGCTAGCGTGGTCCGGCTCTCGCAATAATGCCGTAAAAATGCTATACCCTAAAGGGGGATATATGGGTTGGCACCACAACGCAAATGCAGCTGGGTATAACATTCTTTTATCTTGGTCAGAAAAGGGGCTTGGTTTTTTTAGGTATCAAGATCGAGCTACAAAAGAAATTATTACAATGCATGATAAGCCAGGGTGGACAGCAAAAGTTGGCTACTATGGTCCATGGCATGAACCAGATAAAATTTATTGGCACTGTGCCAGCGCTGAGCACGAAGAGAGATTCACGCTAGGATACATTATTCCACACGAGGGTATGTGGCAAAGTATGATTGAAGATATTCAATTGGTATAGTATATTTTAAAGTTGGGATATTGATTTTCTGTGTCGTCACCGTTTAATAACACAATTGATATATTGTTCTTTATGTGAGGATGCATTGATCCAAAATTTTTATTGTATTTGTTAAGATAATATTGTTGTTCGTGAAAGTCTATACCACCATACTGAAGTGACATAAAAATCCGTTCGGGAAAAAAATGTATTTTTGATTTTATTTTTTCATGTTCATAAGAAAGAAACGAATCCATACCCCAATGATATATCAATGTATACAGCTCCGGATCTTTTATAAAATGTTCCCATATGTTTCTTGTATAAGGAGCTTCCCAAAGCATACAACTACTATTAAACATATGGTGAAAAATAGGCAATCCTCTTTTATACTCTTTTTTCCATGATGCTCGTATAAGAGTTAGTTCTTTTTTATTACAATGGAGAAGAAAATTGATATTTCTTTTAATTATCAAGTCAACATCAAAATATAGCCTTGGACCATCAGTGAGATATTGATCAACAAATCGACTAAACAAAAAAAGCTTGTTATGAACAATAATTTCAAGTTTGTGATCAACAAACGGAATAATATTAACTTCATCATTTAAGTCTGTTACATCATCAGTATAGCAAAAAAACTTAAATGGTATTGTCAAATTTTTTTTACACATAATTAAAAGATTGTTTACATAATACGCTGGATACTTACTACCAATTTTTACGCTTAATATGTTTAACATGTATCAACACCTTTCATCACTTTCATTTGTAATTAGACAAAATTCTGAACGATTTGATGATATTTTAAATTCATTTAGTGACACTCAGCTTAAATCTAAACAATGGATTGTAAGTGAATTAAAACATTACAACAATATTTCAACCCCAAAGATACTTATATTGGGTGGTTGGTATGGTAGTTTTTTAGTACCTATGTTGAACGAACATCTTAAACCCGAACAAATAATACTTTCAGATATAGATCCCCAAACAGTTAAGATAGCAGCACAGCTACATTTAAAAGCTACTAATGTTGTATGTATCGAGTTAGATGCAGATAACTCTTCTGCTTTTTTTGATTGTGACATACTCATAAACACATCTTGTGAGCACATGCGTACTATTGGAAGCCAAGTAGTTACTAATTCCGAATGTCTTTACGCTGTTCAATCATGTGACAACCATAATGACCCAGGACATATAAACATAGTTACAAACACAGAGAGTTTTGTAACTAATACTGGTCTGTCTCGAATATTATTTAAAGGTAGACTCGATTTAGGACACAAAAACCGGTTTATGTTGATTGGTTACAAATAGCTAAAACTAAGTTCTATAAATACTTAAAGCAATATAATAATCCAAGGCGCATACTATAAATTGTGGTTGTATAAATACGTGTATAATAACTTAAAATGCTGAAGTACGATGGCGATTAAAGCAAATCTTATAATTGACCAGGGAACTGATTACGTTACATCGATCAATTTGACAGATAATGATGAAAACGTAGTTGATTTAACTGGGTACACCGCTAATGGCCAAATACGTAAAACGTATTCGTCATCAAATGCGGTCAATTTTGGTTTGTCGCTCGAAGAAGCAAATGGGGTTGTTAGGTTGAGTTTATCAGATTCTCAGACATCAAATCTTGTTGCGGGTAGATATGTGTATGATGTTGTTGTAACAAGCCCGGCAAGTATAACGTCGAGAATTGTAGAAGGAATTGTAACGGTTACACCTAGAGTAACAAAATGAGTATAAATTCTCGACTTTCTTCATCATCTGGTTCATTTTCTGCAAGAGCAGCAACGAACGGTGGGTTGAGAGCGACGCTGAGTGGTGGTGGATCAAGTGGGGACATGACGGGTCGTCTAGTTCCTTCTGCAGCCTCTATAACTCTTAAATCGACGTCGACGGGTGGATTGCAGCAAGCGTCTGCAGGTGTTACGCTAAAGAATATTGTGGCGACTGATCAGTCGCGTAGATTAGATACGTTAGTAGATGTGGTTCCGGATGATGCCAATACAGTTACAGGCAGCACACTTGTTTATGATTCTGCTAGAGATAAATATGTTGTAAAATTACTAGACCTAGATGGGGGAAATTTCTAAATGGCTATAAACACCGGCAATTTAATTCAAGTAAAAAGAAGTACTACAAACGCCACACCAGCTTCGCTGGCTGCTGGCGAATTAGCGTATTCCTTTTTAAACACATCCAATTCGTTATTCATTGGTAACACCTCAACAGGTGGTCCAATTCGTATTGGTGGTGGTAAGTATTCATTCTTACATGCTTCAAATACAACAGATCCTGGTACATTGACACCTAGTGCTGTTGTTATTACTAATGGTAATAGTTTTGTTTCTGCATGGAAAACAAATGCTTTAACTGTTGGTACAGATGCTGCAACAATCAGCATTTCTAACATTTCTTCTTATGCAAACAGCACATATCTTGGTCTTGCAAGTGCTAGCGGTTCTAATACAGAATTGGCTACAACATATGCTATCAAGCAATATGTTGATTTAAAGTCAGCTGCTGCAAGTATCGTTGCTACCAACAACCAAGTTTTGTTTGGTAACAACAACACATACGCACAAAATTCGAATTTCACATTTGATTATTCAACAGCTACATTAGCAGTTGGTAGTGGCGCTGTTAATACAACCATTACGCCAACAGCAATTACAACCACAGGGACGATTGCTTCTGGTAACACCACAACCACAGGCTTCCTAAGTGTTAGCTCTTATGGTACATTTGGTGGTCAAGTTAATGCGACCGCTCTGAATATTTCTGGTGTAACAAGTTCTGGCAATGTTAATGTAACTGGTTATGTTAATGCTAGTGGCAACGGTACTTTTGGTGGTACCGTTAACGCTGTTGCTCTAAATATTTCTGGTGTAACAAGTTCTGGTAATGTTAATGTAACTGGTTATGTTAATGCTACAGGTGCCGGTGTATTCGGTGGAGCATTATCCGGCGCAACATTTAGCACAACTGGTACTGCAGCTGCAGGCAACACAACAATAACAGGTACTCTATCAACATCTGGAAATACAGTTGCTGCTCAGATAAATGCTACCTCGTTAAATGTTTCTGGTGTTGTTGGTATAGGCAACACAACAATAACAGGTACCTTATCAACCTCGGGCAACACCGTTGCCGCTCAGATAAATGCTACTTCGTTAAATGTTAGTGGTGTAATAGGCACAGGTAATGTTAATATAACAGGTACCTTGACAACATCAGGTAACACTGTTGCTGCCCAGGTAAATGCTACTTCGTTGAATATTGGCGCGAACGTTAGTGTTAGTACATCAACCATCACTGTTGGTAACACAACGGTTAACACACAGATTACTGCTGGTGACATTAGACTAAATGGTTCACAGATTGTTGTTGGTTCCACAGGTACCAATACAACAATTACTGGTACTTCCGTATCGATTGGTAGTGCTTTTAGTGTTAATAACACTGCTGCACTTGGTAATACAACAGTTACAGGCTTTGCAACAATTAGTGGTACTGTTAATGCAGCGTCGTTAAATGTTTCTGGAGCAGCTGGTACAGGTAACTTAACTGTTACAGGTACAACAGCTTCTGGTAACACAACAGTTACAGGCTTTGTAAACGCAAGCGGCAACGGTACTTTTGGTGGAACAGTTAATGCGATTGCATTGAATATTTCCGGTCTTGCTGCAACTGGTAACGCAACAGTTACTGGTTTTATTGATGCAAGCAGCTACGGTAAATTCGGTGGCACAGTTAATGCTACATCGTTCAATTCCACTGGTACTGCGACATCGACATTTGCCAATAACGTTACAATTAACGGTACCACAAATACCGTAACGTTGAATGTTAGTGGTGATGCAAGTATCTCAGGTAACCTATATGTTTCTGGTAACTTAGTTTCGATTAACGTTCAAACATTAGCTATTAAAGATTCGTTAATTCAGTTAGCAACAAACAATACTGTAACACCTGACATACTTGATATTGGTTTGTATGGTAACTACGGTGTTGATGCTAACACTGCCAATGCTAGAAACACAGGCTTCTTCCGTGATGCTTCTGATGCAAAATGGAAACTGTTCGATAATCTGCTAACTGCACCTGGTACAACAGTTGATACAGCTGCAGGAACATTTAGATACGCTACAATGCAAGGTCAGCTATCTGCTGGTGGTGCTGATGCAACTGGCTTTATTGCTAATGCAACAACAATCGCTATTACAGCGAATTCAACACTCAATGTTGCGCTAATTGCTAATACGCTGACACTGTCTACAGCATTAAGTGGAACATCTGGTGGTACTGGTCTTGCATCGTTTACAGCTGAAGACATTTTAGTTGCTAATAGCACCAATGGTTTCAGAAAACTAAGCGCTGGATCTGATGGATATGTATTGCAAGTAAATTCGGGTTCTGTTTCTTGGAATACTTTGGATGGTGGTGCGTTCTAATTTTTAATATGGAGTTGTAATGGAAGCTGATTTTGTTAATGTTTTTATTGAAAAGCAAAGAGAAGTAATAAGTGATCTGACCTCGAAGAATGTTATGGCTGAAGCACGTCTTGCATTTGCGGAGCAAAAACTCCTACAAGTGCAAGATGTTATAGAAGAGCTAAATGCTAATAAAGAGCACGTTGTTCAATTAATGCAGCAACTTGAGTCATTGAATCAAGAAAAATTAACTGCCGTAAGTAATTTACAGCAATTGATAGCTGAGTTTCAACAATATCAAGAGCAATCGCATTCTGAAGCTGAACTGCTGAGAGCAGATATAAAGAAATTAAATTCTGAAAAAGAAGTATATGAAGCTAAGGCTGCTAGGTTGAAAAACAAAGCAAAGCAAATAGCAGAAGAATAGCCTTTAGAGGCGACCTCTATATAGAGGGTAGAGTTCCTACATAGGATTAAATAATGGCAACGCAGTTACAAATAAAGCGGTCTACTGTTACAGGCCGCGCCCCTAACACAACGAGTAGTGGTAATTCCACCTACATCGCTGCCGGTGAACTTGCCATTAATTTAACCGATGGGAAGCTATTTTCATCTAATGGTTCAACCTTAATTACAGTAGGTAGCAACCTTAATTCCCTTAGTGTTAACAGCATAGCACTGACAGGTAGAATCACAGCAAACTCAAGTAACGGCACATCTGGCCAGGTATTGACATCTGGTGGTACCGGTAACGTGTATTGGTCCACTATTGGTGGTGGGTCTTCGCTTACTGTAAGCAACTACACATCAAACGCATATGTCAATGCAATCTCCAATGTCAGTCAAATAGCATTTAATACATCTACTGGTATTAGCGTTCAAGATTTGGGTAGCGGTGTTGGGCTTGTTTCTTTGGGAAGCTCATTTAAGACATGGAACGTTGCTGGACAATCAAGCCTCGTTGCTGTTGGTGAAGATACTGTTCGTTTTATTGCTGGTAACAACGTAACGATAACAACAAACGCAACCTCAATTCCACAGCAAATTAGGTTTGATGTTACAAGCAGTGGCGGCGGTAGCGCAAATGTAACCCTAACCGCAAATACCTCTGATACGCAGACGTTCTATTTCCCGATGTCCAATGCGACAAGTGGGTCATGGTCAAACGCTGTTATGGATACAACAGATTTATTCTATGTACCATCAACAGGTAGATTCTCTGTTCCTAGTATAGCATTAACAGGTAATGTTTATACTACAACTACTAACACAGGTCTTGTTGGTGGACAAACTATAGCTGGGCAGGGATATGTTGGTAGCTTTAATGGCAGTAATCAATTACTAACAATTGCTTACTCTACCCCAGTAAACACCGCACTTGATTTTGGTACAGGCGACTTTACTATAGAATTTTGGATGTATTGTGTGACTGCTTGGACTAGTATGTCTAATCCAGGTATAATTGGTAAAAAAACCAATGACTCTACTAACGGATGGCAAATATATAGAAACAGTTATGAAAATGCTCTGGTCATACGAACTGCTAGTGGTGATTATTATTCTACAACCACCCCTGCTACTAATACTTGGGAACACTGGGCAGTAGTTAGATCCTCAGGTACCTTGAAATGGTATCTTAATGGTGTGTTAGATGCCACACATGCTGGAGTTACTGATAATATATCCGACCCTACAGGATCAGTAAGAATTGGTTATACTGATACGTGGGGAGGATATTTTGGCAGTGGATATCTATCTAACATGCGGGTTGTCAAAGGGGTAGCGGTATATACTGGAAACTTTACTGTTCCAACTGGTCCGCTAACAGCTACTGCTTCAGCTAATCCATTTGGTGGTGCAAACACCGCAGCTATCACCGGTACAGCCACTAGTTTACTAACATTACAAAATTCAACAATAATTGATAACTCGACATATGGATTATCAATTACAAATAACGGAACAGTAACAACATCACAGCAAACAGTGCCATTTGGTAGTGGAGTTTATGCAGGTACTTTCTTATATGATGGCGCAACATGGCAATCAACACCATTGACAGTTACTGGTGCTTTCAATGCTAACAACACAACTGTTACAGGTACCTTAACAACAACAGGTAACATTGCTGTTGGCAACTCTACAGTCAATGTATCGGCATCAACAAACGGTAGCATATCACTAACAGGCAATGTTTATACACCATCAAGTGGCGCCGGTTTAGTAGGCGGTGTAACAGCACAGGGGCAAGGATATGTTGGTAGCTTTAATGGTAGTAGTCAATACCTAACAACACCATCTAATACTAACTTTAATCTTAGTGGTGTAGATTGGACCATTGAGACATGGGTATATGCTTCTACTACACCAGTTGATTACCAATGGTTAATTCAATCTCAAACAGGTACTAATAATTGGGTAGCTTATTTAGGTCTTGGATTAATGGCAAATGGTACAGTAACATGTGCTCTTAATGCTGTATGCTATTATAGCGCTCAAACAATTACACTCAATACATGGAATCATTTAGCGCTTGTTCGTAACAGTGGAGTTATAAGACTTTTTATTAACGGCGTTGCAAGCAGTGTGGTAGTAACATCTGATATTAATAACTCCAATTTAAGTTTTTGGATTGGAAAAGCTGATAATGCTCCTGGCGGTGGCGATTCCTTATATTATTTTAATGGTTACCTATCA
>Ga0114962_10000437_pt1 | contig 37180 bp, 24 predicted proteins | sample C_130820_MF_Meta_FD_87017 | JGI IMG/M metagenome (GOLD analysis project Ga0114962, IMG submission 87017) | Freshwater microbial communities from Lake Croche, Canada to study carbon cycling - C_130820_MF_MetaG | ecosystem: Environmental > Aquatic > Freshwater > Lake | place: Lake Croche, Canada...
CAAATGACTGACTAGGCATCACATTCCAATCAAAATTAGAAGATGTCAGCATTGTGGTGGGCACTTTGGTTATCAATGATTGCAGAGTAGACAATGCTAATGTAGAAGAACTTGCAAACGCTGATGACAGGACAGGTGAAGCACTACATGGGATTGTTGTAATATAAAAGTTATTCCAATATAATAATGGTACTCCTGGTGAATAAACATAGCCGAGTACATTATAATTTGCATCCATTACTGGGGAATCTGCCTCTAAATAAGTAAGTGCCGACGTTTGTATATATACTTTACCAATAGTTGATCCGATGAAATCTGCGCATATTGCTCTTAAATTTGATGAGCCAATTATTGATGCTCCAACATTGAGTGCGAACGTAGTACCTGTTCCACCTGATTGGATAGTTCCGATAAGATTACCAACGGTATCTTTTATTTGTTGCCCGGTGGTTAACGTAGCACCAGCTCCAGATACACTAAGTGCAGAGCCAACTGACACAGCTGCTAATGGCAGAGTTTGTATAATTAGTGCTGCGGATATGCTCGTTACATTATTCACGCCGCCACTTATTGCTATTGTTTGGTTGATATAAGCGCTGCCACTATTGATAATAGTACCAACTAATGTGCCAGATGTTGTGTTATATACATACTGTCCAGATTTGAAATTCACAGTACCGTTTGGTGATGTTAATACAGTCAAATACGTTGCATTAGATGTGGCAGTAATTGGAAAAGCCTCATACATTGTTTGTGTTGCTGACGCGATGGCTGATGATATACTAACTAAAACTGAGCTACTGACTAGTCCACCAGCAGTAATAGTGCCTACGGGGGTGTGAGTAGATGATAATAGTAAATTGTTTGCGGCTACAATATAGCCAGGACTTGTTATGGTCAAATTAGTCCCATCGGACGACCCTGTTAGTGGCATCACTGCCGCCATTGTTTGTTGTGCTCTTGACATTCCCCCGACATATTCATAATCAAACCGATATGATGGGTAATACCAGTTAAAGCCATTCATGATACTTGTTATATATCCTATATCGGAGTTAGTGGCATCGATAATTCTAGCGTTTGGTGGGATTATTGTGGAAATACCATTAAGGATAGTTAGTGTATCTACTAAACTGGTCCCTAATAAACTTTGTGTTAGTTGTTGGGTTCCTGGTGTAATAGTGGTTGCTGCTGCACCACCGGTAGCGACATTTATAATGGAAGACTTGGTGACTGCGTAATTGGTTTGAGTTGCTGGAACAATATTTGCATTAAGTCCTGCTCCTGTGAGTGTTAATCCCGAAGCCATAAAATCGATCCATCTATAATTGGAATTAGATGTTACTATAAAAGTACCAAATTGGCAATATTCGCCATAATTGGTTGATATTTGTCCTTGCGTTAATGTTAGTAGTCCTGTTGACCTTACGTTGAGTGCGATAATTTGCACGTTATTCACAAACGATGGTAAATTAACTATGATTGAGTTTGGTATAATGCACCAAAAGTCACCCTGTGTTGTCCCACTATTAAATGGGGTCGCATCAGTTAGCGTATTTAAATAAGTAAGGACACCACTATGTGTCCAGTTCATCGGTCTTGTTGCTACAACGTTGCCTGGTGCATTAGTGCTATCCAGAGTGAATGCACATGTCCCTGTAACTGTAATCATACCACATCCACTAAAATCAAAACCCCCGGACTTCATAGCTACAGTTCCGCTAAATGCAATAGTATCTGCTGCCCCGCCAGGGTTTGCTGGCGTTCCAAAAAAATGATTTGTCCATACCGCATTTGTGGCCGTTGAAACTATAGTCCTTGTTCCAACATTTCCGGCATATGTGTAATAAAAACTCACCAGCATTGGCGTCCCCCCAACCAACACAAAACCACCTGGTATAGCCGCCCCCATGTTCGTGTTCCATGTGGTTGAGCTAATGGTGACTACGGATATACCAGATCCTGTTATTATGGTTTGTGATGATAAAAGAGTTCCACTCCCGCTGGCTGCTATATAACTACCACACGTTAAATAGCAGTAAATGACACCCCCTGTGTGTGTACATGCACCAGACACTGTCGTTACTCCAGAGTTATTGAACCCACCTGAATGTATATAAATACCGCATATCATATAGTTGCAGTTGTTTGTGCTGCCCGAACTAGATTGTGTTAAAGTTCCTGTGGTTGTTATACCTACCCCACCAATAACCGAGAGGTTTCCTGAAAATGTGACAGAGCAGCTTGGTATATTGGATGTTGTTATTGACAACGTCCCTCCCCCATATACATTTGTGCCGAGTCCTAATACTGCAATAGTACCGGTATTTGTATAAGCGGGAAGAATGTGTCCAGCTTGGGTAGCTTGTCCGACACGAATACCATCTGCCCCTGATGCGAACGAGAATCCTGAAGTTCCGGCAAATGTGATATTTTCATCCATATCAACAGATACTGGTGTTATTGTTGCTGTTCTGGTTACAGTATATGCTGTGGCGCCACCACCCATCCCGTTAGAATTTATATCAAAATTTATAAAATCTGTTGTCGTTGGTGCTGCCACCCCACCAGCACCACCGGAACTTAGTGACCAATGTGTCGTGGTGAGGTCCCAAGACCCGGTACCACCAACCCAATATAATGTTCTTGCTGCCATATTACCTCACTAAAATCCAATAGTTACAGATACAACATCCCAACTTGTTGTTCCTGAATTATACATACATCCTATATACATTGTTTTACTTGGTACAGTAATTCCCGGTAAGTAGCATCCAATTGCTGTATAGCTCGCCGACCAGATAATACCCCACCCTACCGCTGGTGCACTATCTTTAATTCTAATTACAAGTTTCTGTCCTTCTTGTGGGGTTCCTGTTGGTGTCAGTATGTTAATAAGTTGATTTTGTGTGGTTACTCCTGTTAATATCTGAGCACCTGTCGTCCCTACTGCTGGGGTTAGCGTTGAAGTTGCTGCAACAAAAGCTGGGCTGATTGTTACGGTTGAAGATCCGCCTCCACCACTAACGGCTGATGATTGCCATGTACTCCCTGTTGATGTCAGTACGTTACCAGATGCTCCTGGTGCTGGTAGCCCAATAGTAATAGATTTTGCGGTACCATCTCCCAATACCCTAATGCCATTAGACCCAGATATCAGTAGTGTGTTTGTTGGTGTTGTCGCTACTATTAAGTTCGTGCCATCACTAATAGTAGAGAAGGAGCTTGATGATGAACCTCCGCCGGATATTGATAATACATTAGTGCCATTACTATAAAACAATTTACCATCGGTATAGTTTATCGCCAGTTCCCCTAAAACCAAAGACGATGGTGTTCTTCCAGTGACTGACGATCTTTTTATTAATACTGAGGTATTTGCCATATATTAGAACGCCCCGCCATCTTTTACGATTGGTGATAACTCGTGCGTATTTATTTTGTTTATCTTCTTTCGTTGTGCAGGTGTTAATTCCAAGTATGTTATTTGACTATTAAGCTCAGTAACTAGTCTGTCATAGTAGTCATGTAGATCATCATTTTCTTTTCTAGCTTTAATCAATTCACTTCTGAATGTGTCTATATGTGCTAGCTGATGTTTGGACTCTTCGACCGCTGTTATGCTTTGTTGCATTGTGGATATTTGACTATTGAGATCATTGATGGTGTTTTGTTGTTCTATTGCATTTTGTACATGTTGTTGTTGTTCAGCAATAACGTCATCACTAATCTTTGCATTTGCTTGGAGCGAGATGTTTCTAAGAACGATATCATTTACGGTAGCACTCAACAATTCAACATAATAATTCATGTACTTTTCGGGCATTTGATATTCCTATAAATCAAATATATATGTTCCTAGAATTGGCCGCCATCGAGAGCCGATGCCCAAATAGGAACACCTGCATTAGTTGCTGTTAGTATTTGAGTAGAAAACGTCTGGTCAGCAGTACCTGCGGCGGCAGTAACACCAATAGCACTGGCACCATTACCAAATGTAATTCCATTGGTAGTTGCAGTAGTAAGTCCGGTACCACCTTGAGTAACAGTTAACCCAGAAATCGCTGAATATGTTGCTGCGGTTAGTCGTCCATACGCATCAACTGTTAGTGATGTTATTGTGTTGTTATATGCGGCAGATCCTGTTGCGGTATATGTTGTATTTGCTAATACAGATAATGCGCCGGTGCCATTGCCTACTAAAATAGACCCTGCCGTAAATGCTGTATTGCCTGTGCCACCTTGGGATACAGTTAATCCGCCAATTGCTTGCGTTGTGAATGTTAATACCCGACCATACGTATCGGTTGTTAATGCTGAGAGCGTTTGGTTGTTAGTTATTGATGTTGCTGATATCGCCGTTACGTTAGCTAGAGCCTGAATTGCATTAGTACCAGAACCTAGCAATATCTGATTTGCTGGTAATGTGTTAATACCTATACCACCAGAAGCTACCGGCAGTGCTGTTGTTAATGCTAACGATACCGCTGTAATTGAGTTGGCTGAAGTGATGTTGCCACCTGATGCGTCAAGTCCACCAGTTTTTATGACATCATATAATGTGGTCGCATCAAACACGACGGTTGTTGTTGGTTCTGATGATACGTTACTGAACAATTTCCACTTGTTATCATTAAAATCACGAACAAATCCTGTATGTTGGTAGTGTGAATATGTGGAAGTACCTTGCCCAACAAAGTGACCAACCATGCCTATATCAACAGCATTCCCTGAATTATTAGCGGCAAGATACATTATCGGGTCGTTAACGTTCATCGTTGATGTTGCGTTAGTTTGAATAATAGCACCTGAAACATTCAGGTTGGATACCGTTAATGTGCCTCCAATAGATACATTGTTAGATGGTATGGATAATTCTGAGTTTATTATTTGTGTACCAACTGAAGTATTAGCGCGTAATACTGTGTTATCTGTATTGATCGTTACTATTGGGGCACCGACCGCACCCGATACTATTGTGGTTATACCAGTACCACCGCCCTGAAATGTTAATGTACTTCCGAATGTATCTGTTCCGGTATTTCCTGATACTGTTACTGTTGCTGTTCCAATAGAAGCAGATGATACGGAAAGAATTCTACCATTAGCACCATATGCTATTACTGGTATTGATGACGATGAACCGACAGATCCAGCAGTGAGTCCAGGCACAGCATTTAAACTTGCATTAAGTGCAACTGCATTGTTTCCGGAGAATGCTACTGTTGCTGCTGCTATGTCGCCACCAGAGATAGAGAAGTTTTGTGGGGCATTCAGTGAAGATGAACTAGTGGCGTTACCAATTAGGTTTCCTGAAAATGAACCATTAACGTCTCGTTTTACTATTGTTGATGCTGTATTAGACGTTGTTGCTGCATCTATAGCTGCTGTGTATGATGCTCCGCCAATCTTGAGTACGCCAATGCCATCAGAGTTGCCAATGAATGCTGTATTAGATAGATATGAATATGCGAGTTCACCCGCCTGTAATGAACTAGTGGCTGGTGTGGTTGTGGTTGTCGATCTTTTTATTAGTATTTTAGTGTTAGCCATAGTTTTTCCTTATTAGAATGCTCCACCATCCACGATGGTATTTAAAACTGATGTTAGTGTTTCTACTACAAAATTATTTGTGTTTGCTTGATAAACAACAACAGACCCATCTATGGCCCCAATCATATTAACATCACTTAGGTGGCTTAATGAATTTATAGACGAATTAACAGAAGATACTCTTTGTTGTGCGCCATTATCAACTTTGACTATTGGTGGTGACGTTGATACGGTGGTTATTTCAGTAACTCTAGGTATTATTCCACCACCAACCCTAACTGTTATTATGGCTGGTTGGGTTATCGTTACAGTCGGCATAGTTATCTGGTGACCGAAGGTGAAACTTGTATTATACCTTCTAATATTCTGGTGGATACCTGAGTTAGGTTATTAGTTAACATAGCATCATACACATATCTACCACTAGCAATGTTGGCCGTGGTGTTGGCACCAAGATCTAATGTTACAGTGCCACTACCTGTATTTAATGTAGTCTGGAATACAGCAGTGGCATTTGCTGAAGTATATGATTTTCTAATTGTACTATGTACAACCACATTAGTCAAATTATACGCATTACCCGACGCATCATTTAATACTATTGATGTTTGGAATGTTGATCCCTGGTCCATAAAAAGATTCGAGTATGCTGCTGACATGTAATATTCCTTATGGCATTTATATTATATATTTATATAATAGTAATATTCAAAATACATCAAAAAATGAACCGGTTGATGGGTATCCATGTATCCACCCGCTTACTGATGTTCCAAATGTTGAAGTCGCCCCCGCGAAGCACTTTACTGTGTTGGGGTTAGATGATGCTGCGCTATATGAAAGGGTTATTGGTTCACATAGCCAATCATTTTTGTAATTGAGTGAAATAGGTGGCACATATAATGCACTATTGTTTACTAAATAATGAACTGCTGTGGTATCTGATGTAATAGTAGCACCTTGTAGCTGGAAAAGAGCAGTATTCGTGGTTGATCCTGCCGTAAATTTAATAGTTCCTGAAGCCTTATTATTGATCAAACTATAGAAACTATTGTTTCCTGTGAATGTTGTGATTGATGCTGTTGCATCACCTGGAGTGGTTCCTATCTGTACTGTGCCGTACTGCAGGCTATTTCCGGCAAAAGTTCTACCTGCAGTAGAGGAATCAGTCAACACAATATTAGTATATTCATGACCAGTAGACATTCCGTTCGAGCCAGCATATACGAAGCTAGTAGTTATTCCTGTTCCTGATATGTTCCAGCAAGCGCCTGTCCCCGCAATGGACCAAGTCCCACCAAACCCTATTGATCTTGTCGCAGTTCCTGTCGACGAGAAACTCCCTACATTTATAGACCATCCACTATCATAAAAACTCCCTGATGTTAGTGAGAGATTTCTCGTACTCCCTATAATCAAATCCGACCCTAATGAGATAGTAGACATTGTATTAGCTTTAATGTTTATTGGACAGTCTATTGTTAGTCCGTTAGGTGTTATCATGCTCATCTGTCCATTAAAACTATCAGAAAATGTTAATGTATTTGCACCTGCTTGCGCACCGGACATAAACACCATCGATGGACTTAGCAATAAATCCCCACATATGGTAGATGTAATATTTGGGACATGTCCGCTGAAATTGTAAAAGTACAATCCTCCATAATAATGCCCAGACACTAGATTTACGGTATTTGTTGCAGTTGGGGTATATGAAAGCACTTGTGCTGATCGTGTTATTCCATTTGCTACCGGCACAAGAGTTGCTGCTACGTATGTTCCTGCTGTGGTTATATTACCAACCAGTGTGCCCAATGTGTCATATATCGCTGAATTTACTGGTACAGTTATGCTGGATGTGCTTACGAATGATGTGACAACGTTACCCGAAAAATATGTCGGCGACACGATGTCTACAAGAACTGAAGAAAGTGCATAAAATATGTTAGTTACGTTAATTGGTATAGATAATGTGTATGTTCCGCCCGCAGTGACATTCCCAATTAAATGTCCTGAGTAGTATACATTATCGCCTGTATTGATGGTGATGCTGTTTGTTTCTAACTTGCGCATATTCGTAGCACCAAGAGCACCTGGCACCTGTACTAATGCTCGTGTCCCTGTTGTCATAAGCTGGGTTGGTGTTGTTACTCCTGGTAATCCTGTTATATTGCCTGCGCTTGGGGTTATATTAAAAGATGTTGATGTGCTTGTGGTATATATTTGACCAACTGCTATATTCGAGCTATTTAATATTATGGTATTTGCTGTAAGTGTCCTTGATGTGCAGTTGAATATCGCTTGTATTCTCGAATTGGCGAATGTCTGTGGATTTATGCTACATGAAATATTGCTGCAAACATTATTGGCTATGTTATATGTTGGTGCTTGAGTTCCTGTAGATAGCGTTAATGTGGCTGAGCTATTAGCAATATTAATTATCGACCCTGAAGCAACACTGCAATTTACAAGATTTGCGCTAGTCGTGGGTACTGATATTGACGTGCCGCCACCAGTTACAGTAATACCACCAGAGCTAAAATCTACATACCTAGTTAGTGCATTAGGGGTAATGGTGAATGATGAACAGACTAAATTATTATTGCTTATCACTGTCCCTGATATTAATGTAAAACTCCCAGTAGTTATGATGCACGGTGACAAGGGAGAAAACCCAAGAGAACCACTTCCTGTACATTGTGCTACAATTGGGTTAGTTATTATCCCTGTTGTTGTCATGGTACTACCAACACCTATTCCGCGTAAGGTGTCTTGGAAGGTGGATCCTGTCCCTATATATGTGATTGTTCCTGTGTTCGTCCATCCTATTGGTGAAATTGTGGGCGGCGTTATTGTCCCTGCCCACCCTGCCGTAATACTATTGTAGCTGTTATCTAATGAAAAATCTCCGCCGGCAACTGTTCCTGTGAAATTAGTCAGATCAAGAATGGAAAGTACTGATCCTGTGGTTATACTGACAATGTCAGTAGCTGACCCGAATGAATGAGTTACTGCAGCACCACCAGGACTTTGTACTGTGATAATTCTAGTGCCTACTGCGCCGATGTATGTATAGTTAAAAATAGATGCTGATAGTGCTGAATTGGTTGTCCATAGTGGGTTTGTTGCAGCCACCACTGTTGAGTTATTTCCATTAATATTGATGTTTGTACCATTCAGACTCGCTGCTGTTGTGCCTGTGGCTATGTAATTACTACAATCCATTAGTCCTACATCAATTAACCCGGCAAAGTGGGTAATCGCACCTGATGCGAAAATGCCGCCAGTCATATCAAAATAATTACTAGTTCCTGCATTTTGGACATACGTTGAGCAATCAGTATAACCAGAATTAATACTGGTTGCTCCTGACATAACAAATGCTCCGCAATATATGAATGATGAATTTAATGTTCCGCCATTTAACGTGACATTTCCTCCGAGAGAGGAACATCGAATTTCTAATCCATTATTAGTTCCTGTTGTCTGTGTATAATTGGTACATGTGATGTAAACACTTATGTCAATGGTTCCGCTAGTTAATGTGACTGAGCTGGCTGACGCATTTGCGGTTCCGTAAGAGCCAAGTAGTTGTCCAGTATACCCACCAGACCAACCACCAGAACATGACCAACCAGATCCACCTAGAACGGTGGTAGCACCGGATATAATAATTGGTGATAGAAATGTGTTAATAATAGCATCATATGTTACATTAGTGCCGCTGAATGTGACCGCTCCTGTCTTGTTCCAGATTGGGAGGGTCGATCCCTGTCGGAACTGGCCTATACTTAACCCAGCACCGAGTGTACTTGCAATATTTAATGTGCCAGTTCCTGCGAAAGTTATTGGACCATCCATAATAATGGAGGCAACTGCCGATGCTATGCTATGTGTTACTGTATATGGCATTGCCGCATCCAACGATGTCAGCGTTGATCTTATCGTGGAAGAAGACCCACCGGTAAGTGCAAAAACGGTTCCTGTTCCTGTGGTTGTGATAGTACCCAGCACTGCACCATCGCCATCGTATATTGCAACCCCAGCAGGTAAGTGCGTATCGGCTGTTAGTGTTAATGTGGTTGCGGTGGTTGTTCCCGCTATGTTAAGGAAGGAAGATTGCAAAAACCCAAACGAATTACCATCAAAGATTACGGTATCTATTGACGTTGGTACAGCTGCACCAGTGACTGCTGCGGTCATCAGCTGCGATCCCGCTATGGCTCCTCCTGATATCACGTAAGTCAATCCACTCCCGGAAACAATAGTTCCGAGCAGTCCATTTATTTGGTTGTAAACCTTAGTGCCGGCTACTAGGTTGACAGTTGGTGCTACACTAGTTATAACCAATGATGTTGGTGTTGGGCATGATGCAACAAACCCCTGTGACAACAGACTCCAATGTGTTGTAGTTGTATCCCAAGTCCCGGTACCACCAACCCAATATAATGTTCTTGCTGCCATATTGTTCTCCTATTAGAACTGGGTAGTTGCGGAAACTACATCCCACACTGAATCTGCACCATTGTATACACAAGCAACATAAGTAGTTTTAGATGCTACTACAGTTGATGCTGGGAGATAACTACCCATAGCTCTATATGATGATTGCCATGTGACAGTTTGAACCACGCCATTATCCTTAAGTCTTATAATTAATTTCTGTCCATCGACTGCGGTGCCTGTTGGGTTGTTAATTGTTATTGCGACTGCTTGTGCTGTTACGCTAGATTGGTAATGCATACATCCAGCACTAACTGTTATTGGTAGATTTGACGTATTTGCGATACTTGTTGTTGTCAATTGAGACTGCCATGATGGGATGCCACCAGCAGCAACTGTTGTTAATACTTGACCGGCTGATGTTGAATTTGCTGTATATGCATGTGCAATTCCCGTCCCATAACCAATCCCATTTGCAGTTGCTGTTGCTGTTGAGTTTGTGCCGCCATATGCAATACCGATGACACCTGCGTTCCATGTTCCTGTACTTATAATACCTGTAGTTACTAACGATGACGACCCTGCTAACGGGGATGCTCCGATGCTATTATATGATATTGTTACTGCGGCTCCACCATTAAAGGTACTGCCTGGTGCTGTACCCGCGCCACCGGTAGTTATTGTTAGTGATGCTGATGTATTTCCTGCGGTGCCATCAATATTAACGCCGGTTAATGTCTGAGCACCTGTCGCTCGACTTAATGTAATTGCGGTAGTTCCAATGTAGTGTGTTGAATTTGTTAATACTGCACTAGGGATAGTTCCTAATAAATTACCGGCAGTTAATGATGTTAAGGCAGCCCCCGATACTGTGCCAAATGAACCGGACCATGTGCCTGATGATATGGTACCGACGCTAGTTAAACTAGATGCGGTAATACCTGAACCTAATGTAGATCCTGATAATACAGTCGTTCCCGCAATTTTATAAACTTTTCCTGTATACAGATTAACGTTTTCAGAACTTGTCCATGCGGTGTTTGCGTTGTCATAATTAAGTGTTTTGTTCGTTGCGCCTATCAAAGTAACACCACCACCATCGGCAGTAACATTTGTTGGTGTTGCTACGTTGCCTAATGTGATATTATTATCTACTGCAATTATATTTTGTACGTTAAATGATGCAGATGCTCCATTCACTATTAAATTTCCGGCAACTGTAACGTCACTAGAAAATGTCATACTATTGGTAAATCCTGATTTACTGTCAGTGTATGATTTTGCTTGTGACAATGCTGATCCAACATTGGCTTGTGTCCATGTATTAGCTGCGTTGAGTCCAGCTCCTGTATTAGCAAATGCTTGTGACAATGCTGACCCAACATTGCCTTGTGCCCATGTGTTTGCTGAATTTATGTAGTTGTTTAATGTGTTTGCCGCTGCTGATGATGCTATTGTTGTTGTACTTGTTGATATGATAGAGCTGCTTATCATATTAGCGGTCATTATTCTCGAATATGTGCCACTAGCATTCACGTCTAATATGTCCCAATACAAACTAGACTCGTTCCATCGTATTTCTGAGTTTGCTCCGGCAGCTGATCTGTTGACGGTGTATGATGCATTCTGTGCAGCTGCGCCTGAGTTTAGTGTGAATGTTGGTGATGTGTATGTTGTCGGACCTGATTGAATATAATTCCCTGTTATTGTTAATGCTCCGGTAACTACCAAAGTACCCACATTCGCACTAGTCACATTTGCTGTACTAGTAACAATCAAATTCGATGTTGTTGTGTTTGTTGCTATTGTGAGTGTATTTGCGTTGAGTATGTTGTTGTTACTACGACTAGTAACTGTGAGGTTGTTTGTTGTTGTGTTTGCTCCGATTACAACATTATTTGCTACGGTTAGTGCATTACCACTGCCTAGTATATTCCCGATGCCATAAATGGTTGTGTTTCCATACATTAATGTGTTATTGGCTACTATAAGACCATTCGCAGTCCCGTTAGCTGTTAGTGTGCTTCCAATGTTTGCGGTGCCATATGTGGAGATACTCAATCCGGAATTGGCTAGTGTTAATTGACCGCCGACCCATAGGTTGTTGCTAATGTTTGCCGACGATCCTATCCCTGTCACTGATAATTTACCACCAACTGTGGTGTCATTTTTAACAAGAAGTCCCAATGGTATTCCATTTAGTGTTAGTAGTCCGGAATCTTTTGTCCATGCTTGGGATCCAATATAATTGATTTCATTAGCCATTGCGTTTGTGTTAACAATCCAATCGCCAAAAGTGTTTGTATATTGTAGGATGTTTATTGTATTTGCCATTTACTAGACCTTATTGATTAGTTCGACCATTAGATTCTTTATCTCGGACATATCGGATTTGATGATGTCGATCTCTTCTTTTAGTGTATTTATCTCTTGTTTTTGGAGACTTAGTAGTTTAACTTTGTTGTAATACTCGTTCTTATCATTAACATCCGTGTTAATGATTGCCATTGAATTTGTATCTCTAATAAAGTTAGTTCCTGTAATTTGAACGTACATTATGTGTATGTTCCGCTTGGTAGTGCTAATGCTCTAATATCACTTAAGAACGGTACATTAGTATTGTCATTAGTTAACATTACCGCTTTTATGGCAAACTGTACAAATTTATTATAGGTTTGTCCATTGGTGCTGACATATGATATATTGTTATTGGCTGCGTTGAGTATTCCCGGTGCCCATTGGTATTCAATAAGATTTGATCTGTCTGTTGAATATACATTTCTATTTGAGATTTGGGTCATGATTTGCCAATGTTGGTCTGTAAATTTTGACGAGTCTGCGGAGTTAAGTATCTTATAGTATATTACAATATCAGCCCCTGCTGGTTTATATGCAGTATAGTATACTCTAAGGTCGCCAGATTCATTGTCTGGTGTTAGCGTCACCGGTTTAGTTATATATTTTGCATAACTATTTCCGCCCTTTGCTGAGGTTTCTCCATATACAGTAACAACAGCATTAACATTTCCTGATCTAGTACTTGGGTCATTGATTGTTATTGTAGGTGTAGTTAGGTATCCCGAACCTGGGTTTGTGACATATACTGATGTGAGGTTGCCTGATGTTGTTTTATATGCTACCACTGCTTGATTGTTACCAACATCTGGTGCTGATATTGTGACATTCATTGTGGCTACATTATACCCAGTACCAGTATTTGTGATCTGTATCTTGCTAGTATCCATACCCATATTATTGATATAATATAATACAGTATATGCGGTTATCCCATCGTCAGCAAGAACTGGACTGACGTTTTTATCATTAGATGTCAGTTTTGCTAGAAATTGGATAGAGTTATTTGATGTATTTAGTAATATCCGCTCACCGAGTCCATCGTTCAAATGCAAATTATCTTGAGTTGGTGCGGCAAACCCACCCGGGGACACACTTGAAAATGCTGTTGGTTGTAGTGTGTTAGTTAATGTTGTGCTATATTGGTAATCTATTTTAGTTGCTGTTGGTGTGAACTCTGTGGTAGTAAAGTTTAATGCGTGTACTGGTGTGTTTGCAGTATATTTAGAATATAAGTTGGAGACTATATTTGGATTAATACCATACAACACATCACTAGTTCCTAATTTTCGTTTTGGTAAGTTTATTGGTAACACAAAGTCCAAGCTTGGTGTTATACTTGTATTGAACACGCATTGTTTTATAGTAAACATTAAATCTTTAGTTTGGTCTGGTGTCCATGTGATTGAGTTTTGTGACTCGAACAACGAACCAATGTATGGGGCACCGCCAATCTTTGGTACTCCCGTTACGACACCACCTGGTTGTGCTGGTGCTGTGGACTTATACAGACCATCTATGGTCTTGTTTTGTTCACCAAAATATAGAGTATAGTTTTTTGATGATGACTGTATCATTATCGCATACAATATACCAGGCTGTATGTAAACTGGTGCTTGGAATTTGAATGTTGTTGCTGTTGTTGAACTTAGGTAATGTGGTGCATTTGATGTAACTACCTCTGAAGGCTTCAGTATTGTGGTCGAATAGTGTAATGATTTTCCATTAGGGACTCCGTTTATTGTATCAACTATAGAAACTTTTATGTCAGCGACTTTATCTTTTGACTGGAAGAATAGATCAACCGAGCTAACGAATACCCCATTTGGGTATGTGTTTTTATCTATTATAAATGACTGGGCCAGCGCATCTAAAGTTGAAACATTTGGGTTTGCTGTTGGTGACAATGACTGTTGTGCGACTGGGATTATTGGTATTGCTGATGCGTCGATTGACGCGGATAGGCTCTCTACTCCAGAAATATTTCCTGATGTGAATATAGCCTCGGCATATGTTGTTGCCGTATCTGGTGACATTGGATCAGTCCTGTTATCTAATCGGAATGTTCGCTGTCCGTTGTAGAAATTTGATCCGGGCACGTTGAATATGCCCACAAACTGGCCGTGGTCGTCTGTGGATTTTTGCGGAATTGCGTTGCCCTTAGCTATAGCATTTGCTGTACTAAACTCAACTCCATCTATAGTATATGTTGACGTTATATCACCACCAAATATTGTATTAATGCCTATACTAATATCAACAGGGGTTTGTACTGTTATTGTGTTTGTTGCTTTATCATATCCGGTAATTAAAGTAGGAAACCATTCAGTAGACGTGATGTATTTTGGTGGTTGTGTTCCGACGCCGTATGCGGCGTTCCACTTTTTGACATCACTAGCATAATTTGCGCTATATACAGGATCACCATCGCCAGCGTATTTTGGTAATGGTGGTATGTACATTGCACCATATGTGTATCCAGTTATGCTAAACGCTTTAACCGTTATTGTGCTTCCAACATATATTGTATTTGCTGCGGTTAGTGCATCAAAATCCAATATTAATTTTGTTACTTTTTCATAATACGAACCGCCACCGATCATTGCTGTTTCAGTGCCCGCTGCTGGTGTGTATGATAAATTTGGTGGAGTGACGGTATTGAATAATAAATACACCTCACCTTCGCTCGCCTCATTAGGGTCAGTAAATTCATCACCGTCCGCTCCTTGGCTAGTTACTGGGCCTAATGTGAGAGCAAATGAAGAGTATCCTCTAGTCGCACTTGATGTTGAGTAGTTTAGGGTTTGTGTGTTTACTGCGGACCAACTTATTGTATTAATACCTGCGGCTAATGTTACTGCGTATGTATATACTGTCCCCGTATATTTCATGGGTAGTGTCAGTACAGTGGTTCCGTTCACCTGTATAGTTGCCGAACCATAGCAATCCGCTGTTATTAAATACGATCCTGCTTTAGTTATATTAATTTTGTGTGATGCGGCAAAAGTCCCACCATTTGAATTTGGCGGGAGAATGGCGTCCCATACACCATACTGGTTTAGGAAATCCGAGAAGCCATATTTACCCCAAGTTGTCGCATTTGCTGTACGTGTACCTGTAGGTACTAATGGTGATTTGTATATTGTAGCAGCGGCGGTTAAAGGGTTTAATACCTGAGTATAACCGCCGCCAACGTGTGTTACTTTCCCATTGTGGTGGATTGCGTGTAATCCACCACCAGACCCGGCAGGTAAAACCACATTACCTGAACCTGTTGTCCCATTTGGTAAAAAGTTACCATGTGAATCGAAATATGCATTTATTAATAATGTTGATGTTGATTCTGGTGGTGGGTTTATTGTAGTTGCCACATATAACGTAACGGTGTTGCTGCTAGTTACTGTAGTAGAAACTACTCTACCAATAGGAAAGAATGTACTAATGTTTGATTCGTAGAATCCTATGATGTTGTCATCGTAGAATGTTCCGGTGACATCTTTAAGTAGGATAACATTTGGTGATGTTACCCACTTGTCAACGTTAGTGCCATCGAACCAACATGACACTGGAGAGTTGTGCGTTAGTCCTTTAGCTCTTATGATAAGTTCTTGCGCTCTTATAAATGGAGCTACTGCAGAGTTGGTGACATATCCTTTATTAGTAACAAGTCCTTGGGAAACCGCCTTTGATACTTCGGCGGTGGTTAATCCGACAGTTTGACTGATGTATGATTGAGTCACCGCCCCCTGTGATGGGTTGGTTGCTGTTGTGGTTCCAACAAGTGACGCAAAGTCTCCTGCATTAGTTAAGTTCATAGCACCTGGATATTGTGCCATCTGTAGGTGCGGTGTGCTGATAGTTATTGATGGTGGTTCTATGCTATTAACCCAGTTGTCTATGGGTGGGTTAATAGTCATGACACCTGTAGACGTTATCACATCAAATGGATTGGCGGATATTACTGACGTAGCGAACGGCTGATTAATAAGTATATTTGTGCTATATGGTAGTGTGAAAATGTTGGTGGTGCCATGTCCCAGACTATCTACTGCATAATTATCGGTGCCCTTGTGGGTGCTGAATGAGTTAAGAACATCTACGTGGTGTAATTGATAATTGTCTATTTCTGTTATTGGGTATAGTTGACCTTTTCTAATGTTTATGTTTGCAGAATAATCTGGGTTTGAGGTATCGGCTGCGCTAAAGTCGGCAAAGGTGTCTACCAATATTCCATTTTTAAATCTATTGAGTCCCTTCGAATCTGGGACTTGCAGTGCATTTGTGTGTTGTTCCATCAAACTTAGTGATGTGTAATATTCTAGATTATTTACTTGTGACTGTAATGCTGTGATGTCCGATTTAGCCCATCGCTTGTGTGGTATTTTATCTATACTCAGGTTTGATGGTATTGTTGGTATTCTCACGCCAAGTGCACTTTCTCCAGATAAAGAAGAAGGTCCTTCGCCTTGTACGTATGACGTATATGGGTCTAATGCGATATTAGCTAGAACCAACGATCCCGCAGGTGCTGTTGGGAATATTGGATTTAGTGATGGTGCTCCTTTAATTATTGAGAAAACTTTGTCTTTAGATAATATTAACTTATCTTTTCTCCCTAAGTAATATGAGTAATTGCACATGTGCACCGATTCGTTTTTTGGTAATAATACCCCGTGTGTATCTTTGCCGTCAATATTTGTTGTTGCCGTATATTCCCAGCCAGGGTTAGCTATCATATTCTTTCGACTTGGTCGGAAATCTATACAATCTCCTAAATTATACGTTATGCCATTTGACGCCACGTATACTGGTATATTTGCTATAGACGTTTCTGGTGGTGTTGCGTTCATGTATGAGTTTATGTTAAAATATCCATCACCACCAGAATGTAGATAATAGTTAAATACCACGATAATATCACCTATTGGGAAAGTGCATCCTTCCCGTAATTTGATGTATGAATGTTGGTATTGTGAATCTAACTGTCCATCATTAAATGTAAATGATGTGGTAATGTCGGTGTATTGTGACAATAGTCCTGTTGGGGTTACTCCGCTGGTTCTCATGTCGTATACTTTTACTACTGTTTTCACATCAGCTACGTACAGAGGGATCTTAATTGTATTAACCGCTGCTCGTAATATAAGAACCTGCCCTGATGGGTTTCCTGCCGCCACAGTAAATTGTACGTTTGCTACACTATTTGGGTTGGTGAATGTTCCTGAATATGTAGTATTACCTTTAATGATAGTTTTATATTTAAATATATTAGTGTTGTCCGCACTGGGTGTAAACATACTAGCAATAACAGCAATTCCGCTAGATTTGCCTGCATATGCTGGGGCTACGAACTTTATGGATGTGTTTGAAAGTACTATCGCAGAATTACCAGAATCATTGAATGGTAGTGTGTTACCAGTAGTTGTGTCTATTACTGTAAATAACTGATTGAATGGTTCTCCATAGAATGATTGGTTCACTGAACCAATAAACAAAGAACTGTTGTTTGATTTTATTGTTAGGTTGCCACTGCCATCAAACCCAAGACCTCTGAATGTTTGGGTTGTGTAATAACTTGAACTAGTAGCACTGCCAACATATGACATACCAAGCTGAGCTATTAATTCTGGTTTTTGTGCACTTTGTAAAATAGTGGTGTACCCTTGTTTACCATTAACATTTATGTTAGCGTTGGCCGTTAGTGCATATGTGGCATTTGCCTGAACTATAGAATTAGTGTTTGTTTTATTGAATGCGATAGTAAATGTACTGGTCGTGTCTGGGGCAACGAATAGTGTTGGGGTTACTTTTGCTGTTTTAGTTGATCCATTATATTCAGATAACACGACTACCTGACTAGCCCCGGTGCCGCTGTTAATCGTTAATGTTGATCCATTGTATGCATTATTGGCATTCGAAAACTTACCAGTAATATCATAGAATGTAATGGAAGTTGTGCTGCTACCCGAGGTTGAGTTTCCAGTTAGTGAGTATGTGTTAATGTCTGAAACGTGAGCATTGTAAACAAACGTGTTTGCTAATGCTAAATTTGTAGCATATTGGTAATCTAGCTGTCGTATTAATGCACTACCAACTAAAGTGGAACTATATGTAGTTGAGTTAGTTGATACTATGTTTGCTGCAGTTACGCAATGTAAATCTATTGATGGTATTGTGGCAAAATCGAAGAATCCCTTAGTAGTGTCGACAACGAAATAATTACCATAGGTGACATAGGTAGTGTCCGATACTACATTTGCGCGTTCCCTTGCTCTGTCACTGGTTAGTATAATATTAGATTGGTTTTCTATCCTATATCCCCTGACATATGCTACGCCTTTTCCTATATTAAGGTCGTATTGATTGGTTGTCCCATTGATACTAGGGGATGTTGTTAATTTGAAATCTTCGACAATATAATCTCCATTTGTTTCAAAATCTCGCTTTGCGAAATAGTCATCAATAGTTGAATATACGGTTTGGTCCGTTTGGTTGACTATAATACCATTAGCAGTTCGTACTAACTCTATGAATCCTGAATCATCTCCTGCGGTAGTTTGTCTAGTTTCTAGTGCTACTGTTATTTGATATCGGGAGGCACCTGGTGCTTGGAAATTAGATGCACCTATGGCGGGGTCGAGCAATGTTGGATCTGATGAGCTATCTACAACATTTTCATTTATATTTAAACCTATTCGGAGTGATGGCGTATTATCATATGCATCTAATACTGTTGTTTGTTCTTGGACATTAACAAAATTACCTACGTTATATGATGTCTGCACACTATTTTTTATGATATTACTATAACCATTGATGACATAAAACACGCCTGCAGATATTGACGCCACCGATGATTTCCCGGTAGATGTGTTCCCGCCAGCAATACCTATCGCCGTACCTATTGCTGCTCCATTTGTCCACAATAGCGATGAATCTGTGAAGTGTTGTCCAGAGATATATGACAAGATTAGTGTTGGGAATAATCCAGTATTCCCTGGATTTTGTTGTGCTACTAATACCGTAGCCTTTATGATTCCATGTTCATCAGTAACTAAGCTCCCCGCGAGTGAGCTTATAGATATTGTAGTAGTTGCGTATGTTGGGTTTAGTTTAACGTAATGACATTTAAGATTGGTGGTTACTTTGCCGCCAGATATTGGTGTATTTTGTGTGTATATCGATGACGCAAACTGTGTAATTTGGTTTTGTATAATTGTTTGCGATTGTGTTAATTCTCGAGCTTGTACCGAATATCCTGGTCGGAACAGGATTCTGTGGTAATTGTCGGATGGGTCGAAGTCATCAAAAAATGGGGCGATATTGAAGTTTAATGCCATTAGAGTTCTCTTATTAGTTAATATTAGTAATTAAAATGAAAGCACAAACTTAATTTGCTCGATTCCATCCACACTTCTTTGTATTCCTGATCTGTTCTCTATATATGTGATGTATCCAGACTGGGGTACTAATATAGAAGGATCTATCCCTACTAAATTTCTAGCACACCCGGAAAGTGCACCAATTACAGGTCTATTTATCACAGGAATTCCAGTGACATTTATAAATGATAGTATATTTGCTGCGGTGTCAAAGCATAATGATGTGGCTGAAAATGATATATTACCGGTCGAGTCGGTTTGGGATATGTTTTCATCGGACAAAAACTCCCCATTACCTGATGATAATATAAAATCTGTTGACACTTTATATATAGAATCAGTACCAGTTTCTGGTGTTGTATTCGTGTCAATTGGGTTTATCATCAGACCAACTTGTCTATAATCAATAGTAGTTGGTACTTTTCCACCTTCACTTCCGTTGAAGGTGCATGTGTACATTATATTACAGCACCCCAATTCGGCAATGGGGTCGGCTCCGTGTCCCCCTACTGGTGATATTGGTGCTATTATTACAGCACCACTACCACCACCCCCTGCATTTATTGATATTGTCGGTACTGCCGTTGTATAATTATATCCGGCAGATTTTACTGTAATATCGGATATTGCTCCATTATGTAAAACAACATTAGCCGTAGCATTAAACCCATCCCCAATAATGCGGACAGTAGGTGTCTGTGATGGTGTATACCCGGTGCCGCCATTAGTAACATTGATGACTTCGATGTCACCATACCCAGCAGTATGTGTTAATGGGTTTGCTGCGTCCGAGGTGTACTTATCAACAGGGATTGGTATCCACTTACTATCCATGAACTTTATTTGTGAACCAACATCTATGGTGTACATGTATTTCCATTTGTAGTTGTCTGTTGAGGTGTATATGTTGTTTGTGCCGTAAGTGCCTGGCTGGAAAATAGGTTCATGTGTTGATAGATTCCCGTTACCATTCCATAGGCACTTGAATACTTGGTTGTAACTATTATTAATGTAGTAGTTTTTTGTATTTACCCCGGTAATGGGGTCTTTATCTGTCATGTTTACTGTGTCTGAATAGTAGTCATATATAGTGTTTGCCGTCCAATTATTGCGTTGGATAACTGGACTAATGTCAGATGATTCGATCTTTTTTGCTACAAAGATATTCTTGTATACCTGTTTTACATATGCCTGACTATCTGTCGGAATATCTGGATTATTGTCGTTACTCCATGGGTCTATTCTAGAAAGAAAGCAGTAAGTAGATGAGATGGTATTATTAGATCCATAAACAACCGAAGTTGGTGAATAATATGTCTGGTCTACTTGAGCAACTCTAAATGAATTTGTTAGTAAATTTGTATTTGCCATATGGTGTCCCTATTATGCCGCAGCAATCCATGATGTTAATCCGCTATTATAGCAGTATCTAAATGATTTGCCTATAGCTGTTGCGCCAGCAAATGTTGGTATCAATGTTGGGTTGGCTGCTGCGCTTGCATATGTTGTTGCATTAGAACTTGCATTCACGAATCCGCATAATTGTCCATTTACTGGATTCTGTGGCATTGTGATCGTTACTGTTGCTGTGCTGGGTGCGGTCAACAGCGTATTCATTGATGATATATTGCTTAACTGAACGGCCAACGCTGAAGTAGTTACCGTAATGTAATTTGGTGATAGTACTTGCTTCCCATATGTTACTGTACCGCAAGTTGCTGTATTGGAAATTATGACATTACCAGTTACTCGAAGGTCCCTAAGAACGTCAATGTAAGACTTATTTAACCTACATATAATATTAGCAGAAGTTGTACCCCCGGCAATGATTATTACATTGCCCCCAGAGGATGCTGTACCTATTATTAGATTACCATCCGTCGATGTACTAGATGACCCATTCACGTATAGGTATCCATCGAGTGCACCCATGGACGAATATGATGAATCAGTATATGTTGAATTATTAATACCCAAATCAATATAGTTATTAGAATTCGTGCCTACGTCTGCGGTGCCGATGTAGTCGACTGACCCAGTGCTCGCCATATTTTGGTTATTCAATTGTAATGCGGCATTATATGCAGTACCATAAATCTGTACCATTACATTAGGTAATGTTACTGGGGTTATGCCAACATTCAATACATTAGTGGAGTACAAACTGCTGGCCAGTTGTGTTTCTGTTATCCTAGAGGTTATTGCCGTTTGTATGTCCGTACAAACAAATATTGTATTGGACGTGTTTGCATTTAACGAATTGGATGGTAGTTGTGATATTTTAATTGTAGCCATTTTTGTTTTAACCTATTAATATAATTGAACCAAGTTCTGTTGCTAATGAATTACCTAGCTCGTCTGTAATGTAAGTCAGTACTATATCGCCAAGTGGTCCATATAGTACAACACTATCGCTATGTGCTACCAATGTTTTGTTTACTGATAACAACGAAGTTACTGTATTACTTATATATGTAGAGGTGGTGATTGTAGTATTAGATACTCCAGATACGGTTAGCGGATCATTGTTGGCAATTAATATCACATCACCGACACTGACTATGTCCCTAATAGGGCCGTCTGTGTACTGGTAGTTACCATTATTTATAATGTTGTATGAGTTGGTAATTGAGTTAATTGCGATGGTATTACTTCCAGCAATTGCCGTGGTGTGTGCAACATTGGCTATATTTACCCAAGTATTTTCTTGTAGTCGCACATATGTTCCGCCATATGACTGTATGTCTTCCACTCCGGTTTCTGTGTTCAAATCTTCAGAATTGTTTTCGGACATTTCATCTTCGAATACACCATTATCCATGCCAACAACTAATGAAGATATTACTTGGCCATTATAGCACGTTAAGTTTATTCTAGTTTTGTTTGGTACTATGAATGATGTGATGTCTGGCATAGTGATGAACACAACATTACTACTTATTGATTTATTAGATACATTGGCGACCATTGATGTTATTGTTGACTTTTCGCCATTGTTATAATATTGTAACGTGTGTCCGGTTGTTGTATTACTTGATGCTCCAAAATCAATAGATGAATTTGATGATAGTGTACATCTGCCCACAAGTTTAGTGCCTATTGGGTGTATTAAGTTCAATAGCGTTGATCGATATTTGGCGATCTCCTTATCTAATGTTATTTGGTATGTGAACGCATTATAGTTTTCGCTCTGTAATACGTTAAATGAGCTAGGTTGTCCTGAGCTATCTATGTATTGACCATTCCCTATAGTTAGTCCATTTAAGAATGTTGCGGATGCTTTTGCTGTCCCATCGCCATATATCAGCGATCCTGGGTTCAGTGTGTTGTTGAATCGGTTAAAATCCAGCCCAGGGAACTCATTAGATAGCTTTATTGCTGATAATTGTTCATTGGTTATTCCCGACACCATATTCATATTTAATGTGTTAGTACTTAATGCTTGACCAACAACTGGGGATGAATTGTAATTATAAACCCTAATAATAAATATATTATCGGTGGCGTTATTATAATTAGATAATACTGGATATACAGAATCAACATAAGCAACAAACAGCGCAGATGATTGAGATGTGCCTTGATATATTACATCACCTCGAGCTGGTAGTTGTGAGGTTGCAAATCCTAATAATCCATTAACTAGTATATCTTGGACGTTCAATGATACCAATGGTCGTGATGTATAATCTTCACCATAATCACTTACAATAATTTCCGTTATTTTACCAACTCCATTGTAGTTTGGGTTGAGATTAACTCCAGTACCAACAATACCCGGGACCATTAGTACAGCACCGGCTGCTGTGTTGTTTATTGACGTCACTGTAATCCGTGGCAACCCTGTACCAATTGAGTATCCACCTGCCGCGATAATCGAAGATATTACCGTAGGGTCTGCCACATTTTGTGTTGGTTTTATTGCGCCAATAGTATACCCATTTCCACCAAGAGATATGGTTCCGTTTGGAATATATGATACTCCTGTTATGCTGCCATTAGTATCAGTTGTGGTTACTTTTGCATTGGCTCCATATCCAGTACCGCCCAATATGTTGATTTTGTCATTAACTGCATACCCAGTTCCTCCGGTTATTATTACTATGTGGGCCAATATTCCCATAGTGCTGATGTCTGCAAATACTACAGGCACCCCATGTAAATCGGTTGCCGTAGTTCCATACACGCAACTAGCTGTATATGTTGGTAGAGACCCAGCATCAATTCCGTTGCCTCCATTATCCACAGTGGCTGATGTAACTTGCCCTGTGTCAAATGATGTAAACGATAACGCAGATGATATAGTGGTATTGTAATTTGCTGACAGATTATTTGGGAATATTCCACCATATGACCAAGGATGTGATGATGCATCGCCGATTTTGGTGAGTGCGAGAGTTGCCAAATCAGTAGCTGCGCCTGCGGGTGATCCCAGCATTGGTAATGCATTCGTTGGTATGTTGGTCACCGTTGACGGATCATTGGTGTTGTTCAATACGCTAACTACATGGGCGAGTGCACCACCAGCAGAACTAGATGCGGTTATCTTTGATGTTGCTTGTCCTGGTGCTGTTATTGTTGCATTATGTGCGAAACCATATCCGCCATTGATTACTGACAATGTTTGCAAAGATCCTTTAGTGGTTGTGCCTACAGTGGCTGATGCGCCATGCCCTGTTGGGGTGGTTAATCCACCATATATAATAACAGGATCTCCCGGGTATCCGGTGATTGTGTTTGCACTACCATATGCGGAACCTTGGTTCGAGGTGTCTATATTAATTTGACCTATTTGTCCTAATATTTTTCCTCGTAATGGTTGACCATCATACAGCACGTCTTGATTGTATGTATCAACTATTCGAACATACTCGCCAGACATGAACAGTCTTTCTATATTAGACAAGAACACTTCTACATTGTTGCCACTTATTAATGCGTTTTCTATTGATGCTATTGTTTTGGAAGTCTCTCCAAATATTCTAAGATTTATTGTGTCTAAGAAGTGCATGTTTGCGTATCCATTTGGTATGTAAATGGACGCATTTGTAAAATCTTGTATTCCTGTTGGTGCTTCGGTAGTGTTGAATGAGTATGTCGTTGGTGTTGTTATTGAGTTTGTGTTGACGATCCATGTTCCATTTGGTGATGTGTTTCCGGATACCCCAGACAAAACAGCGATATCGCCACTACTTAAATAATGCGGTACTGTAGTTGTTACTGTTACCGTGGTCCCTGAGTATGTTATGTTCGACACATATATGACATCGGTTGATATCTTTATGCTTTTAGTAATATACCACGAACCGGAGGATGCTTTAAACGTAACATCATTAGTGTTCAAGAAATCTACATCAGTATTGAATAGTATTCTGAATAGCAACTTGTATGATGCTGGTGTTCCTTTTGATTGATACAGTTTTTTTGCCAACTTTATTAATTCAGCTTGGTTTGTTAATGTATCTGTTGGGAAATATGATAAGAAGTCATTATAGAAATACTTTATGAACTCATTTGTTGTCTGGTCTATGTCTTTATATTTTAGCAGGTTTTTTGTCTGCTCAATAACATTACCATTAAGTTCCATCCATTCGTAATATGCCTGCAAGAATACCACGAAATTTGAATAATTTGGTTCATCCCTAATGAATTCGGGTAATTGTGACGGTACTAGTAAACTAGTTAGATTAACATTTGTTATAGTGTTTGCTATCATGTTGATGCTATTATATTAACGGTTACCGAGTCTGGGTCGAATGGGTCTAGTGTGATGATCCTATTGTATGTTGATGCTACGATGTTCGTTGTTGGACTAACCGTTATTGAAAACTGCCCAAACACATTATTAACGCCAACTGGATTAAAAGCAATAAGATTGATTATGCCCTTAGCGTAATCTACTGTGCCCGCGTTTTGGTTCAGTATGGTTTTGACTAGATTTGGGTTTATGTAATATGAAACTAGTTTGCCTAAATGGCCCTGTAGGGTTACTGTGCCACTCGCTAATTTCCCGGTAGTGTCGTTTGAGTTGTTATTGAATGTTACTATAGCGAAAGTGTATCCAGATCCCGGAGCATCTATGATTATTCTTTGGATGCTACCATTAGTAGATAGTACAGCGTGTGCTATGGCACCGGCGCCATCTCCGGTTATTATCACGTCCGGTGCCGACGTGTACTGTGTGCCTGGATTCAGTAAAGGAATAGATGACACCCCATTAGTCTGTGCAGGTACCTCTTCAAGGAATACATTATCGATGATATTGGCTTGATTTGCTGGGTCAATGAAAGACAGCCCGGGTGAACTAATAACTCCAGTGTTAAGAATCCCCTTAGTTAGTGATGAATCAAAATTTAGTGTATAGTTTTGTGCAAACGTTAAATCTGGATAGAATTTCTTCTGTAGTTTTAATTTGATATCTGTCGACATTATAGATTGTTCTGCATTAGTTATTGCTTGCAGGAATCCATAGTTATTGAAAGATGAGTTAAACGTGTTCAATGAACTTATTGCGTATTGCTTTATTGTATTTGCGCAGCGTTGTTGTAATTGTGCCGATGATAGTATAGTTTTGTTTGTTTTATACAATACATCAACACTGAGTATAACATATGTGTAATCCGGGTCAACAATTGTTGGTTTCACTGTAATGACACTAATTGGATTAATGATCTTAGTCAGTATTTCGTTTTTCTGTGTGTTAGTGATGTTATATGCACCCGTTGGTTTTAGTGCTATGAAAACTTGGCCATAAACTGGCACATCATTTTCTTCTCCGCCCCAAACACTAACTGCATCAAAGGTTATTCCTAGTTTATTCTGCTGGATTGCCGTTATATAATCATCTTTAGTGACTGCCCTACCTTGTGCTGCGAAAGATTTTGGTGCGTGGAACTTTATTTTATCTATGGACTCTTGTAGTTGCCCATTAGATGCTGCTGCTATGCCATATATTGTAGTGTTAGGGTATATGTTACCACTATTACCACTTATTGGTTGCATTATCGTAAAGTTATTTGCTCCACTTGCTGCTAGTCCATCAGTAACAATGTAAGAAATGTTTATTACATTACCATCAGTTAATAATTTACCGAGTTTGCCGTCACCAAAATATATCTGATATTTCCCGGAGAATCCCTCTTGTAAGAAATACACATTATCATTACCAGATAGTGTTAGGTAGTTGTCTGATTGAGTGAATACGGACTGTGCTCCATTTGAAGATGATTGCTGCACAGTAACAGTTAGTGTTGATGTGTCTATTAAACTGTCGGGTATTTCAAATACATAGCCAGGGTTTGATGATGACTGGACTGTATATTGTTGTGTAGCTGTAGTTCCTTGTTTTATAAGAACGTTATTGAAAGTGACTACACCAGCCACAGTGTTGTTTGCTACTGCGTCCGCTGTTATGAAATTATAACTAACACCATTTATTTGGTTTGATAAGAACTGTGTGTGTGCTGGTAGTGTTAGCGATGAATCTGTTACGTTGTTTACTGTTAAATTTATTAATGCTGTTGGTGCTACTGCTGATTGTGGGACATATCCCAACAACTTAGCTTGAGACACCACAGAATTCCTCTGAATCGCAGAATCGAGGAACATCTCATTAGCTACCATATTCAAGTAATATGCATTATATTGTGTATTATATGCAAGCACATCAAGTAAAATCGAAAGTGCCGATCCATCATATGAGTAGTCTTTTAGTATGTCTTGAGATTCCAGAAATTTTCTGAGGTTGCCTCTGATCAGATCAAAATCTAAATCGGCTACTTGTATATTATTATTACCTGCCATATTATCGGTTCCGTTCTAGAAGTACTGTTATTGTTGTTGGTGTTGCCTGATTTTTTAAATAGAATTGTATGGTAGCATTGTACGAATTCAGATCAGGATTAACACTTACCGCGACACTATCTAATGTCGCTCTTGGTTCATATTTTGTTATAACACTCGATATTTCGTTTTGTATTGATACTGAAAGTGTGGGCGATGCGTTCTCGAATAACAACGCGGTTAGGTTAGCACCCATTCCGGGATTGAATAATCGTTCGAAGTGGTTAGTGAGTAATAGATTCCTGATTGACCTAATTACCGCGTGTTGATCATAACTCACAGCGATGTCCCCCACTCCGGGAACTTTTGTAAACGTGAAATCTATATCTGAAAAAACGTGCTGTAGAGTTGCCATATGTATTTTATTTAGTGTTTGTTTGTATTTATATCAACCAGCAAATACATTTGAGGACCCCGAAATGATGGTGTGGTCATAGTGATTGTCCGAATTATATTTGTCACCCACTCGACCCATTGGCTTCCCGTTAGCAAACACTGTGCTGCTACCTTTGCTTAATGATGGTGCGTGTGGTATTGGTACTGGAGTGCAGGGGTCTCCGTCTGGGTGTGGTGTCATGCCATCACCAAATCTGACAACACCTACTCCATTAACAAATACATCAGAACTGCCCGCCAATGTTGAAAAGGTGGTTGGGGTATTCCAATGCCACATAGTTGGTTTAATATTACAAATCGGGCCAATAGTACCATCTGTACATGCTATCTGGTCTTTACCTCCCATCCTTGCTACAGCTGGCATAATTATCTCCTAGTTTAGATTTATTTTTGCTGCTTTTACTGTAAAATTGCCAGCGGCGTTTACTGTATAATTACCGCTAACCTTTTCAGTAATATTACCACCAACGGTTAGTGACAAGTCTCCCTTAACATGGGCGTCCACATTTCCATTAACTAGTCCATTCAAATTGCCACCAACTTGTATATTTGCGTCACCATCGACCGTGATATTACATATTCCGGTTATGTGTACATTATTGTCCTTTAGGTATATTGCATAATTAGTACCTTGTACCTTGGTAACCTTGCTGCCATCTGGAGCAATCTCGAAAAACGTCAATCCGTCTTTCTTGTGTGATAAATGTATCCTTTCAGCACCGGGGGTGTCGTCAAATTCTAATACATGACCGGCGACAGTTTCTGTTACTGTATTGAATGGTGGTTTTGTTGCATATTTTGATTTTGGTTCGTCCCAAGAAACACCAACTGCTTTAACCCCTTTGTCTATATGTTTATCGTGGAAGCCTATTGCGGTATTTGCAATACTTTCCTTACCATCATTTCTATACAATCTACTGGTGGTAGGTTCTCCTATCGGGTAATGTGTGCCTTCCGAGAATCCCTTTTCTGGGTTTGCTTCATTAACGGGAATTCCGGGAAAGATGCCAATAATGATAGGTACTTGTGCATTTTGTCCATCACTAAAGAACCCAAACACATAATCACCAACAATAGGTGCCCCTGCAGTCATGGTTGTATTGGGTGAGTTAATAGGTAATGCCCATGGTATATCTGCGGTGGTTAGTGTTTGTTTATTGTCGGGATGCCATCCAAATATTCTTACCTGACATCTACCTAGATTTAATGGGTCTTGGTTTGATTCAACCACCCCTTTCCACCAAGTAAATCCATCTTTTCCTATGAAATTTTCCATTATGTATTTTTCGCCTCTTGCCAATCTTGAGATTCTTGTGGTGTTTGGTATGCGCTCGGAGAACTATCTTTGCATATTTCTAATATGGTTTGGAATTGTGTCTGGGTGAACATGTGCCTAACCGCAGTTACTACATATTTACCTGCATAGTTTTTGTCTACTTCTTTATTTGGTGTTGATGCATCTAACGAGTTTAAGTTGAATATTATTATCTTACCCACGGTTATTCCGGTGTCCCCGGGTATTGTCATCTTTATTTTCGTGTAGTTCATTAGTGCCAATTGTGCTGTTCGCATTGGTATCGTTTTCTCGGAAAACATATCATTAGATACCGACCCTGCTTTTGTCTTAATGTATTTGACATTTGCTTGGTTTTGGTTTGAGTGAGTTACCTTTAATGTACTTTCGAATGAATTGCTCTGAGTATTCCCCAATCTATTTTTGTACGTCTCTGCGGCAGGTTCCTTATTTAACGAGGTTGAGGATTTTTGGTAAGATGAGTAATCGAAGTCTGTGGTATAATGAGATCGGGTTAATGGGTCGATCGATAATAATCTATTAGCAAATGTGCCGGCATCAGCCTCGTGCAACGCATCGTGTGGTTTTTGTATTTCATATTTCTGGACAGAATTCTGTTTAGCGTTAACCCCTTGGTCAGCTTCATCAATATTCTTGGCTGAGTATTGGTATGTTGCATATACTTCATCGGAATATATTGATTGCAATGATCTGAAGTTGAACCCTTCTCTGGTCTGATAGAATAGCATATCAGCACCTTTGTACTTAGTTTGCATAGCATAGTTAGATAACCAGCTGATTGCCTCGAATGGTTTCATAGTAGGCACAACAAAATCATAGACACCTGTAGTTTCTTCGATGATACCTACTTTATTAGAATGTACTTGTAGCTTTTTTGCTAATATGTCAGTAATTATGAATGTTATAGTTTGTCCCTTATAACTTTGACTAACTTTGGTTTGTTCAGATAACAGCAACTCTTCCGAACAGAAGAATAGTTCATATGTAACACTGTTCATGTTGCCCGTTGGTTTTGCTTTGTCAATTTTATAACACCTGAAGTTTTCCACAATGTTAGCTGGGTCATCTTTAACTTTCCCGATATTGATCTGTAAAAACTCGTTGCCGGTAAGCTGCATCTTTTCTATAAATCCCTGCGCATCTATTAGCACGATAGAACCGGACGAACAAAATCCAAAAATATCTTCATAATAGTTAAACACACCCATTAGTCTTCGAATGTTAAATTTCTGACCACCTGACGTGAACAGATCAATATCTTGTATTGAATAATCTAAGGGATATATTACACCATCATTGCTCATATTATGCCATTAGTTTTTTAAATTGGGATTCAAATAAATCAACATAGTCCTTGTTCACGACATTTATCGTGCGCTTTGACTCATTCAGTTCGTACTCATAATCATATATAGATATCGCGGATTTCGTTGTTATTATTGAGATTGGCCCAAGCGGTAAAACATACGAGTTATTGGATGTTACAAAATTAGCCCAAGTATTAGCATCGACTACGTTAGTTTTTGTTGTTCTTGTTGCCGTGTTAGTGTCAAATTGAGTTGTTGTTACTCTATATTCTTGGATATTTGATATGTCGGTATATATGTTTGGGTTTGTTGGGTCGTTATTTTGGTTATACTTATTGGTAATGTATGATTGGAAATTTATGTCGGATAACGGGAAGCACCATAAAGGATCGAAGTGTTGGTTTGCGAACAACACTATCCAAAATCTAGAAACGTCGCCATAATATTTAAATGCGAGTGATTCTGGCGTGTCTCCGTGCTGAACTTCGTACTTATAATATATCAGTGGATTGTTAAGTGTGGTTGGTACGACACTAGTTCTTGCCAATAAATTGGTTAATATTATGGGATGTCCCGTTATTGGGTTGTTGTATATTATTTTGGATAATGTACTAAAGTATTGCATATTAGAATCCGTGCTCTATAGCTGTCTGGTCGATGAGTGCTATTTCTTTAAATTGTAGTGTTAGGTTGATTTGTGTTGGTGATCCATCTGCGTGAGCTGACCAAATTCCATTGGGTGAATAATTCACATCCACGCTCGTTAATACACTCTCTTTAACCTTAGTTATGTATTGATTTTCTCCATTGTCTTTCTGTATAAATTGCAGGATAAATGTGTTTGGTACAATAAACGCCATACCACCATTACCCGCTTGGATTTTTGGTGCTGCATTCTTCCTAAATGCCATAATGATTTTTTTAATTGTGTCCGATTCCGCTCTATTTTTTGGTGTCATCTGAAATGCTAATTGGTATGATCTGAATTCTATACCATCGAACAATAGTTGTTGTTGTGGGTTTATTGCATATCCAGCAGTGTTCATTCCCAATGCTGCAGCATTAGTATCCACCGCAGAAACCGCACCACTGGCAGCAGTATCATTGAGTGCATCTTTAAGGCTGACATCTGAATATGACGATTCGTATGTGAAATTGATAGTGTCTGGCATATATAGAGAGATGACATCACCCGGAGTTGATCTCTTTGGCTGGAATTGTAGTTGTACTTTTTGCATAATGTCAGTTACCCCACTAACCGACCCCGAGGCAAATCCACCAAGCGCACTAATCGAGGCACCTAGAGCATTAAAAGCACTTGATAATAGACTAGTTGGTTCTGTTTTATATGCGGTGAATACTACTATGTGTCCTTTATTGGTATGTCCCAAATCAGCAGGATATGATAGTGTGGATGTAGCGTATGGATTAGTATACAGCAAACTCAGTGGGTTTGATGATGCATTTGGTGCATAATTACTCTGGGTTTGCTGTGAATGGAACGTTATGGCCATTGGATATCCTAATGAGTTTCATATAAATATATAAGTATTTATAATGGGGGAACAATGAGAAAGTATATTAGCAACACAGAGAGTACATTATATGTTTCATTATGAGTAGACCAAAACCACATATGTGGTATCCAAGAAATCCTAAAAAATACCTGGGAAACCCTAATAATATTTGCGTTAGATCTTCGTGGGAAACCAAGGTGTGTGTATGGTTAGATACATCAACAAACATATTAGAATGGTCATCTGAAGAAATAGTGATACCTTATATATCACCGGTAGATGGTAAATATCACAGATACTTTCCAGACTTCTTTGTACGAGTACAGCAACAAGATGGTACAGTAAAATCGATGATCCTTGAGGTCAAGCCTCACTCACAAATCATAGAACCAAAAATTAAAAAGAGAATAACCAAGGCATATATAAATGAGGTAGCTACCTATGGAGTTAATCAAGCAAAGTGGAGAGCTGCAATAGACTACTGTCTAGATAGGGGGTGGGAGTTTAGAACTCTCGATGAATATGATTTAGGAATTAAACAGAGATAAATACACGTATGAAACAATCAAAACTTACAGACCTCGCCAACCATTACACAGCACTTGATCTCGTTAGATTTTCTAGCGAGTCTATTAGGTGGCTGAATGCCAATGTGCAGAAATTGAGAACTGCTCGAAGTATTTCTAATGGTGTTATACAGGAACCAGGCAGACCTGTAACTAAAGTCGCAAAGGGTAAGCTGTTCTTTTTTAAGTATGACCCGAAGTATGCTGACACATTGCCATATTATGATACGTTCCCATTGGTGTTAATATTAGATGAATATACGGAAGATGGGCATAAGGGGTTTCTTGGATTAAATCTACATTACTTACCGGTAAAAGCTAGAGCTGTATTCCTAGATCAGTTATTACAAAAGGGTGTGTTTGGTGCGGAAAAACATGGCGGTCGATATGACATGGCCGGAGATATTCGCAAGATACAAATATCGTATGAAATATTGAAATCTGTAAAACGACTTAAGATGTTCGAACCGTGCTTAAAAAGATACCTAACTGCCCGTTTGCGATCACCTTTACTACACATAGAGCCACATGAATGGGAAACTGCATTATTTCTTCCGGTGGAGCAATTCAAGAAAGCTAGAAAGAACATTGTTCACTCGGCATCGATGCAGTCAATAAAAGACAAGATCGATAGTGACGCATCAAAAAACACAGGATGATACAAAAATGAGTAAGTTATCGGAGTTTAGATCAAGTTTTACTACTGAACTTGCTAGGGCTAGTAGATTTGAAGTGCAAATACCAACAGCATCAATTTCTGATTTTGATAATAAGAAGTTGACGCTTAGGTGTGAATCTGCACAATTGCCAGGAAGACATCTAGAGACAATTCAACAAAAAACATATGGGCCATATGAGCAGCTCCCATATCACACCACATATAACGACATAGATTTGACTTTTATAGTGAGTGGTGATATGTCAGAAAAGTCATTCTTTGATGGCTGGATGGAGTTTATAAACCCAACGTCAACTTTTGATATGGAGTATAAAGATAATTATACCACAAATATTATAATAACTCAATATGATTTAGCTGAAAATCCAATGTATGTAGTTACATTATTTGAGGCGTATCCTATAAATGTGAATCAATTGGATCTAAATTGGTCATCGGAAGACACACATAAACTAAACGTAACGTTTGCATATACATATTGGTCAGGTGGCACAACCTCATCTAGTAGTATGCAACCTAAAGCTATAGGTGCCAATGCTGGTGGTATCCCAGTTAACAAGTCGTTGCTTAATGGGCAACAAAATGAAACTAATCCATGGACATATCAAGTAAATGGAGTAAATCATGTATCAACATCAACACCACCAACCTCAATAAATGTACCAGTAACATACCCAACTACACCATGATTAGGAGATTATAATGGCATTACCAAAAATTGATAGTCCAACATTTGAATTGATTTTACCAGTATCAAAGAAGAAAATAAAGTATAGGTCATTTAACGTTAAAGAACAGCGTAATCTTTTGATTGCAATGGAAGCTAACGATAATGAAACCATACAACAAAGTATCGGTGATATTTTACATAACTGCACACTTACCGAGGGTATTGATATTGATACGTTGCCAGTGATTGACGTGGAATACTTCTTTATAAATTTAAGAGCACGTTCGGTAGGTGATGTTGTTGATGCTAGATATAAGTGCAACAATACTGTAGATGGTGTTGAGTGTCAGAACATAATGGAATACCCACTTGATCTCAATAACATTAAAGTTGATTGTGCAGAAGAGGTTAGTCCAGAAATACAACTAACCAACAAGTTTGTCCTTAAGCTAAAACACCCAGACTATGCTTCTATCAAAAATGTAGAACAATATGATGACGTAAACCAATTAACGTTTAGTGTTATCGCTAATAGTGTTGAATATTTATATGATGGTGAACAATTCTATTATTCGCATGAAGTTGATCATAAAGATATGGTTGAATTCATCGAAAGCTTAAGCAGCGATCAATTCAAGAAAATCGAACACTTCTTCGACAACCTACCACGAATACATCAAGATATCGTTATAACATGTAAAAAGTGTGGGTTTGTTCACACTATTAGTGTGGAGGGACTCGAGAATTTTTTCGATTAGTGTTGCGTCACGATAATCTACGAAATTATTATAAAACCAATTTCTCGATGATGCAACACCACAAGTACAGTTTAACAGAATTAGAGTCTATGTTGCCATGGGAGCGTGAAATATATGTGGCAATGTTGATTAAGTTTGTTGAAGACGAAAACAATAAAATTAAAGAGAAACAACGATCTCGATGAAACTACCATCCTTACCATCTATACCAAAAAGTGTAAAGAACCTTGCTTCCGATATTGGTGGTAAGGTGGCTAGTGCTGTCGGAAATGCTAGTGTGTCTAAAAATACACGAGACAAGATTTCTGGTGTGGTTAACAAATTTAGTCCTAAATCTATAACTAACGCTATATCAGAAAAACCACCAGCACTACAATCTACAGCTAGTAGATCTTCCGGTGATAACATCCCCGCAGCCGAAAAGATATTGGGGTCGATTTATAAGTTATTGCAGATCAATGAAAAGGAGCTAGTTAAGGAACGAGAACTTAATATTAGCAAATTAACAGATGATCGTAGCAAAGAAGAACTATGGCATAAACAACTAATCGATGCACTACGATACAGAAAGACCGGCGGTGAAGAAGGTGCCCCACCAGAAAAACCAACAGCGACCAAACAAGGAGCCAAACCTAGCGGAAAAGGTTCTAGGGGTCGTAAAGGTGCTGGTAAAGGTGCTGGTAAAGGTGCTGGTAAAGGTGCTGGTAAAGGTGGTAAAGGTGCTGGCGAAGGAAAAGCAACTAAAGTCGGTAAGGGTGCTGGTAAAGGTGCTGGTAAAGGTGCTGGTAAAGGTGCTGGTAAAGGTGCTGGTAAAGGTGCTGGCGAAGGTGGTGCTGGTAAAGGTGGTAAAGGTGCTGGCGAAGGAAAAGCAACTAAAGTCGGTAAGGGTGCACCAGAAGGACCCCCAATAACATTAGGACCAGGTGATGGACCTATCATGAAAATGATAGCAAAACACGAGGGTGATGGTCGTGATAAGAAGACGGGAAAATATACACCATATCAAGATTCTTTAGGGTTGTGGACGGTTGGTGTTGGTCATTTAATAGGTAATGGTAAAAGTCTCCCTCCAGATATCCCGAAAGACAGAGAATTTTCTCAGGAAGAAGTTGATGCTATGTTCGCTCAAGATTATGCTGTACACAAGAAAGCTGCGATGAAAATTCCTGGGTATGATAAGTTAAACAATACCGGTCAAGCTGCTGTTGTTGATTTGACATTTAATATGGGTCCCGCTTGGTACAAGAAATTCCCTAATGCATCCGCAGCACTTGCCGAGGGTGATACCGAAACTTTTGCTAAAGAGATGGAAGGTAGTGCGTGGTACAAGCAAGTTGGTGGTAGAGCAAAAGAAATTGTTTCCATGATCAGAAATGGCAAGAAAACTGGCGACGAAGCGTCTGCAGTAGCAACTTCAGCCCCCGCTGCACCTGCATCAGCACAAGTAGCGTCTGCATCTAGCACAAACAAAGACCTAAAGGATGATCTTTCTGCCAGCAACAAGGCAACTAATACAACGATTAATAACGTATCCTCCAATAAATCATCGACAACCCAGCAAGCATCTAACGAACCTGTAGATGATAGATCAGCATACCAGAGAAAATTACATGGCTAATAAAAAATCAAGTACTAGTACAGAAAAAGAAGAGTTGGTGGCTCCGGTAAAGCACATTCGGTCTAGAACATATACAAAACCAAAAATTCAAGACGAAGATGACATATTAACTGCTATTGCTAAATTAGGTGGATTAAATCGAGGTATTAGTAAATCCGAAGGTATTGACCAGAAAGAGAGTCAAATTAAAAGAGCGGGGATACTTCCGGTGTTTACCAAAGGTAAAGGTGATTCTTTTGACGGAATGGCAGAGATATTAAGAGGATATGGTTTTGATACTCCAGATGCAGAAAGTTTATTGGTGCAAGTAACCGCAGCAGTTAATCAGGGAGATATGATATATAACCCTAGAGGGTATGAAATTGCCGCAGAAAAATTACATCAAGAGGAATATGATAGTCAACAAGAAAGGTTGGAATTCGAGAATACTACTGCTGACCCATTACAGCCATCCAAGGAATTATCGGAAGCGCGATCAACATTAGTAGGCACATTAAAAAATCAAGTAAACCAGTTACAAAATGACGAGGCTGCTAATATTCATGAAACTGAAAATTTACTAGAAGAAAGGGTAGAGGTATTAGAAGAAAAGGTTGATGTACTAGAAAATGCTGCACCAGAGCAAGTTGGGAGTGCGGCTGCAAGTCTACCAACACCAGAGGAACTGGTAGCCAAGAAAGCCACGGCAGAAAAGCTTGTCAAAGACAAAGAGTTTATATCTGCAATAACTGTTACAAATGAAGCACTACTAAAAAAGAATAAAGCTGCTAATAAAGTAA
>Ga0114962_10000439_pt1 | contig 36973 bp, 27 predicted proteins | sample C_130820_MF_Meta_FD_87017 | JGI IMG/M metagenome (GOLD analysis project Ga0114962, IMG submission 87017) | Freshwater microbial communities from Lake Croche, Canada to study carbon cycling - C_130820_MF_MetaG | ecosystem: Environmental > Aquatic > Freshwater > Lake | place: Lake Croche, Canada...
CTTTTGAGCGTAAAATACAAAGTCAATGTTTGGGTAAATGTCCTTATAGGTTATTTTGGAAAATCCGTAAATGTTAGTGACACCTTCCTCTGGGGTATGTGCCAAATAATAATTGGTGTAAAAGGATGATTTTTCCTCTGTGATTATTTTTGGATTCGGATTGGCATTCCTAAGTAAAATATCGAGTCTTTGGATGTGTTGAACTAAGGAGTCAAGTTCAGCAAACTTAGAAGGAATGGCTTTTTTATCCTTTCCGATATCCCCTAAAGGACTTTTCTTTTTAGGTTTAAAGTATTCATTTTGGACAACTTCATAACTCCAGGAGTTTTCCTTAAAAATGACTTTGAATCCAGGAGCGGCATAAACAAACTTGACATCCTTGCGGAGGTTTCCGTTTTGATCTGCTATTTGCCCTTGATTGGGTACAAATTCAGGTTGACGCTTGGTGTTGAAGCTTTCTACTTTTTGATTGGCAAAGGTAGAAAAAGCCCATAAAAGGGAAATTGAGAGCACTATAAAGCGATTCATAATTGAGAAGATTATGAATACAAACATAACTTAAATTTTGTTTAAAGCAAAATTATTTTGCTTCCAACCATTTCAAATTTTTAAATTGGTATTTGATGGTTTGCCTGTTATTTCCTAAGCTATCCTTAATGACTCTAATTAAATTTTTTTCTGTACAATAAAAGGAATCGTTTCCTTTATAGGTCTGACTATTTACGCCTAAAAGATTATCAAATTTGACTTCCTTAGGGCTGTCATCATGGTATTCCCAGGTATAGAGTAGTCCGTAATTGTGATTGGTTTTTGTCCAAACAATTACCTCTCCCCATTTATTATTGTCTAAATCTGGGAGAAATACTTTTTTTATTTTACCTTCAATTTCCGATTTCAAAACGGAAACGACTGTTTTTTTTCCGTCTAATTTTTCTATTACTACAGAATCGGGAGTGGTTCCATTGTTGGAAACATTAAACTGTGTATTATTATCAATGATAAAAAATTGCTTAAAGGTAGGATGAACGGCATTTTGAGTGGTGTGAGGCACTTCACTAAAATCGTCATTGGTATAAACTTTTTCCTTTGGAGTAGAATTACAAGAAAATAAGAATAAAAGGATAATTACTCCTAAATAATTGAAAATATTATTTTTTTGAAAGTGCATTTTTACCTTTATCCAAAAAGTTAATAAAAATTTGTTCATCTGGGTCATAGGAGGTTGGTCCAGATAAAATGGATTCATCATGACCTAAAACAAAGTATTGAGGTTGAGAACTACTGTTGTATTTACTCACCTGCATATCCGACCATTTTTCCCCTAAAGTCGTCACCATTCTTCCGGATACCTTGCTTTTAAACTGTTCATTTTCTGGAAGAGGTGTTTTATCATCCACATAAAGGCTGACCACTACAAAATCATGCGATAATCTTTTTAATACCTCCGGCTTTGCCCAAACGGTATTTTCCATTTTACGGCAATTGACACAGGCGTGTCCGGTGAAGTCAATAAAAAGTGGTTTATTTTGTTTTTTTGATTCCTCTAAAGCTTGGTCGTAATCAAAAAAGCAATCCAAGTTATGTGGGCAATGGAATAATTTCTCGTATTTTTTATTAGAGGTGATAGTAGTTGCAGATCCTCCTGAAAATGGAGCGGTCTGTGTCCATAAACCTTCTGTGTATCCATTAGGAGGCGCTAACCCTGATAATAAATTTAATGGAGCTCCCCAAAGTCCAGGAATTAAATACAGCGTAAAAGCAAAAACAATGATGGCAAAAACTGCTCTTGGAACGGATAAAAAAGGTAAATCAGAATCATGACTGAATTTAATTTTTCCGATTAAATATAATCCCATTAACCCGAAAATGGCTATCCAAAGGGCGATAAAATATTCTCTTTTGAGGAAGTCCCAATGATAGGCCAAATCCACTGCAGATAAAAATTTAAGCGCAGCAGCTAATTCTAATAACCCTAAAACTACCTTAACGGAATTAAGCCATCCTCCGCTTTTTGGTAATCCATTTAACCAACTTGGGAATATTGCAAATAAGGTGAACGGAATTGCTAGTGCTAAGGAAAATCCGAACATCCCAACAATAGGCCCTAAAACCTGTCCATTAATTGCGGCAAGGACTAATAACTGTCCGACAATTGGTCCGGTACAACTAAAGGATACCAAGGCTAGTGTAAATGCCATAAAAAAGATTCCGATTAATCCTCCTTTATCTGACATTTCATCTGTTTTGGTTGACCATGAACCGGGTAAAGTGATTTCAAAAGCACCAAGGAAACTGAATCCGAATATGACAAATATGATGAAAAAGGCTAGATTGAAAAAGGCATTGCTTGCCAATCCGTTTAAAGTTTCAGCTCCAAATAATCTGGTGACTAAAAATCCGAGTAAAATGTAAATGACAATTATACTTAATCCATAGAGGGAAGCATTAAAAATTCCTTTTTGTCTTGTTTTACTTTGTTTGGTAAAGAAGCTGACTGTTAAAGGAATCAAAGGAAACACACAAGGTGTGAACAATGCTAATAGTCCTCCGAGCATTCCGCCCCAAAAAATGCTCCAAAGGGAAGCATTTTTCACCGATTGATTTGGGTTGTTGGTTTCTGATTTTATTATCGTTTTAGCAGAAGTATCCTTTTGCTTATTTTCAATTGTTGGCTTTGAAGGCGTATCATTTGGAGTTGTTATGGATTCTTTTTGATTGACAGCAGGTATTTTATCAATTTTTACTTCTTCTTTTACCTCTGTTTTTTTTGTCAAATCGACCTTTAAAGGGATTTTAAAATCCTCATATTGGGGTTGTAAGCATTGTTTGTCATCACAAGTCATGTACTCAAAAGTTCCTTTGACCTCTTTAATTGAACCAAGTACTTTAATCCTTTGGATGTAAGTTGCTTTATCCTCTATGTATCTTAATTCCGTGTTGTTTAAAGATTTTTCAATAAAACTGATGACCTTAGCTTGTTCTATCAATTTACCTTCTAAGGCAATATTGGGAGTTGTTTCAATCTTGAGATTACTAAGAACAGCGGATACCTCCTCTGTAGGCGGCATTGTCATGGAGTATATATGCCAAGGTTTATCAATTTTGACATTACAAATGACATCAAAAATGTTATCAGAAACCTTTTTGATAGAAATGGTGTGATGCGCAGGATTTTTAGTTTGAGCAATAGAGGAATTAAAAACACTTCCAATTAGTAAGATCAATACAATTAGGAGTGAATTAACTATTTTAAGATAAGGATTTTGACTCAATTTTGGCATTTCTTTTTAACGGAATACAATCAATTATATTACAAATATCTTATAAAGTTGGTATTGAAAGAGATAATAGTTCAGGTGAATTGAAAAGAGGAATCCAATACTGCTCTGATATTTTGGATGCTGAAATTATCCTTTGATTTTTGAACGCGTAAGATTTCATTGATTTTTATCTTTTTTCAGTTTACATACTGCAATACCTTTGAATCATAGAAAGAATAAAAATATTTTTTCATAGGCAGTTGTAGTTTTGATATTTTGGCAAAGCGGGTGAATCCACAAAGATTCACCCGCTTTTTTTATGTCAATATTGGATTGAATCACCTTTAAATTGTAATATTGAATACCCATATCAAATGAGCGTAAATCAACACCTAAATGCCCCTAAAAATATCATTATCAGTAGAACTGATAGCATAGGTGATGTAGTCTTAACGCTTCCATTAGCCAAAATCATAAAAAATAAGTTTCCGGAGGTTAAGATTTGGTTTCTTGGTCAGGCCTATACAAAGCCTGTAATAGAATGTTGTACTAGTATTGATTACTTTATTGATGTAAAAACGGTTATAAAGGATAACTCTATATTAGCTAAGATAGAGGCAGATGTCATTATTCATGTTTACCCAAATCGTCAAGTGTCTTCCATAGCTAAATTGATTGGGATTCCGGTAAGAATCGGTACGAGTCATAGGTGGTATCATTGGTTGAATTGCAATTTTAGGGTCAATTTTAGTAGGAGAGATTCCCCTCTACATGAGGCTGATTTGAATCAGTTTTTATTACATCCTATGGGTATAGATTCTATGGTTGGTAAAGAAGACATCCCAAATTATTATCAATTTGAGAAAATCAAACCACTTTCTGGCCCCTTGAAACACATTTTAGAGCGTCAGGAGTTTAAAATCATATTACATCCAAAATCAAAGGGATCTGCAAGAGAATGGCCATTAAGTCATTATGATAAGCTCATCAAATCGCTTCCTAGGGCAAAATACTTCTTTTTTATCTGCGGAACAAAAGAAGAAGGTGAACGTATTGAGGCTGAATATCCTAGTATATTGAATAATCACAACGTGGTCAATTTATGCGGAAAGATGAATTTGGATGAATACATCGCCTTTATTCAAATCTCTGACCTACTAATTGCTTGTTCAACAGGCCCTTTGCACATATCAGCAGCTTTAGGAACCCAAACTATTGGATTGTATCCACCAAAAAGAAATATTAATATCGGCAGATGGGGTGCCTTAGGTACTCATGCTAAATGTTATAGTCAAGGTTCAATTGATTGTAGTAAATGCGACCGAATTACCAATTGTCAATGCTTACAGGATATTTTTCCTTCCTTTATTTCAGACAAGGTTCAAAGTTTGAAAGCGTAAGATTTTCAAAATAATCCATTTCTTTCATGTTAATAATGGAGGTACTTTTGAATCGTTATCAATATTCATTAGAAAGAAGATAACTTTCCTTTAAAGAAAGGAAATCTAAATTAGGCAGTTGTAGTTTTGATATTTTGGCAATGAAAGAGGGTTAAATCATAAGATTCAACCCTCTTTCTGTTTTATGCCAAAACTATTTTATAACCTATTTTGATTGACTCACCAGCTTAATGGCACATCCTATGGACTTGGTTTCTTTGACTTTAATAGGTTTATTGGCCATTAAAGATTGAATACAATCCTCAACGTATTTGGCAGTGACCTTATCGGGTTCATTTCCATTGTCGTCTATCGCTCCATTATATTTAATTAAATATCCCTTTGCTTCCTTTTGAATCACAAAGCAGTGAGGTGTTTTATCCGCTCCAAACATTTTTGCAACAGATTGCTTATCATCTAACAAATAAGGGAAATTGTATTTTAATGATTTACTTAATTTAGCCATTTGCTGAGGAGTTTCCTCTTCAAACATTAAAGGACTAACAGAGTTAATGGCAATAACAGGGAATCCTATTTTAGCGTATTTATTCTGCAAATCAATAATTCTTTGATTGTATAACTTAGCAAATGGACAATGATTGCAAGTAAAAATGATAATGAATCCTTTAGCATCCTTATAATCTGACAAGGAAACCATTTTTCTGTTTACATTTTTTAATCTGAAATTTTGAATTTGCCTTTCAGCTAATTGTCCATTATTGGCGTTCAGTGATAAACATCCAAGTAATGTAATCCATAAAAATAAAGATCCGAAAACTAATTTATTATTAATAGTCATTAATATTATCTAACAATAAATTTTTTGGAATACACCTTTTTATCTGCATCATTGGTAATATTGATAAAATAAATACCTGCCTTAAAGGTAGAAACGTCAATTGAATTATTATTTAGCAATGGTTTTGGTTGCATTAATAAAGTTCTACCTGCAACATCGGTAATAGTTAAATAATACGGGATTGAAGGATTATTCCAATCAATGGTTAATCTATCTGTTACTGGATTTGGATGTACGGTAAAATCAATCTTTTGGATAGAAAGGTTTTCTATAGAAGAAGTTTTGTTAGATACCACAAATTGACCCATCATCCCTTCGTCTTCATGTAAAGCAATATGACAATGATACATATAAGGATGTAAGGAGTCCGCATAATCATTAAATTTAATAATGAATCTAACGGTTTCTCCAGATTTAACTAAAACTACATCTTTCCAACCTTTTTCATAATCAGATGGTGCTGAAGCTGAACCTCCTTTAGGTTTACGGTCTAAGATGTAAAATTCAGATTCATGAATGTGAAAAGGATGCCCAAAAAAACCTGAATTGGTTATTGACCAGATTTCAGTTGAATTAAATGGAACAGTATAATTAATTTTATTGAAGTTAAATAACGTATGATTTAAAATAAAAGCGTTCGGGCCTAATATTTTAACGGTTTTAACTCCTTGGCTATCAGAAATTGTCACATTTCTGGTTATGTTGGAGGAAGATTCCGCCCAAAATGTATTTGTGGTTAAACTGGTAGGTGCTTTAGTTATAGCATTTGAATTTTTAGACTTAACATTAATTTTTAATAAATTATAATCTTTTCCGCCGATGTAGCTTTTAAAAGGTCCGCCAATTCCAGAAAAATCTTCACCTCCAGGGATGGAACGTCCTAAAGTCGAATTATATGCTTTTAAAAAGATGGATTTCCCTTGATCTGAGCCTAAGTCCACTAAAATTTCTACTCTTTCTCCTGCATTTATTAAAATTCTAGGACTTGATCCAGAAATTAACACTGGTTTGTCCACCAATCCTCCATCGGTTGCTATGATGTAAAAGGAACGATTGTCACTAAACCCTACATTATAAGAAGTTTCTACTGCCGCATTTAACATTCTGAATCTGACCATTTGAGCTGGCAAATCAATTTGTGGACGAAGCGTCATGTTCACCAAAGGACTATCACCATAAGGGACAATAGAAAATTGATTTCCACTTGTAAATGATCTATCTGTAAAAACTAGAGGAATATCGTCTACGCCATAAGTTCTTGGTAGGGCTAGTTTGGACTCAACATCATCCCTTACTATAATCATCCCACCAATCCCTTTGGTGATTTGTTCTTGAGCCATTTCATGTAAATGCGGGTGGTACCAAAATGTGCCGGCATCATTAGTGACTTTCCAATATGGTTTCCAAGTTGTTCCAGGAGGAATGATTTGATGCGGACCTCCATCCATTATCGCTGGAAGGTGCATTCCGTGCCAATGTAAAGTGGTGGAGTCATTCAATTTATTGACTACATTCATCCTTACCGTATCTCCTTTTTTGAAAATTAAGGTAGGTCCCCAAAACTTTCCATTGATTCCACCAGTGACGGTTTGATTTCCTGGGCTGATTTGTGCAAAGGTGTCTTTGATTCTTAAATTGAATGACGGACCAGCTAAGGTATCTGGTATCCAAAGGCTGTTATAGCTTTGGCTAATGGCTGATAATGGACTCAGTAGTACTAAGACCAATAGTAAAGGGTAATTTTTAATTTTCATTTTTAAGGACGATTAATATTTTAAATAGAGAAGTCAGTATTTATTCTTCTCTAGGAGGAGGTGGAAGTGGTCTATTTTCACGTCTATTATCAAGCATTTCTGCCATTCTTCCAATGAAATCATTGAATTTAGGAATTTGATCTTTCGTGCAAAGTTTACGTACCTCAATTAAGTGTTTGAAGGTCATCATTTCAAGTTCAATTTGCCTTTCAGCAATATCTTTTGCAATCAATTCTGCTTCAAGTGTGTCTGTAATATCCTGTTTTAGAATCTCTGCAATTTTATGTTTATCTCTTTTGATTGATTCTGTAATATTTACAGCACCTTGATGATGATTATTGGCTAATAACCTAAATTTTTGGGCTTGAATCGGTGTGAAGTTCAATTGTTTTATCAGTATATCCGCAGGACCTCCATTTGGTCTTTCACCCTTAAGAGAATGATTTTCCAATTGATGTTTGAATTCCGTATTTCTATTAAATAGGTATCCAACCAATATAAGATTAATGACCAATACACTAATTATGCCATATAGTATGAGGGACTGTTTTTTATTACTATCCATTATTTTAATTTTTTACTGGAATAAGGTATAAGAAGATACATCAAAGCCATATTCCGTTGATATTGTATTATTTACAGTAACAGGTATATCTGTTTTAGAAGTTTGTGTCATTAAAAAAATATTGGACACTGTTAAAACAACTAATAAACATGCACTAACCCAATACAAAGATCCCAACCTAAAAACTTGTTGACCAGTTTGTCCTTCCATCCTTCCTTTGATCTTTTCAAATAGATAAGGATTGACAGCAGGTGTACTTAGGTTATCCCAACTATTTAAAGTTTTATTTATTTGATTTTCTGTAGAATTACTGTCCATAATTTTAATATTTGATTAGACGTCGTTTAAATATTTTCCTTTTGGTTAGTTCTGATTTTTATAATAATCATGTAAATACTTTCTTAAATTTTCCTTTGCCCTGAATAATAGTGAGGTCACAGATGATTCAGTTAAATCCATTATCACCGCGATTTCCGCATAAGATAAATCCTCTATTTTATTGAGGTTAAAAGCTGTCCTTTGACTTTCTGGAAGCTTATTAACCGCTTTTGCTAAAACCATTGCCCTTTCCTTATCTTCTAATTGATGTGCTGGAGAAATAAAATTGGTTAATCCTATAATTTCTGCTTTTTCTGATTGATCGTCATTAAACAAAGAAGTCATAAAAGCAAATCGCTTTTTCCGTTTCTTCTTCCTAATAAAATCTAAACAAGCATTTACGGCAATTCTATGCATCCAAGTGGACAAGGAAGCATTTCCTTTAAAGGAAGAAATAGATTCATATACCTCAATAAAAACATCTTGGGTTAAATCCTCTGCATCCATTTCATTCAATAACAAAGCAAAACAAGTACCATAAAGCCTTTGTTGATATTTATCAACCAAGTACTTAAAGGACGATTCCTTTCTATTTATTAAGTCTGAAATGAGTTGTTCTTCTTCCAAATAATTACTGAATTATTCCTTCATTAAATGGATAGCTTGATTTATTCCTTGAATTCTTAAAAAATATAGTCCTGCCGGTAAGTCCAATTGAATTGCACTATTGGCAATAATTCCATTACTTACATTTTTGCCCATTTGATCATAAATGGAATATCCTTTTGAAGAAACATCCTGACCTGTAATTTGAATGGACTTAGTGGAAGGATTAGGATATATTACCAATTTGGATTTTTCATTATTGTCAAATAATTCAATTCCTGAAGTCAATGATTTTATACCTAAATCATCAATTATTGCAGAAGAACCAATGTGTTTAGCATTTCTATTGCCCAACATGACTTGTATTTTAGCTGTATCTGGAGAAATTGATGAGTTCATGTAGTTCACAGGACAACTAAAACGGGTGTAATTGCTTTTATTTTGATAGTCCGCATAATGTCCCCTCGCAATAATTTGTCTTGAATTAGACTTAGTGTCCCAATAGCTCAATTCTATAAAAATTATCAGAGTATCATTACTTTTAGAGCTTAGTTTGTAAAATCCAAACAAAGAATCAACCTTTCCTGTAAAAGCGAAACCTCCTGTCGGTTTTCCCATGGTAGGCGGGCCCATGGTTTGAGCTCCAGTATAAATCATAGGACTAATGGTATCGGTTTGACTTGTTCTTGGATTGGTGAAGGTATCCACGACTAATTTAACCGCATAGGAACCTGAATGGTAATCATTTGACTGGCTTATCCCAGGAGACACTGCCCAACCATCTGGGGAGTTGAAAGGTCCTTGTGTGGTCCAGTTTTCAAAACTTGAATTTGGAATCGTTTGAGCCGAGGCACAAAAGCTAAAAAATCCACTTACAAACAATGTATAAAGTAACTTTTTCATTTTATAATGATTTTAAAATCTATTAGACGGCTTTGACAACAAATCCTTGCGTTCCGTTAAGGATTTATTCTTGAAGCTGAAAACGTCCTGCTAAATAGTAATACTCTCCCCAGTTTTTTAATAATTTAGCCTGAAAGTCAATGAGCTTATATTTAGATTCAATAAATTTCAACTCACGTGCATTCATAAGGAAGACAGTGGATTCCCCAATCAAAAATCTTTTTCTTTCCGCATTAACCAATTGATTAAAAATATCAATATTTTGTAATTGACTTTCAACTTGAGAATTAAGATAAATTTCCTCTTTCTTATTGATATCTAAATTGTTTTGTAAGGTCCTTAATGCATCTTTCAATTCAAGGATGGCTACTTTATTTTTGTTGTCAACTAAATTATACTTTCCTCTTGATTTTCGCATAAGGATAGGGAAATAAATACCTCCCATTATTTTATAATTATTTCCCGCATAATTATCTTCAAAAGGTGATTTCAATTTGTCAGATTGATACAATAGATTATAGCCTAAGTTAATATCTGGGAAAAAAGAACGGAAGGCAATCTTTTGATCTAATTTTAATTGGTTTATTTTGAGATTAATTTTTATAATCTCCGGATTGGTACTATCAGCAGATAGGTCTATTTTTTTTGCTTTTTTTTGAGATGGAATGGCACTTTCTGATAGATTGTATGGAATTGAATCCTTCCAAAGAAAAATTGATACTTTCAATCTCTTAATATTCAGTTCAAACCTAGATTGGGCGAGTTCAATTTGACGTTTTTGTAATTCTGAGTAAGCATCTATGGTATCAATGGAAGGAAGATCCCCTCCCAAAAATCTTGATCTAGTATTTTTAAATCTTTCCTCTGCTAGTGTCAAGGCATTTATTCTTACAAGGTTATAAGAATAAGTCAAAAACCATTCCGCGTACTCCTTATTTGCATCATATAATAGTTTTGAAAGTATTTTATTCCCTTCATTTTTTAACTGAAGTGCATTAATTTTTGCGGTCCTATATTGATAGCGTCTTTCATCAGTTAATAATACATCAAATAAACTTAATTGAATACCAATATTTGTTAATCCTGAGTTAGGCGTTATGGATTCATTATCTAAAAGGTTTCCGTAATTACGTTCATATCCTGTTTTAATATCAAATCCATAAAAAACAGGAATTTTTAATTGCGTTTGAGAATAGGTGAAATAATCATTTCCTTTAAATTTTTTCTGGTTACCATTAAAATTCAATACAGGATCAAAAGCGCCTTTTGATTGAAGCACCTCCCAAATTCCAGAGGAATTGGTTAACACTGCAGCCTTTGCAATAGGATGATTTTCCTTAACTAATTTTAAAAAATCATTTAGAGTGATTTCTTGTGCTGCTAAATTCCAAGGGAATAAGATTAAAACAAGAAGGTATCTAATCATTCTTTTTCCCTTCATCTTTTTTATTTAATTTATTTAATTCGCCCTCAGTTAAATTAGGTGGAAAGCTGTTTAATTGTCTCCATAATTCAAACCAAATAGGTACTGACTGTAGCATAGTCCAAGATTGAACCCCAGAGCCTAAACTAAGTGACTTTGGCCATTCCTTAGATCCTTTTTTGGGGGTAACTAAATAACGGAATTTTCCTGTTTTATTGGCTGCCTTTTCTACAAAGTAAACTTTTCCTGCAAATGTACCTATAGCAAATGCTTTAGATCCTGACAATTGAAGAACTGGATATCCTTCAAATTGGAGTCTAACTTCAGAACCATTCTTTAGGTACGGAACATCAATTGCGCTTGCATATAATTGTGCACATAAATCTCTATTTAATGGCACAATACTACATACAGATTCACCTTCTTTTATGATTTCCCCTATTCCTGCTTGCTGAATTTTAGTGATGTATCCTGTTTGAGGAGCTTTTATGGTATAAAATCCACTTCTAATTTCTAAATTATTTACATAATTATTTATTTTAGCCAATTCTGCTTCTGCGTTAAAAACGTAGCTTTCTGTTGAGTTCCTTTCTCCTCTAGCCTTGGAAATTTTATCAGAATAATCTGCTTTGATGGAATTAAGCTCAATGATTGCGTTTTTTAACTCCGATTGGGTGATTAATATTTTATTTAATACATTTTGTAATTTGGCTTGACTCTCCTGGTATTTTAAACGTTTAGCTTCAACATCAGTTAATGATTTAAGACCTTCTTTATATAATTCCTCATTCCGGTCTAATTGATTTTTAGAAATTTGTATATCCGCTTTAATGGCCTTTAAATCCGCACTATCGGATTTGAGTTTACTTATATTTTGCTGAATTTTATTAAGTCCTTTATCCAAGCTTAATTCCATGTTTTGAAGTAAAGCATTGATTTGTTGATCTTGGGCTATTATTTTATCCCTATTAGAATTAATTGCACTTTCCTTGGACGTTATTTGACTTCTTGTTAACTCTATTGTTTTAGGGTCAAAATAATCATTTTTTACCTCAGACAATACCAAAATAGTGTCACCTTTATTAACAAAGTCCCCTTCTTTGACTTGCCATTTTTCAATTCTACCTGCTATAACAGATTCAATTTCTTGAGGACGTTGTTCTGGTAGTAAGGTAGTCATTTCGCCAGAAGATCTGATGGTTTGCTTCCAAGGGAGAAATAAAAAAATCACAATTGAAGCAAAAAATATTCCCCAAGCAAGATTTCTATACCTCCTTTTAGGTATCTCTTTAATGAAAGTAGATAGGTAAGTGTTTTTATCAATCATCATTAGTTGTCATTATTTTTAATGGATTGAAAATCAAATTGAACCAAGGCCATCACCTCAGTTTTTTTATTGATGATATCAATCAACCATTGTCCCTTGGTTGATTTAATGCGTCTATCAGCAAATACAATAATTTCTGGCTTGGATAAGGTAATCATTAAAGAATATCTTAAAAACAATTGTTCATTACTTATACTAAAATTAACGGGTTCTAACAATTCAGGTAGCCAATCTATTTTTGAGTTTAATAAAATTAAGTCGTTTAACTGACTTCTTAAATCGGGTATTCTTAAAATACGATTATAGGCATTAAGTATTGCAATTTTGTTGGTAAAATAATACGCTGGATAGACTACTTGAATCCTATCATTTAGAAACTCATCGCTGAAATTATTTCCATCCATATCATTAAGTTTCAAAATTTTAATTTTGACCGGTTCAATATGGCTTAATACATCAAATTTATCCCCTTTAAATATGATTAGGTTTTGAGTTTCATCACCTAAAAACCCAATTTCCACTGATTCAAATCCTTTTGTTTGATATAATTCTTCATGAATCACATGTGGATTTTCTGCTTTTTTGGCGTATTGTTGAATTACTTCTATTTTAGTGGCAGATACCAAGGCATCATAAAAAGTCTCTTGAGTTGCAATAAGTTTATCAACTGAACTACTAATCAAAATGATAACTATTTCTGATGCAATAAATTGACCTAATGTTATTTTCTGCTCAATAAAAAGATAAGCTCCAGAAATAAGTAATAATGCAGTGATCCCAATTTTGAATCCGAATAGCACTTTCGCATTCGACATTATTTTATTAAAATGATTTAACCTGAATTGAATATAATTCTGTCCATCAGCATCTAACTTTCCCAATTTATTCAAAAAATTAAACTTTGATTTAAAGTAGTTTTTAAATATCCCTAATTCGATAAGAGAATAAAATACATGATATTTATATTTGCTTTCATTATATGCAGTAAGGTAACTGCTTTTTGAGTTATATAATAAAAATAAGAAGGTCAAACTAAAAAGTATAAATCCTCCGCCTAAAAATATAGGATGGTAAAAGCTAAGTAAGGCCAAGCAAACAATGATTTGGGTCAATGCATAAGTAAAATCAATTAAGATTTTTCCAATACCCTTTTGTAATAATATGATTTCTAGAAAGTAGATTGGGTGATATCTTTCGTCCTCTTTGTCAGAAAGAGTTCTATCATTCGGTAATGCGGAAGCAAAGTAAAGAGTTGCCCTAGCAAATAGTTTTTGTTGAAGCCTTTCAGAATAAGACATTTGTTTGACTTGAAAATAGCTATTTAGCACCAGGACGGATAACAACAAGGCCAACATAATGAAGAGGGAAGAAGTTAAAATCCCTGATTGTACAAAATTGAGTACAGATTGTAATAGCAATGGAAAAAAAGTGCCTGTCAATCCTGCCACTATTGCATAAAGATAGATTTCCTTTAGTTCTCTTTTTTCGATCCATAGCAGCTTTATAAGCTTTTTAAGGGATTCATTTACAGTATTTTGATTAGCCATTTCTATTATTTAGAATGCTTACAAATAAGAATTCAGGTACAAAAATATAGCTAAAATGATTTCCCACAAGCTATTATACTTATTAAGTTCTAATTTTAATAATTATCCATCCTCTAACTTTGCAGAAGATGAAAAACAAAGCCATTTTCTTAGACCGTGACGGAATTCTTAATTACGAGATTGGCGATTATGTTTGCCGTCCATCTGAATTTAAAATCATCCCAGGGCGAGAAAAAATATTTAAGACTTGGCAAGATTTAGGATATTTATTTATTATCATCACCAATCAAGGTGGAATATCAAGAGGATATTATTCTGAATCTACACTCAATGATTTCGATCAACAAATCATCGATTACTATAAAAAGTATGATATTGTAATTACAGATGTCTTTTACTGTCCCCATCATCCTGTAATTGGAAATTGTTTTTGTCGCAAGCCTGATAGTCTAATGATTGAAAAAGCCATGGCCTTGTACAACATAGACCCTACACAAAGCTATATGATTGGGGATAGAGAGCGTGATGTAGAAGCCGCTGAAAAAGTTGGGATTAAAGGAATTTTGGTCAATAGTAATATCGACTTATCAGAGGATTTGTTAATCCTCTAAATGGATTGAATATCTACTAAAGAATCCTCTTTTACTAAAGTGATATCTAACCTCATTTTGTATAAATCTAATCCTATTGTCCAATAGTCGTTCACTACTTTTTCTAAAACAAACCCGTGTTTTTGGAAGAACATGAATGTCTTTTGAGATGTTTCACAAACAACGTACTTGGCAATTTCCAATTTTCTAATTGCCTCAATCCTAAACTTAAGGAGTAAGGAACCTACTCCTGTACTGTGTAATTCAGGATTTAAAAACCCCCACGTCAAATGTGCCTCGTCGGATCCATCCAGGATATAGAATCCTCCAGAACCAACTACTGTATCAGTAGGAGTATAGATGACCGTAAAGTAGTTAGAGTCCAAGGGAGCTTGGTGCTCTAAAAATCTTTGGAAGTAAATGCGTTCATTAGCACCAAAATAAATTGGAACGTTCTGGTCAAAAATATTTAACAATAATTCCTGATGAGTTGATTGATAAGGAATAATGCTAAATTTACTTTTAGAGCGTAATTGCATTTATATAATAATAAGAGAAAGAGTAAAACAGCCACAAATTAAAACGATTAAAAACGATTTTGAGTCATTTACCTACATATTTACATCGAATAATTGGTCGATTTGACTAACTAATGATTTACAACCTGATTTTCCATAGGTAAAAAGTCCAAAAATGTATTAAAGATTTAGTTAAATTCAACTTGATTGAAAAAATTGTAATCTATCGTTTAATCATCCGTTTAGTATCTTTGCCATTTAACCTTTTAATTTGAAGTTTTCAAATATTTTTACAAAAGTTACCTTTTACCTTTCTTTATTTTTACTTGTACTGACTGCCTGTACGGTGGAAAAACAAGGTAATCCCAAGTTTGACCAATATAGAGAATATCCAGAAATGGTTATTAGAGGCAATAAACTCCAATACGTAAAAAAAACGACACAAGAATTCAAGCTTTTACATTCTGACTTAGTTATTGAGCCAATTTGGTTGAATCATACACTTAATGGACAGGTTACAATAAAATTAACTCCTTACGCCTTACCTCAAGACAGTATCATATTAGATGCCTTGGGTATGGAAATCCATTCTGTAAGAGAGATTGGGGAAATAGAAGGATTGCAAACTCAATTTAAATATGATGGGATTCATTTAATCATTTTCCCTCACAAAACATTGTTTCCTAATAAGGATACAGAATATTTTTACATTTCATACACTGCCAGGCCATTATATGAGGACTCATTAACCAAAAGAGCACCAAGACAAGAACAAGGGGTTTATTTTAATAATGCAAACGGAAAAAATCCATTTGTACCACAACAATGTTTTACACAAGGAGAATCCATTTTTGCAAGACGGTGGTTTCCTACAATGGATGAAACCAATCAAAAAATGACTCAAACCATGACATTAATTGTGGATAGTCAGTTTACTACTTTCAGCAATGGAATGTTGTTAAAATCAACCATAAGTGGTACAAAACGAAATGATTATTGGGTAATGAATCAACCTATTGCACCCTATTTATCGACTTTTGCTGTTGGAAAATATGATATTTTAAAAGGAAGATCCTTTATTGACCAGAAAGGTAAACAAATCCCAATCACCTATTACATAGAAAAAGGAAAAATAGAAAACGGCAAAACTTCCTATAAAAACACCCCTAAAATGGTTGATTTTTTTAGTAAAACATTTGGATTTGATTATCCATTTGATTGCTATAAACAAATTACAGTCCGTAACTTTTTGGCTGGTGCAATGGAAAATTCCACTGCCACTATTCATTCTGATTATGTTTGTCACGATGCTAAAGCCGGTAATGATTTTTTAAATACTGATGCATTTATTGGACACGAATTAGCACATCAATGGTTTGGAGATTTAGTAACGCCTAAAAACTGGGCTAATTTGACCTTAAATGAATCCTTTGCTTCCTTTAGCGAATTGATTTTTGCTCAACAATTTCAAGGAAATGAAGAAGCACGAAACCAAAGGTATAATAATTTGAATCGGTACTTAGGGGAAACATTTTACAAAAAAGAACCAATAGTAAACTATCAATATGACCGACCAGATGAGTTATTTGATGGACACAGGTACCAAAAAGGAAGCCTTGTTTTGTGGATGCTAAAAAATCAATTGGGGGATAGTATTTTCTTTAAAGGAATTCAGAAATATTTAACTGACAATCAATATGGAGTAGTTGAAATTAATCATTTAAGATTAGCCCTAGAAAAAGTAAGTGGAAAAGACCTTCAACCTTTTTTTGATAATTGGTTCATGAAAAAAGGGCATCCTGATTTTAAAATTAATGAGCAATATAATCAAGGAGCTAAAACACTCAAATTATTTGTCAAACAAATACAAAATGATTCTAATGCATCATATACTGGGAATATTAAAATTAAAATTGTCCAAATCATAAATAATAACCCAGAAATTAAATATTATAATTTCAATCTAAGAACTAAAAAAGATACTTTCACTTTTCAAAATATAATTCCTGAATATTTTTGGGTATTTGATCCTGATATCGAGGTTCTAAAAAGTAAAGAAGAATTTAAGCCATTTAGAATCTGGGAAAAACAAATCCTTTATTCTGATTATAAGATCGATGTTGAAAAAGTGATGTATAGTCAATTACTAGAAAATGAGAAATCTGGGAGAATACAATTTACGTTGTCTAAACCAGCACTTAAAATTCCTTTAGACACTCAACTATTAATAATTAAACAACTTTTAAAGTATGATTATACCAACTTTTATGCTTATTTAGATGTTTTTGAACAAGACAATAAAGTCAATTTTAAAAAATTAATCCATACGGATTTATTAAATAAGATTGATAACAAAAATATTCCAGGAGGAATCAGAGCAAATTATTTGCAAATATTTTTAAAAGAACCAAGTGACTCAGCCAATATATTAGCGTTCAAATATGTGAATGATTCCAATTCCTATTTGGTTCAGAATACGGCCTTGAACTATATTTTAAACAAAGAAAAAACCAATATCTCTAAGGATTCTCAGTATATTATTTCAAATCAATTTAGAGAATCGACTAATAAGGAAGCAATAGGACATTTAATCAAGTTCTATTCTACTAAAAATGATTTCACTCATTTGGATTTTATTAGGAAAAAGATTCCTTTACTATCAGAATGGTCAAGATCATCGGCCTTGGCAAGTTATGTCCATTTACTATTAAAGTTTGATACAAAAGTTATTTCAGGAGACTTGGAACAATTGCAAGACCTTGCCTATTACTTTAATGAGCAATCCATGAACTATATGTTAGAGAAGACCTTAAAGGATATACGTACTGAAATTGAAAAACGGGAGGATTTTGAAAAAAATCCAAATGATAAAACTTTATCATTATCATTAATTGACCAAATGTTAAAACTAAGATAATATAGAACTATTAAACTTTTAACTGAGTATATCCGTCTAAAAGAGTCCTAAAGAGTGCCAAATGTTAAAAAAATGAAAAGCCTATCAAAACACACCAACCTAAATATGTTTAAAATTTATTCTCTAACTGTCTTATTACTAATTTGTTGTCTTACTTATGGACAAGGGTATAGAGGATCGGATGGTAAAATCGACCCTAGTAAAATTCCTGCAATAGGAAAACTATCTATCAAAATAGTTGATGGAAGGACATCCAAACCATTAGAGTTTGCTACTGTCACCCTAAAAAGTTTAGTGGATTCCACCTTCATCACAGGAGGAATAGCAGATGCTCAAGGGAATGTAGATATTGAAGGCATCAAATTGGGAAGACTCGTAATGAAAGTAAGTTTTATTGGTTTTCAAGATTTTACCGATACCATTAAACTAAGACCTCCAACCATAGAACTCAATTACGGGACAGTCAAAATACGTCAATCAGATAAAGTTTTAAAGGAAATCACCATCACTGGAGAAAAAGCAGATATTGAAATCGGAATTGATAAAAAGGTATTTAATGTTGACAAGAATCCAATTATTCAAGGAGGTTCAACTTTAGATGCATTAAAACAGGTTCCGACTATCAGTGTAGATCAAGACAATAACATCTCAATGAGGGGAAGCACAAACGTGCAAATATTCATTAATGGAAAACCAAGTGGGATGAATAGCTCAAACAGAGGAAACATCCTAGACCAACTCCCTGCAAGCACTATCCAATCTGTTGAAATAATAAGTAATCCATCTGCCAAATTTGATGCAGAAGGGATGAGTGGAATTATCAATATTGTGACCAAACAAAATCAAGCAGAATCCAAAAATGGAAGCGTTACAGCGGGTATTGGAACAAGTGGTCAATACAATGCTTCCGTTAATTATAATTACAGAAAAGGAAAATGGACATTTGGCAATAGCTTATCCGGAAGAATAGGAAATGTTTACGTTATCGGATATAATTATAGAGATAACCTTTATTCAAATCCAAGTAAGGATAACAGCTTATATACCAATAGTTATGGTTCACGTCAAAATTATAATGCGACGTTAAACGGAAATATGGAGTATAGAATAGATAAAAAACAATCCATTGGATTAAATTATTTAGGTTCTTATGCCATTAAAAAAAATCCAGAGGATGTTTATTATAGAAAATTAGACAGTGCTAAAAATGAATCCTCTGCATTTACTCGTCAAAATTCTACGGAGGGATACAACGAAAATATTGATGCCGGATTAAGCTATACTAATTATATAATTAAAGACAAAAAGGAATTAACCGCATCCGCCAATTATTCTTACAGCAATGATGTTGGAAATGGATATTTCTATCAATTTAATACCTTAGGACGTCAATTCCCATGGGATACATTACCTTTAAAACAACACAACAATAATAAAGGAATCTTTAGAGTAATTACTTCCCAAGTGGATTTTATGTTTAAGCCAATCACGGATTTAAAAATCGAAACAGGAGCAAAATCTACTCTACGTCATAGTGATAACAGCCAATATTTTGACAATTATAATTACGGAGATGCTCAATTTATTATTGATAGAACCAAAACAAATCAATTTATTTATAACGAATATATTTCTGCTGCATATGTAAATGGAGCATACAACTATAAAAAATTCGGTATTCAAACAGGTTTACGTGCTGAACAAACACATAGAGAAGGGACTTTGGTCAACTTCCCAGATAAATCATTCAAAAATGATTATTTAAAATTATTCCCTTCCATATTTTTAAAATATTCCTTTAAAAATAAAAATGATGTACAGGCGTCCTATACCAGAAGAATAAATCGTCCAGGGGCTGAAACCTTAAATCCATTTGCAGAATATGATGACCCTTATAACATCAGAAAAGGAAATCCTTATGTACTTCCAGAATTGGTGGACGCATATGAATTGACTTATACCAAATATTGGGAATCACATACCTTGGTGGTAACAGGATATTTTAGACAAATAAATAATAACATCCAAAGAATTAGGCAAGTGGATACCAATAATATTTCCACCGTGACTAATATAAATCTTAACTATGCCCAAAACATAGGATTGGAGGTTATTGGGAGAACAAAAATCACCAAATGGTGGAATATTACAGGAAATATCAATTTCTTCAAAAACGTCATTAATGGACAGTTGGCTAATAATGATAACTCAGCCGCTACCCTTTCCTATTTTGCAAGAGCAAATAGCAATATGAAAATACCTAAAATAATTGATTTTTCTGCATCAATCAATTATACAGGGCCAAATATTTTCCCTTCAGGTAAAATGAAGGAAATGTGGGCATTGGATTTAGGATTCCGTCATGATTTTTCTAAAAGATTTTCAGTTAATTTAAGTGCACAGGATATATTTAATAGCCGCCGATTCAGAATCGTATCGGGGGATTATAATTATGTAGGTCAGCTATATAGAAAAAGGGAATCACAAATCTTTATGTTGAACCTTACTTGGAAATTTGGAAATAATTATTCCAATCAGGACCAAGAAAAGAATCAACGTAGAAAACAAGAAGATCAAGGAGGAGACCAAGGAGGCGGCATTTAATGCAATGAGTCTGTATCCTATTTCCGAGTTTATCAAAGAAAAAAACTACCAATATTTCCCTTCTTTTTTTGATAAATTAGAAGCAGAATTATTTTTTAGTAGATTGTTAGATTCTATTCCTTGGCAACAAGGAACAATTAAAATATTCGGGAAGGAATTGCTTCAACCAAGATTATTTTGTTTTATGGCGGATGAAGGAATCAAATATTCCTACTCTAACAAAGAACTGATTACTTTTCCTTGGACAAAAGACGTAATCTCTATAAAATCAAAAGTAGAAAAAGAACTGAACACCTCTTTTAATTCCGTTTTAATCAATCTTTATAGAGACCGAAATGATTCTATGGGATGGCATAGCGATGATGAAAAGGAATTAGGTCAAAACCCCAAAATTGCCTCCATTACGCTTGGATATCCGCGCAAATTCCAATTCAAGGAAAAAGCTAAAAATCAGCTGACAAAAACCAAATCAATTGAATTACAAAGCGGGTCAATGTTTTATATGTTCGATGATTTTCAACATCAATATGTTCATCAGGTACCTAAAACAAAAAATATTACAGAAGGTGCTCGGATTAATTTGACCTTCCGTAATATTTTATATTAATTAACTTCCTTCGCAGCAAAAGTTATATAAGTAGTCAAAGGAAGTGTTTCCACTTGACCCTTTAATAACTGAACCATTTGTCCTCTATGATAGGCAGAATGATTATTGATGTGGTATATAGCGTCCAAAACGGAAAGCTCTTTCATTCGGCCATCAAGAGGATGTTTAAAAGTAATGACTCTTTCAAAATCAGCATCGGTATAAGAATGTATTAAATTGGTCCACTCCAAATGATTAGAATTGGATGTTGCAATGCAATCCTCTAATGTCCTTTCTTGGAATAAAGTACAAGTTAAATCTACTCCTTGCACCCTATTCAACCACATCAATTGAGCATTTTGAATATGAGCAAATAAGAAAATTACTCGATCCGGAACCGTGGAAGCAGATTTAATACTTTCAACAATTAAATCATTTGCCCATTTGTCGGCATCAAAAGTTTTTATTAAAAAGGATTTAATCATTAATTAATCTTAAAATAAATTCTCCGTATATTCAATCACTTCGTAGCCTAATGCTTTTAAAGGCTCCATATTGGAGTTTTTATCCCCTACTACTACAATAATCATATTGTTATAAGGGATATATTCCTTAGCTAATTTATTAATTTCCTTATTGGTTATTCCTTTGGTAATCTCTGCTTGACGTTTTGAAAAATCTTGGCTTAAGGAATAATTCATTAAACTGAAAACGTAACTGGATTTTTGTAGATTAGATTCATAATTTAAAGCCTCACGCTCCAAAATGGCTTTTTTGGTATAAGCTAGTTCATCATCAGTAATACCTGAATCTGCATACCTCTTTAATTCAAACATGAATTCCTTAACGGATGCTGCTGTAAACTCCGCTTTTACCCCTGCTGCAGCCTGAAAAATTCCTTTACATTTAGTACCACTAAAACCGGATCTTGCTCCGTAGGTATAGCCTTTATTTTCTCTTAAATTCAAATTGATTCGTGAGTTAAACGCTCCTCCTAATATGTAATTCATTAAAGTGGATTTAAAAAAGTCTTGGTATGCATCGTAAGGCATGGCCACATATCCAATTCTAATTTCAGATTGAGGTGCTTTTTCTTTATGAATTAAATAAATTTTAGTTTTCTCTATTTTAGGAGTTTGAATCGCATTTACCTGAGTCGGTTCAACAACTTTAATTTTATTATTAGAAAAGGAAGGGAAGCTTTCCATGACCTTCATATCCTCAGTAATTTCATTTGCGGAAATATCCCCACTAGCAGCAAAAAAGCTTCCATTTTTAATTAATAAGCTTTCATAATAATCTTTAACATCAGCTAAGGTGATGCTGGTTAAGGAGGCCTCTGTAGCATTACGTCCTAAAGGATTTTCTGTGCTATATAATAATTTTCTAAATCCTGCATTTGCAATGGTCGTTGCTTGCGTTTTTTGAGTTGATAAGGATACAATGGATTGATTTTTAATTCTATTAAAATCAGCCTCATCAAATTTTGGACTAAATAAACGCTCTGCAGCTATTTCCATGGTTCGTTTAAAGTTCTTTGTCAAAGATTGAATCGTAATATTTAAGCCTGTTTCCCCTAGATTGAAAGTCACAAAGGAGGACAATAAATCCAGCTCATCACTGATGGCCTCAGCAGATCTTTTTTGACTTGCTTCATTTAACATGGCATTTAGTATAGACGCAACACCTTCTTTTCCTTTTGGTTGACTTAAAGTTGCTAAGGAAGGTATTTTATATAATAATCCGATGGTAGGAACTTCGTGATTTTCAATTAAACTACCTTTAATACCTGATTTAGAATTTAATTCAATTATTTTCGGGATTTTAACAACAGGACTTTCTCCTACAATAGGTTGTTTAAATCGATCAAATTTCTCTACGTATTCTGTAGGATGCCAAGGAGCACTAACCTCATTTTTGTTCATTACTTTACTGGAGTCAAAATTGGGTTGATAATTATCTGCTGCCGCCAATAATTCTTTCCCTCCCTTAGGAACAACACTTAAATATAAGGCTTTTTTATTTTTTAGGTATTTTTCATATACTCTAATGATGTCAGCTTTGGTTACTTTTTCATACCTTTTAATGTCCTTATTTATATAATTAGCATCACCAGTGAATGTTTGATAAGATGCCAATTGACTTACTTTACCAGAAACACTTTCTAGTCCATAAGTAGCCCCTGAAGTATGTCCAGCGATTGCTTTTTGAATATCCTTTTCTGTTACAGTTTTAGTTAAAAAATTATCAATAGTCTGACGCACCATTTTTTCTGCCTCAGATAATTTGAAATTTGGTTTTCCTAGGATGGTGATATCAAAGTCACCGCCTAATTCTGAACAAGCATGACTAGCGCTAGCAGACTGCAACTTCCCTGTTTTTACAAAATCTTGATATAAAATGGATGATTTACCCGACCCGATAATTTCACTTAAAATATCTAATGGCGCTTCATCTTCACTAAAATTAGCGACGGTATTAAACATTACCCTTAACATAGGAAGTTTAACATTGTCCTCATAACTTACATATCTATCCTGATCAAGGGTAAAAGGTGCAACAGTCATTTTATTAACGGGAGGACATTTGGTAAATACACCAAAGTACTTGTCAACCATTTTAATAACCTCCTCTGTATTCACATCTCCACCAATAGTTAGAACTGCATTATTAGGACCATACCAACGGGTGAAAAATCTTTTTAAATCATCAACATTGGCTCTGTTAAGGTCATCTACATACCCAATGGTAGTCCAGGAGTATGGATGTGCAAATGGATAAAAATTACGTCCTGCAATTTCCCCTGCCATTCCGTAAGGACGATTTTCATAATTTTGTCCTTTCTCATTTTTTACTGTAGCTCTTTGAACTTCAAACTTTTTTTGAGTAACTGAATCCAATAAAAATCCCATTCTATCAGATTCCAACCACAAAGCAGTCTCTAAATAGTTTTTAGGAATAGTTTCAAAATAATTGGTTCTATCGCGGTTGGTTGTTCCGTTCATAGTCCCTCCAGCACCTGAAATAATTTTAAAATGTTGCTCATCCCCTACATGTTTTGAACCTTGAAACATCATGTGTTCAAAAAAGTGAGCGAATCCTGATTTACCCAATTCCTCCCTTGAACTTCCTACGTGGTAAGTAACATCCACATGGACAATAGGGTCAGAATGATCCTCATGGATAATGACTGTTAATCCGTTGTTAAGTTCGTATTTTTTATAAGGAATCACCAATTCCTTTGCATTGGAACTGTTTTTTTCAACCGTTTGAATCAAAATAGGTTGAGCGGAAATAATTGAACTGCCAAGTCCTAAGGCAACGATAAGGGATAAAATTCTTTTCATTCTAAAACGCAATGACCATTTAAGATAGGTCAAAGCAATACAAAAATAGAACAAAAGATTAACAAATCGACTTTACCTTTGCTAGACTTTTAGTAAAATACTTTGGTAAATGCTTGGGGGATTAGCTCAGTTGGTAGAGCGCTTGCATGGCATGCAAGAGGCCATCGGTTCGAATCCGTTATCCTCCACACAAACTAATTCCATTTAGAGCCCTCCTAAGTTCTTTCAAGCTACATTTTCAATATGTGCCTTAGACTCTGCTCAGGCACACAAATACACCACTAAAATATAATATTTAGCCGTTCAATAAACTTCTCAAAGAAAATATAAAGATTATCTAAACCCCATAATAACCTCTATACCAATCAACAAAGGCTTGGATACCTTCTCTGACAGGTTTTTTAGGCTTATAATCTGTAACTTCAAAAAGGGAAGTCACATCGGCATACGTTTTTTCTACGTCGCCAGGTTGCATCGGTTTGTATTCTATAATCGATTTTTTACCCGTCGCATCTTCTATGGCTTGGATGAAATCCATTAAAGCAACAGGACTATTGTTCCCTATATTGTAAATGGTATAAGGAGCCAATGAATTGGATGGATCTGGGGAAATTCTGTCAAATGAAGGATTGCCGTGTGGTGCCAAAGGAATTAAACGCTTAATAGACTCAACAATGTCATCAATATAGGTGAAATCCCTTTGCATAGCTCCATTATTGAAAACTTGCATTTGTTTACCTTCTAAAATCGATTTTGTGAAGATGAACAATGCCATATCTGGACGTCCCCAAGGACCATAAACAGTAAAGAATCTAAGTCCAGTAGTAGGAATGTTATACAAATAACTATAAGTATGAGCCATAAGCTCATTGGACTTTTTAGTGGCTGCGTACAAGGAAACAGGATGGTCCACATTATTGTCCACGCTAAAAGGGAAGGATTGATTCAATCCATAAACAGAGGAAGAACTGGCATAAATCAAGTGTTTTACTGGATTATGACGGCATCCTTCTAATATGTTTAAAAATCCTGTGATGTTGGCATCAATATAGGCGTGAGGATTTTCCAAGGAATATCGCACTCCTGCTTGTGCAGCTAAATTGATGACATAATCCGGTTTTACGTGGCTAAAAATATCTTCAATAGAAGACTTATCCTCTAAATTTGCTTGAATAAAGTGGGAATGGGAATTAGAGGAAGTCACCCAAATCATCGGTTTGATTTGGTCAGTATTAAAACCTAATTGTTTAAGCCTATCATACTTTAAAGTAACCTCATAATAGGTGTTGATAGAGTCGATTCCATACACCTCATATCCGTTATGGAGAAGTAGGTTTGTTAAATGGAATCCTATAAAACCTGCCGTTCCTGTGATTAATACTTTTTCCACTGATTTCAGTTTTATTTAAGAAGGATTATAAGCTCCAATAAGTGAGGTCTTTAACACTACTTTTAAATATTCCTTTTATATCGCAAAGGATTCCTGCGTCAGGTTTAGAAATTGATTTGAAGTAGTCTTCCGTCAATTCCATATATTCACTGTGACTGACTGCTACAATAATTGCATCATAAGGACCTTCAATTTTAGGAGCTAGATGGATTCCGTATTCTTCATGAAACTCTTCAGCTGAAGCATGAGGATCTACTATATCTACATTTACTTTAAAAGAATGTAATTCTTTCACAACATCTGCTACTTTGGAATTCCTAATGTCAGCAACATTTTCTTTGAAAGTAGCACCTAAAACCAAAACATTTGCTTGTTTTAATGGAATGTTTTTATCGGAAAGTAAACTAACGGTCTCCTTAGCAACATAAGCTGCCATAGAATCATTTGTATGTCTACCAGAAAGGATTACTTTTGAATGATATCCAATTTCTGAAGATTTATAGGTCAAATAGTAAGGATCAACACCAATGCAGTGTCCTCCTACCAAACCTGGAGTAAATTTAAGGAAGTTCCATTTTGTACCTGCAGCTTCTAATACCTCATAAGTGTTGATACCCATTTTGTTAAAAATGATAGATAGCTCATTCATTAATGCAATATTCAAGTCTCTCTGAGTATTTTCTATTACTTTGGCTGCTTCTGCTACTTTAATAGTTGAGGCAATGTGCACTCCTGCCGTAATAATAGATGAATAAACATCCGCCACTATTTGAGAAGACTCCGGGTCGCAACCAGAAACTACTTTTTTTATTTTTGTTAAAGTATGTTCTTTATCGCCTGGATTGATTCTTTCTGGAGAATATCCGACTTTAAAATCGGTGATGAACTTAAGTCCCGATTCTGCTTCTAAAATTGGGATACAATCCTCTTCAGTACATCCTGGGTAAACAGTGGATTCATAAACAACAATATCTCCTTTTTTTAATACCTTTCCTACTGTTTTAGAGGCTGAAAGCAAAGCTCTTAGGTCTGGATTGTTGTGATTATCAATTGGTGTAGGGACAGCAACAATAAAGAACTGAACGTCTTTCAAATCCTCTAATTGGAATGTAAACTGTATATCTGTTCCTTCAAACTCGGATGCATCTAGTTCAGAACTTGGGTCAATGTTTTGATTGAGTAAAGCCACTCTTTCAGGCTTAATGTCAAAACCAACCACAGACATTTTACGAGCAAATTCTAAAGCGATTGGCAATCCGACATATCCCAAACCGATGACTGCTAATTTTTGCTTTTTTTCCAATAACTGATTAAGCATAGGATTTAATTGTTTTTATATTTTTATTTTATTAGATTTAAAAGTGAATCTTTCCTTTAACTTTTCCTGCCAAGTTTTTTCTACTTGTTTGTCCTCTTCATAATATCCATAGCCATATCCGTAGCCATATCCATAACCGTAGCCATAACCGTAACCATAGCCATAACCATAACCGTAACCGTATCCTTTACCGTATTTATAACCATAACCTTTAACTGCATATTCAATATCATTTAAAATGACATAAATATTGTTGAAAGTTTTTTCTGAATATAAAGAATTTAGGATTTTGATGTAATCCTTACGGGAATATTTTTGACGTACGATGAATAGATTGGCATCCGAGTACTTCATCAAAATATTAGCATCTGTTACCAACCCAATAGGTGGGGTATCCATCACAATGTAATCGTATTGATCCATTAATTCTTGCATCAATGTTTCCAATTGAGGACTCATAATTAATTCGGCAGGATTTGGAGGAATAGGACCTGCTGGTAAAATATCTAAAAACGGGGAAGATGTTTTTCTAATAATCTCGTCAAGGGTTGCTAAACCAACCAAGTAATTACTTAATCCTTGCTCATTTTCCAAGTCAAAGTCAATGTGCACTTTAGGCTTTCTTAAATCTAATCCCATAAGGACTACCTTCTTGTCTGCCAAGGCAAAAATGGAAGCAATATTTAAGGCGTTAAAAGTCTTTCCTTCTCCACCTACAATAGAACTTAATAAAATGATTTTACATTTAGTGTCTGACTTACCAACAACAAACTGCAAATTTGTCCTAATTGATCTAAAAGCTTCTGATAGTACCGATTTAGGGTGATTAAATACAACTAAGTTTGTCTTTTTATTATTGTGACCAACTGTTCCTATAATGGGAATCCTTGTCATTCTTTCCAACATACTCAAATCCTGAATGGTATCGTCAGATGAAAATTTAAGATAAACTATTAGGGAAGTTATAGTAATGGCAACCAATATTCCAGTGGAATAATTTTTAGATGTTTCAGGTGAAATCATTTGGCCTTGTGAAGCTCTATCCACGATTTGATTATCCGCAACAATGGCTGATTTTGCAATTTCTGCCTCTGATTTTTTCTGTAACAGGAATTTGAATAACCCGTTGATTACTTCAAAATTTCTCTGGATTTTTAAGAACTGAATTTCATTTAAAGGAAGAGAGTTTAAATCTGCTTGAATTGTCCCCAAATTGGAATCCATTGTAATAAGGATAGCACTTTTAGACTTCTTTTGAGATTCTATATTGTCAATAATTGCACTCTTAATGGAGGAAATTTGTTTTTCGATCTGATTTAAATCTGGCGAGTTTTTTCTTTGAACTGACGCCAATGAACTGTATTGTTGGTTGAACTCAATTAACTTCTGTATCAAACCAGCCAAAATAGGGTCTAAGTTGTCCATTAATGATGGACCTATATTGTTAACCTCTTTTTTGGTTAGGATTTCAGTTTTCAATAGTTCTAGGTTTCTTATCTGGAAATTAACAATTTCACGTGTTTTTTCAATCTCAATCACACGTTCGTACATTAACTTAGCCTTGGCACTAAAGTCTATTGTCCCTGTTTTATTTTTAAAATCAGTTAAATCTCCTTCTGCACCAGCCATTTTAAGATTTATTTCCTTCAATTGACCATCAATAAAGGAGATAGTATTTTCAGCATTTTCAGATTTTTGTCTAACATTGTCGGCAATATAACTTTCCATCAAAGCATCTAAAAATTCAATACCTTTTAATGGTACAGATTCTGTTGTGGTTAGATTTATAATTGCCGTTTTCTCTTCAGCATCTACTTTGACTTTACCACCTAGTTTTTCACCCATATTTTTGGGATTGTTAAAATAAAATTTATACAATTCGTTGGTGGATACTACACCTTGAACTTTTCCTTCCATTATATCATCATTTGATAATGAATCATTTGGGACAATCGTTATATTCCAAGACTCAGTATTTATGGTTTTACCCATTGAGGAGTTGATGTAAGTGTTTTTAGTTTGGTTTTTATTCTTGAATTCTAAGGTAAAATCTCTGTTGTTTTTAAACCTAACCAGAAATGGGAATTCATAAAAACCTGCACTTTTTACATACCCTTTTACAACAAAAGGACAAGTTTTATAAAGTTCTGAGGTATTAAATTTCCCTACTGAAAAATAAGTTATATCATAATGAATTCTTTGAGCTGCAGCTTCTAGGATTGGGTTGGATTTAATCCTAATCATCTCATTCTGAATGGCACTCTGCATTCTAAATGCCATTACACTTCCTAAATAATCTTCAGGGGAAATTTGACTATTTTGACGGTCTTTTATTAAAATTGAAGAGCTAACTCTATAAATTTTTGTAGAATACCTGTTAATCACCCAACTAACTGATAATGCAATTGTAATAAATATAAGGTATAGATGAAGGTTCTTTCTTAATGCAGTAAGAATTGGTTTAAGATTAAAGCCTTGTACCCCATCGGGCATTTCCAGTCTATTATTTAGATTATTTTCCAATTTTTTGTTTTTGTAAGGGGGTTATCTTCTTAAAAAATTAATTACAGTCAACAATAAATTGACACTTGTTAACAATGGAAGTAAGGTTATGACATTTGCACTAAAAAACTTTCTTTTTTGAGGTTGAACCACCAGCATATCATTTGGTTTTACTTGAAATACTGGTGATTTAAAAGAATTAGTAGAAGTTAAATCTACATTATAAATCTTTTGATTTGCACCAGAGCCTCTTATTACCAACACTTTCTTCGGATCACCAAAATCTGTCAAATCTCCGACCGATGCAATGGCATCTAGAATGGAAGCCTTTTCATTTTGTATTGTTACTATTCCAGGAACTTTAACTTGCCCTAAAACTTGGATTCTGAAAGTCAAGAATTTTATATCTACGTAAGGATCAGTTAAGTATTCCTTTGACCTTTTGGAAATTAAGTCTTTAGCATCTTGAATGCTTAATCCAATAACTTTAACATTGCCAAGTATTGGTAAATTTACATTTCCGGAAATATCTACCAAAAAACTAGTGTAGTAGTTCGGAGTGGTGCTAGCTGCTACCTTTGGTCCATTCCCAGTGACTGTTGCCAATGCATCAAAAGATTGTGACTGGAAAAGTTTGTCAAATCCTTGCTTAGAAGATCCGATGGTAATGTCTAGAACATCGAAGGCCTGAATTTTGATTTGACTATCTGTAGTAGAGTCGGTCGTGGGCGCAGTTGTGGCATTAGATTCAATCTTGGCGTCCTGAAAGTACGCTGAGTGTTTGTAGGAGGTACAAGAGCCCAAGAGAAATATGATAAGGAAAAGATAAACAGAATTTTTAAAATTCATTCTTTGGTTCAATAGTTTGCAAAATTAGTAAAATCAAACACCTAAACCAAACCCTAATATCATCAAAAAATTAATTCCTTGGTTAGCCGTAATTAAGGATAGATGAATTAATTTTGGAAAAATTACCAAAGTCTTACTTAAATAATCAAATGCTTAGACAAAAATTATCATTACTACTTTTAGTGCTTATGGTGTTATGCAGCACTGCCCAAGCACAATTTTTAACTCCTAGTGTATTTTTAGGAGCCTCCTTAAACGGAAAGAATGAACCTACCCCGGTAGCTACAGGTGCCCTTGGGGTTGCATCTTTTACCATTAATAAAAAGTTAGATAAACTCTTTTATTATGTAAATGTCAATAAACTAAGTAGTAAAATTACAGGTATCACCCTTAATACGGGAAAACAAGGAGTTTCGGGTATAAAAATATACGATTTAACAATAACAAATGATTCTACCTTATCAAAAGGATATATCATTGGTTTGACCAAAGTAGATATAGAAAATATAACAACAGGAAATATTTATATTAACGTATGTACTGTAAACAATCCCAATGGAGAAATTAGAGGTCAGGTTATTATTGAAAAAGACCCATCCTATTTGGCAATGTTTGATGGAGCTCAACAAGTACCTTCATCCTCATCTAAAGGGGTAGGTTTAGCAACCTTCAGACTAAATAAATCCAAAACAGTTATGAACGTGAATATTGTTTTCACGGGTATTGACACAATCAAATCTGCTCATATCCATTTTGGACCTAAAGGTAAAATAGGAAAAGTGGCATTAGACTTTAGCCAATTTTCTTCTATTAGCGGAAATTACATTCAAACAACCATCATACTTAATGATACCCACAATGTTAAAGATTATACAGCATTTATCAATGCGTTGGATTCTGGAAATTTATATGTCAATTTACACACAGCTTCTTATGCAAATGGTGAAATTAGAGGTCAAATTTTACCAAAGCAAGGTATTGATTTTGAATCATTTTTAAGTGGGGTAAATATTTCACCTAAACCAGTTTTTTCTGGAGCTATTGGCTTGGCTACCATTAAATTGAATCCTACCTTAGATTCAGCATACATATATGCCGTAATAGATGGGGTTAACAACTATAAAGGATGCGAACTGAATTATGGAAGAGAAGGCAAAAACGGCTCTAATTATATTAACCTAGAGCAATTCAGGACAGGAAATGTAATCAAAGGCTCTTTTGCAGTTAGTACTGATGCAAGAGATAGTTTTTTGAGTCAAAGAATGTACGTATTGATTAAAGATTCCTACAAACCAAATGGTTTATTGAGATCAAATACAATGAGATTTAATAGAGAGGGTTTTCTCTTAGATGTTAGTGGAGGGGCGGTAAATCCTTCTATAACAAGTTCTACCAAAGGTGGTGGATATGTAAGTGTAGCGCCAGATAAATCAAATGGATATGTAAACTTAAACTTTAATAACTTATCAAGCACTTTGACAGGCGCGAGTTTTTTTGTTGGATTGCCAAGAACTAATGGTAACGAAATAATTGACTTTTTCCCAGATGTTAAGTCAAATGCATTAGAGGTAGATTGGTCAAATGGATGGAACTCATCAAATGCCTCCAAATTAACCCATGATAGTATTTACTTTTTGATAAAAACAACTTCTAATAAATTAGGGGATTGTAGAGGTACTTTTAGTCCAGCAAGTTTCTTTGTTGAAAACAGCAATTTAGAAACCAGGTATTATGGTGGATCCACGACACTGGTTGGTGATTTTAACGGAAACAATTTAGTTCCTGCTAGTAACAGTGCGGTTAAAGGTATAGCTGGTGTTTCTTTCTCAAATGATGGAAAAAGTATTTACGTAGGTGCTCAATTAAATAATATTGGTACTGATTCCATAACAAAAGCATTTATTAAAACATCAAAAGGTAAAATGATTGATGTCACCTCCATGGTTAAAAAAGATAGGATTAGCGGCTATATCACCCAGAAAAATATGATTAGTGGCGATACAATTAATACTTTATTAACAAAAGGAGGTTGCATTCAAATTAACTCTAAAGCTTTCCCTAAAGGAATGGTTGCAGCTCCACTATTCTTAAAAACCGAAAAGCATGGAATGGCACTATTAACAAACTCTAACATGACAAGCGTTTCAGCAAATCAATCAAAAGGGCTATTTTACTTTAATTTTAATCCTATTACAAAAACTTGTTTAATTGATGGATGGATAATTAAATCTTCTTCTAAAATTACCAAATTAGAACTAAGAACATATTCAACTGATGCCGATTCCGGCATATTTGTGAAAGATATTACAAATTTTCTGAATAAAAATAAATTCACTATTGAGATAACTCAAAAATCTACTATTGATTCTTTATTAAATGGGCAGTATCAGATTATGCTAAAAACAATAACTAATCCTTTAGGAGAAATAAAAGGTAAGATAAAAAATGTTAACTGGAACTATTTTACCTCTGATTTAAAAACATTGACCATGCAACCCGTTAATATTGCAACAAGTTCTGGGAAATTATTTATAGCAATTTCTCCTAAAAAAGACTCTTTCATCATTACTGGATTTACTTTTAATTCTCGTGATACTATGAAGGTATTAAATATTTATTACAACATTCCAGGAGGAGGGAAAAGATTATTAACCACATATAAACAAAATCAATACACACGTAGCCAACCATTTATATATACTATAGTTTCTGGTAAATATATAGATTCTACTTTATTATACGGTATTTACGGAGGTAATTTAAGTGTTATAGTAACTAACTTAACTTATCCAAATGGAGAAATGGAAGGTAACATTATCCCAGAAGCAGAAGATAACTATTTATTTGACTTATGCGGAAATCAAGTGGTTAGTCCTGTAACTACAACGGCTTCAGGAATGGGTTATATCAGAATTAATTCTGGTAGAAATATGATTAATTATGCAATAGTAGGAAATGGACTTTCTGGTTCTATAACCTCAGCTACTATCAATAAAGGAGCAGCTGGAAGCAATGGAACTGTTGATTTAGATATCACCTCTAGTTTTAACAATAATATGGCAAGTGGAACCTTGATAAATGCTGACAGTTCTAAATATACATCATTAACTCAATTAGAATATGCCACAGGCTTAAGGTATATTACATTAGCCACCGCTGCAAATAGCACTGGAGAAATCAGAGGAATTATTAGCCAAGGAGCTGCTTGTGACATTACTTTCAACGGAATTGAGGAATTTAAAAACGCACTATCTTCTATTAAAATGTACCCTAATCCTGTTAAGGATGAATTGCATTTATTATTGAATGCTGCAAATAGCGGATTAATTCAATATCAAATCATAAACCTAGAAGGAAGAATGATTAGTTCATCTTATTTTAAAGTAGTTAGTGGACCAAATCAATTGGAAATCCCAGTAAATGAATTGACTTCGGGTTTGTATTTGATTAAACTCAATACAAAAGATGGACAAGTATCCACTTTAAGGTTTGTAAAATCTAACTAGTCGATTTTTTAGAATAAGTAAAAGCCGTCTCTATAAATATGGAGACGGCTTTTTTATTATTTGATTAACTCAAAAATTGCCTTATCCTATAATTGTTTAAATTAAATACTACATATTAAAATCTTATTCCAATTAATCCAAAAATCGAAAGCTAAAATAATTAGCTTTAATTCTATAGTTAAATATCTATTTAAATGATACCAGCAAATCATCAGTAAAACAAAGTAACATATCTTTGTATTTTTCGTTTTGAACAAAACTTAAAATATCTATGAAATATTTAATTATTGCCTGCTTTCTATTTACCGGCTTTATATCTAATATCGATGCACAGGATAGTTTTGCAACAGTTTATATTAAAAAAGCTCTTCATTATGGAAGAGGTTCAGTTTTTGTCAAAATTGGGAATCAACAAGAAATTATTATTGATGGTAGAATACTTTACATATATAAAATATTTTCAGAAGGTCAAGTTTCAATTATAGCTAAATTTGTCGGAGGAGATAGATTTTATAATGAATTTGAACAGATTCTGGACGTTAAGAAGGGCGAGAAATATTATTTAGAAATTAAACCAACCGTTGTACCAATGTTAGGTCTAGCTCCAAATCCACATAAATTTTATTCTGATCAAAATAAAAATACTTTGTACTTTATTGAAAACATAAAATACCCCATCAATCCAATCAAATAGCCCCTACCCTCTTCCTTTTTTATAAATATCATGGATAAACTCCAAACTGACCATTGCCTCTTCTGGTAAAGGAAGTTCATTTTTTTGTCCATTTAATGATTTGATAGCATCGTCTATGACACGAAAATGATTGTTTGCACTTCCTGTATATTGTCCGTAATTATTCGGAGCTGGGCTGTCAAATAGCGGTAACATTGAACCTTCTACCTCATAGAAATCAAAGCCATTCATATACTGACCACCCATTTTAACTGTGCCCTTTTGTCCAATCACCGTAATGGAGCTTTCCAAATTCTTATTCTTAACACAAGTAGAATATTGTAATATCCCTTGGCCGCCTTGCATCAATTCAAAATGAACGATTCCAGAGTCTTCAAATTCTACCGTTTGTACATGATTAAAATTATTCAAATAGACTTCTTTCAAAATCGGCTTACCAAATATCCAACAAAAAATATCAATAAAATGACTGAATTGCGTGTAAAGCGTTCCTCCATCTAAATTGAGTGTTCCCCTCCAAGGAGATTGAAGATAATAATGATCGTCCCGATTCCAAAAACAATTGATTTGAATACTAAAAATCCGTCCTAATTTATTATCGGCAATTAATTCTTTTAAATGCTGAACTACAGGACTATATCGGTTTTGTAAAACAGGAAAAATTGAAAGCTTTTTATTCTTGGCTTTAGCAATTAGATTATATCCATTTACAGGATTTAAGCATAAAGGTTTTTCTATAATCACATGCTTATTCAATTCAATGAAAGTATCTGCTTGAGTGGTATGCATTCCATTAGGTGTACAAACGCTAATTATGTCATAATCAATTAGGCTATTGACAAAGGAAGTAATAGAGTTAAAAATCGGATAATCGTTAATATTGATGGTCTTCATTGGGTCATCATCTATTACAGCCACCACCTCCCCAAATGGATGAGCTTCAATTTCCTCAACATGACGTTTCCCTATATGTCCATAGCCTAATACGGCAAATTTTATTTTATTCATTGACTTGTTTAAATATTTCTAATAAATTGTTTGTATTAATATTCTGACCGCAATTAAAGTGTCCTAACGGACATATTTTTTTACCATGCAGTCCACATGGTCGGCAAACCAAATCGCCTTGTTCTTGGACTATAAAAGATTTTTCACTTAATGGACCAAATCCAAATTCTGGAATCGTACTACAAAAAATGGCCGTCACAGGACTATTTGTTGCACTGCATAAATGTAATGGAGCGGAATCATTCACATAATTCATTAAAGCCGATTGCATTAAAGCTGCACTATCTAAAAAAGATAATTGTCCCGCTAAATTGATAATAGTTTGATTTGAACAACCATCCATTATTTCCTGACCTAATCCAATTTCTGAAAATCCACCTAAAATATAAATATTAATTTCCTTAGGAATATGTTGAATAAATTCTATCCATTTATTTAAAGGATATTGTTTAGTCATCCAAACCGATCCAGGACTAATTGTTATAAATTTGCCAGAAGTAAATTCCTTTATTTTTTCGTAATTTTCTTTTGACGGATATAATTTAGGATTTATGGCCTTTAAATCCGTTAAATCACTAATTAAAGATTGATTACGTTCAATTTCATGTAAATAAGGTTGACCCTTTTCCGTAGAAATTATGTGCGGATATTTCTGCGTAAACATCCACGACAAAGGATTTTTATCAAATCCACGCGTATTTTTTGCCCCACTGAAAGCAGTCATCAATCCAGAGCTAATAAATCTTTGCAGATTAATTACATAATCATACTTTTGACGCTGAATTTGTGATATAATTCTTATTATTTCCTTTATTTTATTTTTTGACTTATCCCAAATAATTACTTGTCCTACAAATGGATGATGTTTTAATAATGATTCATTGCCTTTCCTTAATAAAATATCAATCGTGCCATTAGGATAAAATTGATGCAATTTTTCCATTAAGGACGTTGCTAAAATAACATCTCCTATAAAAGCAGGTTGAATAATTAATATCTTAGGATTAGACAGCAATATTATATTCTCTTAGAGTATCATTAAGGGATGTTTTTAAATCAGTACTTTCCTTTCTTTGTCCAATTATTAATGCGCAAGGAACTTGATATTCCCCAGCTGGATAGGATTTGGTATAACTACCCGGAATGACCACTGATCTTGCAGGGACAAATCCTTTGTATTCTTTAGGCTCAGCACCTGTAACA